>Ga0256914_1000168_pt1 | contig 63151 bp, 54 predicted proteins | sample HulkmetaG_FD_191571 | JGI IMG/M metagenome (GOLD analysis project Ga0256914, IMG submission 191571) | Hydrothermal chimney microbial communities from Main Endeavour vent field at the Juan de Fuca Ridge, Pacific Ocean - Hulk | ecosystem: Environmental > Aquatic > Marine > Hydrothermal vents ...
GGCTAGAAACCACGAAGACACGAAGCCACAAAGGCACGAAGAAAAGAAAAAGCTTTGAAATGCTTGGTGTTCTTAGTGTCTTTGCGCCTTTGTGGTGATTGAAGTCGGGTACGTTAGTCGTTACAAAAAAGTTGGTGCCACCCCTTGAAATACGAAGATTTATTGTGTATAATTAGAACGAATGTTCCTTTTCTCTCCTCATTTTAGCTTATGCCCACCCTGCAAACGATTTTAGAACAACAAGCAGATGCCATCGAGAGCGTATTGCGCGCTCACAAAGTAGTGGCCCGGGTTTGGGGCGGCACTGTTACGCCCCGCTTTGTGCGCTACGAGCTAACTACCACCACCGCCACCCGCATCAACAAAGTCTTGGCCCTAAAAGATGAGGTTGCCATGATGCTGGGCGTGCCCGAGGTGCGCATGTATCGTAAAAATGGTGCGGTTTACGTAGAGTCGCCTCGCACCCGGGCAGGCGTAGTCAAACTACTTTCACTTAACAAAACACTGCAAAAAATGCCTCTGGGCAGCTTTATTCTGGGCGTGGATGAGGAAGGAGCCCCGTTGCTGCTGCGGTTGCCTAGTCCCGATGTGGCGCATATTTTAGTAGCGGGCAGCACCGGCTCCGGCAAGACAGTGCTGTTACGCAGCATGTTGCTAAGCCTGGCATTGCGGCACAGTCCCCGCACCCTGCAACTGCTGCTCATCGACCCCAAGAGCCGCGGTTTTGGCCCCCTGGCCGATTTACCGCATCTGGTAGCGCCAGTGATTACTGAGCCCGAAGCTGCCATTTTGGCCCTGGCGCAGGCGGTGCAAGAGATGGAGGCCCGAGACAAAGCCCGGCGCAGTCGTCCCCTTTATGTGGTGGTCATCGATGAGCTGGCCGATTTGCGCATGGTGGGGGGCAAACAGGTGGAGCAACATCTGGCCCGGCTTACGCAACGGGGCCGCGAGGCGGGCGTCCATATCATCGTAGCCACACAGCGCCCCGCGGCCACCATCATGGGCGGACTGATTAAAGCCAATTTGCCGGTGCGGCTGGTGGGCGCAGTGGCCAGCCCCGAGGATGCCAAAGTGGCCACTGGCATGGCTCGCAGCGGCGCAGAGCGCTTGCGCGGGCGGGGCGATTTCCTTCTGGCTGCTCGCGGTGATTTGGTGCGTTTTCAGGCCGCTTACATCTCCCAGCAAGAAATTCGGGCAGCGGTGCGTCAAATGAAACGGAGGATGCCATGAAAAAGTATATTTACCTGACCCTGGTCAGTTTTTCAGTCACTTTGGCAGCGGTCATTGGCTGGCGGCTCAGCTCCGATGCGCTGACACTGGCAGCGGGCGTGGTACTGGGCATTTTGACAATGGTTCCGGCGCTATTGGCGCTCACTTGGGCTGTTCGCTTTTTGAGCCGTGCGCAGCCCAACCCCGGCCAAAGCGCACAGCCCCCCGTGGTGGTGGTTGGGGGGATGCCGGCAACCGCGCCCCCCTCGCAACTGTCACAGCCCCCGGCCAGTCCCCTGCCTCCGCCGCCGCCTCCGACCCAACGTCATTGGGAGATGCGGGTGTATGACGAGCTTTGAGACTTGTGGCATAATGGATGAAGCGTGATACGTGCGACAAACCGCGTGAGCGCCGTGATTCACCCTTCTCAGGAGCTTTATCGTTATGAATTTAGCAGGAAAAACAGCATTGATCACCGGTGGTGGGCATCGTATCGGTCGAGCTCTGGCTCTGGCCCTGGCTGAGTCGGGCTGTTATCTACTTTTGCATTACCATCGCTCGCGGGCCGCGGCCGAAGAAACAGCTACCGTGGCCCGGGCCCTGGGCGCACCAGTGCACCTCGTGTCCGCAGATCTCAGCCAATTGGATGATGCCTGGCCGTTGTGGGCCTCGTTGCCCGCATCCTGGCCTCCTGTGCAGATTTTGGTGAACAACGCGGCTATTTTTCCCAAAGACACGCTGGCCAGCATGACGGTGCAGCAGTGGAGCCAAACCTTTCGTGTAAATTTGCGTTCTCCCATCTTGTTGACCCAGGCTTTTTATCAGGCGTTGCCCCAGGATTTGTCGGGCGTGGTGGTCAACATCTCCGATTGGCGCACCGCCCGACCCTATCGCAGCCATTTTACTTACACCGTGGCCAAAGGAGCATTGGATGTGTTCACCCAGGCGGCGGCCTTGGAGCTGGCGCCGCGCGTGCGGGTCAACGGCATCGCATTGGGAGCCATGTTGCCCCCTGATGACGCATCTGAGGCCTATTGGCAGCGGGTGCTGGCCACAGTGCCTTTGGCCCGAGATGGCGGGACCCGGGCCGCGGCTGAGACCCTGCTTTATTTGCTACGCAATGATTTCATCACCGGCGAAACGGTGATTCTCAGCGGTGGGGCTCATCTTGCCATGACTTGACCAAGATGCGCCGCGGGCACAGTGGGCTCAATGTGTTTTTTGGAAGACCAGCACGTAAGAAAAATGTTTTTGCGGCCAACTGGGGCAAGTCTCGATGGTGGTGCAAACGTCGCCCAGCTTGCCGATGAGGGGGGCGGGATCCATATCTTTGAGTCCCAGCTTGGTGCTGACCTGGCTGCTGACAGGCTGACCATTGACGCTGGCTACCTTCAGGCGAAAAACCTGGGCGTACATGGTAATCTCAGCTTTGCCCGGGCCTTTTTCGCCCGAGATGAGATTGACTGGCGCTGATTCCTCATTGACAATCTGTGCGCCATCCAGCGGTTGGCCTGCGGCATCCAGCACGGTGATGTAAATAATCATTTGGCCACTCTGGCCAGTTCCGCCATTATTTTCCCCTTCGCCCAGCACATGCAAATCTACAATCTTGAAATCGATTTGAGGTACGGGGGTGGCTGTGGGCGCGGGGGTGGCCGTGGCACGGACAGGCGCAGGCGTGGCCGTAGGGGGCACAGGTGTGGGGGTGGCTGTGGGTACGGGCGTGGCCGTGGGCACGGGCGTAGGGGTCTGGGTGGGCGCGGGCGTGGCTGTTGCCGTGGGCGTGTTGGTGGGGATGGGGGTATTGGTAGGAGGCAATGGCGTAGCCGTGGGAGTCCAGGTGGCCCGCAAAGCGACTTGTGCTGTGGGCTTGGGCGTGGCTTTGGCGCCGCAAGCGCTCAGCAGCCATGCCATGAGCAAGATAAGCAGAAAGCTGGCTGATTTTTTCATAAGGTGATCAAAGTTGGTTGTCGCGGTAGATGGATTGACGCAGTTCGATTTCCAATTCCTTGATTTTGGGCATTTTCAGCATCCGGGCCCGGGCCAGCACAGCATCTACATCATAGCTCAGGCGGATAATTTGCAAACTGAAGGGGTCATGCCGATTTTCGCTATCGAGTACGCCAGAAAGAATGACATAAGTAGCCCGGGGTTCATCCAGCGAATTGCCTACGCTGCCAGCATTGAACAGCGTTTTGTTCTTGGGCCGAAACAGTGGCAGGATGAAGGCGGTGTGAATGTCGCCGTAGCCCACCACATCGGGCGCCGGGTGCTGATACCCGGTGAAATCGGTGTTTTTGAACATGCTTAGAGGCTTATCGGTGGTGTAGTGCCGATGCCAGATGCCCTGCTCCGAGGCATGAAAGAGCCGAATTCTGCGTCCGCTGAGCAGCAGATTGGCCGATGTTGGCAGCTCGCGCAGCCAGGCCATCCGCTGCGGGCCCAATTGTGCCTGATTCCAGCGTACAGTTTTGCTTTGGGTCTCTTGTCTCAGGATAAGGTCATCCCAGTTGCCAAAGAGATTGACATGGCAAGCCCGTTGGCAAAGATCGATGACCGCCGCGCCATCGGGCCCCTTGCCCACCAAATCACCCAGATTGTAGATGCGAGAAACGCCCCGGGCCCGACAATCGTTTAGCACAGCCTCCAATGCTGTGAGATTGCCATGAATATCAGAAAGAATGGCGATGTGGGTGAGAGCAGGCGTCATGGTGGAGAGATGCGGAGAAGGTTCAATGCTGCCTCAAGCTTCGGGCGTGGCAGCGGCCTCGGGCGTCAGGGGAAAGGGATATTGATCGGCGGGCACGGGCGTAATTTGTGGGTCTCCCAGTGCCTCATCCAGCTTAAAGAAGCTAAGCCATTCATCCAGCGAGTAAGAGGAAAAAGTCGCTGCTTGCGCATCAAAGTAGGGTTGCACGCGCTGGTAGCTCCACCGGGCCCCAAGCCAGGCGGCCAGCAGAATGAGCAGAAAGAACAGGGCGTAGCCCCGGTTGAATTTACGCATGATGGTGACTAGCGGAATGGATTGGCATCTGAAAGTTGGGTGCTAAGCTGAACAATGGCTTCTGCTAAAATTTGGCGTTCCTGTGCGAATTATGGCATAATGCGCTTGTTCGGGTGAGTAGCTCAGCTGGTTAGAGCGCACGGTTCACATCCGTGAGGTCGGGGGTTCGAGTCCCTCCTCGCCCACTGTTTGGCCGCCAAAAGGTGGCCTTTTTTGTTGGATGCGGGGCCAAGCTGTTACGATGGGCCAAAACAAGAAAGACCGTTCCGAAAAGGAAAACGGCCTTTGTTTGTTTTTGTGCCGATGCCAGCCTGTTTAGCTACATGACATAGATGAAAATCATGTTCAATGTCAGCAGCAGGATGACCATAAGCGCCACAACGATGCCCAAACGTTTCATATCTGGGGCATAAAAGGGATATTCTTTGGCCCAGTCGATGCTATCGGTGGTGGCATTTTTGCTGGCCAGAGGATTGGACTTGGGGGGCTGGGCAGCAGTTTGTACCAGCTTTTTATCCTCTTGACTGACTGTGGGAACAGCGTAGACGGGAACGTTTGTTTTGCGTTTCTTGTTGCGTTTTTTAGCCATGAGTAACATCCAAAGGTGTAACGCATGTGGTCTTTGTGTTGGTGTGCCTTTGTTATAAAAGCAATGCCGGTAAAAACCAGTAGCGTTACCCGAAAATTGAGTTGAAAGGAACGGTGTCTACTATAACATAAATCGGGCGTAGCGGGCAAAACCATAAGCCGAAACTACGGGAGCATTAGCCTGATGGCAAGAATTTTCGCCAAAGTCTATCCAACAATGCCACTTCGGGCACAGCCATTTTGCGCAGCACCACATAGTAAACAGCCGCACCTGCCATGCCGGGGATGAGCAGCGTGGCGCTGCGTGGCAGCAGGCCCGCGGTTCCCAGTTTTGCCATAATGCCCTGGGCGCCCAGATACAAGATGATGCCCATGAGTGCTGATGCGCCGGCTGCGACCCGGGCGGTGCGCCAGACATCATGTCCCAAGCGCCCGCCCCAGCGATAAATCAAAAAGAGCATCATCAGTGCATGCGCCATCTGTTTCATGCCATCGGCAAAGGCCAAGCCCAAAAAACTGAGATACGGCAGCAGTGTCAGCGCAAAAATCAGATAAACACCTACTGCCAAAATGCCCACAATTGCGGGTGTGCGGCTGTTGCCCCGGGCGTAGTAGGCAAAATTCAGGGGCCAATCGATGCTGGCAAAGATGAGTCCGATGAGATAGTAGCGCAGTGTACGTGCCGCCCATTGTGTATCGGCAGCCGTAAATGCGCCATGCTCTGCCAGCAGTCGTACCGTGGGTTCCGCCAGCACCCATAGCGCCACCGTGGCCGGAATCACCAGCACCAACACCGCCCGCAGTCCCGCGGCCAGTGTCCGCTTGTATGCCGCCCAATCTTTAGCCGCAGCCCAACGGGAAAGACTGGGCAAAGCTGCCATAGAGACTGCCACCGCCACCAGGCCATGAGGCAATTGATAAAGTGTGGTCGCGGTGCGCATATAGGCCAGGCTGTTATCGCCTGTGCCGCTGGCCAGCCGTCGGTCAATCCCGCCTTGCACAATGTTGACCAAAATCGAAATCAAGATCGGTGTGTAGAGAATCCATACCCGCTTGAGCACCGGATGTCGGAAGTTAAGGGTGAAGCGTAGCTTGGAGTGCCGCATATCGGGCAGCCGGAAGGCCAACTGGATGCCGGCGCCCACAATCATGCCCGCGGCCATGGCGTTAATCCCCCATTTTTTGTAAAAGAGGGGAACCATGATGATGACGCCCAGGTTGTAAAGGGCATCGCCCAACGCCACCAGCGTGAAGCGTTCGCGGGCGAACAGAATGGCTGCCAGGGCTCCCGAGCTACTGAAAATCCAAATAACCGGAGCTGTAAGCCGCATAAGGCGAATGGCTGCGGTTTGATATTCGGGCGAGAGATCGCCGCCGATGAGGGCGATGATTTGAGGAGCAAACAGTTCTACCACCAGCACCACGCCCGCGGCCAGCAGGGTGATGATGGAGAAGATGATGCTGATAATTTGGGCGAATTCGGCCCGTTTTTGCGGGCGGCGATAATCGCTCAGCACCGGGACCAGTGCTGCCGAGAGCATGCCACCAACCAGCAAATCATACAAAACTTTGGAGACAAATTCGGCCAGTGCATAAGCCGAAACCAGGCCCGATGCGCCATAAAAATGGGGCACGATGATTTCGCGCACCATGCCCAGACCCCGGCTGAAAATGCTGGCCGCACTGAGGACTGCTGCGTTGCGGGTGATGGAGTTGTGCACATCCTCGGGCGGCAGTTCGGGGGATGTTACGTCGCTCATGCCCCAGCCTCGTTGTTGCACCCGTGCCGCTGCAAAATTTCCCGCTCGATGCTCGAGGTAGAGCGCCCGGGCGTCAGCTCGATAAAATGCACCTGACCTCCCTGGGCTTCGATGATAGCCGCTTCGGGCGGTTTGGGCCCCGATTTGCCATTCCAATCAGCCCCTTTGATGTAATAATCAGGTTTGAGCGCAGCCACCACCTGGCAAAAATCATCCTCGGCCCAGATGATGACAGCATCCACCGGGCGCAGGGCAGCCAGCAACAGCGCCCGTTCCTCCTGCGGCAGGATGGGGCGAGTAGGGCCTTTGCGTCGCCGGGTGCTGGCATCGCTATTTAGCCCCACAACTAGCCGGTCTGCCCCTTTTCGGGCCGCGTGCAGATAGGTTACATGCCCGGCATGCAGCAAATCGAAATGGCCATTGGTAAAGGCTACAGCAAGCCCCTGCCGCCGCCAGGTGTCTACCAATTGGGCGCAGGCTTTCAGAGTAAGAATAGGAGCGTTCATAGCGTCATTTTAGCACGCCGCGGGCGCAGGGCAGTAATCGGTGGGGCTGCGCGGCAGGCCATCGATTAAAACGCTTTCTGGCGATTCGGTAGTCTCGGGTGCGCTGGTCAACGCCCAAATACCAGATAGCCAACATCAAATCCCACTGAACTCGCAATTTGTCAGTTGGCAGCCTTTGCCATGGGCCTGCTTTGCGGATGCCCACCAACGCGATATACTTAAGTGGTTAATGGTATGAACTTAAAATGAGTCTTGTAGAGTAACGACTAATACCTGACTTCAATCACCACAAAGGCACAAAGACACCAAGCATCTCAAAACTTTTTCTTTCTTTGTGCCTTTGTGGCTTCGTGTCTTGGTGGTATGCTCTGCATAGCGATGAACCGTTACATCTCAACTTTCATAACAACAACCACTTAACAACAAACTTATGACAACATTACTCATTAAAAATGCCGATTTGCTGGTTACCATGGATGATCAGCGCCGCCAGATTGCCCAGGGCGGACTCTATGCCGAAGATGGCGTCATCATGCAGGTGGGCCCGACAACCACCCTGCCCCACACCGCCGATACGATCATCGACGCCCGCGGACGCATCGTCATCCCCGGCTTGGTCAATACCCACCACCATTTCTATCAAACCTTGACCCGGGCCGTGCCCGCGGCACAGGATGCCAACCTCTTCAACTGGTTGACCACGCATTACCCCATTTGGGCTGGCCTGACCCCCGAAGCCATCTATGTCTCGGCCAAAGTTGCCATGGCCGAACTCATGGCCTCTGGCTGCACCACCTCCTCCGACCATCTCTACATTTTGCCCAATGGCAGCCGCATCGATGATGAAATTCAGGCCGCGGTGGAGATGGGCATGCGTTTTCATGCCGCCCGTGGCTCCATGAGCTTGGGCGAATCGGATGGTGGTTTGCCCCCGGATAGCGTGGTAGAAGAGGAAGCCTTTATTTTGCAAGACACCCGCCGCGTCATCGAAACCTATCATCAACCTGAACGCTTTGGCATGATTCGGGTGGTGGTGGCCCCTTGCTCCCCCTTCTCGGTTACGCCCGATTTGATGCGGGAAAGCGCAGCCCTGGCCCGCAGCTATGGCGTTCATCTGCACACACATTTGGCCGAAACGCTGGATGAAGAACATTTTTGCATCGAACAATTTGGCCGCCGCCCCGCAGAATACGCCGAAGACCTGGGCTGGGTGGGCGAAGATGTGTGGCATGCCCACGCAATACACATCGATGCCCAGGAAATCGACCTTTTCGCCCGCACAGGCACAGGCGTGGCGCACTGCCCCAGCTCGAACATGCGTCTGGCCAGCGGCATCGCACCGGTACGGGCCTATTTGGATGCGGGCGTGAACGTAGGCCTGGGCGTGGATGGCTCCGCCAGCAATGATGGTAGCCATCTGTTGGCCGAGGCCCGCATGGCCTTGCTGCTGCAACGGGTACTGGGCGCACCCGATGCACTTTCTGCCGAAGAAGCGCTTTACATTGCCACCCGCGGCGGAGCCCGCAACCTGGGCCGTGACGACATCGGCTATCTGGCGCCTGGCATGGCCGCCGATGTGGCCGCCTTTGATCTTACCCGCCTGGATTACGCAGGTTGCCGCCACGACGACATGGCAGCCCTGACCTTTTGCCAAGCCACCCCGGCAGATTTTGTGATCATCAATGGGCAACCCCGCATTCTCGAAGGCAAATTTGTCGATTTAGACCTATCAACACTCATTCGTCAGCACAACGCCATAGCCAAAGCCCTGGTCAATGGCGATTTACGATAAACCTATCCGCACACCTTACACCCATGTCCCCCTTCATAATCGCCACCCTCATCTATGCCCAGCGGGGCCCGCAAGTGCTCATGCTGCATCGGCGCAAAGAGCCCAATTTGGGCTTGTGGATTGCGCCCGGTGGCAAGCTGGAACCAGGGGAATCGCCCCGGCAATGTGCAATCCGTGAACTTCACGAAGAAACAGGCCTGCACGCCATCCAGCCGGAGCTGCGGGCGGTGGTTACCGAAATTTCACCTGACCCCGACTGGCAATGGTTGATGTTCATCTATCGCACCCAGGTACAGGCGGGCCCGGTGCAAAGTGACAAGCGCGAGGGAACTTTGCAGTGGTTTCATCGCGATCAAGTCATGCAATTGCCCATTCCTCAGGCCGACACCATTTTTTATCCCTATGTTATCGACCCCGCGGGCCCGCCCCAAGAAATGCGCTTCACCTACGATGCCAACCTGAAACTCATCCATTGGCAAACCCAGACCATCAGATAAAATAGCAGCTTAGCCCCAGCCATGCCCTTTGAGCCTCACGTTCTGCTTCCTAACCCTGAACAACGCCAACAAATCCTGGGAGTGTTGCAAAGTGCCCTGGATGCTGTTGACCCAGCCGCAGCGGTAAAACGGACACTGCGCTGCTCGGGCGATAGCTTGCACGTAGGGGAACAGCAATGGCCTTTGAGCCAGTACCGACGCATCATCCTGCTGGGCCTGGGTAAAGCTGCCACCCCCATGGCCCGCGCAGTGCTGGATGCCGGCGTGCCCATTAGCCAGGGCTGCATTGTCACCAAGGAGGGGCACGGGCCTGCAAACCCCCGTGATCTGGCCCCCATCATCCTGTACGAGGCGGGGCACCCCACGCCCGACGTTGGCAGTGTCAACGCTGCGACCCACATCGCCGAGCTGGCCCGCAGCGCCACTGCCGAAGATCTCATCCTGCTGCTCATCTCAGGCGGCGGCTCCGCCCTGCTCACCCTGCCAGCTCCAGGACTGAGCCTGGAAGCCATGCAGGCCACCACCGACCTTCTTTTGGCCAGCGGCGCCAACATTCACCAAATCAACAGCGTGCGCAAGCATCTTTCGCAGCTCAAAGGGGGACAACTGGCACGATGGGCCGCCCCTGCCACCATCGTCAGCCTGGTACTTTCTGACGTGCTGGGCAATGACCTGGATGTCATCGCTTCGGGCCCCGTTGCCCCCGACCCCAGCACCTGGCAGCAGGCGTGGGAGGTCATCAGTCACTACCAACTGGCGCAGCGTTTGCCACCGGCTGTGCGCCAGCACCTGCGCCGCGGCCTGGCGGGACAACTGCCCGAAACCCCCAAGCCTGGCGACCCCATCTTTGCCCACGTTCACCAGCACATCATCGGCGATCTGTCACACGCAGCCGCGGCCGCGCATCATGCGGCGCGGGCGCAAGGCCTGCACAGCGTCATTCTGGATACCAACATTCAGGGCGAGGCCCGCGAAGTTGCCAAAACCCTGGTGAGATTGGGCCGGGACGTGCTCGCCCGGCATCATCCTGTTGCCCCACCCGCGTGTCTCGTTTCTGGCGGAGAAGTCACCGTTACCCTGCGCGGCTCCGGCAAAGGAGGACGCAATCAGGAACTTGCCCTGGCCGCAGCCATGCAACTGGATCAAAACCCCACCGAGCCCATTAGCATCGTTGCGCTGGCCACCGACGGCACGGATGGCCCCACTGACGCAGCCGGAGGCCTGGTCGACGCGCAATCGTGCCAACGTGGCCGGGCCGCGGGCCTGAATCCCCAGCACCATCTGCACCAAAACAACGCCTATCCCTGGCTTCGGGCCACCCACGATCTGCTCATCACCGGGCCCACCCGCACCAATGTCAACGACCTCTACCTGGTTTTCATCTTTGACGCCTAACCCTCTCAGTTCTCAAGGAGACCTTCCATGACCAAAATCTACGTCGCCGGCCCCCTCTTCACCGAAGGCCAACGCTGGCTATTGGAACAAATCGACGCCCTGGCCCGCGGACTGGGTTACGACACCTATCTGCCCCATCGCGATGCCGGACTCTTTGACCGCGACAGCGACTCCTCCCCCATCTTCCGTCAGGACTTGCTGCGTCTGCAAGAGGCAGATATGGTGGTGGCCGTGCTCAACAGCGCCGATGTCGATTCGGGCACAGCATGGGAACTGGGATACTTCTACGCTCTGGGCAAACGTGCCATCATCGGCTACATCCGTGATTCCCGCTTCCCCCATCCGCAAAAACAGCTCAATCCCATGATCTACAACAGCCTGCAAACCTTGGTGGGCGATATGGCTGCGCTGGAAAAAGAACTCAGCGCCCGTACCACATCGTAAAAACATTGACACAACCTCCCTGGCAGTGCTAAACTACGGCAACAATCCAAAAGACCGCAAAAGCGATGATGGAGACGAGTAAGCGGGCCACACGGGCCCAGCGAGTCCGGGATGGTGCAAGCCGGACGCCCGCCCCCCGCCCAAAATCCCTCCGTAGCTGCCACCCGAAAGGGAAGTTAGGAATAGGAGTAGGAGTAGATACTCGTTCCCAATCCTAAGCCTAATCCCAAGTAGACGTGGCCGGGCTTGTAACCCGTTACCCCCAACAAAGAGATGTTCGTCTCTTGCCAGAGTGGATGCAACTTGATGAAAAGTACATCAACCAGGGTGGCACCGCGGAAGTCAATTCATAGCGCTTTCGTCCCTGACCGGACGAAGGCGTTTTTTTGTTCAATGTTCAGACAGTGGAAACTGAAATGCAATCACATCTCTATGTTGCCATCGAGCGAAACGACATCACAAAAGAACAATCTGCAACAATGTACGAAATGACTATCGCTGTCAAGACTTCAATCAGTGGCGTTATGCGCTATCTACCCCCTCATTCAAAAACCAAAACCAGCACTTATTAAACATTTTGTCCTGTCCAACCACTTTCATTGTCCACTCTTGCCTCTGTTAGGTCTCAACAAGTTAGATGCTGCCTGTTGGCTGTCGCACATCGGACGTTGGACATTGGACGCAATAAGGAGAACGCATTACCATGACAACCTTTAATCTTGTCCCCACCAATCTGGACTTCGTTCAACAGGAATACGAGGTGTTGAGATTCTGGAAGGAAACCCGGGCCTTTGAAAAATTACGCGAGCTGCGCCAAGGGCAACCGCATTGGTCCTTCATCGATGGTCCCATGACCGCCAACAACCCCATGGGGGTGCATCATGGCTGGGGCCGTACCTACAAAGACCTCTACAATCGCTATTGGACCATGCGTGGCCGCGAATTGCGTTATCAAAATGGGTTTGATTGTCAGGGCCTGTGGGTGGAGGTCAATGTCGAAAAAGAGCTGGGCTACACCAGCAAACGGGACATCGAAGAAAATGGCTTGGATCCCTTTGTGCGGCGCTGCAAGTCGCGGGTACTCACCTACGCCGCGGTGCAAACGCAACAATCCATCCGCCTGGGCTACTGGATGGACTGGAACGACACCGACCAGTTGCAAGCCCTGGCACAGCTCATTTTGGACGAACCAGATAAAGTCATCACCGTAGAAGGCCCGCAAGGCCCGGTGACCGACACCGTGGAGCAGCTCATCGGGCGGCTGGGCATGCCAGAGATGGGCGGCAGCTATTTCACCTTCTCCAACGAAAATAACTACATGATCTGGACCTTCCTCAAGAAGGTGTGGGAAAAGGGCTGGCTCTACCGGGGCGTGGATGTGATGCCTTGGTGCCCGCGCTGCGCCACCGCCATCAGCCAGCACGAAATCGTCACCGATGGCTACCAGGAGCTGACCCACCAGAGCGTCACCCTGCTCTTCCCGCTGCGCCGGCACCCGGGCGAATATCTGCTGGTGTGGACGACGACTCCGTGGACCCTAAGCAGCAATGTGGCCGCGGCGGTGGGGCCCGAGATTACCTACGTGCTGGTGGAAAACCAGGGCAAGCGCATCTGGCTTTCCAAGGGCGCGCTGCACATGCTGCAAGGCGATTACCAGGTGCTGGATGAGCGCTCGGGCGAAAGCATGGAAGGCTGGACTTATGACGGGCCCTTCGATGACATGGAAGCGGCACAAACACCGGGCGGCTATCATCCGCAAGTCAAGGTCGAAACCAGCGCCGGACTCAGCGCCCAAGAGGCCCATCGTGTCATCCTGTGGGAAGATGTAGGTGAAGAAGAGGGCACAGGCATCGTCCACATCGCTCCGGGCTGCGGCGCCGAAGACTTTCAGCTTAGCAAAGAACACCAACTGCCCATCATCGCCCCCCTGGATGAAGAGAGCAATTTTGTGCCCGGTTTCGGCTGGCTTTCCGGCAAATTCGTGGCTGATGTGGCTCAGGATGTTTTCGATGCCCTGAAAGCCAAAGATATCCTCTACAAAGTCGAACCTTACACCCATCGCTACCCCACCTGCTGGCGGTGCAGCACCGAATTGGTCTTTCGTCTGGTGGATGAGTGGTTCATCAGCATGGGCGAAGTGTATGATAAATCGCGAGAAGAAGTCACCCCCGAAGAAAAAGAACGCAGCCTCCGCTACCAAATCATGGACGCAGTGGACAACATCCGCTGGATTCCTGAATTTGGCTACAAGCGGGAGATCGACTGGTTGATGAATATGCACGACTGGATGATCTCTAAAAAGCGCTACTGGGGCCTGGCCCTGCCCTTCTGGGTGTGCGATACGTGCGGGCATCATCACGTGGTGGGCGATGAGCACGAGCTAAAAGAACGGGCCATTGCCGGCTGGGATGATTTCGAGGGCCACACGCCCCACCGCCCCTACGTGGACAACATCGTCCTCAAATGCGAACACTGCGGCGGCGAGATGCACCGCATCCCCGATGTGGGCAACCCCTGGCTGGATGCAGGCATTGTCTCATTTAGCACCTTGCAATATCGCACCAACCCCGAGTATTGGCGAGAATGGTTCCCGGCTAACTGGATTAGCGAAAGCTTTCCTGGTCAGTTCCGTAACTGGTTCTACAGTCTGTTGGCCATGAGCACTGTCATCGCTGGCACCAATCCCACCCAAGAGGTCTTTGGCTATGCTTTACTGCTGGCAGAAGATGGGCGGGAGATGCACAAAAGCTGGGGCAATGCCATCGAGTTCAACGAGGCCGCAGACAAAATGGGCGTGGATGTAATGCGCTGGCTTTACTGCAATCACAAGCCCGAGAACAACCTGCGTTTCGGCTACGGCAAGGCCGATGAAGTGCGCCGTCGTTTTCTCATTCCCTTGTGGAATGTCTACAAATTCTTCATCACCTATGCCAATTTGGATGATTGGCAACCTGCCCGCAAAGCCTTTAACCCCGCCCATCCCGAAGGCCCCACCCCTGCGGTCAGCAACCCCCTGGATCGCTGGATTTTGGGGCGCATGAACGATGTGTTGGCTCGCACCACCACCGCCTTGGCCGATTCTGACGCATACACTGCCACCCTGGCCATCGAAACGCTGTTGGATGACCTGACCAACTGGTACGTGCGCCGCAGCCGCCGTCGATTCTGGAAAGGAGAACAAGACCAGGATAAACAGGACGCATACGCCACCTTGTATCACCTTTTGGTCAAATTCATCCGCATGTTGGCCCCCATCACCCCCTTTGTGACCGAGGTCATGTACCAAAACCTGGTATGCAGCGTGCAACCAGAGGCCCGAGAAAGCGTGCATCACACCGATTGGCCTGAGGCCGATACAGCCATCATCGATGCGACCCTGCTGGAGCAGATGGCTCTGGCGCGACGCACTACCAGCCTGGGGCTGGCCGCACGTAGCAATGCCAATCTGCGGGTACGCCAACCCCTGAGCAAGCTCTATGTGCATGTGGGCCAGGGCCGGTCCGAACTCTCGCCCGAGCTGCTGGATATCGTGGCCGATGAGCTCAATGTCAAGGGCATCGAATTTGTGGATAACCCCGAAAAACTGGTCTCGTACCGCATTCTGCCCAATAATCGCCTGCTGGGCCCCAAATTCGGCAAACAATTCCCGCAGGTGCGGGCGGCGCTGGCCGCATTGCCGCCGGAAGAGGTGGTGGCGAAGGTGGCCGCGGGCGACCTCATCAGTCTGGATGTGGAGGGCCAGAACATCGAACTGAGTCCGGACGAGGTGCTGGTGCAGACCCTGCCCGCGGCGGGCCTGGCCGTGGCCGCGGACAAGGTTATCACCGTAGGCGTAGAAACAGAGCTTACGCCCGAGCTGCGGGCCGAGGGCCTGGCCCGCGAAGTGGTGCGTCGCATCCAAAACATGCGCAAAAACGCAGATTTCGACATCTCAGACCACATCCTCACCTGGTTCCAAACCGAGGATGAAGCACTGGCCGAAGTATTGGCCACCTGGAGCGCTACCATCAGCGCTGAGACCCTGACCGACGTCTTGCGCCCGGGCGCTGCGCCCGCGGATGCACACGTGGAAACCCACAAAATCGACGGCCAACAGCTCACGCTGGGCGTAAAAAAAGCATAGCGGCAGCAATGTGGCGGCCACTCTCCGGGGGAATCGGAAGTGGTCGCCACAGCATCAAAGGTCTGGGGAGACGTCACACAAGATTTGTCAAAAATCACTGTTTCAGGTATGGTGGCAGGGCGTACTCCGCATAGATTCACGACGGATATCTCTGAAATGATAGTATCCTTCCGAAGTCGTTTTTTCCCCCTCTGGCTTCATCGCCTGTTATTGGCCCTGATCCTGTTTGTCTCAACCGGTCTTCGACTCTTCAGATTAGGCTACCCCAGCTTGTGGATTGATGAGATCGGGCAGGTGCTGGTTGCAGGGTTGCCTTTTCCACAATTCTGGCTGGGGGTGGAGATGCATCACGGCGCCGCACCACTGGACTATCTTGTTACCAAAATATCGTTGCTTTTGGGGGCGCGTTTCGATTTTGCATTACGGCTACCCGCGGCTCTGTGGGGTATTCTGGCGGTCTATTGGGCATATCGGCTAGGAGGAAAATTCTTTTCTCGGGAAACAGGATTGTTATCGGCGATGTTCCTGGCCATCAATCCCATGCACTTATTTTATTCTCAGGAAGTGCGTTTTTATGCTCTGTTTATCTTCCTGACCCTGCTCAGCACCGAGTTGTTCTGGAGAGCGTGGAAAAAAGATCAAATGCGGTGGTGGCTATTTTACGCCATTACCGCACTCTTGATGCTCTACAGCCACTATTATGGCAGCTTTTTAATCGCGCTTCATGGTGCCTGGGCGTTGGTCGATGGCTTCTGGCCCGCGACACCCCCACCCAACACCTCTTGGCGCTCTCGGTTTAGCCACTTTTTGCTCGCAGCGGGCGTGGCGAGCGCGCTCTTTTTACCATGGGTCATCTATGATTTTCCCAAAGAGAAAGGATTTGGCGGCGCTACACCACCTGATCTGACGATTTCTCTCATCCGCAATGTTCTGGGGGAGATGACGGGGCTGAAACATGGCGCATCTCTGTCGGCATTGCTGGCTCTTTCGGGCTTCTTCTTTTTGTTTCGCACGAAAAAAGCCGCGGCAGTGGTTTTGGGTGTGTGGTTGATGAGCCTTTTACCCATTACATTGTGGATAGACCATCGCAATATCTATTTTTTCGATGCCCGACAGATTATCTTTGGCCTGCCATTCTTTTTCATCTTGGTTGCTGGTGGCGTAGATGGTTGGCTGGCGTTGTTGGGGAGAGCCATTCAGCCTTTTTGGGGCGGAGCTCAATGGCATTGGGTGTATTCCGGGCTGATTGCATCTCTGATTGTCGGTCTGCTGATTGTTATTTTTACACCCGCCATCAATTTTGCCACAGTTCAGGCTTACTACCAGCACATGGATGGACGAGAGGATTGGAAGGGAGCGGGGGCATTGCTGATGCGCAATATGGCTTCTTCCGAAAGAGTGGTTTTTTTGTCCTCTGCTGATCGTTACTATATGAAGCATTATCTTCCTGACAACATCTGGGAAAAGACTTTTGAGGTGACGGATGAGGCGACATTGCACGGGGTGGTATCTGATGGATCGCCCGTTTGGGTGCTAGTTTCCCCTTACACTGCTTCTGTCAATCCCGAGATGAAGGATGTCAAGCTGACGCTGATGGAAATGGGCGGAGTTCCTTTTGTTTTTAATCAGCGCTTCAATCTATATTTCGTCTCGCTCCAAAAGGATGGGAAATCGCTTGCAGATCGCGCCAAAACCTGGTCAGCGCCCGAACGGTTACACTGGTGGGTTGTCGTTGGCGGAGCCATGCGGGCCGCCAACGTCCATGATGCGGCACTGCAAGCCTATCAACACGCCGCCGAATTGCCCGATTTTCAACCCAAGCAAGCTAATGCTTTTGTTCAGGCTGGCGTCGAAGCGCTGGCTGTCGGAGATGCAGCATTGGCGCTGGATTTGTTGAATCAGGCATTGTCCCTGGATACGAGCAACAAGCAGGCCCGGCTGCATCAGGCGCGGGCGCTGTTGGCTTTGAATCGCGCGGATGAAGCCCTGGCAACCCTGAACGAAGTTCAACAACAGAACGGCCCCAATGATTACTGGTTGCAATGGTTGAAGGGGAACGCCTATGAAGCGCTCGCACAGTGGGATGATGCCATTGGCGCGTATCAAAAAGCATTATCTTTGAAGCCGGATGCCAGTCATCTCTATTTTTTCATCGCCCGGGCATTCCAAAAGATGGGGGACGCGGCACAGGCTCGGAAATGGTATCAGGCTTATCTAGACCATGCGCCCGAAGGGGACTTTGCCTTGCAAGCACAGGAATTTTTGCAAACAAAAACGTCCCCCTGATCAGCTATCCCGCCTCGCATCATTCAGCGTAGCCCCCCATCAGACTAAAAATCAGTCCTATATTGGTTTTTTTTCGACTTTAGGTGTAAACTTATCGATGGTAACGACTAACGTACCCGACTTCAATCACCACAAAGGCGCAAAGACACTAAGAACACCAAGAATTTCAAAGCTTTTTCTTTTCTTCGTGCCTTAGTAACTTTGGTGCTTTTTTCTGGATAGAGGTGAACAGTTACTCGACGAAAGCGCTTTTCTTGTGTCTTTTTGTACGTGTGTGGTGAAATCGTCTGAAAAGCGTCTTTATAATCTTTGCTTTGATACACCTGTCGTAACGACTAACGTACCCGACTTCAATCACCACCAAGGCACAAAGACACGAAGAACACCAAGCATTTCAAACCTTTTTCTTTTCTTCGTGCCTTGGTGGCTTCGTGTCTTAGTGGTTTCTAGCCGGGCTACCTTAGTAGTAACCACCTGTCAAAGCCCATTCAAACCTATTGAGAAATTTTTATGACCGAACAAAAACGCCTGAAATCTGCACTCTTTGTAGATTTCGACAATATCTATCTGGGGCTGCGTCAATTGGATGAAGACGCGGCTGAAAAATTCGCATCCAATCCCGCACACTGGCTAAAATGGCTGGAAGAGGGCATGCCAGGACTGGCCGATCAGGGAAAGACATCAGAAAAACGTGATATTCTCATCCGCCAGTGCTATCTGAATCCCCGTGGTTTTCAGCAATACCGCCCCTACTTCACCCGCTCCGCCTTTTCGGTGGTCGATTGTCCCTCTCTGACATCGCAGGGGAAGAACAGCGCCGACATTTATATGGTGATGGATATTCTCGACACCCTCACCCATCCCACGCACTTTGATGAATTCATCATTCTTTCCGGCGATACCGATTTTATGCCGGTGATGCTGCGCTTACGGGAATATGATCGACGAACGACCATTCTTTCTGCCGGGCCTGCCGCTGCCGCCTTTTTAGCTGCGGCCAACCTCATCATCAGTGAAGATGTTTTCATCGAACATGCGCTGGATGTGGGCGGCGAGGAAGGACGCAAAAGCAATGGTGGCGCCACAGTGACCTCCACCGCCACGCCCGAGCTGCTGGATGCCATCGCCGAAAAACTTTATGCCGAAGCCAGCGCCAATGGCGAAATTCTGGCCACCTTCCTGCCCAAACTCTACCGCAACTTCCCCGAATTCCGCCGTGATAGCAATTGGCTGGGCTTCTTCTCGCTGCGGGCGCTGACCACGCATCTCTGCCAGCGTAACCCCAACCTGCGCATCACCGAAGGCGATCCTTGGCGTGTCACCGTAGCGCTGCCCCGCTCCCGCAAGAAATCTGCTCGCCAAAGCAATGGCAAAAGTGCTTACAACAGCAATGAAGATAAACTGCGTCGCCGCATCGTTGATTTGGTGCGTCGCATGGTCGCCGATTCTTCGGAACCCATCCTCATGGGACGGGCGGCCCAAGAGGTCATCAACCGCACCGGTAAACAAGTGCTGGAAAGTCATTGGGCGGGCGCAGGAACCTTCAAAAATCTGCTGCAAAGTGAAGAAAACCTGGGCATTGAGATTGCAACATCCCCCTCGCCAGGCTATCTTTATGACCCCGAGCGCCACGCCTTGCCCCGCGAGGATGAAATGGCCCGGAAAGAGGAAGATGTACCGCCAAAACTGGCTGAATTCAGCAAACGTATCAGCCGCATCACCGGTGCGCCCAATCTTACTCCGCGACAATATGCCATGCTGTTCACTGCCATGGCCGAAGACCTTAAAGAACACACTTACCATCTTACCTCCACCTCCAAAGCAGTTCGTGACCGCGTTATCGAGTGGGGAGAGGCAATCTCCCGGGCCAATATCAACAACGTGCTCAAGGGCGTGGCCTACGCCAAACATCGGTTCAGCAAGCGCGATACGCCGCAAAGCCTGGCCCGGGTATATCGTTCGTACCTGCTTTCACGCTGCGAAGATGCCGAGCTGGAACTTTCGCGTGAAGAAAAACGGCTGCTGCGCGAATGGATTGAAGGGGGCCTGCGCGACTTGAAAAAGAAAAAGGATGAGAAGAAAAATGGCGACGCCAAAGCTACCGAAAATGGCGATGTTGCCAAAACTGCACCAACCAACGGAAAAGAAGGCAAAAAGAAATCCCGCAAACCTTCATCATCCCGCAAAAGCGCCGAGCTCAAAAAAGAGGCAAAGGCATAAAACAGGACTCAAAACAAAAGCCCCCCGGCTCATTTCGGGGGGCTTTTGTTACGTTGTCGTAAAAGCGCTAAACTAAAGCACCTTATCCATGTTGGCAATCAAGGCATCGCCAAACTCGGAACATTTAAGCTTGGTAGCGCCCTCCATCAGACGCTCGAAGTCATACGTAACTGTCTTGGCCTGGATGGTGTATTCCATGGTCTTGTTGATGAGATCAGCCGCTTCGTTCCAACCCATGTAGCGGAACATCATCTCGCCGGAAAGGATGACTGAACTGGGGTTGACTTTATCCAGCCCGGTGTATTTGGGAGCTGTGCCATGGGTAGCCTCGAAAATCGCTGCGCCCGTTTCGTAGTTGATGTTAGCGCCAGGAGCAATACCAATGCCACCCACCTGGGCTGCCAGGGCATCGCTAATGTAGTCGCCATTCAGATTCAGAGTGGCAATCACATCATATTCCAGCGGGCGAGTGAGAATTTGTTGCAGGAAGGCATCGGCGATGACATCTTTAATGATGATTTCGCGGCCATCTTCCAGAGTGATGACCTGCCAGGGGCCGCCATCCAAATCCTTCGAGCCGAATTCTTCTTTGGCAACCTGATAGCCCCAATCGCGGAAAGCGCCTTCGGTGAACTTCATGATGTTGCCCTTGTGAACCAACGTAACCGATTTGCGGTTATATTTGATGGCATAGTTGATGGCATCACGCACCAGACGCCAAGTTCCCTCTTTGGAAACCGGCTTGATGCCAATGCTGGAGGTTTCGGGGAAGCGGATTTTATCCACACCCATCTCATTTATAAGATAGTCCACCATCTTCTTGGCTTCATCGCTGCCAGCCATCCATTCGATGCCGGCATAGATGTCTTCGGTGTTCTCACGGAAGATAACCATGTCGATGTATTCGGGGTGTTTGACCGGGCTGGGAGTTCCCTTGAAGTATTTGACCGGGCGCAAGCAAACATAAAGATCAAGCATTTGGCGCAAAGCCACATTCAGGCTGCGGAAACCGCCACCAATGGGGGTGGTCAGCGGGCCCTTGATGCCCACCAGAAATTCGCGATACGCATCCAGGGTTTCTTGGGGCAGCCAGGTATCGCCGCCGTAGGTCTCGACAGCCTTCTCACCGGCATACGTTTCCATCCACACCAAACTGCGCTTGCCGTTGTAAGCTTTTTCAACCGCTGCTTCCAGCACACGATGCGAAGCGGCCCAAATGTCGGCGCCTGTGCCGTCACCTTCGATGAAAGCGATGATGGGATGATCCGGGACATTGAGTTTGCCATCTTTGATGGTGATTTTTTCACCGTTGGTCGGGACTTTGATTTTTTGATAAGCCATTGTTCTTATTCCTTTTTTGATGAATATGGGTTTGCGTCATTGCATTTTTAGTTGTCAAGGATAATCCTTGTGCCTTACATGATAACCCACAGCCAAGGTTCCGAGCAAAAGCAGTTGGTCAAAAAAAGAAGCTCTTCAAGAAAAAGAAGGAAGGCTTACACTACTCATAGCGCAGAGCATCGATGGGGTGCAGGCGGGCCGCACGCAGCGCCGGAAAACTACCGAAAAAGAGCCCTACCAGGGCGCTAAACCCGGTGGCTAGCAAGATGGAATCCAGCGAGACAATCGCGGTCAGGTCATCTGAAAGGCTGGCAATGCCCTGAGCGCCCACAAAACCCAAAATCATGCCGATGATGCCACCAATCAGACTTAGCACCATGGCCTCTACCAAAAATTGCAGCAGGATGTCGCGACGTTTGGCCCCCACCGCTTTACGCAACCCAATCTCCCGTGTGCGCTCAGTCACCGAAACCAGCATGATGTTCATAATGCCAATGCCTCCCACCAGCAAGCTGATGGCCGCAATGCCCCCCAAAAAGGTAGTCAGCACTTTGGTGATGCTGCTGGCAATATCCAAAATATCGGCCTGGTTGATGACACTGAAATCATCTTCGCCCAGATAGGTGATGTCGTGACGACTGCGTAACAGGTCTTCAATTATTGCCGCGGTCTGGCCAAGATTTTTATCATCATCCACTTTGGCCAAAATAATAGAAAGGGTGGGCTCACCACGGGAGCTGCGCAGATAAGGGAACAATCGGGCCTGCGAAGTGGTGAAAGGCACAAAAACCACGTCATCAAAACTGCCAAAACTGCCGCCCCCCTTCTTTTCCATAATCCCCACCACGCGGAATTGAATGTTTTTGATGCGGATGCTTTGCCCGATGGGGTAGGTTCCATCAGGAAAGAGCTTGTCCGCGACATTCACACCAAGCACGGCAGTTCGGGCCTCGCTGGTTACATCTTCTTCGCTGATGAACCGTCCCTCCTGGGGATAGAAATCGCGCACAAAGGTGTATTCTTCGTTGGTGCCCACCACCGAGACCGAAAGCGAAGTCTTGGCAAATGAGACATTGGCCTGGCCATCCGCCTCGGGCACAACAGCCAACAGATGCGGCACTTGCAATGGGTCACGAATGGCCTGCCAATCGCCCGTGGTGAGTGGCTTGCTGGGCCGACGCATGCGCGGATCGCCCGGATGGGATTCTTTAAGGCTGCCAGGCACAACAATCAACAAATTCGAGCCAGCGGATTGCAATTGGCCCGAAATCATGGCCTGCACCCCTTTACCTACGCTCATCAGGGCAATCACCGCGCCCACGCCAATGATGATGCCTAGCATGGTCAGGATGGAGCGCATTTTATTGGCGGTTAACGCCCGCAAGGCAATGCGAAATGATTCCATCAGGTTCATGGGGTCACCTTCTTTTGTGGGATAGCATAGATATGTTCGCCAGCAAGCCGCTGCGCTTTTACCGGCTCATCGCTGATGACGCGGCCATCGCGCAGGCGGATAATGCGCCGCGTGTGTTGCGCGATCTCCGGCTCGTGGGTCACAAAGATGATGGTGATGCCCTGTTGCTCGTTGAGTTCCTGGAAGATGCGCATAATCTCGGCGCCCGATTGCGAATCGAGATTGCCGGTGGGTTCATCGGCCAGGATGATGTTGGGACGATTGACCAGGGCCCGGGCAATGGCCACCCGCTGCTGCTGCCCGCCCGAAAGCTCATTAGGTCGATGTCGCACCCGGTCCGAGAGCCCCACCATCTCCAGCGCTTCTAAAGCCCGCTGCCGCCGATCTTTTGCCCCGGCATAAATCAGCGGCAATTCCACATTGGCCAGTGCAGAGGTGCGGGGCAACAAGTTGAAATTCTGAAAAACGAAACCAATCTGCCTGTTGCGGATTTCAGCCAACTCGTTATCGCTGAGACTCCCCACATCCACGCCATCCAGCTCGTAGCGGCCACGGGTAGGCACATCCAGCGCACCGGTGATGTTCATCAAGGTGGATTTGCCAGAACCTGAGGGGCCCATAATCGAAACAAACTCGCCGCGAGCAATCTGCAACGAAACACCACGCAGGGCATGTACCTGAAACTCGCCCATCTGATAAACCTTGGTCACATCGGTCAGGGCGATGATGGTTTGTTGATCGGGCATGACTCAGCCTCCGCCAAAGAGCTGCTTGCGCATCATCTCGCCTGTGCCGATGCGACGAATGGCCAGTTCATCCCCTTCTTCCAGGCCCGAGATGACCTCGCTGAACTGTTCATTGCGCAGCCCCAGCTCAATATCCACCCGAGTGGGCACGCCATCTACGATTTTTTCCACATAGGGCTTGCGCGTAGTTTCATCTAGGTGCATCACCCGATTGGGCACAAGCAACACGCCCACCGCTTGCTGCGTAACAATGGCCACAGTGGCGGTCATGCCGCTGCGCAGGGGCTGCCCCGAGGCATCGAGATTGATGATGACTTCGTAGGTGACGATGGTGCTGCCGCCCACCGAGGCACTGGTGGCAACGGGTGCGATGCGTGCGACCTGGCCCGAAATTTCGGCGTCATCCAGTGCATCCACGGTAACATGAGCTGTTTGTCCCACCTTGATGTGCCCGATGTCCAGTTCATCGACATTGAGTTTGATGTGAAAACCGGATGGATCGGAGATGACCATGGCTGCCCGCGAGGGTGAGGGGAATTCGTTGGTGTGAATGTTGATGCTGCCAACAATGCCGGCGATGGGCGCGATTAACTGTGTATTTTTTAAACCCAGCTCCGCAGATTCGATGCCAATGCCCGCCTGCTCTACCTGCGTTTCCAGCACTGCTAAATCGGTGGCTTTGGGCCCGGCCTGCAAGCGGGCCAACGAGGCTTCGGCCTGAGCGATGGCAGCATCGGCTGCGGCAATTTGCGCCAGAGCCTGCGCCTTTTTGCTGGCGGTGGCAGGAGCCAGCGTCACCGCCAGATTAGCCTGAGCGGTTTCATAATCGATGGTGGCCTGCTCCAGTTGAATGGCCTGGGGCATCATCGAGGCGTTGGGCATGGATGCGATTTTATCATAATTTTCTTGGGCATGTTTTAGCGCCACTCGGGCCCGTTCGAGCTGCGATTGCGCCACCTTGCGTTGATTGGCGCTGGGCCCGTTCAATAAATCCTGATACGCAGCTCGGGCCGCATCAGCCTGGGCCCGGGCCGATGCCACCTGCGCCTGCGCCGCCGCGATATCTGTTTCATCGGCAGAGGCCTTGGCTTTGGCCAAATTAGCCTCGGCCAGCTTTTTATTCACCTGCGCCTGTTTGAGCTGCAATTGCAATTCATCATCTTCCAGGCGGGCAAGAACCTGGTTTTGTTCGACCTCATCGCCGACCTCCACCAAAATCTCTTTGACCTTGCCCGAGCCCTTAAACGAAAGCTTGACCTCTACATTGGGTTCGATGACGCCGGTGGATGAAACAGTGGCGAAAATATCACCCTGTTCAACTGTGTAAATTTCGTAATCAGGCTCAGGAGTCTCCTTCTTCTGGGCAGATTGCTGGTAAACGAACCAGGAGCTGCCACCAACAACAGCTAAAATCAACAAAGCAATCAGGGCTCTGCGCATAACAGTATCCTTTGAGATAAGCAATTTGAAAACGCAGCAGGTGCGCTAATGAAAGTGTACTAACCGATGCTAGTCAATCGGAGCAGGGCCACGGGCAATAATCCCAGACCCAAATAAATCAGGGCATAGATGAGCGTCATGGTCATGCTGGCTCCCGCTTTGAGTTTGCCAACAACTCTGAGCAGCAAAAAAACAAGAATCAGATGCCAGATGGCAAAAACATCGACCTGGGCCGCCAAGGCGAACAGCACGCTGCCCTGGTCTTTCAGGTCATCACCTGTGGCCAGCAAAACCGAAAGGCCCTGATAATGAATCATCGAATGGGTGGCCAGGCTCCAGATGAGCTGCACGAGCGACCGAAGCGCCAGAGGAACCCAGGTCCAGACTACAGCCGCCCACAAATGGCTGGCCTTGATAGAATCTCCCAAAAAGGAGATGCCAAAATAGAGGATGAGCAAGCTGAGGGCCCAGCCAAAGAGCAGGCCCAGCGTTGTGCTGGTTGTAGCTGTTAGCATCAACGGGCCCGGTGTGGTCATACGCTCCACCATTGAGCGGGCCGCGTCCGCCTGCTCGGGCGTCATGTTACTCAGGCTCAGAGCAGCGCCCTTTTTGGCAGCCTCGATTTGCATGGGCATCGTCGCTCCCACATACAAAAGGGGCAGCAGCAGCGCCAGCAAACCTGGAAACCACCAACTTTTGATTTGAACACTGCTTACCCGCTGCAAGGCCAAGCTGGGTGCGGTCAGAATATCCCAAAAGTTGATCCAAAAGGGCGCTGGCTTGAGCGATGGCGAGGAAGTTGTCATGGAGGAACCTCACAAATCAAGTCGAGACAGAAGGCATGGCTCAAATTTAGTTCGATGTGTTATTATACGCCCTTTTCGAAAACTACGCAACTATGTGCCTGGGGAAGTGAAACTTGATGCTGCTGCCAGGCGCGCTCGCAAGCGCCGAACCGAATCATCGATAGCCACTTTTCAAACTTTAGTAAAATATGCAAATAACGCGATGGTTTTTGATTATTTTGGGTAAAAATGTGATAATTTTTAGTCCGAAAGATATAAATCGATAGGAAACGTTCTTTTGCCGAAATGAAATTTGACAAAGCCCCCTCTTTCGTGATGCAATCGCGGCGTCAACCATGCAGGTGTTCTCGCCACAAGAACGACACTGCATGTCATCTCATTTTTCCCGGAGGAACCTGATGCCATCCACCACAAACATTATTGAACCGGAGCAATTTATCAATCTGGAAGATCGCTGGGGCGCACACAACTACGCCCCGCTGGAAGTTGTCCTTGCGCAGGGTAAAGGTGTCTGGGTTTATGATGTCCAGGGCAATCGTTATCTGGATTGCCTGAGCGCATATTCCGCGGTCAACCAAGGCCACGCTCATCCCCGCATTTACGAAACAATGCTGGCCCAGGCCCGCCGCCTGCCGCTGACTTCACGTGCCTTTTACAATGATCAATTGGGCCCCTTCTATCAAACACTGGCCAAGTTTAGTGGCTATGAGATGATTTTACCCATGAACACTGGCGCCGAAGCGGTTGAGAGCGCCATCAAGGCTGCACGCAAATGGGGGTACACAATCAAAGGTGTGCCCGCAAATCAGGCAGAAATCATCGTTTGTGACGGGAATTTCCATGGTCGCACCACCACCATCATCAGCTTTTCATCCGAGACGCAATATCGGGCGGGCTTTGGACCCTTTACGCCCGGGTTCAAGAGTATTCCTTACGGCGATGCCAAGGCCTTACAGCAAGCCATCACCCCCAACACCGTCGCCTTCCTGGTAGAGCCGATTCAGGGCGAAGGGGGCGTGATTGTGCCTCCCGCAGGCTATCTTGAAGAAGCAGCAGCGTTGTGCGCCCGCAACAACGTTCTATTCATGGCTGATGAAATTCAAACAGGCCTGGGACGCACGGGCAAACGTTTTGCCTGCGATCACGAAAGTGTCAGGCCCGATGTCATGATCCTGGGCAAAGCGCTCTCGGGCGGCTTTTATCCTGTTTCGGCTGTGTTGGCCAGCAAAGAGGTGCTGGGCGTCTTCACACCAGGTGATCATGGCTCTACCTTTGGCGGCAACCCACTGGGGGCAGCCATTGCCCGCACTGCCATCACCATCTTGCAAGAAGAGGGCATGATTGAAAACGCTGCACGACTGGGACCCTACTTTATGGAACGCCTGCGTGCCATGAATAGCCCCCACGTGAAAGAGGTGCGGGGTAAAGGCTTGATGATTGGCGTCGAGCTATGGCCCCAAGCTGGCAAGGCCCGTCAATTCTGCGAGGCCCTGCGCCAGGAGGGCATCCTGGCCAAAGATACCCACGGCACAGTCATCCGCTTTGCACCACCTCTGATTATCACCAAAGAAATTCTGGATTGGGCACTGGTGCGCATCGAAAAAGTGCTGACCTGACCTGACATTACCAGGGGCGGCCAGGGCATGATTTGCTTGCCGCCCCTGTTTCAGGTATGCTTCTTGCATGATGAAACGACTCATTATCAAATTTACCATCAACGCCTTTTTGCTGTGGCTCACTGCCCACTATGTGGATGGCATGGCGCTCTCTGCGCGCTGGGGCGATATTATTCGGGTAACGGTGTTGTTCAGCTTGTTCAATACATTGCTCAAACCACTGGTCAATCTCTTGACCCTGCCACTTTCGATAATGACTCTGGGCCTTTTCCGATTGGTGGTCAACGCGGCAATGCTGTGGCTGGTAGCCAGCAACTCTCCTGCGCTCAGTTTTAGTGGTGCCACGTCCGAAAAACTTACAGCGCTGGCCCTGGCAACGCTGGCCATCACCATGGGCGGGGCGTTATTGGGACGTTTGTTTGTTGATAGCTAAGTAAGCTTTCAGTAGATGATGCTATGAAAGTTGGAATGTAACGGTTCAGCGCTCTCTGGAGTGTACCACCAAGGCACCAAGAATTTCAAAGCTTTTTCTTTTCTTCGTGCCTTGGTGGCTTCGTGTCTTCGTGGTTTCTAGCCGGGCCATCTTAGTAGCAACAAAGCATCAAGAAAAATCTGTGCCATCTGTGTCATCTGTGGTTGCAATGACGGATTTTAGCGCCAAAGCTATTTTCGTCGTTGGTCGAGAAGCACAGCGCTTTTTTCAAGTTTCAAATGCGCAGCTATTTAAGTGGTTGATGCTATGAATTTGAACCAAACCTGGTTGTGATCTGTTTTGGCTTCTGCGCAGTTTGCTTTACCAATTCTCTGGGCCCGCGGTGGGACGCAGCCACTGTGTGGGAGGGGCGGGCGTGGGCGTAGCCATGGGGGTGGGAGGCTGTTCCCGCTCGACAATGAATGGTGGCGTTTGTGCCATACGCCATTGCCACAACCACACAAAGGCCACCACCAACAGCGTAATCAGCAACCATTTGAGCGCCATGGGGACCCACGGATGCCGCCAGGGCATGGTGCGCAAGTTAAGTGTCGGCGTTGTGGGACGCACAGTGGGAGGTACAGCGCCGCGTACATAGCTGGGGATGGGGTGCTCACCCTGACGCATGAAGCGTGAGCATGAGCGATAGCGCCCTCCCAGGCAGTAACGTGTTTGTTGCGCCCGCGGCAAGTAGATGGATGAGGCCAGCAAACAGCGATTTTGCTCGTGGGGCAGCGGCTGCTCTCCCGTTTGCTGGTTCCAGCGCAAATGGGGGCAAACTTGATGGGAGGAAGATTCAGACATGAGGGAGTTCATGGGGCGTCGGGCGCACGCCGACCCGATGCAAAAAGATGATAGGAGGCTACCGGCATGTGGATGGGCAAGAGTTCCAGGGCAAAGAGTGCTGTTTCACCCGGAGCCAAATCGGCAGGGTGTGCGGCGTCTTGCTGCACAGCAATGACCGCACCCGCAGCATCATACAAAATGATGTCTACCGAGATGTCCAATGCCGTATCAGGGCTGCGGTTGATCACTTCGCCGCTAAGGCTGTAAAGTGTTTCGCCAACCGGCTGCGCCATCACATGTTCTACACTAAGGGCATCGTGATAAAAAGGCAAATGCGCGGGCCAGGCCTGGATGATGCGGCATTGATAGCTGGCAAACTCGGGCGGGCGCGGCGAAAAGTGAAATCCAAAACCGGCGGTATCGCCTGGCAACAGGTGTGTTTGCATAAGATTGGTTTGCGCACTGGCCACCACCTGGCCCGCAGCATCCAGCAAATCAAGCTGCACCACCACGCCCTCGACCGCGGTTTCGGCCTGCAAGGTTGTTTGCCCCAGCGCCCAAAGCTCATTCTGCTGCTCCCAAAAGGTCATCTCGCCGATGCGCATGGCTGGCAGCGTTGGCTGTGGTGTGGGGGTTCCCTGGTTTAGGCGGGATGCCAGGTCGGTGGGGATGATGATTTGTTGGCCTATCAGCAAGCCGCGCGGGTTCGTGATGCCGTTAATCTCCTGGATGGCCTGCACGCTAACGCCATATTTTTGCGCCAAACCGATGAGTGTGTCGCCACTTTGCAGGGTGTGCAAGATGGGCGTGGGCTCAGGAGTGGGGGTGGCGGTGGGTGCGGGCGTGGCTGGCACGGGCGTGGCCGTTGCTATGGAGAGGGGCGCTGGCGCGGGCGTGGTTGGAACGATAGTTGGCGCAGGTGTGGCTGTGGGGGTGATGGTGGGCTCGGGCCGGGTGTACACCGCGCCGCAACTGCCAAGAAACAACATCGGCAGGGATAAAATCAAAAATAGCACCAGCGTTTTGCAGGTATGCAGCATTCGGGTAAGATGGAGATGTAGCGAGATGAGGCCAGATTGAGCACCTGGCTCCACGATTATACACAGGATTTGCAAGCGCCCGAAATCATGGGAGCTGTTTCAAAATCGGCGCAGCGGGCGGGAGATGTGTTGCATGGCTTTGCGCCTGCGCATCATGCCCCCGCGCATGAGCTGACTACAACAAAAAAGCGCCAGCCTTTCGACTGACGCTTAGGTGCCCCCGCTCCGACTCGAACGGAGACGCCCGATGGGCACAGGCCCTCAACCTGCCGCGTATGCCAATTCCGCCACGGGGGCGCACCTGGACTCAATTATACGAACAGAGGCCCTCCTTGTCAACATTTGACTAAATCTATTACAATGGTTGTTCAACATCGCGATGCCAAATGACACACTTTTGGGCATCCTTCCACTACCGCTCCTCGAATAATTTGAATTTTATGCTTTTTTCCTTTTGCAGTCCCCCATTTTTCTCTAATCTTTCCCATCGCATCACTGCTTTGCTGTTGGCAGGGGAGTGTGTGCAATGAAGTTGGTTTTGGATGCTATGGGGGGGGATTATGCGCCGGCAGAGACTGTGGCCGGGGCTGTCGATTATGCCCGCAAATCGGGCCACACCATCTTTTTGACCGGGCCCGAGGCGCTGATTCGAGCTGAGCTGGTCAAGCATGAGACTGCGGGCCTGCATTTGTCTGTGGTCGATGCACCTGACATCATTGCCATGGAAGAACGTCCAGCCATGGCGGTGCGGCGCAAAAAGAAGAATTCGTTGGTGGTAGGCATGAAACTGGTGCAAGAAGGCGCGGCCGATGCGTTTTGCTCCGTAGGCAACACGGGCGCTGTGCTAACTGCCGGTCATTTGGTCTTTCGGCGCATTCCCGGCGTGCATCGGGCGGTGTTGGTAACCCCTTTTCCCAATGCCCGCGGGCTGCACATTTTTGGCGATGTAGGCGCCAACACCGATTGCCGCCCCGAGTGGCTGGTGCAGTGGGGACATTTGCAGGCCATCTACGCAGAGGCCCGGCTGGGCATTTCTGCGCCCACCGTGGCGCTGCTTTCTAATGGCGAAGAGGAGGGCAAGGGCAATCAATTGATTCGGGCCGCGCAAGAGCTGATGCGCCAGGAATCAGACCTGAATTACATCGGCGTTGTGGAGCCCAAGGAGATGATTGCCGGCAAGGCGGATGTGGTTGTGACCGATGGTTTTACCGGAAACATCGCCATCAAGTCGGCAGAGGCCGTGGCCAGCTATCTCTTTGCCACCATCAAAGAAGAAATCATGGCCCGTCCGGTGGCCAAGATGGGCGCATTGTTGGCCAAGCCCGCCTTCAGAGCTACCGCGCTTCGGTTGGATGATAAAAAATATGGTGCGGGCCTGTTGTTGGGACTCAATGGCCTGGTCACGGTGGGGCATGGCCGCTCGAAACGGGAGAGCATTTATTATGCTTTGGAATCGACAGCCCAGCTTGTGGCCGCCGACATGATGCAAAAAACGCGTAGCAAAATTGAAACACTCCTTCACACACAGCAAAAAGGTTCAAACGCATGACCCAATCATTTTCACGACAGCAGCTCATCGAATTGAGCAAACGCCTGCAAGGTGCCCCCGCTTCGGTTCGGGAGTTGCTAATGCACACCTTGCAGGCCCTCCAATCTCCGAATATCCATCCCGTAGCCGCGGCCGAGGCTGTTTTGCAGCGCACCAAAGGGCTTTCGCACGATGTGATTGAGCAGGCGTTGTACTTGGCGCGTGAAGGCATCCGTCGCCGCGTTGTGGTAACAGGCATTGGTGCGATTACCGCGGTGGGGGAAGGCGTTTCTGAGATGTGGCAAAATTTGCTGGCCGGGCGCTCAGGTGTCGATTACGTAACCTTGTTCGATGCTTCGCAGTATCCCACTCGCATTGCCGCTGAAATCAAAAACTGGGATCCTACCCGATTTATCCCTCGTAAAGAGGCGCGGCGCATGGCCCGTTGTTCGCAATTTGCCGTGGGCATTGCCGAGCTGGCGCTGCAGGATGCCGGACTTCCCACAGACCAGAAGCTGGGTGAGCGTACCGCTACAGTCATTGGCACGGGGTTGGGAGGCTTCGACATTTATCAGGAAAGTGTGTGGCAAGCGGCTAAGCGCGATAAATTTCGGGTGAGTCCCATGGTTGCGGTAGGGGGATTGCCCAACATGCCCGCTTTTCACATCAGTCAGCGCTTTGGTGTGACCGGGCCGTTGAACACAGTGGTTACAGCTTGTGCCGCGGGCACGCAGGCAGTGGGCGAAGCTGCTCAGCTCATCCGGCACGGTTACGCCGATACTGTGATTTCCGGCGGTGTCGAAGCGCTGATTGGTCACATGTTCTTTTCAGGATTTTCTTCGATGAAAGCCATTAGCACCAACAATGACCCGCCACAACGGGCCAGTCGTCCTTTCGATAACAATCGCGATGGGTTCATCATCGGCGAAGGTGGCGCTGTGCTGATTCTGGAATCCCTGGAAAAGGCCTTGGCGCGCGGCGCCCGAATCTATGCCGAAATTTTGGGCCACTCCGCGTCGGCAGATGCGCACCACGTGGCCGCACCCCATCCGCAGGGCGCAGGGGCTATCAATGCCATGCGCTGGGCCTTGCAAGATGCGGGCATCCAACCGGAAGATGTGGATTATATCAACACGCACGGAACCAGCACTCGCCTGAACGATGCCACCGAGACCAAAGCGATCAAGCAGGTTTTTGGCGAACACGCTTATCATTTGGCTATCAATTCCACCAAATCGATGCTGGGGCATGCTTTTGGCGGCTCCGGCGCCATCGAAGCGGCTGTTTCGGCACTCAGTGTGCAGCAGGACATCATACATCCCACCATCAATTACGAAACGCCCGATCCGGTATGCGATTTGGATTACACGCCCAACAGCGCCCGCTCGCTGCCGGTAAACATTGCACTTTCTAACTCCTTTGGCCTGGGTGGACAAAACGCCTGTCTGGTTATGAAGAAGTATGAGTAGCCCACGTGGCTGCACCACCATCATTCAATCCATTCTCCTCTCACACTCATTTTTGGCATCTTATGCGCATTTACGCTAACAAAACCCTCATCACCAAGAAAGGCATTCTCGGACGCCGGATTAGCATGGCCGGCCTCATCATTTTGGGCATTGGCATGTTGTCCTCCTTTGCCCCATCCTTCATCCAAAAATGGCAAAACAGCGGTAACGCTCTGGCTCAGAACAGTTTCGTGCAGTGGGTTTTTACGGGCGGCTGGATTTATCTCTCGATGGGCGCCCTGATTTTGGGATTCATCCTGGGGCAGATTGGGAATTTTTACATGCGGCGATTTTTGCGCCCGGTGCGCCCGGATATGATTATTTCGCGGGCGCTGAAAGGCTTTGACGACCGTAATCGGTTGTATGTTTGGGCCAGCCCCGTTGATTTGGTGGCTGTGGGTCCCGCGGGCATTTTTACCTTTGCTACCCGCGATACCGGCGGCAAGATTACTCTGCGCAATGGCAAGGTGAAAACACCCTTTTCGCTGCGTAAAATTCTCTTCTTCTTCGGCGACGAAAGCTTGGGGCGCCCGCTGGATGAGGCTAAAAGTGATGCTGCCCGGTTGACTGACTGGTTGAGCGAGCGGGTTGAGGGTGAGATTGAAGTGACACCGCTGGTAGTTTTTACCAACGACAAAGCTGTTTTGACCATCGAAGATGACGATGTGCCGGTGCTTCACTACAAACAACTTAAATCCTTCCTGCGTAGCCAAAATCGCACCCGGCCCATCAACAAAAAGCTGTTATCGCAAGTGGTGGATGTGATGGATGCCTACGCAACAGCGTCAGGCGCAACAGCCACCGCCGCGACCGATGAGTAAAGGGCTGAAAAATGGTAACGACTAACGTACCCGACTTCAATCACCACAAAGGCACAAAGACACTAAGAACACCAAGCATTTCAAACCTTTTTCTTTCTTTGTGCCTTTGTGGCTTCGTGTCTTAGTGGTTTCTAGCCTGGCTATCTTAGTAGTAACGAAAAATGGCGTATTTTAGCGCCAAATCCATTTTCGTCAGACGCCCGTAAAGGAGTGAAAGTATGGCTTACAGCGAAAAAATTTTGACAGCGGCTGATGGTATCGCTATTTTTTTGCGTATCTGGACACCCGAGGTGAAGCCGCGGGCACTGGCTGTGCTGGTACATGGGCTTGCTGAACATGCTGGCCGCTATAAACATGTCGTAGCTGCGCTCCTGGAGGCTGGGTTTGTAGTTTATGGCCACGATCACCGCGGTTTTGGCAAATCGGGCGGCATCCGCGGGCACTGGGATCATTTTGACGAGGTCATCGACGACATGGCGCTGGTGCTGGCCGACGCCGAAGCCAGTTGGCCACAGTTACCCCGGGCCATGTATGCCCACAGCATGGGCAGTGTCATTGGCATCCACTACTTACACCGGTTTCCTGCATCCTTTCAGGTAGCCGTACTTTCGGCTCCTGGCTTTGGTGCGGGCCCGCGACAAGACAAACTACTCATGCTACTCATGCCTTTGGCCGCCAAAATCATCCCGCGCAAACCGCTCAAGCGCAAAGAATTCCCCGATTACACGCTGAGCCACGCGCCCGGCGAGGCTGAGGCATGGCACAGCGACCCGCTGGTGCATCCCTACTCGACATCCCGTTGGGGAGTCATCTATCTCAAGGCAGCCAAGCAGGCCAAAGCATTGATGCCACAGCTCAAACTGCCGATTTTGGTCATCATGGGTGAAGAAGATATTACGGTCAGCCGGGAGGCAATTCAGGAGGCAGTGGCTGCATCGGGCCCCAATGTCACCTTCCATATCTGGCCCGGTTCCTACCACGAGCCGCACAACGAGCTACCCGAAATTCGGAATGCCATGTTGACCGCAACCATGCAATGGCTGGAGGCTGCGTTATTTGATGCGTAAGCTGTTTTGCGGATTGCTACTGGCGCTACTGCTGGCAGGGTGCAGGCACCAAAAAGCACCATCGGTGGCAGATGTGACACCGCCTGCGACCTTGGCACCCACATCAACCCCTGCGCCCACAATCATACCCACAGCCACCGGCACGCCCACGCTCACGTCAACCCCTGTGCCCACGGTCACGCCCACGCTGACCCCCACGCCGGGGCCCGGGCCCACGGTGGCTCCCGACATCGCAGCCGTGCCGGTAAAAGTTCACTCGGGCGACTTTCTCTCCACCTTGGCCACACGCTACGGCATTGCCTTGGATGACCTCATCCGCTACAACCACATCACCCATCCCAATGCCGTGCCCGCGGGCCAGCGCCTGATGCTACCCTACCCCACCACGCGCACCACCCCCGCACAGGTCCTTTTGCCCGATAGCGAATTGGTTTACGGGCCCGCGTATCTCGATTTTGACACCGCCAGCTTTGTAGCGCAGCAAGGGGGATGGCTGGCCACCTATCGGGCGCCGTGGTTCAATGGCGAAACGCTCAGCGGTGCGCAACTGGTAGATTATGTGGCCATGCGTTACAGCGTGGGGCCACGGGTGCTGCTGGCCTTGCTGGAGGCCCGCAGCGGCTGGGTGACACAACCGGATGAGCCGCAAGGCTACGCCCGAGACTATCCTCTGGGCCACTTGGCCACTGGTGGCGGGCTGGAAGTACAACTGGAATGGGCCGCGGCCGCGCTTAACAGCGGCTTTTACGGCTGGATGGAGCGGGGCGAGACCGGTATCCGCTTCAAAAACTACAGCATCGCCCGCGGCGCTCCCGGCCTGAATCCAGGAACCATTGCCGTGCAGCGCACATTGGCGCAAGATTGCAACTTTGAGGATTTGCCAGCGGCGCTGGATGCGTTTATGATCGCTTATCAAAAGCTTTTTGGCGACCCGTTTCAATATGATTTAGGTCAGCTTTTGCCGTGGGAATTGCAACAGCCACCCATGCAATGGCCCTGGCAGGCAGAGGAATGGTGGTATTTGACCAGTGGGCCGCACGGAGCCTGGGGGGCGGGCAGCAGTTGGGCAGCTTTGGATTTTGTCCCCGCGGATGCTCCCATTGGAAGCTGCACCCCCGCCACCTCATGGGCCCGAGCGGCATCGCCGGGCCTGGTGGTGCGCAATACCCGCGGCGAAGTACTGGTCGATTTGGATGAAGATGGTGACATGCGCACCGGCTGGGTCATCCAATACCTGCATCTTTCACAGCGTCCTCCGGTGGGAACACATTTACAAATGGGCGACCCGGTGGGACACCCTTCGTGTCAGGGAGGACAAGCAGCCAGCTCGCATCTGCACATCGCCCGCCGCTACAATGGCGTGTGGATTGCTGCCGGCGGGCGCATCCCGCTGGTACTGGCAAATTGGGTCACATTTGATGCTGACACAGCCTACGAAGGGGGCATGATTGGGCCTGACGGCCAAAAACTAACTGCCTGCGATTGTCGAGAAAAGAACATCAACGGCATTTTGCATCATTGAGTCCCGAGCGCACGCACCGCGGTTTTGTCCTGTACGCCCGGTGCGATGTGTAACTTTTTGCAGGTTTTCGCGCTCAAACCAGCAAGAACCGCGGCCAACCGCGAACAACATTTTCCATCCTCATCTTTTTACAGGTGTATTATGCTTTCCTCTCTGAAATCTGTTCCGCAAGCCAATGAATTCCCCATGGAACTGACCAATCTCAAAGACCCGCTGCACATGTGGCAACGACTCATCGCCTATCTTGGCCTGGATGACGAAAAGGTCATCGTTGCCATGCGTCGCACTTCCGAGACCTTGCTGCGCGACGCCTCCGATTTTGTGGTGGGCGCTTATGATTATCTCGCTTCTTTTGATGAAACCGCCTCGATTTTGGGCTGGGAACAAAAGATGGATGAGGCGCATCTTGAAGAACGGCGGCAATTTTTTGCCACCTGGATGGCTCGGGCCATTGGGGTGGATCTTAGCGATGAATTTGCGCTTTATCTTTTTGATGCCGGCTTGTTGCACGCGGCCCACGGCCCGCGCCAAACCCATACGCCGCCGCAATGGGTCATGGGCGCCATTGCCATGGTGCAGGCCCATTTTGCCGAGCGCATTCTGCACTACGGCCACGACCGGGAGTTAGCTGCCACAGCCATTGGTGGTTGGAACAAATATCTCATGCTGCAAAACTACCAGATGATGGCAGGCTACGATGTTGCCCGCGAATTGGATAGAGGCTCCATTGATGTGATCGTCAAGCTCTATGGCAAATTGCAGGTGCTGGCAGGCCGTGAAGAGCAGCAGGTGCATTGCTACAACGGTAGCACTCTGGCCGATGTATTGCGCAAATTCTTCAACTACCATCCCCTTTTGCGCCAAGAGGTCTTCGAGGTGGCGTGGCGTTCACCCGAGGGGGATGTAGAAGCCACCTGGGCCACTGATTTCGAGAAAGTTTACGTGCCGCGGCAGGGCCCCTACTGGCGCATTTTGCTCAATGGGCAGGAAGTGCGCTATCAGGGCGGTTTCGAACAACCGATCAAAGCAGGGGATATCGTTGCGCTTTTCCCGCCCGGACGCTAATCACGTGTGGTATACTTGGGAATGAACGCATCGGCATGACTCAAAGAGCCCTATGACCACCCTCTTCCAGAAACTCACCTATCCTAAACATGATCACCTCGACGATGCGCCAGCATTGGTCGTAGAGGATTTGGTGATGCGTTATGGCCATTTTTTGGCACTGGAGCATGTTCACTTTCAGGTGAATCGTGAAGAGCGCGTGGCGGTGGTCGGGCCCAATGGTGCGGGCAAAAGCACCTTGTTCAAGGCGCTGAGCGGCATTCTCAAGCCTACCTCCGGGAAGATTCGCATTTTCGGACAGCCGCCCGGTGGGCATATCTGCATCGCCTATGTGCCCCAACGCAGTCAAATCGATTGGCAATTTCCTGTTACTGTGGCCGATGCGGTGATGATGGGCCGCAGTGGCAAAATTGGGCTCTTTAAGTGGCCCGGCAAGCAGGATCGCGAGATTGTCAAGGATGCACTGGCGCAGGTTTCGATGCTGGAGCTGGCCGGGCGGCAAATCGGTGAGCTTTCGGGAGGACAGCAGCAGCGGGTGTTTCTGGCCCGGGCACTGGCCCAAGAAGCGGAACTTTTACTACTGGATGAGCCTTTTACCGGTCTGGATGCGCCCAGCCAGGAGGCCATCCTGCATATTCTCGATATCGTTCGGGCCCGAGGCGTGACCGTTCTGGTTTCGACGCATGATCTGGATATGGCCGCGGCTCATTTCGATAAAATCATGTTGCTAAATCATCGGGTGGTGGCTTTTGGCCCGCCCCAACAGGTTTTCAGTGCCGAGGTTTTGCTGGAAACTTATGGTGGCCATGTGCGCACGCTGGATGACATGTCCGGCAACATGCTGCTTACAGATCATTGCTGCGATGCGCCAGACCGGCATCCTGCTCACAATTAGGTGCTTATGGCCCATTTCCCCATCCCCGAAAATCCAGTCCTCATCATTCATTATCACGAAATCGCGCTCAAGCGGGGCAATCAACGCTATTTCGAGTCTGTCCTCAAACGTAACATCCAGCGGCGGTTAGGTGCGTTTCCAACAGCGCGGGTGCGACATGCTCGCAATCGTTTGCTGGTGCGCGGGCTTGCCCCGGCATCGATACCTCGGGCGCTGGATTATTTGCAAAAAGTTTTTGGTATTGCGCACATCAGCATCGGTGCCGAAACTGAGGCAACCATGCCCGCGATGCGGGATGCCGCGCAAACCCTGGTGCAGGGCCTCAGCTTCGAATCCTTTGCGGTACGGGCCAAGCGGGCCGAGAAGCGCTATCCATTCACCTCGATGGATATAGGGCGAGAGGTGGGCAGCGCGGTTTGGGAGGTCTCGCATGCCCGGGTTGACCTGCGTCAGCCGGAGTTAGAGGTCTTTGTCGAGGTGGTTCAGGGGGCGGCATATCTTTTTGCAGCCCGTGTGTCTGGCCCGGGTGGCCTGCCCGTGGGGGCCAGTGGACGAGCCGTGGTGCTTTTCAGTGCCGGATTCGATGCGCCGGTGGCCGCATGGCGCATGATGAAGCGGGGACTCACGCTGCATCTGGTGCATTTTCATGCGCAGCCTCTGACCAATGATGCCAGTGTGCGCAAGGCCCGGGCGTTGGCGCAGGTGCTGGCCCAGTGGCACGGGCGCATCCGTCTGACACTCATCAGCTTTGCGCCCGCTCAAAAAACCATTGCTTTTAACACGCCAGAGCGTTTTCGCACGCTGCTTTACCGGCGGATGATGATGCGGGTATCTGGGCGCATGGCATGGCGCAAGCGTTCACGAGCGCTGATTACAGGAGAATCATTGGGGCAGGTGGCCAGCCAAACATTGGCAAACATGGCCGCCATCGAGGAGGCAGCCACATTTCCGGTGTTGCGGCCTCTGATTGGCATGGATAAGCAGGAGATTTTGGATGAGGCGCAGAAAATTGGAACGTATGCTATTAGCGCCTTGCCCCATGAGGAATCGTGTACGCTGTTCATGCCCCGGCGGGTCGAAACCGCGGCCAAGTTGGAGGAAGTGCAGGCGGCGGAGGAGAATTTGGCTATTCGGGCCATGGTGGATGCGCTGATTGCCAGCGCCGAAACCGAGACCATTTATCCCGATTGGTGGGTGGATGGGGTGAGTAATCGCTAAGGGGCGATGGACGATGGTTTAGGGGCCGGCCGTGAACCGTGAACCCTCAACCCGTACTCTCACGCTGCTTGCGTGCCCGAAAAACCGCTTGTCGCTGCACCACGCGGTGATCAAATTGCCCCAAATGTACCTTGTCCGGGCTCATCTCAGGATCAAAGAAGAGGGGAACTTGCTGCCGAGAGACAGGCTGACGCCGGGCCTCTCGTCCAAAGCCAGGACATCCCCAATGCCCCGCATCCCCCAAAACCTGTTGCGCCTGCCGTCGCTCCTGCTTGAACGAGGTCAGAATCCCGCACGAGAAGCAATGGTCGCGACAATCATCGATGACCGCTCCCTGCTGGCTGTACCGATACTCCTGCGCCAAAAATTGCTTATCAACCCCCATGCTCAAATGATCCCAGGGCAAGACCTCATCGATGCTGCGGGCCCGACGCAAATACCAGTCCATATCCAGACCCGCTTCATCAAAGGCCTGCGTCCACGCATCCCACCGGAATTGATCGCCCCAAGCATCGAATTGCGCGCCAAGCTGCCATGCCCGCAAAATCACCGGGCCCAAACGACGATCACCCCGGCTCAAAAAGGCCTCCATCAGCGATTCGCGAGGCTTACTCCAGCTAAAATGCAAGCCCTGCGCCCGCATTCGGGTGCGCAGATGTTCAAGCTGCTGGTGTAGCGTTTCGTCATCAGCCAGGGGAACCCACTGGAAGGGCGTGTGCGGCTTGGGCACCAGAATAGAAACGCCCACGCGCACCTTGGCTTTGCGTCCCACATAGCCGCGGCCAATGTGCAAAACCTCGTGCGCAAGCTGGGCAATGGCCTCCACATCCTCCATGGTTTGCGTAGGATGTCCCACCATAAAATACATTTTGATGCTGTGCCAACCCCGGCTAAACACCTGATGCGCAGTTTCCAGCATCAAATCGGTGGGGATGGGCTTGTTGATGACATCGCGCAGGCGATCGGTGGCAGCCTCGGGCGCAAATGTAAAACCGGAGCGCCGTTTGCCGCGGGCCAGTTTTTCCAGCAAATCGACACTAAAACTTTCGATGCGCAGGCTGGGCAGGCCAATAGAGAGCCGTTTATCGGCAAATTGGCGAGTCACACCCTCTACCAGCTCCTCGATGTAGTTGTAATCGGAAGAGCTGAGGGAAAGAAAGGAAACCTCCTCAAAGCCAGTAGCATCCACGATTTTTTGCACTGCGTCCAACACCTCTTGCACCGGACGCTCTCGAACCGGGCGAAAGGCAAATCCGGCATGGCAAAAACGACATCCCCGGGTGCAACCCCGCTGAATCTCGATGACACCACGATTGTGGATAGTGTTGATGTAGGGCACGATGAAGCGAGTCACCGGAGGTGGCAGCACAGCCACAATTCGTTTTTTAATGACCTCAGGGGCCACCTGCGCAAACTCGGGCCGGGGCGTGGTGGCTATCAGTGTGCCATCCTGATGATAGTTGCTGTGGTAAAAGCTGGGGATGTACAGACCTGGCACAGCAGCCAACTGGCGTAACAATCCCTCACGCCCACCCGGCCTGCCGTGTGCCCGCCATCGAGCCTGAATATCAACGATTTCGTGAATGGCCTCTTCTCCCTCACCCAGCAGCACCGCATCCAAAAAAGCGCTCATGGGCTCAGGATTGGTCATGCCGGAGCCCCCCGCCAAAATGAGGGGATGCCGGGATGTGCGTTCAGCTCCGAGCAGAGGAATGCCTGCCAAATCCAGCAACGAAAGCACATTGGTAAAAAGTTGTTCGTAGGGGATGGTGATGCCCAAAATATCAAATTGCGCCACTTCGTGCCTGGTTTCCAGGCTAAAGAGGGGAATTTTGTCCGATTTCATCGCCTGCTGCATATCCACCCAGGGCAAAAAGACCCGCTCCGCCAACACATCCTCCCGCTGATTCAGGGTGTCGTAAAGCACGGCCAACCCCAGATTGCTCATGCCCAAATCGTAAATATCGGGAAAAGCCAGCGCCACACGACTGCGGGTGGTCTCCCAGCTCTTGACCACGCTATTCCATTCGCCCCCCACGTAGCGGGCAGGCTGGCGCACTTGTAGCAAGATTTTTTCCAGCGCAGCGCTGATTTGATGGGGTGTTTTGTGCATGAGGATTGGAGATTAGTTGTTGAATGTGGGCACGGTACGACCGATGTCCCTGTTTTCACATCTTCACACCTTAGCGCTTTCCTGCTTCGACAATGGCTTCGACAATTTGTGTGTAGCCGGTGCAGCGGCAGATGTTGCCGGTAATGGCCTGGGCCGCGTCGTTGGCGTCGGGATGCGGGCGTTCGGCCAGCAAACTGGCAGATGACATGATGAAGCCGGGGGTGCAGTAGCCGCATTGCACCGCTCCATCGTGGGCAAAGGCTTCTTGCACCGGATGCAGGCGGAAATCGGGGGTCAGCCCCTCGACGGTGACAACGTCGGCGCCATGGGCCCGAGCTGCGGGCGTGATGCACGCCAATACGGTAACGCCATCCAGCCACACCGTACACGCACCGCATTCCCCTTCGCCGCAACCCTCTTTGACGCTCGTGAGCAGACCTCGCTCTCGCAGCGCATCCAGCAGGGTCAGATGCGAGGCATCGGGCAGGGTGCGCACCTGCCCATTCAGACGCAGTGTTACATTGCTATGCGCAGGCAGTTGTGCAGACTCAGGCGCCGGAGGATAGTGGCCATCGGTATCGCCCCACAACATCACCGGATCACCAATCCAGCCCTGACGCTGTGCGCCCGCGGCCAATTGTTCCAGTGCGCGGCGGGTAATCACTTCGGCCAGATGTCGACGATACGTTGCCGAGGCCCGAATATCATCGATGGGACTGATTGCTTGTTGAATCAGCGCCACAGCGGCATCGATGCGCTGCGTTGTGAGTTCATGTCCTACCAATGCTTGTTCTGCCGCGGTGGCCCGCACGATGGTTGGAGCCACCGAACCAAAGGCGATACGGGCCTCAGTGACCACATCACCATCAAAATCGAGCTGGGCTGCGATGTTAATCAAGCTAATGGCCTGGGCCCGACGCAATCCAACTTTGATGAATGTGCCGCGGGCGCTGGGCCGGGGCTGCGGAAAGCTAATGTCAACAATCATCTCATCGGGCTGGGCCGCGGTTTTGCGCACGCCCTGGAAGAAATCGGGAAACGCCAGGGTGCGGCGGCCCCGAGTCGATGCCAGGGTGACGCTGGCTCCCAGCACCCACAGCGCCGGAATGGTGTCATTGGCCGGAGATGCGGTGGCGATGTTGCCGGCAATGGTGCCGCGATTGCGAATTTGCGGCGAGCCCACCTCCCAGCTTGCTCGCAGCAGGGGCCATGCCCACTGGTTGATGATGGGGTTGGCTACGGCCAGGTTGTGTGTCACCAGTGGCCCGATGTGAATCTGCCCATCTGCTACGGTGATTTGATCCAGGCCGGGCAGGCGAGAAACATCGATGAGTGCCCGTGGCGGCGATGCGCCATTTTCGATTTCTACCAGCACGTCGGTGCCACCTGCGATGAGCCGGGTCGGGCCTTGGGGGGCATGTTCGGCCAGTGCGGCCAGCGCTTCTTCCAAATTTTGCGGGATGATGTAATAGGTGCTAAGCATGGGCAAGGTAAAATTTGAGGGTTGTTGAGTGATGGGTGATGCGTAAAGGTGGCGGGGGGGGGCAAGCCTTGAACAGCAGATAACAGCACGCTCATTTTAGCGCAGGTGGGGCGATGTAGCAATAGTTTGGGGATGGGCGGATTTCTGTGTCCGCGCGTTTTCTTAACTGGGGCATCGCTGGTATGATTGGGGACTGAGTTCACGGTTTCCGGTTCACAGTTCACAGGTCAATGTCCAAGTCTGCTCCTAAATCTTCCTCTGCTATGAGTCGCATTGCCCGGGCTGCCAGTCTGGTGATGGCGCTTTTTATCGTTAGCCGCGCCCTGGGATTGGTGCGGGAGATGGTCATTGGCGCTCGTTTTGGGGCCAGCAGTGAGTTGGACGCGTATCTGGCCGCGTTTCGGCTGCCCGATTTGCTCTTTACGCTGGTGGCGGGCGGAGCCCTGGCCTCTGCGTTTATTCCCACTTTTAGCCAGCGGGTGGCGGTTAAGGATGAAGCGGGGGCATGGCGGCTGGCTTCTAATGTGGGCAATTTGCTGCTGCTGGGCATGATCAGCTTGGCATTGTTGGCGGGAGTGTTGGCCCGCCCCCTGGTGGCGCACATCATTGCGCCCGGTTTTTCGCCCGAACAACAGGCGCTTACTGTCAATCTTATGCGCTGGATGCTGGTGAGCACTGTCATTTTTGGGGTCAGCGGCTTGCTCATGGGCATCCTCAACAGCTTTCATCATTTTTTGCTGCCCGCGCTGGCTCCCATCCTCTACAACAGTGCTATTATTTTGGCTGCGTGGCTGCTAAGCCCCAGCATGGGCATTCATGCGTTGGTGGTGGGTGTGGTTGCGGGGGCCACCTTGCATTTGCTAATACAAATTCCAGGCTTGGTGCAGCATCGGGCCCGCTGGCAGCCGCATCTTTCATTGGCCGATGCGGGGGTGCGCGAGGTGTTGCGCCTCATGGGCCCGCGGGTGCTGGGACTGGGCATCGTGCAAATCAATTTCATCGTCAATGTTTTTCTGGCTTCGCACCTGGCCGAAGGCTCCATCAGTGCCATGAACTATGCCTGGCTCATCATGCTGCTGCCCCAGGGAATTTTTGCGCAGTCGCTGGCCACCGCGGCTTTTCCCACCTTTTCGCATCAGGCAGCGCTGGGGCAGCGCCAGGCCATGCGGCACACGCTGGGCGGCCTCTTTTCGCTACTCATCTTCCTGACATTGCCTGCTGCGGTGATTCTGATTTTGTTGCGCCAGCCCATTGTGGCGCTGCTGCTACAACGGGGCGCTTTCGATGCCCACGATACCCAACTTACCGCCTATGCCCTGGGATTTTTTGCCCTGGGGCTGGTTTCGCATGCGTTGGTTGAGGTTTCGGCCCGCAGTTTTTATGCGCTGAAAGATACCAAAACGCCCGTTGTCATCGGCGTGGCAGCCATGACGCTGAATGTGTTGCTAAGTTTGCTGCTCATCAAACCCTTGCAGATTGGTGGTTTGGCGCTGGCCAATGCCACAGCCACCACGCTGGAAATGCTGACGCTGTTGTGGTTTTTGCGGCGCAAGCTGGGGGGTTGGGAAGAGGGTCGCGTTTTTGCCAGCTTGGCCCGGGCCGCGGGCGCTTCAGCCCTGATGGCGGGGCTCATTTGGCCGCTGATGCAATGGGTGTCACTTTCGGTGCGGATGCAGGCTGTGGTGTGGGGCCTGGTGGCCTTGGGCCTTTACCTGATGCTGGCCTGGCTGCTCAAATCGCCCGAGCTGGCCGCACTGCCCCAAATGCTGCGCCGGCGGTAAAACAGCTACGATAAATCCATCTCTTGCGAAAAGATGGCGGCGGTGCGTTGGGCCAGCACCCGATGCTCCGCATTGGCCAAATCGGGGTCGGCATCCAGAATTTTTTGAGCTTCCTGTCGGGCCAGAGCCAGCAACCGGGTATCGCTAAGTCGGGCCAGATGCAAATCGGGCAAGCCACTTTGCTGCTTGCCAAAGAATTCACCGGGCCCGCGTAACCGCATATCGATTTCCGCTAACTCAAAGCCATCCTGGGTTTTGCTCATGGCCTCCATGCGGGTGCGTCCCGTGGCTGATTTGGGCTCGGCGATGAGAATACAATACGATTTGTGTGGCCCACGTCCCACGCGTCCCCGGAACTGGTGTAATTGCGAAAGCCCGAAGCGATCCGCGTTCTCGATAATCATCAAGCTGGCGTTGGGAATATCGATGCCCACCTCGACTACCGCAGTGCTTACCAATACATCGAACTCACCCGCGGCAAAAGCGCGCATCACCGCATCCTTTTCCTTGCTCGTCATTTTGCCGTGTAGCAGCCCCAATCGCAATTTAGGAAAAATCCTGGTCTGCAAGCGCCGATGCTCTGCCACGGCCGCGCCCACATCTTCCAGGCGATCACTTTCATTTACCAACGCATAAACGATAAAAGCCTGGCGTCCCTCAGCCACTTGCTTGCGAATGAAGTTGTAGATGCGGGCCCGCTTGTCTGGCAGCACCCAGTAGGTTTCAATGGGTTGCCGTCCCGGAGGCAGCTCGTCGATGACGCTGACATCCATATCGCCAAAAATGGTCAGCGCCAGGGTGCGGGGGATGGGGGTGGCCGACATCACCAGCGTATGGGGTGTTTTGCCAGCGGCGGCGCTATCGGCCCGGGTAAGCAGCGGGCCTTTTTCGCGCAAAGCGGCACGCTGCCTAACGCCAAAACGATGCTGCTCATCCACCACAATCAGCGCCAGGTTTTGGAATTTTACCCCGCCCTGGATGAGTGCATGCGTTCCGATGAGTATATCGATTTCGCCAGCGGCCAGGGCAGCCAGCAAAGTCTCACGTTTTTTGCCGATGATGCTGCCCGTTAGCAGTGCCACCCGTACCGGCCAACCGGTGGCGGGATTGACAAGTTGCTGGAAAAGTGCAGCTAATTTTCTGAAATGCTGCTCAGCCAGGATTTCGGTGGGGGCCATGATGGCCGCTTGGGCGCCATGAACCACAGCAGCCCACATGGCCGCGGCGGCAATCACGGTCTTGCCGCTGCCCACATCCCCTTGCAATAACCGCGTCATGGGAAAATCTCGGGCCAGGTCATGCCTGATTTCGCTTAGAACCTGCTCTTGAGCCGCGGTCAGGGCAAAGGGCAGGATGGACAAAAAGGCTTGCAAATGGCCATCATCCAGAGGCACAGGTTGTGCGTTCTTGGCCTGCCAGGCCCGATGCTGCCCCAAAACACCCAATTGGATGATCAGCAATTCTTCAAAGGCCAGGCGCTGCCGGGCCCGCTCCAGTGCCCGCAAATCATCGGGAAAATGAATTTGACGCACCGCCTGGCCGATACCAGGAAAATCCAGTGCCTGCCGCAATGCCGCGGGCAAAGGCTCCGGCAGATGATCGGCCCAGGTGTCTACCACCTGTTTGATGTGCTTGCGCAGCACCTTGGGGCTCAGGCCCTCGGTCAGAGGGTACACCGGCACGATGCGGGCGGTGTGAGTAGGATCATCGCTGGCCACCTCGAATTCAGGATTATCCAACACCCGTTGGCCACCCACGCTCTTGATTTTGCCGCTAAAATAGTAGGTTCGTTCGGCAAACAGATAGTTGTTGATGTAGGGATTCCAGAACTGAGCGGTGATGGTTCCCGATTTATCGAAGAGTTTGACCGTGGTCAGGGTGCGTCCGGTGCGGGTACGCCGTCGGAACAAACTATGCACCGTGGCCCGCACAGTCATCTCTTCGCCAATTTGCAGCTCCTTGATGGTGCGCAATTGGCTGTAATCCTGGTAGCGGCTGGGTAAATGCCACAATAAATCGCCCACTGTGTGCAAATTCAGGCGAGCCAGGGTATGAGCCAATTTGGGACCAATGCCAGAAAGGCTGGTCAAGGGGGCTTGCAGGGGCGCATCCGAGAAGCGGGATTTGGTGCGGGGAACCCGCTTTTTCTGCATCCGACGCAACATCTTGTCCAGACTTTGAGCGCGGCTCTGGATGTGCCGAAGGGTGCTGGGTCGCACGCCCGCGGGCAGCAAGTCGTAATCCCGCAACATACCAGTAATTTCATCCACCAGGGCCAGAGCCTCGACGCCCGTAACTTCGCGTCTGGCTTGTGTTTGCCAGGTTTGGGCAAATTGCTCCAATCCCCCGGCCACCGCGTCATTCTGGTAATTCCGACGGGCCTCCAGGGTCAAAATTTTCTGCAAGGTCTGAATAACAGCGCTCATGCCTGAATTATAGAGGAGTGCGGGCCCTGGGCAAAATTAGGGCAATCATTGCCAACCCGCCGGATTCGCAATCCGGCAGGTTTTAAAATGCCTGCCCCAACAATGAACCGCGCCCGTGGGCTGATTGGTGATTGCACACAGCTTACACATGGGGGTATAATGCCCTTATGACTCTTTCTGCCGCTGTTATCGTCGTCAATTGGAACGGGAAGGATTATTTGCGCGTTTGTCTGGAAAGCTTGCGCCAGCAAACACATCCCGATTTTCAGGTCATTGTGGTTGATAATGGCTCTACCGATGGCTCGTTGGCGATGCTGGCCACTGATTTTCCCGAAGTTCAGGTAGAGGCGCTGCCCGAGAATACCGGCTTTGTGGTTGCCAGCAACATTGGAGCCCGATTAGCGCCCGATGTGGATGTGTTGGTGATGCTGAACAATGACACCGAGGCTGAGCCGGGCTGGCTGCTGGCGCTCACGCAGGCGCTGGCAAATCACCCGGAAGCGGGCGCTGCGGCCAGCAAGATGCTGCTGTTCGAGCAACGGGATACCCTGCACAATGCGGGCGACATCATGGCTCCGGGCTTTTTTCCACAAAATCGGGGGGTGTGGCAAAAGGATGAAGGGCAGTTTGATGACGCTATTTGGGTGTTTGGGCCTTGTGGCGGCGCAGCGGCCTATCGGCAAGAGGTTTGGCAGGCCATCGGCGGTTTCGATCCCACGCTGTTTATGTATCTGGAAGATGTTGATGTGGCGTGGAAGATGCAAAAATTGGGCAAGAAAACGGTTTTTGCGCCTCAGGCCCGCGTCTACCATCATCTCAGCGCTACCGGTGGAGGAAAATTGGCCAGCTACTACGTGGGCCGCAATCTCATCCTGTTGCACCGCCGACATCTTTCGGGCAAAGATTGGCGGGCGCAGTGGCGGGCCATTTTGCGCGGTCATGCCAAAATCGTACTGGATGCGCTGCGGGCCTGGCGAGGCGAGGCCGCCCGGGCCCGACTCCGCGGCGTTCTGCACGGTCTTCTAGGCCTGACGGGCAAACGTCATTGAATTGGGCCCGCGCCATCGCACGATGACCTTAGCCCCGCAGTTTTACTTCAATCAGCAGCCGCCCTACCAGCACTTTGCTGTATTTTTGGCTGATGATGATGCGCCCGCCGCCATGTTTGGGCGCATTTTTGTTGATGTGGATAGTTAGTGTCGCCATGCGGCGCTCGGTAGCTTTGCCCGCAAACATGCGCAACACCTCATCCTCGGTTTTGACGGCGGCGTTGCGCCACGTTTGCCCCCGGCTGATGTGCAAACCGATGCGTCCGCCGCTAAACCCGCGCCGATCCACCCGAATGTGACGCAGTGTGAGTTCGTTGGGCAGCCCAAAAAGGGGAAAGCGCAGTGTTTTGCGTTGGCCGCGGCGCATGGTGAGCTGAATCAAATTTTTCTGGGCGATGTTGTTATCGTAGCGCACAGCCCAGCGGTGCATGGGCGGGTCTTGCGGTGAGGATAATCGCACCAAAAAACGCTGCGGCGCGGCAGATTTTGGCGTCCAGGACAGGGCTGCCACAGCGCTCTCATTTACGTCGATTTCATCCCATGTCAAGCGACCTACCGGCTGCCACATGTCGGGCCAGATGGAGGGAGAGGCGGGAGCGACCAGCACTTCGGCTTGTACCTGGGTGGCAACCTGGGGGCCAAGATTGCGGGCACGCACGTAAATCCAGCTCTTTTGGCCATTTTTCGGGCGCTGATGCCCGGTTTTGCCATCCTTTTTCAAGCGTACCCAAATATCGGGGCTGTTAAAATCGAGGCCGCGGCTAGGAACGACGCCCCGATCTTTGTCGTTATCTCGCAGGTAGATGTCGGCGGTAACGGGCAATTCGCCGCTATCGGCGATGATGTTGTGGGCTTTAAGAAACGCGTAGGGAATAGTTCCCAGGCCCGGGCCCAGTGGATTTTTCAATCCCCACGGGCGCCAGGCATTGCGCAGGATGAAGTAGCCGCCGCCAGGAGCTTTGTCGTCATCCACATAGCCCACCAACGCCATGGCATGGGCTCCAACCTCGCGTTCGTTGGGCATGGGCATGTTGATTTTGCCAAATTTGCGGGTGCTGCGATTGCGATACCACGAGTCGAACATGGGGATGGTTATCATCACCGATTTGCCTTGCAGCAGCGCCCCTTTCATGCTGTCGATGTCGTCGGGGCTGAGGTGAATGAGGCGCTGAAAACGATAGGTGGCAGCTTCCTCTTCCGCTTTTTTGGGGGGCGGGCCCTGGCCTTCGCTCCTTCCATTGGGACGGGGATTGTAGCGCCAGGTTTGTTCCAGGGGCACACCGGCATCGACCAGGCATTGCATGCCCAGGTAGGGATACGTTCCGCCCAGGGTGGGCAGGCCATCTTTGGTTTTGCACCACCAGTAGATAAATTGCTCGGAGAAGTTGACGTCGGCTGCGTCGAAGTCGGGATTGCTGCGTTTGTGATGTTGTATCTCTATGAATTCACGCACTGCCGCGGCCGCGTGGGCCACGCATGAGCCGCGGGCCCCCTGGTCACGCAAGGGAGGTAAATCATCGCTGTAGCTCAGCGCTGTGGGCGGGTCTTCTTCTTGGGGGATTTTCTCGTATTCCTGCTCTTCGCGCAGGCCCGGAGCGGGGAGTAGTGCGCCAGCCAAGTAGTCGATGCTCATCAGTCGTTCATCGTCGGCATCGCTGCCATCACGCATGTGCGTACTTTTCCGGCGGGCCAAGGTGATGAGATCTTCCAACTGGCCGCGGTCGAGTTGCAGCAATCGGGCCAGCTTGCCTTGCACCGAGCCCAGGGTGGCCAGGGCCAGGAACTCTTGCACGCTGTCAATCCAATGTGCGCGTAAGGTTTTTAGCTGCTGTGCGCTGAGTTTCGGGCTCAGGGCATCCAGCGGCGTTTGCTTTGCAATGGGTTTGGGGGATTCAGGAATAAACATGGGGAAAGAATGGGTGGGGGCCAGTGGGTATGGTTTTTTGCCAGCAAAGAGCTTGCATCGGCCAAGTGTTCTGATTAGTGTACCGGGAATGCCATCTTATGGCAAGCTGCGTCGTTGCCGCCAGTCCAAAATAAAGTGTCATGGCAACGACTAACGTACCCGACTTCAATCACCACCAAGGCACAAAGAGACTAAGTAGATGCGCATTTGAAACTTGAGAAAAGCGCTGGCCTCTTGGCGAACGGTGAAAATAGCGTTGCCGTTATTGCAACCACAGATGACACAGATTTTCTTGATGGCTTTCTACATTTTCTGTGAAAATCTGTGCGAATCTGTGGTTAAACCATGGCCATCACAGATGGCAATGAACCATTACATTTCAACTTTCATAGCATCACCGACTACGATCAATTTGCAAGCGCAGGCGGTATTCTTCCGCCATGAGGGCATCCAGTTGCTGTTGCAGGCGCTGGCGCTGCCGTTGGTTGCGAGGTTTTTGCATCTCGGGGCGCTGAAGTTGTCGGCGCAGTCGGGCGATACGAGCGATAAGTTCATGTTTGCGGTCGATGCGTTCAGCTTTGTTCATGGCTGTTTAGTTTCCTCCGCCAAATTCTTGCTGCAAAGCTTTGATGTCGGTCAGCCATTTGGGATTTGTTATTTTTGTTTGTGCCTGAGCCAGCACTTGCAATGCTTTTTGTTTATGCCCGCTACGTCCTAACGAGAGTGCCACACCAATAAGAATTTGCGGTTTGCTGTTATCAATCATGTAGGCCCGGGTCAGGGGTTCGGTGGCCAGTTCGTAGCGCTGCAATTTAAGATAGGCATTTCCCAGCAATTGTTGGGCCCAGTAGTTATCGGGAGCCAGTGCGACCGCCTGCAAAAGAGGCTGCAACGCATCCTCCACCTGTCCCAGCCCCAACAGGGCCGCCCCTTGCCCCAAATAAGCTTCGCTGTCCTGAGGGTTCAGATGAATGGCTTTTTCGTAGGGTAGCAGTGCATCCTTGAACTGCTGCTCGCGGCGCAACGCATCCCCCCGCAGCCGCCACAGCCGAGCCAGTTGTGTTGGTTCCACCCATGCTTCCAGATGATTTTCTAACACGAATGCCAGCAAATCGATGCCTTTCAGTGTTTTTTGCTGAGGCCGACCATTTATGATGAACTCGACGGTCTCATCGTGGCCGCGGGCGGGTACAAACCAAACGGGCCCTTTTTCGGTCTCGAATCGTAGGGCATTGGCCGATTGCAGCCAGGGCAGCACCGTTTCGCCATTATTAGCTGTGGCAATGGTTTCATCAGAGGCAAAGAGCCAAAAATCGTTTTTTTGTACATGGGCGTCGAAAACATCACGAAGCGTTCCCGGCACAAAGGGCGGTGGCGCATCCCGGTCCAAGGCAATGGCTTTGTGCGGCAAATCGGCGATGCGTTGGAAGAAATCGCGCTGGTCGGGCGTGGGTGAAGGAGATTGGCACGCAGTCAACAGTATCACCGTCATCAACAGAAAAAGGTTAGCGTAGCGTTTCATGGGTATCCTCTGCCAGCAGTTGTTGGTATAATGCCTGAAAAGCCTGCACATGTTGTTGGAACCCGAACACGGTTTGCGCCCGTTGCCGTCCTGCTGCGCCCAGCGAACTACGTAGCTGCGCACTGGCGGCCAGTTGTTGCAGCGCTGCGGCCATGGGCTGCGGCGCATCGGCAGGAACCAGCAGGCCTGTTTCATGGGGCACCACCGATTCCAGCGGCCCGCCATGAGCGGTGGCAATGACAGGTGTTCCGCTGGCCATGGCCTCGATTACCACCATGCCAAAGGGTTCCGGGCGGGTAGAGGCCAGCACCAACACATCCAGCGCTGCCATCACTGCGGGGGCGTCGTCGTGATAGCCGGGCCAGAGGATGCGCTGCGCAATACCCAAATCTTGAGCCAAGGTTTGCAGATGCGCCTTGCGCCAATCTTCGCCCGGTGCCACATCTCCTACGATAACCCCTGTAAGCTGCGGATTTTGCCGGGCTGCCAGGGCAAAGGCTTGCAAAAAGAGTTCCTGTCCCTTCCACGAGGAGATGCGCCCCACCACGCCCGCCAAAATGGCATCAGGTGCAACGCCCCAGGCCTGTCGCAGTGCCTGCCCCGAAATCTGTGGCGAAAAGCGTTGGATGTCTACGGCGTCGTAAATCACCGAAATACGGCCAGCCAGTGCGGGCGCATCAGCCAGCAGATGTTGGGCCACTGCCTGACTAATGGCCACCACATGGGTGCTGTAACGATTGACCATGGCGGCAATGAGTTTGCGAATCATGCGGGGCTCGGTAATCAGCTCGTGAACATGCCACACATGAGGCAAGTTCAGGCGGCGGGCAGCCAGTGCGCCACCCCAAACTGCGCTGGTGTTGCTGTGGATGAGGGCCACGTTCTGGGCCCGGGCCAGTTGCATGACCCCGCGCGTGCCTTGCAGCAGATGACGGGCAAAGCGGGGCACACCGGTAGGCGAAAAATAACGACGACGCAGCACCGGCATGGCCAGCGCCCGATGTGTCACGCCTTGCGCATCCAGCGCTCGGCTGAGCTTGCCCTGGTAGGTCAAATCGGTGGGAAGCAAAACCAATGGTCGAAACCGATCCCGCTCCAGCCGCTGCACCAGGTTGAGCAGCACCATGTCGGAGCCATAAAGCTCATCGGAGCTGTGAGGATAAAGAATTGTGACTGGGGTCATGGCGATGAAAGTTCCCGAGTTCCGGTGACAATGAGCCCGGCATGAACCCAACTGGCTGCCAGCCAAATGCCATCGGTCGATTGATAAGCCAGCATCAGCAGCACAGCGTAGCTGATGACCAGCCCTAGTAAGCGTCGGCTATCAGGTAAGTGAGGCTGGCTGCGCACAACGCGCACTGCAGGCAACAGCAAAGTCAAAAAATATCCACCAAAGGCTGCCAGGCCCACCAGGCCCGTTTCTTGCAGCAGACGCACGGTCAAATTGCTAATCCAGGCAGGATGTGCCCGTAATTCGCCGTGGAGTGCGTAAAAAGAACCGGGCCCCCAACCAGTAAGAGGCCGTTGCCACCAATCGGATAAAGCCAACGACCAATCGGTAAGCCGGGCGGAGAAGGTGGCGTCGAAGCCCAGGTTGAGAAAGGATTGTAAACGATTGACCATGGGCAAGCTGGCAGGCAGATAGGGAACCACCGCAAAAAGAGCTACCACCAGCAGAGGCACAGCAACCAACGCCAGCGTGAAACGATTTACCTGCTCCCAGGCGTTGCTCTGCTCTAACACCACCACCAGCGTTACCCCCACCACAAACATAATCCAGGCGGCTCGCGAAAGGCTGAGCAGCAGTGCCAGCAGCAGCACAGCCAAAGCCGCCATGCGCCAAAGCTGCATTTTGCGATTGCCGCGGGCCCGGTGCATGGCAAACAGCATCATCAACAGAACAATGGCCCACGAAGCGGTATGGCTGCCAAAAAGATTACCTTCCTCGAAGGTGCCAAAGGGAATGGGCTCGGTAAAATTCCACGAAACCTGCACACCCAAATTGATGCCCAGCGGATAGAGCGCCCGGGCCAAAATGCCATAAGCTGCCTCCATCACCCCGGCAGCGATGAAAAAGGTCACGGCCCGCCGCCATAGCCTCCGATGGGGAATCAGGTTAATCAGCAAGATGAAGGTGAGAACCAGCAAGAAGATGCGCAATGCGTTTTGCAAGCCCATGCTCGCATCAGGATTGAACAGCACACCGGAAGCAAAGTTGATGAGGCTCCATGCCAATGCAAACCAGGCCGCAGCCGGCATCCGCAGCGGGCGCCGCTCCAACCCCAGTTGCAAAAAGCCGATGCCAGCAACACCCAAAGCGGCCACATGCTCAGGCCGCACCGAAACCGGGCCCACATCCACCCGAAACCGGGTCAATAGTGCGGCCACAATTAATAAGATGACGCCACTAAAAGGCCAGCCCAGTAGCAAAAAGGTGATAAGCAGCAGGGCTGCCAGCAACAATGCCAGCAACATACTTTGTCCTTGCACGACAAAAACCAGCACAGCCGCCATCATGCCTACAGCCAATGCAGCCCAACGCCAGCGCCCGGTCAGCCGCGATGACTCAACGCTCATCTTGCCCCCTGAATTTGATGATTTTGGCGGGCGCTCCTCCGACCACCGCCAGGGGAGGCACATCCTTGGTCACGACACTGCCCGCGGCCACCACCGCGCCCGAGCCAATGGTCACGCCATCCAGAATCACTGCGCCCGAGCCCAGCCACACATCATCTTCCACAACGATGCCACTGTTGGTCACGCCTTGGGCCTGTATCACCACATCGGTGCGCTCGAAGATGTGATTTTCAGAATGAAAGCGCACACTTTGGCCGATGAGCACATGGTTGCCGATACGCACGCCTCCGGCAGCACCAACGAAGTTATAATCGCCCAGATTCGAGTTATCGCCCAGCCAAAAGCCCTCACCCAAGTGCCGCAGCACGCCCGTGCATTCGATGACAGAAAAACGCCCGATGGAGACATTGCTCCCCAGATGCACGCCGTGGCGGCTCAGGGCATCGATTTTCACATCATCTTCCAGGGTTACGCTGCTCCCCAGGTGCAATCGCCGGGAATTAAGAATTTGCACCCGGCGGCCAACAAAGAAAGCGCCGTCGCTTTGCGCCACAAAGGGTTTGCGCATCAACCCCCGGGCATAGGCCAGACCACGCTCCTTGAGCACGGTGATGAGCGCGGTCGCAGGAACAGCGGGATCAATGGTATAATTGGGATCATGCTTGAGTTTTTGGATGAGCTTTTGCAATAATTTAAGAAACATGGCACGCTTACCTCTGCCGAATTGTAAAAGTAAGCGCCGAAAATGACAATACCGGGCCAGTCGCTCATGGCCTCGGTTGTTCACCACAGCAACATTGCTGCTCATTCATCATCAAAATGACCATGAATCAACTGTTATCTCACAAAACATCCATTTTAGCAGTGGCCATTGCCCCGGCCTGTTTGATGTTTCATTCTTTGCTGAGTGTGTAATTATGCGCATTGGTGTTGATGTACGATTATTTTATCACCGCCCCGCTGGCATCGGCTGGTATACCCTTCGTTTGCTAAAAGCGCTGGCCCGGGTGGATAAGCAAAATTTTTATGTGCTGTTGCAGCATCGCAAGCAGTCGCAACCACTTATCGAAGGGGAGCAGTTTAGCCGGGCGACGCTGTTCACACCCACGCATCATCGTTTTGAGCAATGGCCGCTAAGTCTGGAAACCAAGCTGCTGGGGCTGGATTTGCTGCACAGTCCCGATTTTATCCCCCCCATGCACAATAACATTCCGTCGGTCATTACGATTCACGATTTGGCTTTTTTGCTTTATCCGCAATTCGTCACTGCCAAAAGTGCCCGTTACTACGGACAGGTGGAGGATGCGGTCAAGCGAGCCAATCGCATCATTGCTGTCAGCAAATCGACCAAAAATGACATCATCAAGCTGCTGGGGGTTCCCGAAAGTAAAATCGATGTCATTCACGAGGCAGCAGGTCCCTTCTTCCAGCCGATTCCCCGGGCCCGGGCCCAACAAATTTTAGCTGCTGCGCACGTTCATCTTCCTGAACGTTTCATCTTGTCGGTGGGAACTATTGAGCCGCGCAAGAATTTGAAAACGCTGATTCATGCGTATCATCATCTGCGCCAGCGCTATCATGTAACCGCACCGCTGGTGCTGGCCGGAGCGCCCGGCTGGCTGGCCGAGGATGTTTATGCGTTGGTCGACAAGCTGGGATTGGATGCTGTTGTGCATTTTATGGGGCGCACGCCCAATGATCAGTTGCTGGCATTGTACAATTTAACCACAGTGCTGGCGCATCCGGCACATTACGAAGGTTTCGGTTTGCCGCCGCTGGAGGCTATGGCTTGCGGTGCGCCCGTTGTTTGCTCCGATGCCGGTAGTTTGCCCGAGGTGGTGGGTGATGCCGCCATTTTGGCTGCGCCCGAGGATGATGAGGCCTGGACTGCGGCGCTGCATCAGGTTTTATCGGATGAGCATTTGCAGCAGCGTATGGCTGCCAGGGGCAAAGCCCGGGCCCAAACCTTTTCGTGGGAGAAAGCGGCCCGCAAGACGCTGGACACTTATCGGCGGGCGGTGGCTTGATGACCGCGCCTATTCAGGTATTTGGGCATGAGTGGGCGCAACAGTTGCTGCGTCGGGCCTTGCAGCAAGAAAGCACACGTCATGCTTATCTTTTTTTGGGGCCTGAGCACATTGGCAAGACAACGTTGGCCCGTGCCTTTGCGCAGGCGCTTACCTGCGAAAACCGGTCATCCGAAACAGGCTTGGGGGCTTGCGGCCAGTGTCGTTCCTGCCGCCTGGCTGCAGAAGGTGTGCATCCAGATCATCGCCTGGTAACGCCAGCGCCAGGCAAGCAATTGCTCATCGAGCAGATTCGGGATGTGGTGCGCGAAGCTGCCCGCTCACCCATCGAGAGCCGCTACAAGGTTTTTATCATCACGCATTTCGAGCGGGCCAATGCCAACGCTGCCAATGCGCTGCTAAAAACATTGGAAGAACCCAGCGCAACCACCCGCATCCTTCTCATTAGCCATCAACCTTCAGGCCTGCTGGATACCATTATCTCCCGGTGTCAGCTTTTGCGCCTGCGCCCGCTGCCCGAAAAGCAAGTGGTATCTGCGCTGCAAACGCTCACCAGCCTCCACGAGCCCGATGCCCGGCGTCTGGCCCGACTTAGCAATGGACGGCTGGGTACTGCGCTGGCCCTGGCCAATGATCCTGCTGCGTGGCAAGCTTATCAGGAGCGCATTCAAGCCATGCTGGCGCTGCTGCGGGCCACCATCTCTCAACGCATGGATGCCGCAACTGCACTGGAAAAGGAGGCGCTGCTGGAAACAATTTTGCAGGAATGGCTGCTTTGGTGGCGCGATGTGCTCATTTTACAAAATCATGCCGATGCCTTGATTATCAACCAGGAGCATCGGGCCGAGCTGGAACATCTGGCAGCGCAAATTGCACCGAGCCAGGTCCGCCGATTCATCGAAGCACTGATGAAAACCGCAGAAATCCTGCGCCGGAACGTCAATCGACAATTAGCACTGGAAGCATTGTTGCTAAAATTGCCAATTGCTGGATAGAATAGGTGCTGTGCTGCCATGTGCAGAGACCGGTAGTCAAGTAGCTGCCACAAAATTCTGGCCTCAGTCCTTCAAACATCATCCCCAAAAAGAGATTTGCTTATGCCCCAGGTTGTTAGCGTTCAATTCCAACCTGTTACAAAACTATATTATTTCGCTCCCGGCCCCTACACCGACCTGCTTCCCGGCGAATGGGTGATTGTAGAAACGGCCCGCGGCAAAGAGTTGGTGCAAGTTGTGGTTCCTCCCAAAGAGGTGTTGCCCGATGAATTGGAGGGGCCGCTCAAAAAAGTGTTGCGCCGCGCCTCCGATTATGACGTGCAACAAAAGGCTTATTGGAAAGAGCAGGCCGAGGTTGCCAAACCTATCTGCCAGACCTATGCCGATGCGCAAAATCTGGATATGAAGGTGGTACGCTGCGTTTACAATTACAACGGCGAACGCTTGACCGTGGAATTCGTGGCTGAGAACAGGATTGATTTTCGGGCGTTGGTTCGTGATCTGGCCCGTCAGTTCGGCACACGCATCGAGATGCGGCAAATTGGCGTACGCGACCAGGCGAAAATCATCGGTGGCTATGGTCGCGGGGGCAGAGTCATGTGCTGCTCTTCACACCTGCGAGAATTCCACTCTGTTTCCATCCGCATGGCCAAAAATCAGAATATCCCGCTGAGCTCCGCCGATATTTCGGGGGTATGCGGACGCTTGATGTGTAGTCTGGCGTATGAAAATGACATGTATGCCAAGGCGCGAAAGAAATTGCCCAAGACAGGGCAAAAAGTACTCACGCCCGATGGCCCGGGCACAGTGCGTTATCTGAACGTCCTGCTGGGCAAGGTAACAGTTAGTCTGGAAGGGGGCCCGCTCAAAGAGTTTGAAGCTCCGGCGCTCTCTCTGGTTGGCTACCCTGACCGCGTTTACAGCATCATGGGCTGACCGGGGGACGCAGTGGCGCAAGGTGCCAATCACCACAAAGGCACAAAGACACGAAGAACACCAAGCATTTCAAAACTTTTTCTTTCTTTGTGCCTTTGTGGCTTCGTGTCTTATTCGTCAATTAGCTCTGTGACGACGCCAAGACGAAAATGGACGAAAGGAGGAACGTGGAGGAAATAAAATCGTCCACATTCGTCTCATTGGGTCCATCTTCGTCATGGAAAAATGACAAGCTCGCAAGTTGGAATTAGGAAACTTATTGCCAACTACTTAGCCGGGTTATCTTAGTAGTGACGATAAAAGTGTTTCGTAAAACGCTGTTACCGCGGCTGCATGGCTGGGAATGGTATAATGCTGGCGCACGCGGGCCCGGCCATTGGCCCGCAGATGTTCACGCAGGTGTTCATCTTGCAAAAGCCGCAGCATGGCCGCAGTGAGTGCGGGCGCATCGCCTGGCGGTGTAAGCAGCCCTGTTTCGCCATCCTGCACAATCTCCAGCGCACCACCCGCACGGCTGGCAATCACAGGGGTGCCAGCGGCCATGCTTTCGATGAGCACCCGCCCAAAAGGCTCCGGGCGCACCGACGTATGCGCCAAAAGATCCAACGCCCCCAAAATCTCCGGCAAATCCTGCCGATAGCCCAACCACAGCAGGCGATTTTCCAGGCCCAAGGCGCGCGTGCGTGCCCGCAAGGCTGCACCATATCGCTCACCCTCGGCGGTATCGGCATCCCCTACCACCAGCCCCCAAGCTGCCGGATACGCCTTGAGCAGCTCGGCAAAGGCTTCTACAAAAACATGTTGCCCCTTCCAGGCAATCAACCGGCCAATCATGCCCACCAGTGGTGCGTCAGTGGGCACGCCCAGGGCTTTTCGTACCGCCGCCCGATTCACTGGCTGCTCAAAACGGCGCACAGGCACAGCGTTGGCAATAACTTGATAGGGCGGCGGTGCGCTTAGTCCCTGCAACTGATGCCGGGCCATGGCTTGCGAAATGAAAATCATGCCTTTGAGCTGCGGAACCAGCAGCCGCCGGTCGCTGGCCGACATCGGCACGAATGCGCGGGCGTGAACGATGGCAGGAACATGGGCGAATCGGGCAGCTAAAAGCGCGTGGTGCATCAGCGCCAGACTGTCGTTCAGGTGGATGAGGGTTGGGTCGTAAGCGCGGATGATGGGAAGCAATGCCCGCACCACCGGCAGCACATCGCGTTGCCAATGTCGCAGCCGCCCCCCCCAATGCCATAAGTGCGATAATCCGGGCGTTGTGCGGATGCTGGCCGCGGCCTTGCCCTGACGTAAATTTTCCACCACGCCCGCGGTATGCTGTTCTCGTTGCGGCGTGCGCACCCGATGCACCGTAATGCCCATTTGCTCGAAGCCCGCAAAATCATTTTGCCGCGAAAGCACTACCTGAGGCTGCCAGCGCGATGTATCCAGCCCCTGCAACAAATGGCTAAGACTGATGACAGAGCCACCAGGATGTGGCGCCAAATCGATGTAAAGAATACGATGGGCGGACATATCTGACGTGTTACGCCAATTTTTGATGAGCCAGCCAGGCCCGGGCCCGGCGCACAAACTGAATTTCTGCCTCAAAGGTCAACGCGGCTTCAGCCTCGGCCAATGAATCGACCCAAACAGGCACAAAATAACGTTCTTCGTTGTGGTCTGGCTGCTGCGCTTGCTGCTGGTCACTGCTCAGGCGCATGAGAAAATAACGTTCATCCCGCTCGATGTGCTTCTTTTTAAAATCAAAAGCCACATGCGCCTCCCCCAAATCGGCAACGATGCGCAGATGGCAGTAACCGCTCTCTTCGCAAACTTCGCGCAGGGCCGCGGCCTCGGGCGTTTCATCCGATTCGATGTGGCCTTTGGGCAAACGTACCTCGAACCGAGAGCCTCCTTGCCGCTGCACATGACGTTCTAGCAGCAAAACCTGCCCGGCGTCGTTCAACACCACGCCACCTGCAGCCCGATAGTAGACAGTTTTCATGCCGCCACCTCATCCTCGACAGCATCCTCTTGCACCAACAACATGCCCAGCATGACCTGTCCCAATTTGATGCGGTCGCCATGGGTGAGCACTCGGCGCTGCACCGATGCCCCATTGACCAAAACACCATTGGCGCTGGCTAAGTCGTAGATGACAAAAGCACCTTTTTCGTAACGGATGCGGGCGTGTTGCCGCGAAATAGTGCGATCATCCAGCACCACATCGTTATGGGCCTCCTCGCGGCCAATGTCGGTAATTTTTTGCAATCGATGTTCTTTGCCGGCAAAGGGCCCGTTCAAAATTACCACCCAGCCCAGAGGCAGCTCATTTTCATAAACATTTTTGATGCGAATGGTATCATCACCCGCGGAGCCCAGATGTGGCGGCGTAGTGCCGGATTCTTGCGTCACAGCCAAATCTTCGGGCGTGGGGATGGGAGTCGGGCGCATGGCACTATGTTTTGGCTCAGTTTGCGCGAAGGGTGAGGGGGGCGCCGCGGGCGTTTCGGGCAGCTCGGGCATCTTAATGCCAACCCCCAATCCATAAAGCAGCAGGCCAAGCAAAGCGATGATCGTTGCTCCCATGCCCGCCCATGCCAACGCATTGAGCAAATCTTGGGGCAACCCTGCGGCCATGCCCGGAGAAAAACTCAGCATCACACTGGGGATGACGATGATGGCAGCCAACAACGAAAGCCAGCGCCACAATCCGGCCCCAAAACCATTGCTCTGGCTATCGAAGAAGACCCAGAGTGTGGTTACAAAGGTAATGGCAAAAGCAATGGCAACGCCCCAGTTATACCAGGCAGCAATAAGTTGTGTGGATTGCGAGATAGCGAACATGATAATCAGAGCTGCTTGAAAACAAAGGTGGTTTGGCCCATAACAATACGATCTTCATCCTGCAAAAGCTGCCGCACGACACGATGTCCATTGACAAAAATGCCATTGGCGCTACCTACATCCTGCACATAAACCAGGGGATTGCCGATGCCGGGCTCCACCATCAGGCGGGCATGATGCCGGGAACACTGTTCATCTTCCAACACGATGTCATTTTCAGCGGCGCGCCCCAGGGTGAGCCCTCCCTGTTGAATTTGATAAAGTTGGCCGCGGCGAGGAGCATGCAGCGCCACCAACCACGAAAGCGTGGGCAAGTTATCGGGCAGGCGCAGCGTTTCAGAAAAGCTATGTCTGGCTTCTTGCGATTTGTCAGAAATCATGGTGTTGATTACGGGCAGTAGGTGGAAAATTCAAGGTCGACCGCGCCCAGGGTCAAGGTATCCATATCGTGCAGATACGCGCCCCGCACGCGCTGACCATTGACAAATGAGCCATTGGTACTATCCAAATCTTTGAGAATAAACGCACCATCCCGGTGAAGAATGAAGGCATGGCGGGCGCTGATGGTGAGATCATCCAGCAAAATGGTGACCAGGCTGGGATGCCGCCCAATCAGCGTGTCGTTATCTGTGATGACAAAGCGCTTACCTTTGGCCGGGCCCGAAAGAATGGTCAAACATGCCAGCACCGGAGGAGTGGCCGCGGGCGGTGCATCCAGTTTGATGGTGGGCGCGTCGGGCGCAGCCGCAGCAGGTGTTTGCACCGTGGGCGCGTTGTTCAGCGACATGCCATCATTTCGGGCAGGAGCGGCAGGTGGAATGACCTGCGGGGGGGGCGGGGGCGCAGCCGCGGGCGTGGCAGGTTGCGACATAAGCGCATCCTCGGGCCCGTCCCAATCCACCTTGATGAAATAAACGAAGATGAATGAAAAGATGACAAAAATATCGGCTGCCAGCCAGATGCCGCGCTTGCCACCCCACGAGAACACCAAAAAGAAGGCGATTGCAGCCAGCGCCATGAGCATCACCACAAAACTGAAGAAGATGGTGGCAATGCGGGCCCAGGCTAGTTTTTCCCACAGACCACGAAACATAACGCCAGCCAGACCCGCGGTCAGCAACGATGGCACAGCCAGCAGATTGAGAAAGGTAACGGGAAGTTTCAGGCGTGTAAAAAGCAAAACCAAATCTTTGTTGCCTGTGGGTTGCAGAATGTAACGGGTTGAGATGGCTATGGCCCCTGCGGCGATGAGCAGAAAGAAAATAGCTGCTACGGTAACACCCAATGGGCGAGAGGATGATCGATTCATAAGTATGTTGCGTTGGGAATATCAGAAAATTTTGGTAACGACTAACGTACCCGCCTTCAATCACCACAAAGGCGCAAAGACACTAAGAACACCAAGAACTTCAAAGCTTTTTCTTTTCTGCGTGCCTTTGTGGCTTCGTGTCTTCGTGGTTTCTAGCCGGGCTACCTTAGTCGTAACAAATCTTGAATGCAGGCGGTGCGCCTTGCCGTCTGATTATCGCATTCCCTGCCGGGGATGTCAACCGATTTTGATTGGGAGAAGCTCCCGCGCAGTGGTAAAATAGCATTATGTCCTTTTTATTGCTTGGTTTTTCATTGGGATTAAGCGCCGGATTGGCCCCGGGCCCGTTGCTGGCCCTGGTCATTCAGCGTACGTTGCGCTATGGCGTGCCCAGCGGCTTGCGTATTGCGCTGGCTCCCCTGCTCACCGATGTGCCCATTGTGGCCGTGGCCATTGGCTTTGTCGCCCTTTTGCCCCCCATCTGGCTACAGGGGCTGATGGCGGTGGGCGGCTGCTTTGTGTTGTGGCTGGCGTGGGATGCCTGGCAACAAACGCATCTACCCCCCTTTGCCCACGACGTTGCTCCCACAGCCCGGCAAGATTTTTGGCGGGGCATGATGGTTAATTTTCTCAACCCGCATCCTTATCTCTTTTGGGCGACAGTGGGCGCACCCCTGCTGGTGCAGGCGTGGAACGCATCGCCCTGGTTTGCGGTGGGTTTTGTGCTGCTGTTTTACAGCCTGCTGGTGGGCAGCAAGGTGATTTTGGCCATCTTGCTGGGGCGGGTGCGCCACATGCCGCCTCGTCCATTTAGCTGGATGATGCGCGGTTCGGCATTGTTGCTGTTGGCCGCGGGCTTGTTCATGCTTTTTTCTGCTTGGCAAGGGATGCAGACATGATTGAAACTGGCATTCTTAACCGACGTGACTTGCCCGCACTGGCGACTTTGTGGCCAGAAGTTGCTTGCCCGCTGACTGCTACGCAGGTGATGGAGGATGTGCTGCTGCACGGCGGCGAGCCCCGGGCCATCTTGGCCATCGACCCCAACGGCTGGTTGGTAGCCCGTAGCCAAGGCCAGCT
>Ga0256914_1000169_pt1 | contig 63096 bp, 61 predicted proteins | sample HulkmetaG_FD_191571 | JGI IMG/M metagenome (GOLD analysis project Ga0256914, IMG submission 191571) | Hydrothermal chimney microbial communities from Main Endeavour vent field at the Juan de Fuca Ridge, Pacific Ocean - Hulk | ecosystem: Environmental > Aquatic > Marine > Hydrothermal vents ...
GACTTTAGAGGGAGGGTCACACCTAGTTCCATTTCGAACCTAGCAGTTAAGCCTCCCATCGCCGATAATACTTATCCTGTCTGGATTGGGAATGTAGGTCGTCGCCTCTTTGAATTCTTCTTTCTTTATTATTTCAAATTTTTTATATTTTATGATTGTTAATTTAATTTATTTATATTTTATAATATATTTAATTGAAGAAGATTTTAATAGGGTTAATAACAGGTAAAAAAGTTACCTTATTATCATTGTATTGTATTAAATGCAAATATTTGATTACTATGTAAATGTCTATTTACAATTGAAGAAATTTTTGATTTTTGTTTAAATCTTTCATATGATTTATTATATAGTGCAATAGTTTCACTCATTTTAAGCATAATAATATTTAGTTTTGAAATTGCTTTTTCTTTATTTTCTTCTGTTATGCTATCTAGCATACTCTTTTCTATTTTCCAAATTTTTTGAACTTCACTTAGTTTTAGTTGGATTTCATCTATATTTGTACCTTTTAGATTTAGAGATTTGTCACCATTTGATAATCCTATAAGCACTCTATTAAATCTCTCTTGAGCATTCTTAAGTGATTTTATATCTATAATATTTTTATTTAGTTGATTATTTATATTTACAATAACCTCTTGTTGTTTTTGAGCTAGTTTCATATCATTTAGAAGTTTATAATTATCTGTCAAAGCATAATCATCATATGCTAATAGTGTATTTGTTCCTAATATTAAAGCTAAAGTTGCTACTTTTGTAAGTGTTTTCATTCTGTTTTCCCTTATTGTTTTATTAATATAATAATAACGACTAATTTGGTATAAATAATGAAAAAAATTTGATATAATTCATGAAATAATAAAATATTATATAGTTATATTTATAATAATTTAAAAATATTTTATTTCAATAAAAACAGGGAGATTTCGTAGTTGAATAGAATAAAACTGTTATATATAGAGGATGATAAAGATATTCAGTCAATTTATTTAGATATTTTGCAAGAGTATGTTTATAGAGTATATTGTGCAAATGATGGAGAAGAGGGGTATGAGCTTTATTTATCATATCGACCTGATATTATTCTATTAGATATTAATATGCCAAAGATTGATGGTTTAACTTTAGCTAAAAGGATTAGAGATATAGATAAAGAGGTTAAAATCATCATCACAACAGCATATGGGGAACAAGAAAAGCTTTTAAAGGCGATTGAGTTATATCTAATTAAATATATACTAAAGCCAATAGAAATTGATATTTTGAGAGAAGCATTAAGTAAAGCTGTAGAAGAGATAGAACATCAAAAAAGCAATAATAAACATATTTTTTTATTAGATAAAGATACTATATGGAATTCTAAAACAGAGAGTTTGACTAATAATGGAAAGGAGATAAAGCTGACAAAAAATGAGAGGAGACTGCTCTCTTTTTTATCTTTGGATAAAAATAAAGTTTTTACTTTTTTTGAGATATTCAATCATCTATCATATGATGATTTTGATAAAGAGTATGATGCTAATCAGATACGAGCTTTAGTTAAGCTAATAAGAAAAAAAATTCCTAAAGATGCTATTTCTAATGTATATGGTGAAGGGTATAAATTTAATCCACTTCGTTAGAGAGTATCTTTAATGCAGACTGGAATTGATAACTTTGGACTAAATTTTTAACTTTTATAAAAATATTTTGGTCTTTTAAAGATAGTGTATAACTCTCTATCTCTGTTATAACAGCATTACAGTTTTTAGGTCTTTTGCTTTTTATAGCCTCTTCTAGTTTATAAAATAATTCATCTCTAACAGTTAATCTATTTGTATCAATATCTTCTTTGGGTTCATCTAAATTACACTCCATATATTGCAAAAGGGTATTATATAGTTTATCTACATCTATAGGTTTATTGATATGCGAATTCATACCATATAATGCACTCTTTTCTATATCTTCTCTCATTGCGTTAGCACTAAGTGCTATTATGGGGATTTGTTTATCTTTTTGGCGTATAATTTGAGTTGCTTCATATCCATCCATAATAGGCATTTGTATATCCATTAATATTAGTGCATATTTGTCAGTTTCAAACATATCTATAGCCTCTTTACCATTTGATGCAATATCTAGTTCAATCTTTGAGTGTTCGAGTAGTCCTATTATTATCTCTTGATTTATTTGATTATCATCTACTAACAGAACTTTACTATTTATTATGTTTTTTATATCTTTTTGTAATTTAGGATATTCACTCTTTTTTTTAATATTTATATCTAGCTTGACTTCTCTTAGCTCAATTTCAAATATAAATTTACTACCCTTTCCATATTCACTCTCTACCCATATTTTACCATTCATAAGCTCTATAAGCTGTTTTGAGATGGCTAGTCCTAAACCTGTGCCACCATAGTTTCTAGTAGTGCTTCCATCAGCTTGTGCAAATGCTTTAAAAAGTTTTTTCTGTGTTTGTTGTGTTAGTCCAATACCTGTATCTTGAACTTCAAATCGAAATATATCATTATCCATTTGATTAACAGATATAGTTATCTCTCCACTATCTGTAAATTTTACAGCATTACCTAATAGATTGGTTAATACTTGTGAAATTCTTAGGCTATCTCCATATAATTTTTTTGGTATATTTTTAGAATATTTTATTTTAACTCTGAGATTTTTTTCCTTAGCTTTAAATCTTATTAAGTCTATGGAGCTATTTAACATTTGAGTTAAATCAAAATCTATTTTATCTATAGTAAGTTTACCTGATTCTATTTTGGAGAGGTCTAAAATATCATTAATAATAGCTAAAAGTGATTTAGATGAGTTTTCTATCTTCTCTATATAACTTCTCTGTTTTCTAGTTAAGTTAGTCTGTAGTGTGAGGTAACTCATACCTACAATACCATTCATTGGAGTTCGTATTTCATGACTCATATTGGCCAAAAATTCTGATTTTAGTTTGGCTGTATCTTCAGCTTTTATTTTTAGTTTATTAATTCTATTATAATTTCTTTCAAGTTTTTTTTGTATATGATTGAATTTACTAATTAGTTTGCCTATCTCATCATGCTTTTCTACTTTCATTATTTTTGAAAAGTCAGGTTCTTCTTTAATTAAATTATCGAGAGAATTATATACTTTCTGAAATCTAGTTGAAATAGTATAAGAGAGATAACTTGCCATTATAGTAATAAAAATAAGTCCAAATATAGATAATATAGCAAAAATTATAAAATAATGATTTGTCTCATCCGAAACTTTTTTGATTGAATTTGTTAGTTGATTATATGAGTCTATCTTCTGTTTTTTATAAAGATTAAATATCTGTTTCTGAATATCTCTAAATGGTTTTACTTTTTTATTTAAGTACTCCTTATTATTAAATAGTTCAAAATCTTTTATCATATCTTTTGTAATTTCTACTCCTAGTTTATAATATAGATTAAGTAATTTTTTCTCTTTTATTATTTTGATATTATCATATTGGGTTAGTTCATTTAATCCTTTTTCAATCTCCATTTTATTTTTTTTAATTTTTGCTATATATTCAATATCAACTGTTGTCACTGCATCATTAAATTGAATAATCATATTTTTAATAAGTGATAAATTTTCTCTATGAATAAAAGCCATTTTAGATTTTTTTGTTTCAATATCTTTTAACTCATTTACACTATTATTTACAAACTTATAACTTATAGTTATATAAGTTAGAAAAAATAGTAAAATTATAAAAAATATAATACGAAGTTTTTGAATGATTGTAAGATTGAACATATTGTTATTTTCCTTAATATTTAAGATAGGAATAATAACATATTTTGATCAAAATTATCTAATAGTAAATATAACTTTCCCTGTTAATTTATTAGTAGAATAAGATATAATTTTAGAATTTTTTTGCATTTTTTGTTTTATTTGTGAACTTGATAACTTTTGTGGAGGTTGTTTATCTCCTCTATATATCTCTTTCATCCAATATGCTCTAAGTTGTTTTGGTGTTTTTTTGATTACTTTTTTGCAAAATTCATTGTAGCTATCTTTATTGTCAATAGGTATAACTTTGATACCATTTATTGTATCTTTTTTCTTTAGATATATTTTAGCTAAATCTTCAAGTGATACATTAGTTATATGACTTTTAGTCGAGGTCATAATTTTGATATCTGAAAATGCCATCATTGTCAATATCATTAGTAGCAGTATTTTTTTCATTTTAATTTCCTTTTTATTTTCATAAAAAAATTATACTTTTTAAATACTTGCTTATTTCTTAAAAAATATATGTAATATATATATTTATATTTTTTTAAAGAAATAATAAATATTAATTAATAGTTATAAATATCAATTAATTATTTATATGTTTTTCTAGTTCTTTTTTGTTAAAAGGCTTTGTGATATAGTCGATAGAGTTTATATTTGATATTTTTTCTAAGTTATCTATTGTAAATATAATAGGAATTGATTTTGATTTTATATCATCATATATATCAATCATATCAACTTCAAGCAAGATAGTTGAAATTTCTTCTGCTTCAATAGCTTCCAAAGCAGTTATCTTATCTAATGCAACAATAACATCATGTTTATCACCTAAAAGTTCAACTAGTATATCAATATCTATGATTTTATCAGTAATAATCAAAATTATTTTTGGTTTATCATCTTTTAGTTTTGCTTGTAACTCTTCCAAAATAAATTTTAGATTTTTAGAAAATTCAGGTAATTTATTCTGTTTATTTGTTTCGTTGATTGTTGTTGCTATCTGAGTAAGTTCTGTCATACCAAGTGTGGCAGATAAACCTTTGATTGTATGTATAGTACTATTCAGTTTATCATCATCTAATAATTCTATTTTTAAATCTTTATAGCGATTTACAAAATTTTTCAAAATTTTGAAATATAACTCTTCATTACCATTTAGGTATTGTAGTCCAAGCTTAGTATCTATATATTTGAAATCTAAAAGTTCTTTTTTATTAATCATTAATTGTCTTTATTATTTTTTATATAAATATAATTATAATGAAAAAAATAGTATCAAAAATGAAAAAGTGAAGAAAAATATCCATTTTATGCAATATTATCTTATAAAAGTATATTTAAATAGTTTTTTTGCTATAAATATAGAAATTTGAAATATTTGAGGAATTTGATGAAAAAAGATAAAAATGTTAAAGTAGATATACAAAAGATACTTAATATTGTAATTATGTTTCTAATTGTTGTTTTATTATTATTAGCTGGTTATTATTTTTATAATAGTAAAGATAATGTGATTGGTACTAAAATTGAAATTGGAGATAGTAAGTCGAAATTACTTTTCCCATCACTTGAGAGTACATTTAATTTTAAAACTGTAAATGGAAAAGATTTTAAAATCAAGACGGCTGATAAGAAGATGGAAATAGAAGGATTGAGAGATAAACTTATTTTTCTAAAAATTTTTGGATGGGATTGTAAATATTGTAAAAAAGAGATACCCCAACTAATAAATTTAAAAAAAGATTTAGGAGATACTTTTGAAGTGATTGCTATAGAGGCAGAAAAACATTCAAATGAGGAGTCTTTGAAATATATTAAAAAGTATGGTATCAATTATGATATTGTTAATGGAAATGAGCAAAAAAGATTTTATGAGTATCTCAAAGTACATTATGGTTGGAGTGGAGTGATACCATTGACTATAGTTTTAGATAAAGGTGGCAATATATTAGCTTATGAGGTTGGAGTTAAATCATATACTTTAGCAGAATTAATGAAAGCCTCTTTGAAAAAAAATCAATAATTATGTATAGATTTTTTTTACTTTTAGTAAGTTTACTATTCTCAAATATCTATGCCAATAGTTTAGAGATAGGTTGTGCATCTATTACTCATAATGAGGAAGAGGAGTGTTCTAAAGATAACTTGCTAGGAGAGAAATTATCTATATTAGAAAGTTTGGATGATAATCCTAAACAGAAATATAATCAAAAAGTCAAAATAACAGAGGAGTTAGAGAATTTATCTATCTCTTATCAGAAAAGAAAAATCAATATTGAGAGATTTGCCCCAAAAGATAGACCTTGTCCACCATACTGTATCTCGCCTATGAATATCAAAAATATTAAAACTGTAGGGGAGTTAGAGGTGTTGAAATTTATATCTTATTTATCAAATACTAAACGAATGATTTTAGTAGATGCTAGAATAACGAAGCAGTATAAGAGAGGTACCATTCCTGCTTCTGTCAATATCCCTTATGGTATGTTGGATGAAAATAATAAACATAGAGATGAGGTTATTAAACTTTTAAAAAATATTGATAAGTTACTGATTTTTGACAATGGTATATTGGATAATCAAGCTACAAAAATGATATATAATCTTATTAACGAAGGATACTCTCAAAAAAAAATCCTCTATTATAGAGGAGGGGTAGATAGCTGGAAATATCTAGGTTTGACAACTCAATAGTTATCTATTTATAACCTCTGGTATAAAAATCCCATTAACTTTTTCATCCATATTATGTAGTTTAGCCCATGGTATATTATTATCTATGGGCTTCTCTTTAGATGGTATATATATAGTCTCTTTTTGAACTAAAGGTTTCTTGGTTTTTAGTGGAGGTATTTCTCCTCTTTTTATCTCTTCTTCTATATTCATATCAAAAGTCTTTACAAATGGTAATGAGATAATATCTCTATCATATTGTATCTTTTGATATATTCTTGGTGTGGGTATTACCATCTTAACTTTTGATTTATTTATATGGGTAGTCTCTTTTTTCTTTTTAATAATTCTTTTTTTTCTAATAATCTTTTTCTTTTTAATAATCTTTTTCTTTCTAATAATTCTTTTCTTTCTAATAATTCTTTTCTTTCTAATAATCTTTTTCTTTCTAATAATTCTTTTCTTTTCTGGCTTTTCTTGTATTACTAAGGTTTTTAGATTTGATAATATAGTGTGAGCTTCATCTTCTGTTATTCTTTGTTGAGTATCTTGTTCTTTTTCACTCTCTATTATACTTTTGAGATTTGCTATTATAGCTAAATCTTCATTTATAGGAATGGTAGTAATATTACTAAAATTATTGATATTGGATAGTTGTAATATGGTCTCTATTCGTTCTTTGTCTTCTATTGATTTGCATTTAGCACTCACAAGAAGTTTATTCTCTTTATATATAATAGACCACTCTATATAATTTTTATTAAATTGCTTTAAAATCTTCTCTAATAGTGTGATAATTTTATTACTATCTAATAATCTACTATTTATTCTAATCTCATGTTCTAAATGGCTATTATCTAATAATTTAGCAATATTTTTTGCTGTTTTAGCTTCTTTAAATATACCTCTGAAATTTATATTATTATCTTTATCTTTAGTAATTGTAAACTCAATTGATTTTTTTGGTATTTTGATTTTGGGTAGTTCAATTTTTTTAGGTACTACATCTTGTTTATCTCTTTCTATAAATATATAAGAGATTATAGATATAATTATCAATAAAAAAATAGTAATAATTTTAATGTATAGCATATGACTCCTTTGTTATTAGCTATTATATAATATTTGTTTTTAAGGATAAATGATGTTTGTAAAAACTATAGATTTTAGCAAGTTTTCAAGTATAAAAGTGGGGCAATCTACAGAAGTTTTGATGATAGAAAGAGATGATAACATTCTAAATGATAGAATAATTATTGGTCATGCTAATAATCTTTTGGTATCTCCTACTCCTCCACCACTTATGGCACTCTCTAAAGAGTTTTCATTTATTGAATTAGATAATAATCTATTAACTATAGGTTGTGCTACTCCTACAGGTAAAATCTTATCATTTGCCAAAAAAAATAATCTAGCAGGATTTGAATTTATCTCTAAATTACCAGGTAGTTTAGGTGGTATGATTGCTATGAATGCAGGTTTGAAATCATATGAGATTTTTAATATTTTAGATGCTATCAAAATAGATAATAGATGGATACCAAAAGAAGAGATAGAGTATGGATATAGATTTGCCAAACTAGAAGGGATTGTAACCGAAGCTAAATTTAGAGTATCTAATGGATTTGATAACTTATTATTAGCCAAGTTGATAAAATTGCGTTCAAATCAGCCCAAAATTCCTAGTGCAGGTTCAGCCTTCAAAAATCCAGAGGGTGACTATGCAGGACGATTAATAGATGCTGTAGGACTTAAAGGTATGCAAAAAGGTGCTATGGGGTGGAGTACAATTCATGCTAACTTTTTAGTTAATTATGGAGGAGGAGTTTTTGGAGATGCCAAATATCTGATTGATTTAGCAAAGAAAAGAGTATTTGAAGAGTTTGGAATTTTTTTAAAAGAGGAGATTAAAATCCTCTAGCCCCAATCCTCATTTTTGCTTCTATGCTTATGTTTATCTTTTTTATAAGAAGTACCATTTTTGAGCTTTTGTAATCTATTTAGATGAGTCATATTAATCTCTCGAATATCATTAAATATAAACTCATTTTGAGACTCACTATATAGTCTATCTATATATTGTTTTATCTGTTCATGATATTCTGAATTAAGCATTATATTTGAGTGTTTGTCCAAATTAGTTTTTAGCTCTTTAAACTTTTTTAGAAACTGTTCTTGGGTTGTATTAGAGTTTCTAAACATTTTAAATAGATTTTTGGTTACTTTTTCTAAATTATTTATATATCTCTGTCGTTGATATTTTTCTATCTGTTTTGGTGTATATTTCATAATAAGGATTATAACCTCTCTATAATGAGAGGTTATTTAAAGGAGAAGAAGATATTTTTATAGAGCAGTTTTTGCAGCATTAAGAGCTTCTTCATAATTAGGCTCTTGTGTAATTTCAGGTACAACTTGTTTATAAGTTACCTTACCATCTTTGCCAACTACAAAGATAACTCTTGCTAAGATACCAGCCAAAGGTCCATCAGCCAAAAGTACACCATAAGCATTAGCAAAATCTTTATTTCTAAAGTCTGAACATACTTTGATATTATCAATACCAGCTGCTCCACACCATCTAGCTGCTGCAAATGGTAAATCCATAGATACTGTCATAACTTCTACACCATCAAGAGATGCTGCTTCACTATTAAATCTTCTAGTTTCTGCATCACATACACCAGTATCTAATGATGGAACAGCAACTATAAGTTGAACTTTACCTTCACCACCTACTGTTTCATTTTGTAACATTGGGTTACAATTTACTACTGTTACTACTGGAGCTATATCTCCAACATTTATCTCATTACCTGCTAAGTTACATACTGTCTCATTTTTAAATGTTACTGTTGACATTTGATTTCCTTGTGTTTTGTTTATTGAGAGTATTATAAGCTAAATCGGATAAAATTACTCTTAATTAAAGAGTATTTTTTTTAAAATATTTTTTAAAACATTAAAAAACATTTAAAAACAAAGCTTAAAATGGATATAATATCCTAAATAGTATAGAGAGAAGATTTTAAATAGATGAATAGATTTATAAAAAAGATAAGAAATAGTACCTATCTGTTACAAATTATGACACTAATGTCAGGTACATTAATGGCTCAAATTGTCTCATTTAGTTTTATACCTATTTTGACTAGATTATATAATCCTAGTGAATTTGGATTATATGCTCTATTTTTTGCATTGGCAAGTATGATAGGTATGGTATCTAGTGGTAATTATGAACAGGCTATTATGTTACCCAAATCAGATAGGGATGCACAAGCATTACTATTTTTATCTATATTAGTGACTGTTTTTATAGTAGTTATATTAACTATTATACTTTTTGTATTTTATGACTTTTTTTTTAACTATTTTGAAAAAAACAGTTATTTAATATGGTTACTTCCTATATCTACACTTATAATAGGGTTAATGCAGATTTTTGATGCTTATTCTACACGCAAACAGTTTTATAAAAAAATTGCAACGACTAAAGTTATTGCATCTTTTACAACAGCAAGTATCCAAACTATTAGTAGATATAACTTTAGTTTAAATGGGTTGGTTGTTGGAAAAGTTTTATCTGATATATTTGCTCTTTTAATATTAGTTAGATTTCATATCCAAAAACATACATTACAGTTGAGATATATCTCCAAAAGACGACTTCAAGTCAATATAAAAAGACATGAAAATTTCCCCAAATATCAAAGTTTCTCTACACTAATTAACTCCTTTTCACAAAATATACCTTTATTAATGTTTACATCTCTATTTTCTCCTGCTATATCAGGATTTTATTCATTAACATATAGGGCTATGCAGACACCTCTTTTATTAGTATCTAGTTCGACTAGAGCTGTTTTTTATCAAAAAGCTTCAAAAATGTATGCTAATGGGGATGATATTTATCCTTTATATCTCAAAACCACATTAGGACTTTTAAAACTCTTTATTGCTCCTTTAATTATTATCCTATTTTTTGGAGAAGAGCTATTTGTATTTGTTTTTGGTCAAGGGTGGGCAGAATCTGGTTTGATTGCACAGATTGCTATATTTTGGTTTCTGTTTGGATTTATATCTCCTCCTACAACTGTAATGTTTAATATATATGGACTACAACGAATTAGACTTATAATTCAGATAATAACTTTGGGATTTAGGGTTTTGGCTATATATTTAGGTTATTATATTTGTGACTCATATATTGTTTCACTCGTGTTATTTGTAATTGTAGGAATTATTCATAATGGAGGGGTCATGATATATATTTATAAAAAAATAGAATGTAAAAGGCAAAAAATATGAAAAAAATAACATTTTTAGGTGATACTGTTTTAGATAAACCATATAATATAGAGTTTGATATAGATGAATTTATATTTAATTTAGAGACACCTCTATCATGTAAAGGAGCGATAGCAAAAAATAAGGTAAATATATGCCAAGAAAAATCATATATAGAAGAGACTTTTCATAAAAGACCATTAGCTGTGACACTTGCTAATAATCATGTAATGGATTTTGGAGAAGAGGCTTTTGGTAAAACCAAAGAGATTTTGGATAGTCTAAATATTCCCTATTTTGGAGCAGGATTATCAACTGAAAATTTTAATAACCCAGCTATAATAGAGTTTGTAGGTAAAAAAATAGCACTATTTGGATACTCTTGTGCTACTACTAATCCTCTGTTTGGTGATAGTAAACAAAGTGGTAGTGCTATTTTAGAATTAAATAGAATTATTGCAGATATAAACTCTATTCGAGATGAGGTTGATTTTATTATAGTCCAACCTCATTGGGGAATTCAAGAGATACCTTTTCCTCGATTTAGTGATAGGGAGATAGCCCATAAACTAATAGATAGTGGTGCAGATTTGATTATAGGGCATCATGCACATGTCATACAGAGTTATGAGATATATAAAGGAAAACATATCTTTTATGGATTAGGTAATTTTATATTTCCTGATTTGGATATACCTACACAATATAATGGAAAAGAGTTTACTGCACGAAGGATTAAAAAACAAGAGATTGAGCATCGAAGGTCTATGGTTGTAACACTTGATAGTCATTTGAATATAGATTTTTTTTATGTTGTTTTAGAAAATAATATTGTCAAAAAAAGTAATTTTTGTTTACCAAAATGGCTTCCTAAATCAGATATTAACTTTAAAAGAAGATTAAAATATTATAATAAGTATCTAATGTTAAAAAGATTTATTCGTAAACCAAAATTACCCAATATAGGTCATTTTAAACAGTTATTTAGATAATTATGGAGTTTGTATGAGTGAGCAGATAGATACACTAATAATTTTTATATTATATCTTGGTCTGTTTATATATATTATTAGAATGATATTACATAGTGTTCAAGATGGATGGAATATGGTAGCTGTATTTCTCTTATTTTGGAGTATTCAATATCTTGTTGTACCTTTGAGTATGATATTAAATGATACAGTATTTTTTCTTGATTATAAGATGTTAGACCTTCATGTAGAAAACTATTTGGATAGGTTTTATAGTTATAAATCTTTTGCTATTATCTCTATATTTTTAAGTTTCTTTTTTATAGGTGTTTATTCTGTCAAACATATAGACTCCTCTGCCTATATACTCAAAGAGAGAACTATTTATATATTTTCAAGAGAGATAAATCTATTATATATTATGGGACTATTTTTAGCATTTTTATCTTTGGCATCACTATTTATTTATGCTTCACAGTTTGGGGGGATGGAGAGGGCTATTATGGCAGGAGATGCTGTTCGTTCAGGACATGGAGATGAGTTTTGGATTAGCAAAACATATATATTTGTATATCGTTTTATACCTTTTTCTATTTTGGCAATTATTATTTTTTTTCTTTTAGAAAATCATAAAGGTTTTTGGGTCAATATGATGTTATGGGTAGCACTTGGTGTTGCACTATTTTCTCGTTTGGCACTATTTAAGGGCAAACAGTCAATTATTGAGTTGATACTGCTTTATCTATTTTATCTATCTCTTCAAAACAAAAAAAGTTATCTATTTCATTTTATAATGTTATTCTTATTTGCTATATTCTTCATTCCTGCATTAGAATCTTATCTTGATACTGGGAAATTTATTATTAGTAACCCTATGAATATTGTTCAATCTCTTTTAAATATGCTATCCTTTTTTAATTTTGACCAAACATCTTTGGAGTTTGCACTTAATAAAGATTATGATTTTGTCTATTTTGAGGGGATTATCTCTGGATTACGAGGTAAATTTATCCCTATATCTTGGTTAACCAATATGAATAATAATACTATGTTTACAAATACTTACTTTTTTTATAATGCTAGAGAGGCAATAGCCCCTCCTGGAGTAGTAGCATTTGGATATTATAATTTAGGAGTTATAGGTGTAATGATTACAGGTCTATTTTCTGGCTTTTTAGTCCAAAAAATAGAGTATTTCTTTATAAATATCACTTCAAATAATCCTAAATTTATTATTCTGTATGCTTTTATTATGACCAAAGTTTTTACATGGGTTAGAACAGGTATTCCCAAATTTACATTTTATGATACTGTTATGGTTGTTCTGTTTCTTCTTATTATTATAGGATATAAGCGAGAAGAGAAATAAAACAATAGTTTTTAACTTTTTTTAATATAAAAGAATATATAATATAAACTCTGTAGTTATTTGAGGTTTAGGAAGATGTTATGATATTGAGACATTTTAAGCTGATATATATATCTATAAACTTATAATAATATAAAAATTAATTATTAAAATAAAAAAGAAAGGAAACGAAATGAAAAGAACAGGTATCTTAATATTTATAATATTAGTATTGATTACAATCTCAAATGCTACAACAGTTTATGAAAACGGAGAAGATGGTTTAGCTGATGGTTGGAGAATACAAGGAAATGGACAACCTGCAACCAATATTTATAGTCCTTCACAAGATAGCAGGGTAATTAGATTACAAGGTAGTGGAGGTCCTTGGATATTGGGAGCAATATCAGGTGATTTGGCTTGGAATAATAGTACAGAAAAGAGTATATCTTGGAAAATGGTTATGGGAAGTAGATATACAGTATATGTAGTAGTTAGTACTACTAATGGGACAAGATACCTTTTCTATAATGATTTACCAAAAAGAATTCTAAGACATGGTGTAGAGGGTGGAATTCTACACGGTTTAGGGGGTTATAATCATAGTGAGTATAAGAATGTATGGCGTACTTATACAAGAGATTTAGAAGCAGATTTAAAAGATTCAGAACCTGATAATGAGCTTTTGGCTGTTAATGGATTTATTTATGCTGGGGCTGATGTATCTATAGATAATATTTTATTATATAATCCAACTGAAAAGGTATATTCAGACGGAAGTAATATAAGTGATTGGGTAGTATCTGACAATGACCCAACAGGTGCTACTATTACAACAGTTCTTGACCCACAAGGTAATCATGTCCATGGTAGTGTTATTCAGTTACAAGGAGATGCTCTCAATAATGCTTATAGATTAAATCCACCCAATTGGAATAACACACAAGAGAGTATTATCCAATGGAAAAGTAGATTTTATGAAACTTATTCAGTATCTATTCATGTTCAAACTACTCTAGGAGAGAGAGAGCTACTATATACAAATAGCAATAATTATTATCCAAGTGGAGGTATCATTAATAATGGTACAACAATATGGCATGAGATGGGGGGACGCTCACTTATGGGTCAAAATGGTTGGGAACAGAGACGAGATTTTGGTGCAGTTAATGATTTTTGGCAGAGTGTTACTAGAGATTTAAAACAAGATTTAAGCGATTTTGAACCTAATAATAAACTAATTTCTGTAAACTCTTTTGAAGTTAGGGGGAGTGGTCTGATTGATGATGTCAAGATGTTGTCTCGACCAATCATACTAAATCCACAGGATGATATAGTATATGAAGATGCAGAAGATGGAACGATAGATGATTGGCATATTTATGATAATGACCCTACAGGAGCAACAATAACAAATATAGTTGATAATATCAAAGGTAGGGTAATAGAGTTCCATGGTGATGGGATAGCAAATGGTTATGAGATAGGTCGAAGAACAGGTGATGGCAAATGGAATAATAGAGACCATAAGGCTATTAGTTGGAGTATGAATTATAGTGAAAATTTTGCAATATATATTGCTGTTGAAACAACAAATGGTGTTAGATATATGAACTATGAGAGAAGAGATGAGGATAGAGGTAAATCAGGTAACTATATTAGCTTTGGATTAGGTACAGATATAGCTGATGGAACATGGCATACTATCAGTCGTAATCTTCAAGATGATTTACGAGAGTTTGAACCAGATAATAATATAGTTGGGATTAATGCTTTTTTAATTCGTGGAACAGGTAAAATAGATGATATAAAAACCATGTTAACTTATAATAAAGTAGTTTATGAAGATGCCGAAGATAATAATACTAATGGTTGGTCAATTTATGCAAATGCCTCAGGAGAAGCAAATATCACTAATGTAATAGATGATAGTAGAGGAGGTAGAGTTATCCAGCTACAAGGGATTGGTTTGGGAGATGGATATAGATTAAGAGATGCTCAAAATAGTAATTGGAATGATACAACTCATCATAATATAGAGTGGAGTATGAACTATGCAGAGCCTTTTACTATATATATAGAAACAGAGACTTCAAATGGAAGAAGATATTTAGTATATACACCAAGAGATGATGATAGAGGATTAAAGGGTAGTTATATTCGTTTGGGTGCAGGAGCTAATACAGCTAATGGTACATGGCACACAATCAAACGAGATTTAGCCCAAGATATATCTAATGCAGAAGCAGGAAATAAGCTTATATCAATAAATAGTTTTATAATTCGTGGAACAGGACGAATAGATGATATTTCGACATTCTAAACTATTACTGCTACTACTATTAATATTTTGTTCTATACTAGAAGCCAAAACAGTTATAGAAGATGCTGAAGATGGAACTACTAATTCTTGGAGAATAGTCCAAGGAGGTAGAGATGATATTTCTAATATATATGATACCCAGATTAATAGTAGAGTTATAGAGTTAGATGGTGGAGGCTCATATAAGATTGGTGCAACAGGTGGAGATAGAGCTTTAAATATTACTAAAGATAAAACTATTTCTTGGAAAATGAAAACAGATGTAGCATATACTATATATGTTGTAGTACAAACTACAGAAGGGCTTAGATATATTTTTTATGTGAGTACGCCAAGTAGAGGTCTAAGGCATGGTTTATCAAATGGAATTCATCATGGCTTAGGAGAAGCTACAATAGATGGTAGATGGAGAATGGTAACAAGAGATTTACAAAGAGATATAGAAGATGCAGAACCGAAAAATAAATTAATATCTGTTAATGGATTTATCTATAATGGAGGAGATGGAGGAAGATTAGATGATATTCTCCTTTATACTCCACAAGAGATAATTTATCAAGATAGAGAGATAAAAGTTGAAGATGAGTATAAACTAGATATCAATAATAGGAGTTTTAAAATCTTACAGTGGAGATTTAAGGGTTTTGGAGGAGAGCCTGAAATATTAGATGAGAGAGGAACAATTAGAGATATAGATGCTTTTGAGTTTAGAGTAAATGTAACTACTATAGATGGAAATAGAGATTTAGTATATACTTTAGGAGAGAATAATTTAGGTCTAATCGAAAATGGAAAAACAATACATCATGCTTTGGGTGATGATAGAGCAATAGGTTCAGTATGGTCAGGAGATAACCCTATAAATGAGCTTGGATTATGGCAGGGGATTACTAGAGATTTAGACGAAGATATAAAAGATTTTGAGCCTAATAATAGTTTGATAGCAGTTAACTCATTTGAGGTTCATAATAGTGGATTAATAGATGATGTTAAAATGTTATCTAGGGTTGATACAAATATATCTAGGGTTGATGTAAACATATCTCAAACATGTAAATCAAATAGTGTTGGTATGGGAAAGCTATTTATAGTTTTTCAACTAATATATCTATTATTAATATTGATTTTTTTATTAAAAAAAGAAAATAACTATAAAGGACTATTATGAGTAAAAATTCAGTTGGTGATAATATAAGTACACAAAATGCAGGTTGGAAATTTTCAGGTGAAATGGTAAAAGATTTTGAAGAACATGTTCAAAAATCAGTTCCTTTATATAATGAGGGACATGATATTATCTTAAAAATTAGTGATTATTTTGTAAAAGATGATTCTATATGTTATGAGATAGGTACTTCAACAGGAATACTCTCATATAAACTTGCACAGAGATTTATTGATAGAGATGCAAAGTTCATTGGATTAGATATAGAAGAGGATATGGTTTGTAGTGCAAAAGATAGATATAAGATGGATAGTTTGGATTTTATATATGCAGATGTATTAGAGTATGATTTCAAGTCATCTGATTTTGTTACTTCATACTATGTCGTACAGTTTATTCGTCCAAGTCATAGACAACTATTAATTGATAAAATATATCAAAGCTTAAATTGGGGTGGTGCATTCTTATATTTTGAAAAAGTTAGAGCCCCTGATGCTAGATTTCAAGATATTATGACAGGTGTTTATAATGAGTATAAACTAGAACAGGGTTATAGTCCTGAAGAGATTATACAAAAATCAAGAAGCCTCAAAGGAGTATTAGAACCATTTTCTACACAAGGAAATATAGATATGCTAAAAAGAGCAGGGTTTGTGGATATTATGAGTGTTGCAAAATTTGGTCCTTTTGAGGGTATTTTAGCAATTAAATGAAAAATATTATATATACCATTAAATGGCTAATCAAACGCCCACTATTTCTAAAAAAAGAGCTCAAAAATCTATACCAAAAAATAGTCTATCAACCTCAATCACAATTTTTACTTAGTAATGATGTAGCTCCATTATGTCCATTAGAACCTATTAAATTTTATACTTTTATAGGACGGGTTGGTTTTGCTTTTAGAGAGTTTATATCTCTATTGTCAAATGGAGTTATATTTAAAAAACAGATACTATTAGATGGTTTTGATAAGATAGATATGTACTCTATTTATGCAATAGGTAATGATAATGTACCATACCCTAAACCACCACTAGTAGAACTAGAAAAAAACAGAACAGTAGATAGTAACATCTTTAAAATCATAGAAAAATCATACTTTTTAGCCAATGATAATGACCCAGATAGATTTGATAGAGCCTCATGGTGGGAAGAGATGACTCAAACATTCAAAAGAGAACTATTTGACAAAGAGGAGAATATAAACCAAGAATACCTAGTTAATTTTAGAGGAGTAAAAGAGTTACCTGCTAATATTGTTAGAGACCAGTTTTTGGTAGTTAATAGAGATTTTGGTTACTATATCTCTTATTTAAAAGCGATAGATTTAGTATTAGAGTATCATAGACATGCCAAAATAGTACAAAAAGAGATACTGTTTAGTCTATCAGAGAGCTATGCAGGAAATAATCTTTGTGTTCACTATAGAGGGATTAGGCTTAGTCTTAGAGTTCTATTTCATTCGATTATGGTTGATAATTTATTAAAGAATACTATACTACCAAAACGACCAGTAATTTGGGAGATAGGAGCAGGATATGGAGGATTAGCAAGGATACTTAAATCATATATTCCAAATAGTTCTCATATATTACTAGATTTACCTGAAACCCTAACCTACTGTGCATATTTTATAGCTTATAATTTCCCAAATAAAAAGGTAGCATATTTAAGCGATATTATAGACAGATTGGATGAATTTGATAAGATTATAGAAGAGTATGATTTTATACTTATTCCACCATGGGTTAGTTCATATATTCCAAACTCTACTGTTGATTTAGTTATTGATACATATTCAATGTCTGAAATGTCTAAAGTGTATGCTAAATATTATATTAAACATATAGATAGAACACTCAAATATGGAGGATATTTCTACTCCATAAATAAAAGGTTTAAACGAGAAGATGATAAATATGCCTTTTATGAGTGGAAGTTTGAGAGTAAGTTTACTACTATTCTTTATGAGTATAGTAAATATCTTCATCCTCAATGGTTAGGGCAGAAGATGATATAAGATTTTTTTATTTAATTTCTTGGAACTATAATCTCATCAATTAGTCCTAAACTATCAAATTGATTAGTAACAACCAATAAATCAATATATGCATTTATCATATCATAGATATTTGATACAAATCTATACTTTACTTCATAGAGTTTACTTTTTGCATCATTTAAATCTAAACTACTCTTTAATCCCGCATTCACACTTTGTTGAATTGAGTTTAAATATGCTCTAGCTGAATTTAGTGATTCTGTATATAATGGTAGAGATTTGGATGATGCATCAAATGTAGCTAAATTTTCTTCATACTCTTCTTTTATTTCATCTTGGACTTGTAGTAAATCCTCTTGAGCTGAATTGTATGATAATTTGGATGCTGTAACTCTTGACTCTACTGCTCCACCTTGATATATTGGAACTTGAATTTGTAACATAATTGATTTAGTATTTTCCAAACTCGATACTTTGGCTTCTGCATTTATTTTTGAATATTGTGCATTGACACTAATTGTTGGCAGATGAGCAGATTTAGCTTGTTTTATCTCTTTTGCCGATAAATCAAGGTTCATCTTGGACTGCTCTAGCCTTAGATTTGAGTCAAACTGATTGTTACTACTTTCTATCGCATCTCTCATTTTTGCCACTACTTCATCTGTTACTCTATCAAAATCTATTGTAGGTAGTTCAATTGATTTAATACCTGTTAAATGTTTTAATTTTAATTTATTAACACGAATTAACTTTTTTTCTCGTCTTAAATCCATTTGTGAAAAGTGATAATCAACTTTACCTTGTAATAAATCTGTTTTATTTCCTAAAGACATTTCCAATTTTTTATTTAGAAGTTCTACTCTCTTTTTTTTCGCATTGATATATGCATTATATACCTCTATTTTATTTTTAGATTTTAATATATCCATATATATTTTGAAAATTGTTTGAGCTAACTCTTGTTTTTGAAACTCAACTTTAAAGTTATCTAACTTAATTTTAGACTTAGTAACATCAATTCTATTTATCTTACTAGCATCATAAATAGACTCATTGAAAGAGAGTGTATAGTTTGATAATCGTCCTGTTCCTGAAGCATCATACTCTTTTTTACCATAATCAGCTGATAGATATATTTGTGGATAAAACTCTGCTTTTGCTTGATTTAATTGTTGCTTATTTGCTTCGATTTGATACTCTGATGATTTAATACTTTTCGAATTTTGTAGTGCTAGATTGTAAGCATCTGAAATAGTTAAAACCTTTGCACTACTATAGCTATATAATAAAAATATAGCTAAAATTATTTTACTATTTTTCATTGAAACCTCTTGATGTCATCTGTTTAAATGGTTTTATAAAGTAATCTAATAGTGTTCTTGTACCCGTTTGTATCATAACAGTTGCAGGCATTCCTGCTACAAGTGTAAAATTATGCTTTTTGAGCTCTTTCATTCCTTGTTCTGTAAGTTCTACTTTTGCCTCATAATATGGTTGATGAGATGCCTTATCTACAAAACTATCTGCTGATACTGTTATAACTTTTCCATTTATAACATGTAATTTTTTTGCATTAAATGCAGGGAACATCATATTTGCAACTAATCCGACATGAACATCATCTATATCTGTAGTTTTTACTTTTGCTATTACAATTAGTTTTGCATCTTTTGGTACAATTTCAAGTATATCTTGACCTCTACCTATTACACCACCTATAGTATGCATTTTTAATCCAACAATAGTTCCACTAGTAGGTGCGATAATTTTTGTTCGTTTTAGTTTATCTTTAGTTGCAATAATTTTTGATTTCAAATCTTCAATTTTAGATTTAGTTTGAACTAATTTATCTAATGTCTCCTCTTTAAATTTCTTTTTTCGTAGAAGTTTCTGAGTTTTAAGCTCATTAATTTGTTCTCTCAATCTTGCGACATCAGATATTTTACTAGATATATCACCCTCTATACGATTAGCTTCTCTATCTAAATCTTGGATTTTTAGTTTATCTACAAGTTGCTGGTTGAATAGAATTTGTTGCTCTTTTCTCTCTTTTGCTATAGCTCTTAATCTATTTTTATTACTATTAATAAGTGCTTTTAGGCTACTAATCTGATTTTTAGTTTGAAGAACTCTTTTTTGAGTAATTATATCTTCATCTTTTACAGATTTTTTATTAGCATAAAATATATTTTTTTGATTTTTGATTATATTTTTATTGGTTGCCTCTTTAGGAAAAGCAATTGAGCTTTTGTTATCTCTTTGAGCTTTTAGTCTTGCATATAGTGCTATCATATCTTGATATTGGGAGTTTAATATATTTAGATTTTCTTTTATTTGAATATCTTCTAATTCTATTAATACCTCACCTTTTTTTACTATATCCCCATCTTTTACATAAATTGCTTTTACAATTCCACCATCTAGGTGTTGGATTGTTTTTTTTGCTAAACCTGCTGATACTTGTCCAGATGCTACAGAAGATGTTGCAAGTGGTGCATAATAAGACCAACCACCAAATAGTCCAAATACAATAAAAAGAACAGTTAGTCCAAAAAGTATTGCAGGAGTAGTATTATGCGAAGGCATATTATTATTTTTATCTTTCATCACTTTTTCCTTAATTACTTGGTTTACCAAGAGTTACTTTTTGCATAGTTGGTTTAGCAGGTGAGGGTTGCTTTGTATGTTGTTGTGGTTTTGGAGCAGAGTTTTCTCGTAATTTTGCTAGAACCTCATTGCTATTACCATACATTTCCAAAAGTCCATTTTTCATTACAGCTATTTTATTTGTAACTTGTAATATATTTGGTCTATGTGTAATAATAATAACTGTTGAACCATTTTGTTTTAGAGAGTTTATAGCTTGTATTAATCCTAACTCTCCAAACTCATCCAAATTAGAATTTGGTTCATCTAATACTACTAATATAGGATTATTATAGATAGCTCTTACTAAACCAATTCTCTGTCTCTGTCCACCAGACAAAGAAGACCCACCAATCCCTATCTTGGTATCATATCCATCAGGTAGCTTTAATATCATCTCATGTACACCAGCTTTCTGTGCTGCTTCCACTACTTTTTTTGCATCAATTTCACCAAATCTAGCAATATTTTCGCTAACAGTTCCCTCAAATAGTTCTATATCTTGTGGAAGATAACCAATATATTGACCTAATTTTACTTTATCCCATTGTGATATATCTGCACCATCAAGTCTAACTTTACCATTAGCTAATGGCCATAATCCCAAAACAGCTCTAGCAAGAGATGATTTACCAGCAGCACTAGGTCCAATAATACCCACTACATCACCTTTATTTATTTTCATAGATATACCTCTAATTGATGGCTCTTTCCCATTAGGGGGAACAACTACAATTTGTTCTAAAAGTAGTTCTCCAGTTGGAGCAGGTAATTCCATATACTCTTTCTCTTTTGGGAAATCATTTAATAGGGCATTAAGTCTAGTATAAGAGGTTCTAGCACTACTAAACTGTTTCCATGTATTTACCATTAAATCAAGTGGTGCTAATGCACGACCTAGCATAATAGAACCAGCAATCATCATCCCAGAACCTACTTCATTATTAATAGCCAAATATCCACCCAGACCTAACATTAAAGATTGTAACATCATTCTTGTAATCTTAGATGTATTTGCCCATATACTAGCACTAGCACTAGCTTTTGATTGTGCATTTAGAAATTTATAATGTTTATCTTGCCATCTTCGTCCAATATTATCTTTCATGCCCATAGCATGTATTACTTCAGCATTTCTTAAATTGCTATTTACATACATCATAGCTTCACTATTAAACTTATTCGCTTCTTGGAGTTTACTTTTTGTAGAATACTCATTTAAAGTTGTAATAGTTAATAAGATAACAATAGCTACTAAAGAAAAATAGCCATAATCAGGATGAAATAGAAATAAGACACCTACATATATAGGAAGCCAAGGAGCATCAAAAAAAGCAAATAGTCCATTACCTGTCATAAATTGTCTAATTTGTGTTAAATCGCTTAATGCACTCGAAGATGCTTTATTTGGATATTTCTCAGCTAATTTAAATAGAGAATCGAAAACTCTTTTATTTAAAATACTATCCATTTTATTACTTATTCGTATAAGAACTCGCGAACGAACAATCTCCAATAATGCTAAAGTTATAAACAACACTACAACAATAGCAGTAAGCATAATAAGAGTCTCTTGACTTCTACTTGTAACTACTCTACCATAAAGTTGCAACATATAAAGAGTAGGAACAAGCATAAGGAGATTAATAAACATGCTAAAAAAACCGGCCATAATAAATGCTGTTTTTGCTTTAAATATAGCTTTTCTTAACTCTCCTGTTGCTCGTCTTTGATTTGGTAATACTATTTTCGCCATTGAGTTTTGCTCCTCTAATAAATTATTTTGATACTTCTTAGCTTTGTCTTTGTTGGGCGATAGTAAATAGTGTCTCAATATGCTCTAATGATTTAAGGTGAGCATCAATTAAGCTAATAATTCCTTTTCTAACCCAATTAGCTAAAATATCATCACTAAGAGCATTCAATTTCTCTCTATCTACAACTTTAAATCCATTTACTAAAATTTGTTTTTCTTCTCCCTCTCCTACTGCTATCTCTCTATCTTCTAATATTCCACTATCACTAATAGCTTTTGCAACATTTTTAGTAATTATCATCTGATTTTCATGATTTGTTAAGAACTCAATAGCATTTTTAAGTATATCACTCTGTTTACCATCTTCTAAAAATAGTTCATTTCCATCTGTAGTGGATACTAAATTTGACTCTTCATCAATTAGTATTACTTTTTGATTTGGATTATCTTCTGTACTAGCAATTGCAAATGGATATTTTCTTATAAATGATGGGACATATTTTGTAACCCATTTTCCCTCATGGTTGATTGCTAAACTATCTCCACCGAGTGAAACGAGAGCTACCAATGATGGATTATCTTCTGCTGTAAAGACTATAGGAAAAGTGTTTCCTACAAGTGCTACCTCATTGGCAATAACAGGAATAAATGCACTACCTTTTGCAAAATTTAAATCTTTCATTGGATTTACTTTTAGATTACTATGTGCTTTTTTGTCCAATACTACTAACTTTTTATACATCTTTTTCTTTCCTTGATTTTTAATATTTTTTTTAGGTCGCCCTCTTGGTTTCGCACGAAGAGTTATTCCTATAAGTTTTTCTAGTTCTTTAATAAACGATTTACTTCCTGTAATAAGTTGTCTCTCTAAACAATTTATTATAAAATTTTCTACATTATTATTTATTTGAGCGTAAAAAATCTGAGAATATCGTTGTATTCTATCTTCATCCCTATATCCTAACTCTTTATAACATTTAGGAGGAGTGATTATTTTATTTTTTTCATTTAATAGATTATTATGGATACTACTATATTTATAAGTGGTGGCATCAGATACCAATCCCTCTCTAATAGGGCTAGATTCGATATATCTCATTACATTAAAAAGATAACTATCTTCTACAATAGATGATTTATATCGCCCATCCCATAAAGTTCCTCTTCGATTATATTTTTTATTAAAATATCCAACAAATCGTCTTCCTAAACTCTGCATAAATTTAGATATACTATTCTCATTTACAGGAGTAGCTACAAATTCAAAATAGCTTGGCATTAACACATAAGAGTGTATATCTATCTCTACATTCTCTTTTATATCTTTTATCATAGATAAAAATAGAGTATAGTCTAACGAATCTTTAAAAATATCAATCCCATTGATACCTTTTAAGATAATATGTTGAGCTGTATCTTTTACAAAAATTCTAACCTTACGAGCCAAATATTCTCCTTTATAATCTATAAATAGCATTATAAACTAGGTTCACTTAAAAATAAGTTAAATTGACTCCGACACTATTTTCTATAAAATAATCAAGACCATATTCCTTAGAAGAGTTTTAGTGACTCTATTTTACAAATCAATTTACATTTGCACTCTACTTAAACCTTTTTTGAAAATAGATATCTATACTTTGTGATGGATGTTCTTTTTGATGTTGTCCAATTTTAACTTTGATATTTTTATTTATATTATGCTCTAGTATAAAACTATTCCCTTGGGTAGAATTTTCTATAATTAGCATATTCTTTTTACTTATTTTTTTCCCTACTTCTATAGCATAGCCCTCTCCTGTACCATCATCTTTGACAAATACTCTATCTAATTCAAACTCATAAGCTAAATCTCTAGCAGCTTGATTTATGATAAATAGCTCTGCTTCTCTTTCTAATGAACCATTTCCATTACTAAGATTACTTGTTGATATTCCTAATAATAGATATGACATTATATCTTTTTTAGGCATTGGTGGTTCAGAACTAAACTCTAGTTTGGGACGATTGGCATCTCCTCCTATATCTATATGGATAATTACTTGTGGTAACTCGTATTTAACTTTTATATCAAGTAGAGGATTAATCTTTTTGCCACCCTTGAATACAATATTGGAGTGTTCTATTTCAAATCTTTTTGGTATTTGGTCGAAATGTCCGTTTATATCTTTTATTTTTCCTAATAGTGCTAAATCTTTACCATATTGTTTATCTGCTTTGAGGTCAATATCAAATATCAAATCTATATCAGGTGTTTTATATATAGCTTGTGAGGCTTGGATAGTTACATCTATTTTTGTATGATTTAGAAATGAGTTATCTTCGGATTTTAGTTTTCTTTTTTTGTCTCTTTTGGTAATTACTACTATATCAGGGTCATAATCAACATCCAAAAATTTAGCTTGATAGAATAGTTTCATCTCTTTCATTGAAATAGTACCTATTATACTCTTATCTAAACCTCTTTGTTGATAATTTATATTACAATTAAAAAACATACTACCATAGTCAGGATGACCTAATGGGAGCTGTTTTATAGTTACTTTCCCATCTAACTTATTATTATTACCATTGGCTTTAATACGAATATTCGGGTGCATATCTATATCTATTTTTTTATTCTCTCCTAGATAGATTTTCCCTTTTTTATTTAAATATACCTCTTTGTTTTGTCTTTTATCTTTAAATCCTGTAGTTTTGAAATTGAACTTGTTTAGAGTGATAAGCTTATTATTATAGTCGGCATCAATATCAAGAGACTCAATACTAAATCCATTTAGTTTTAGTTTAGGAGAGCTACTCTCCATCCAGATTTGTTCTCCTTTTAATTTAGTATTGAATTTTAGAGAACCATCTATATCAAACTTTTTAAAAGGATATAGTTTAGTTAGTTCTTGTTGTAACTCTTTGAGTGAGTCTATATCTATTTGGGCTTTTATATCTTTTTTGTTTATATTCCCCTTGGCTTTGAGTTTAAGATGTTGAGTAGCTATATTGGCATTGAGACCTGATTTATTATTATGTATATCTAATTTGGCTTTGAATTTTTTGTTAGAGTCGATATACCCCTCAATATTACCATACTGTTTTGATATTGTAGCATCTCCTTTTAAATCTAGTTTGACAAATTTATGTTGTAATTCATCGGGTAGCTCTACTATTTTATATAGATATAAATTTCTAGTTTTTAAATGAAATTTAATATGGTCATAATCAAGAGTTGTGGCATGGAGTTTAATTCTTTCTGAATTTATAATGACTTTTGCTCCCAATAAGCTATTTTTTATATCTAATCTCAACGGTACAATAGGGTTTAGATTAATACCAAAGAGATTAAATTTTTTGATATTGGCTTCTGTTTGGGTCTCTATTTTTTTGGGGTCTGTATAATCTCCATCAAATCTACTTCTAATATCAAAGTTCATATCTTTTGATGAGTTTATTAGTTTTAGGCTACCTTTGGTTCTATGATTTGGTATATCAAATTCAATAGGTGTTGTAGAAAGTATTAGATTAGACACTATCTTATTTTGTTTGATATTGAGTTGTGTATGGGTTTGTATAGTAAGTTTTGCTCCATTAGATAAATTTATATCTCCTTGTAATAGCATAGATGGAATATTTAATAATAATCTGTTGTATTGTATTTTTAATCCATTATGATTTATCTCAAATATAGTTTTTTTTAGGTTACCTTTAGCTTCTATATCTATAGGTGCTATATTTTCAATAGATAGGTTTTTGTCAGGTATTTGAGACTCTACAAAATTTTTATTTAGCAATAAGTTTGCTTTTAGATTAAATTTTAGAGTTTTATTTAAATCTTTTAGATTTAATTTGGTATCACCTTTTAATTTGAGATAAGCCATATTACCATCTAGGATAGTATCTAATTTAGCATTTATATTTTGGTTTTGAGTATAATCACCTATAAGTATTAGTTTTTTACTTTCTATACTATACCTATTCTGTTTTATCTCTAATCTTTTAGTAATCAGATGATAGTTAACCTTTTTTATAGTTCCATCTGCTTTTAATATAAATTCAGGATTGTTAGTTAGGGTAATATTTTTATCATTTAAATAAGGTTGTATAGAATCTTTTTCTATCTTCATATTAGAAGTTAATTTAACGAAATCATCTCTAATAATAGCATTGAGATTAATTTTAGCTACATTACTATTTAGTTCTAGTTTTATATCTCCTCTATACTGTTTTTTCATATCAGTTACAAAGTGTTTTATATGTAACTTGGCACTATTAATTCTATATTTGTCATATATAAGATTTTTTATACTTATATCTGTATTATTGAGTATTAGTTTATCAAATGCTAAAGAGCTATTATTTTCATCACTACTATCTGAATTAATTAGCGAACTAAGATAATCTTTGTCTATTTCTAAATCCTCTAATTTTATGTGATTTATATATATTACTCTATTTTTCAACTTTTCCCAATCAACTTTTAGAGATACCTCTTTGGCTTTAATTTTATTTTGATAGTTTACTCCTGTGAGCCTAAAACCTGATAAAATTCCACCTTTTATACTTTTATAAGTAATTCCTTGTTCTTCGAGAGGTTGTGAAGCTAATTTAAGTGCGATGCTAGGTGCTTCAATTACCGTAAGTAGTAGTATGGTCACAAATATAGTAATAATTATTAGCCAACGAGTAATAGAGTAGGGGAGTAGTAGTAATTTTTTCAAAATACTTGTCCAATTCCTAAATGTATTGCAAAATTATAATCTTCTCTAAACCCAATATCAAATCTTAAAGGACCAATTATAGATAAATAACGAACTCCCATACCATAGCTTCTAAACCATTCAGAGTTATAGTTATCAACTTTTTGTGAGATGCTAGAAGCATCTATAAATCCAACTACAGAAAAATTTTCAGTAAGATAATATCTACTCTCCAAAGAGCTATCTATCATTCCTACTCCACCGATAGGGTCACCATCATAATGAGGGCCTAAATCTCTATACTCAAACCCACGATTACTCATAGCTCCACCTGCAAAAAAGTGTTTAAATAGTGGTGTATCTTGGCTTAACCATCCTAATCTAGTTTTGAATGCGAAAACAAAAGGGTCATACTCTTTAATATATCTACCCTCTGCTAATATCTTGAGATAATCTATTTGAGAAGCTAATTGGGTCATTGCTTTTTCTATATATAAAGATGTATAGTAGCCATTTTTTGCATCTAAAGTAGAATCTCTTTTATCAATTACAAGCCGATAAAATAGAGAATTGATTAGATAAGTTCCACTTAATAATGCTCCATTATCTGATTTTATTTTATTATTCTCAATCTGAAAACCAAAGAAGTGATTAAGATTGAAAAACTCTTTGCCTAATGTCACTTTCTCTATCATTAGTCCTTCATTATATCCATCATATCTCCAATTTTGATAACTTAACTCATTTCTAAGATTGAATTTACCGATTAAAGGTTCAACTACTTTTGGGTCATAAAAATCTGTATGAGCTTTATACCCTTTTTGTGTTAATTTAGCACCTAGTTTGAATTCTCTTAGATTTCCCAAAAAATTATGGTCAATATATTCAGCTCCACCTCTAAATCCTTCATAAGTATCATACCCTAATCGTGAAGTAAACTCTTTGGTTTTTCCCTCTTCTAAAACTATATTTATATCTGTTGAGGTATTACTATCATTAAAATCAGACTCTATTTTTATCTTATCAAATACACCCAATCTATATATATTATCATAACTCTCTTCGAGTTTCGATATATCATATAGTTCATCTTCTTTATATTTTATCTGTTCTGTAATAAGTTCATTATCTATTTTAGAGCTATTATTTATATCAGTTTTTCCGAAATATCGTTTTTGACCTTTGTTAATTTTTATATCTATTTTAACCTCATACAAATCCAAATCAATTAAAGCTCGTGCTTTCATATTATAATTAGGATAACCATGCTCTTCGAGATAGCGAGTTATTTTTTTTTTGGTTTGTGTGAACTCTCTAGTACGAAACCTTTTTCCTTGTTTAAATAGAGCAAATCTCTTAAACTCCTTATCCATATGAATAGATTTTATTTTAATAGGTCTGTTTTTGATTATTCGTAATACTATGGTATCATCTTTTGTTTTGGCATAGACTTTAGCTTTATAGTACCCCATACTTCGTGTATAATTGGTCAAGTTCTCTACAAAATCATCTATCTGTTTACTCTCAAAGAGTGGGTCTTTTTTCCAAATTTTATATATAGGAGGATATTCAATATGACAAATTTTGAGTAGAGTAGCTCTATCAAACTCTCCTGCAAGGAGGTCAATATCACCTTTGAATTCTATATTATGAAATATTTTGGCATTTATATATAAAGTAAATAGTATTAAGATTATTAGATATTTTTTCATTGAATATATTTTATCATACTATTATTATAATTGTTTTAATTGTTTAGAAGTTGTAAAAGTTAAGTTTATCAATATTTTTTTTGATAAAAATCATTAAAAAAATAACTATTAATATTTTCTAATATTATTTGCGATATACTATTACGCAGAGTTGAGATATCTCTCAAAAAATCTCTATAATAGAAATTAATAAGGAAAAAGTTGAAGCAATATATATTATATATTATATTAATAATAAATATAACAGCCTGTAGTAGCAAAAATGAGTTTGTACTGTTTAATCAAACAGATACATTACAAAATGGAACTGCTCCTCAAAATCTAAATCATCCCATAGAGACAAGATTGGCTTCTGCTAAGTTTGAGTATAAAATTCGACCTCATGATAGAGTCTCTATATCCACTTATAAACATCCTGAACTTAGTACCTCTGCTAATCAAGTAGGTGCTAATAGTTTGGGGCAAGGTATTTTGGTTAATTCTAATGGTATTATTCGATTGCCTCTAATTAATGATGTCAAAGTGGCAGGACTTACTCAACCTCAAGCACAACAGTTATTAGAGAGAAAATTTAGAGAGTATCTTAATCATCCAAGTGTACAGATTGAGGTATTAAACAAAAGAGCATTTGTATTAGGAGAAGTCCATCATCCAGGTCCGATTGAGCTTCGAAATGAACAGGTTCCACTACTTCAACTTCTCTCTATTGCAGGAGATTTAACCAATGGAGCTAATCGACAATCTATTATGATTATGAAAAATCGTGGAGATACTATTTTGACTAAAATTGTTAGTTTAACTGATACAAACTCTATCCAAACAGCTAATCAAATGATACGACCTAATGATATTGTTTATGTTGTACCAAAAGGTATGCAAATATTCAATAATAAAATTGATGAAATTAATCCAATATTTCAGTTAGTTGCTAACGCATTAACTCCATTTCTAACTATTAGATTATTAACTCAATAATACTTTTGGGAGTAGTTGATACTCCTGATTTATCATAATTACCAAATATTGGTAAATAATATTAAAATTTATAAGGAAATAAATGCACTATTTAAAATCACTCAATGTCCAAGTATTTATAGGTATAATACTGGGTATCGCTTTTGGAATACTATTACCAACTCTAGCTTTGGAGCAGAAACTTATTGGAGATATGTTTGTAGCTTTGCTTAAAATGTTAGTTGTTCCTTTGGTTTTTGCTTCTATATATACAGCTTTGACAGGTTTAGGTTCAGTTGAAAAACTGAAAAATATAGGACTTAAAACTATTAGTCTCTATCTTATTACAACAGCATTGGCTGTTCTATTGGCTATTATTGTTATGAATGTAGTTCATATTGGTGAACCTATGAGTTCAGCAGGTTTGGAGTATGCCAAAGCTACAGAGATTAAGCCATTCTCTTTTCATGATATGATTATGAGCTTTATTCCCTCCAATGTATTTAACTCTCTAGCAACAGGTTCTATGATGCAGGTTATTATATTTGCTATATTTTTGGCTATGGCATCATTTAAATTAGAAGAGAAATATCAAGAGGTCTTATTTGATTTTTTTACGGCTATCAATAATGCGATGTTTTTTATTGCTCAATGGGTTATAAATCTGACTCCAATAGGTGTATTCTCTCTTATCTCTTATATTATTGCCAAACAAGGTATTGATGTAATTTTAAATTTATGGGCTTATGTGATTGTTGTATTTCTTGTTATTATAATTCATGGAATAGTATCATTGCCTATGCTTTTGGCTTTTCTCGGTAAAATAAATCCATATAGTTATCTCAATAAGATAAAAGAAGCACCTATTATGGCTTTTTCTACAGCATCAAGTGCTGCAACTTTGCCTGTGAGTCTCAAAGTGGTGCAAGAAAAAGGTGGAGTAAGCAAAGATAGTGCTGGATTTGTACTACCTCTTGGAGCTACTGTTTCTATGGATGGAACGGCTGCTTATTTGACTATAGCAGTTCTCTATATTGCCAATCTAGCAGGAGTTGTTATGACTATAGGTGACCAATTAGTTTTGGGTCTTACTGTTGTAGCTTTGAGTGTTGGTGTAGCTGCATTGCCTAGTGCATCACTAGTTATGATGGTGGTTATATTAAATCAAATAGGATTACCTGTTGAGTATTTAGCAATTATAGTAGCTGTTGATAGGATTTTAGATATGGCTCGAACTTCTCTTAATGTTACTTCGGATTTGGTGGTTACCAAAATAGTAGATATTCTTAGTAGAAAAAGTTAATCTTTTTCTACTAATCTATTATAGAACTCAACATGTTTAGTATCATCTTCATTTCTAGCTTTTATTGCTGACCTTGGATGTTCTACAAGTTGCCCTGTTATCATATATGGGATACTATATCCCCAATCTAACTCTTTTTCTAAAGGAACGATAAACTCTTCTATAAATTTAAGTATAGGTAGTTGCTTATATTTTGGATTTTTTAAGAAGTTAACAAGAAGTTCTGTAGGGCAGTTTCCAGCTCCTCTTCCCAATCCAGATATAGTACAGTCTAAAAAGCTTGTCCCATGTGTCATAGCTTCTATAGTATTTGCATAAGCTAATTGTATATTATTATGAGCATGAATTCCTATCTCTTTACCAGTAGCATTTGCAATATCAAGATATTTTTTGCTTAGTTCTCTAATCTCTTGAGGATGAAAAGAACCAAATGTATCAGCTATATATATGACATCTACATTAGTTTTTCCTACAGCTTCGAGTACCTCATCGATTTGGCTATCAGAAGATTTAGCTATTGCCATTATATTTACAGTAGTCTCATATCCTTTGGCATGGGCTTCTTCTATAAGCTCTATAGCTTCTGGTATTTGATGAACATAGGTAGCTATTCTAATCATATCAACTACAGATTTTTCTTTAGGTAAAAGTTCTTCTTTGAGTGTTCTACCTATATCAGACATTACAGCTATTTTCATATTTGTATTGTTATCACCAACAATCCTTCTAATATCTTCCTCTTTAGAGAAGTTCCAAACACCAAACTCTTTATCACTCATAAGCGTAGGAGAGTTATTTTTACCTATCTCCATATAGTCGATACCTGCATCTAAACAGGTTTGATATACACCTTTTACAAACTCATCTGTAAAGTGATAGTTATTTACCAAGCCTCCATCTCTAATTGTACAGTCAAAAACTTTTATATCTTTTTTTAACATAATAATTTATCCTTGTTAAATTAATCTTTAATTCTCTCACCTATCATAAATGCAAGTTCCAATGCTTGATTTGCATTTAGTCTAGGGTCACACTGTGTATGGTATCGGCTTTTCAAATCTTCATCTGTAATTGAACATGATTGACTACCTGTACACTCTGTTACATTATTTCCAGTCATCTCAAGATGAATTCCACCTGCTACAGTTCCCATCTCGTTATGTATTTCAAAAAACTGCTCTACCTCTTTAAGAATATTGGCAAAATTCCTTGTTTTAAATCCTGTTTTACTCTTTTCTATATTCCCATGCATTGGGTCACATGACCAGACTACATGTTTGCCTTCATCTTTAACTCTTTTTAGAAGTTTTGGGAAATACTCTTTGATTTTATCTGCACCCATTCTTACAATCAGATTTAATCGTCCCTCTTCATTATTAGGATTGAGTATATCAATTAGTTGGATTAGCTCATCTTCTTGCATACTAGGCCCTACTTTACAACCAATTGGATTTTGGATACCTCTAAAATACTCAATATGTGCATCAGTTAAATCTCTAGTTCTATCTCCAATCCAAAGCATATGAGCAGAACAATCATACCATTTTTCTGTATCATCACTTCTTGTTAATGCCTCTTCATAGTTTAGAAGTAAGGCTTCATGTGAGGTAAATATAGTTGTCTGATGTAGTTGAGGTGTATTTTTGCTAGTTAATCCACATGCACCCATAAATTTCATAGCTTTATCTATCTTTTGACTTAGTTCATCATATCTCTGTCCTAATGGATTATCTTTGATAAAATCTAAGTTCCATTGATGTACCATATTTAAATCAGCTAACCCTCCACGAGAGAAAGCTCTAAGAATATTCATAGTAGCTGCACCTTGATTATAAGCTTGTAACATATTTTCAGGATTTGGTATTCTAGCCTCTTCTGTAAATTTGATACCATTAATAATATCACCACGATAAGAAGGTAGTCTAACACCATCTATCTCTTCAAAATCAGAACTTCTAGGTTTGGCAAATTGCCCTGCGACTCTTCCTACTTTGATAACAGGTTTTCCTGTAGAATACATAAGTACCATATTCATTTGAAGCATTAATTTAAATAGATTTTTAATAGTAGAAGCGTTAAAGTCATTAAAACTTTCAGCACAATCTCCACCTTGAAGTAAAAATGCCTCACCTCTACCTACTTTGGCTAGATTTTCTTTGAGTGTTCTTGCTTCTCCTGCAAAAATTAGTGGTGGATATGAATTTAGTTTTAATTCTACTTTTTCTAATCTCTTTTGGTCTGGATATGTCGGTTGTTGTTTGATTGGAAATGTTCTCCATGAACTTGGTGTCCAACTCATAATGCATCCTTATATAATAAATTCTGCAATTATACCTTAGAAGAGGTTTATTTTCTATGTGACTATAGTGCTTTTTTAAATTATTGTTTTTATTATACTTTAAAAATAAAAAAAAATAAAGAAACACAAATAATATTATTATAACCTTAATTATAATATAATAATATTTAACTAAAGAGAATAGTCACAATTTTAGTTTTAAAATATTTAGTTTTTAAAATTATTTGATAAAATCCATAAAAATTAAACCTTTTTGGCTCTAATTCTTTGTGATTATAGGCGATATTGACTATAATGTGTAGTAAATTATACTATTTGGAGGTAGGTCTTATGGGAGATTTAAGATTAAAAGCTCAAGAGTTATTACAAATTAGACAGAATGAAAAAGAGTTAAATGAGATAACTGATTATATAGCTGAAGAGAAAGAGATGAACATAGCAAAAGCGAAATCTAAAGAGATATTTACAGAAAGAATTCAGAAAGAGATTAATGGTTTTCAAAAAAATCTATTAGAATCTGCTAACCGTGGCGAAGCACTTAATATTGAAATATTAAGATTAGATATAGATGGTCTATTATCATGGTGGGATGAGAGAGAAGATAAAATTATAAATACGAGATATACACCCATCAAAAGTGGAATAGTTACTTTTATAGATGATATTAATTTAGAATTCTTGACAGATGATATAATAATCGACGGAACACTTCAAAAATTATATGATTTAATTCGAGAAAATGATATATATCCACAATGGAAAGTAAGAACTAATAGAGATGGTAAAATAGAGATACTATATATAGAAGTTGACCCAACTGTCTCTTATAATGAGAGAAAAGAGTCTATTCATAGAGAAAAGAGTATATCTCAACGCTCAATTGTGGTTCAAAATTATCAACAGCAAAAACCTATAGTAGAAAAGGAAGATAATAATAAAATTAAGAGAATAGTAGCATCTTTTTTAACATTTATATTTGTATTATACTTTTCTGTTCTTCTTTTAACTATAATTAGTGAAGCTTTAGGTGTTGTAGATAATGCTACTTCTAGCTTTGTAGAGGTAGGATGGCCATACTTCTTAATTACTGATTTTTCTAAATTTGGAGAACTATTTATATTTTCATTACCATTAGGTATCTTAATATCTATATATTCTTTATATAAAAGTTATTGATTACCATTACTCAATGACTTCTATACAAATCTACTTTTTGAACCCCTTTAAAACAAAATTAAAACTCTTTTGGGTATAATCTCAAACTTTTTAAAGATACCAATGTTCTATTGGTCTAATAATAATTATTGAAGGGTTTGCAATGTACGCAATCATTAAAGCAAGTGGTCAACAGTTCAAAGTTCAAGAGGGTGATATAATCTGTTTTGACAAAATGAGTTTAGAACCAAAAACAGCTGTAGAGTTCAAAGAAGTTTTAGCTTTGGACAGTGGTGAATTAACTATAGGTACTCCTTTTGTAGAGGGTGCTGTAGTTAAAGGTGAGGTGATTAACGAAGGTCGAGACAAAAAAGTTATCATCTATAAGAAAAGAAGAAGAAAAGATTCTAAACTAAAAAGAGGTTTCAGAAGAGACTTTACTAGAGTTAGAATTACAAGTATAGCGTAAGGAGATATTATATGGCACATAAAAAAGGTCAAGGGTCAACCCAAAATAACCGTGATTCGGCTGGACGAAGATTAGGTGTAAAAAAATATGGTGGGGAAGCAGTAATCCCTGGTAATATCATTATTAGACAAAGAGGAACAAAAGTTCATGCAGGAACAGGTGTAGGAATGGGTAAAGACCATACTATCTTTGCTAAAATTGAAGGTGTTGTTAAATTTGACAATATAAATAGAAGCAAAAAAAGAGTTTCTGTAATCCCTGCATAATTTATAGGATAATCATAAAGGTTATCCCCCTATCTCCCTTTTTATCTTTTTAGATATAATTTTAAAAATATTTAACAATGATTAGTTCTATATAGAATAATATTATATATAGAAGTGTTTATAATTAAAGGAAACAGATGTTTGTAGATAGTGTAGATTTGATGGTCAGTTCTGGAAAAGGTGGGGCAGGATGTGTCTCATTTTGGACAGAAAAGTTTGTTATCAAAGGTGGGCCAGATGGTGGAGATGGTGGAAAAGGTGGTAATATCTATTTCACAGTAGATAATAATACCGATACTTTGTCAGCCCTGCGTGGTCGAAATCATATCAAAGCAGAAAATGGTCGTCCAGGTGAAGGACGAAAAAGATATGGTAGAAAAGGTAAAAGTGTAGAGATAATTGTTCCTCCTGGTACTCAGATTATTGATGCCCTAACAGATGAAGTACTTTTTGATTTAGTTGAAGAGGGTGAAAATATTCTCTTTTTAGAGGGTGGAAAAGGTGGACTTGGTAATATGCACTTCAAAAGTTCAACTAATCAAAGACCAACTTATGCACAACCTGGATTACCTGGAATTACCAAAGAGCTTAGACTAGAAATGAAACTTATAGCTGATGTTGGTTTAGTAGGTTATCCTAGTGTAGGAAAATCAACTCTAATTTCTGCTATCTCAAATGCTAAACCAAAGGTAGCTAGTTATGAGTTCACAACTTTAATTCCTAATTTAGGTGTGGTTAATGTAGGTGAGTATGACTCATTTATGATGGCTGATATACCAGGAATTATTGAGGGTGCTAGTGATGGTAGAGGACTTGGATTAGAGTTTCTAAAACATATTGAGAGAACCAAAACACTTTTGATTTTGGTTGACATTGCAAACTATCGTGAGATGAAGTATCAGTATGAAACACTTTTGGTTGAGTTGCAACGATATTCAGCTGAGTTAGCAACTAGAAGATTTGGTGTAGCTATTACAAAGTGTGACACTTTGAATTGCCAAGAGGCTAATGAGTTGATAAAGCAATTTCTATCTGATATAGGACTTAGTAGTAATAAAATACTCAAAAAATACAAAGCAAATATGGATTATATCTCTTATGGTTTTGAGGAAGATTTTGGAGTAGATTTACCTGAAAATGAACCTCTCTTTGTTTTACCAATATCATCAGTTTCTCATCTCAATACAGAAGCGTTGCGTTATACACTCAAAGGTTTTGTAAAATCAGTAGAAGAACAAGAGGAAAAAGACAAATAATGAGATTTAATCGTATTGTTATCAAAGTAGGTTCTCATGTTTTAACAGAAGATGGGTCAGTTGCCAAAGAAAGAATGCGAGATTTAGTTGAACTAATTGCACAAGTGATGCAAAAAGGCACAGAGGTTATATTGGTAAGTTCTGGTGCAGTCTCTGCTGGTTATACGGTTTTACCATTAGATAGAAAAGATGTAGGTAATAAACAGATATTAGCTGCAATTGGTCAACCACTATTACTAAAAATGTATCAAGAGAAGTTCGCCAAATATAATATACTATGTTCTCAAATTTTATTAAGTTCTGCCGATTTGGATTCCAAAAAACGAACTCATTTAGCACAAATAGCTATAGATGGACTACTAAGTAGAGCTGTTGTACCAATTATAAATGAGAATGATGTAATAGCAACAGAAGAGTTAGTTTTTGGAGATAATGACCAACTCTCAGCATATGTCACATATAATTTTGATGCAGAACTTTTGGTAATACTCTCTGACATAGATGCTTATTATAATAAAAATCCACGAGAATATAGTGATGCTAGAGCGTTACAGATTGTATCAACTATAACAGAAGAAGAGATGTGTGCAGAAGTTACACCACATGGTGAATTTGCTACAGGTGGTATTGTTACTAAGCTCAAATCAGCTCACTTTTTACTTAAACGAAATAAAAAAATGTTTTTGGCTACAGGATTTGGACTTGATGATACTAGAAGCTTTTTAATTAATGGTATCCAAAAGGGTGGTACTCTTTTTTTGAATTAATATAAACCTCTATAGTTTTTATAGAGGTTTTTTTGAATTTATACCATCATTTTAATGACTTCATCCTCTAAATAATCAGAAATACTATCCCATGGATTACCATCAAATCCATCTTCAGTAAAATATATATATGAGAATTTATGCTCTCTTGCAAATGCTATTAGGTCATCTACAGTATCATCTTCCATTTTATAAATTAGAATTGAAAGCTTTGTATTTTGAGTTGGGGTATTGTATGTAGATGGTGGATTTTCCAAAAGCTTTCTATTTGAATTTTCATAACTTGTTACTATATTTGCAATATCTGCATCTATATATGCTTGGTCAGTTGTAATTCCTGGATTTAATATTACAAAATTCAATCCTCTTATTTTGGCTTCGTTGCTTAGATTAGTATAATATGTTAAATCACTACTTTTATTTGATGTCTCATCAAAGAATATACCACTTACTCCATCAGCTTTATATATATTACTCCATGCTTCTATATCATCAACTACATCATCACTATCTCTATTAGCATATTGAGTATATACATATCCTATTACTTTTATTTTGGCATCTATTAGTTTTTGAATTTCATTTGAATAGTTATCATCTTTTTCTCTAAAATGTCCATTATTTGGATTGACAATAGCAATAATTTCAGCATTTGGATGAGCATTTTTTATATCTATTAACTTCTGCCATATATCTTTATTCGGATAACTATATAAAGGAATTAGGATTTTCAAATCCTCTTTTTGATTATCTAAATCATCTGCCATAAGTCCTGTGAGCCACTGAGCTACATTTTTAAATGAAACATTTTTATCTCCATCTTCATTAACTAATCTGTTTTTATAAGTTGTCTCAAATCCTAAATGGTATATTCCATCAAATACTCTATTTATAGCATTTTTACCAAAAATTTTTGTTTTTGCTCCATCACTTTGCACTTTGTGGTATCCTGTCTCTTCATTATCTTCATCATCTCCATGAAGCAAAGTCCAATTAGAGGCATAGTTATTAACCAAAAAGGTATTCATATCTTTTACATTTTGGATACTAAAACTACCACTAGCACCTGCACCTGTAGCCTCTATACTCTCGATAATGAGTTTATTCATCTCATTTGCACTATTAGCACCTATTCTCATATCTCCTATTGATACTCTTTTTTGTAATCCTTTATCATTGTAAATTATACTAATTGTTTGGTCAAGCCCTGTTCCTGTCTCTCCTACAACCTCTTTGATATTTGGATTTGCTAAATTTCCTGCTTCTAAATCATCACGAAGTAGGCTATCTAACCATATTGCTACTTTTTTATAACTAGCATTTTTATCACCATCTTCATTTAGTAAACGATTTTTTAGATGAGTCTCAAATCCTAAATGGTAAATGTTATCAAAAATCTTGTTTATGGCATTCCTGCCATATAGTTTGGTTCTAGCTCCATCATTAACGACTTTGTGAAAACCTGTTTCACTATCCTCTTCATCATCTCCATGTAGAACTATCCACTCATCATGATAGTTATGAAATATATAATCATTTAACTCTCGTGTGTCAGCTATTGAGATTTTCTTATCATTAGCTACACCTGTATTTATAATAGCTTCTAATATAATCTCATTCATCCTCTTTGCAGAGTTTATAGCATCTTGTATATCCTCTGGAGTGACTCTCTTATTTAGTCGTTCATCCTCTTCTATAATAGTTATAACTCTATCTAATCCACTCGTTTGTGGTGCTATTATACTATAATCTTCTTGTGCAAATCCTATTGTAGGTATTAATCCAATAATAGGTATCGTACATAATCCTTGTAAAAAGTTTCTTCTTTTCATCTCTATTCCTTTTAATATTATTTAATATTAATATATAAGTCTATATTAATATATATCCATTATAAATTGTTTATTATAATTAACTTCTTAAATTGCTATAAATATTCTATTTTTTTAATCTTTTGCTATAATGCGATTAAAAATTAAAGGAGTGGCTATTGAAAAGAGTAGTTTATATGGGAACACCCCATTATGCCAAGGAGATATTAGGAACATTGATTAACAGTGATAATATAGAGATACCATTGGTATTAACACAGCCTGATAGACCTGTAGGACGGAAAAAGGAGCTAAAAGCTCCTGAAGTTAAACTAATGGCAATTGAATATAATTTAAAAATTTTACAACCTCAAAAACTTACTGATAATGGTATTTATGAAGCAATAGTAGAGGCAAAGCCTGATTTTATTGTTGTTGCTGCTTTTGGTCAGATTTTACCAAAAAATATGCTCTCTATCGCTCCATGTATTAATCTCCATGCTTCACTTTTACCTCAATATAGAGGAGCTAGTCCTGTACAACAATCTTTGCTAAATGGTGATAAATTTACAGGTGTGACTGCAATGCTTATGGAAGAGGGGTTAGATAGTGGTCCTATTTTGGGATATCGCTATTTTAAAATTCCACAAACTATGGTTCTACCTGAACTAATGCAAAGATTAAGTGATGATGCTTGTATATTAACAACCCAGATAATAGAAAAATTTGATGATATTAATCCTATAGAGCAGATTAGGGCAGTTGCAACTCATTGCAAAAAAATCAAAAAATCTGATGGTGAAGTATCTTTTAATAGTGCTATAGAGTTATATAATAAATATCGTGCATTTTTAGGATGGCCTGGTATTTTTGCATCTAATGGTACTAAAATTTTAGGTGTTGAGTTAATTGATAGAACACACATTGGAAAAGCAGGAGAGATTATAGAAATAGAAAAGAGTAGTATAATTATATCTTGTACCATAGGTATAGTCAGAATAAAACAACTACAACCTATATCCAAAAAAGTGATGGATGCCAAATCATACTGTGTAGGAAGAGGGCTTAGAGTTGGAAATTCTTTACTTTGATGAATTGAAATCAACACAAAACTATTTAGTTGAACAAATAGCTAATAAAAAGTTATCTCCACCAATTGCTATTATGGCAAAAAGACAAACTAATGGTATAGGAAGTAGAGATAACTTATGGGAAGGAGGAGTTGGAAATCTATTTTTCTCTTTTGCTCTAAATTTAGATGATTTACCAGAAGATTTGCCACTAAATTCAGCTTCTATATATTTTTCTTTTATTATGAAAGAGGTATTAGGAGAGTTTGCCAATGATGTTTGGCTAAAATGGCCTAACGATTTATATTCTTTTAAGTATAAAATTGGTGGAACAATAACAAAAAAAATAGATAATATTTTAGTGTGTGGAATGGGTATAAATTTGAAAAAAAATTCAAATAGCTATAAAGCACTAAATATCAATATCCAAGCTGATTTTTTACTAGAAAGGTATCTTGAAGAGCTTGAAAAGTCTCCAAATTGGAAGCGAGTATTTAGTAAATATGCGATAGAATTTGAGAGAAGTAAAAAAGTTTCTACACATATTCAAGGGGAATATAAAAGCCTCCAGAACGCCGTTTTATCTGAAGATGGTTCATTAATTATAAATAATAAGAGAGTATATAGTTTAAGATGAGTGAGATAATTACAATAGCCAACCAAAAGGGTGGCGTGGGTAAAACAACAACAACAATTAACCTTGCTGCTTCATTGGCTAAAAAAGGTAAAAAAGTACTAATTATTGATGCTGACCCACAGACAAATGCAACAACAAGTTTAGGTTTTAATAGGAATGATTATGAGTATAATGTATATCATGTACTTATAGGTATTAAAAAGATTTCAGAGGTTATTTTAAAAACAAAAATAAAAAACCTCGATATGGTACCTGCAAATATAGGTTTAGTAGGAGTAGAAAAAGAGTTTTATAACTCCAGAAAAAAGAATAGAGAACTATTATTAAAAAAAGCATTAGAGCCAGTAAATAGTAAATATGATTATATTTTAATAGATTCACCTCCTGCATTAGGACCTATAACGATTAATGCATTAGGAGCTGCTGATTCTGTGATTATTCCAATACAGTGTGAGTTTTTTGCACTAGAGGGTTTAGCACAGCTTCTTAATACTATTAATCTTTTAAAGAAGTCTATCAATCCTAAGCTTACCATTAAAGGGTTTCTCCCAACAATGTATTCAGGTCAAAATAATTTATCAAAACAGGTTCTCGATGATTTATCACATCATTTTAAAGATAAACTTTTTTTGGATAAAAAAAATGATTTTATTATCGTTCCTCGAAATGTCAAGGTAGCAGAGTCTCCTAGTTTTGGTAAACCTGTAATAGAGTATGCCAAAAAATCCAAAGGAGCAATTGCTTATACTAATTTAGCAAAAAGTATTCTAAAAGGATAGTCTATGGCATTAGGTAAAGGTTTGAGTGTAATACTAGATGAGGTAGGACGAGCTTATGAGAGTCAAATGAGTTCATTCGATACCCATTCCTCAGGAGAGATAAAAAATATTCCGATTGATATGATTACTCCAAATCCATATCAACCAAGAAAAAATTTCGATAAAGAGGCTCTATTTGAGTTAAGTGAATCTATTAAACGGCATGGTCTTTTACAACCAATTGTTGTTATAGATAAAGGTGATAACTATCTACTTGTAGCTGGTGAAAGGCGACTTCGAGCACATCTATTAGCAGGGTTAGATAGTATCAAATCTATTATTGCTGATGTTGATATTGATGAAGCTAAACTTCATGAATTAGCACTAATTGAAAATATTCAAAGAGAAGATTTAAATGCTATAGAGTTGGCACACTCTTATGATGAGTTGATAAAGGTGTATGAAATTACACATGATGCTTTGGCTAATATTGTTAATAAGAGTCGTTCACAAATTACTAATACCCTTCGACTATTGGCTCTATCAGATTATGTACAAAAAAAGTTAACAGATGGAAATATATCTCAAGGTCATGCCAAAATATTAGTTGGATTTGATACTTTGGAGCAAAAATCATTAGTTGATACAATCATAACTCAAAAATTAAGTGTTCGTGAGGCTGAATTGATTGCCAAAAATAGAAAAATCAAATCTAATAATAAGGATAGTTCCCAGAAAAATATTGATTTTGTAATCAATCATAAAAAAATAATATCTCAAAAACTTCCTTTTTCATTTAAATTGAAGAGTGATAAGTTAGAAATTAAATTTAAAAGTGAAAAAGAGCTAGAAAATTTCCTCTCTATGATAAAATAATTTTTTCTTATTATAATGATACTTATTGTAACAAGAATTAGTTAATCTCCTATTATATATTTTATAACTATTAAAGTGTTTTTTTTTAATAGATATATTAAAAAAAACAAGTTATAATACGCGAAATTTTTTGAGGAGTTTTAATGCTTGACCTGAACCTTGGTTTGATGTTATTTGTTCTAGTTATTTTCTTTTCTCTTCTGTATTTATTAAATCAAATACTATATAAGCCTTTGTTAAAGTTTATGGAGGATAGAGATAACTCTATCGCTAATGATTTGAAAAATGCAAAAGAGATGTCAGGAACTAGCGATGAACTACGAGCTAAAGCTGATGCTATTTTAGCTAATGCTAAAGCAGAGGCAAATACTGTTAGAGAAGAAGCTGTAAATGAAGCTAAAGCTTTAGCAGATACTGAAATTGAGAGTAAAATTAAAGAACTTGATACCAAATATCAATCTTTTGTTGATGAACTCAATAATAATAAAAAAGAGCTACAAAAGTCTCTTTCTACCCAATTACCTCTTTTTAAAGAGAGTTTAAAAACTAAAATTGGCAATCTATAAAGGAGGATGGAGAATGAATAATAAGAGTAAAATCGTTTTAGTTTTCGCTTTTTTGTTACCTATGGTAGCAATAGCAAGTGGAACTGAACATCATGAAGTTAGTATGAGTAATTCTGACTTTTTCTATAGAGTTCTTAATTTTGGTATTTTTGCAGGGCTTATATATTATCTTGTAGCTAATCCTATTAAAGAGTTTTTTAAAGGACGAAGTGCAGATATTCAAAATCAGTTAAATGAGATAAAAGCTAAATTAGCAGAATCTAAAAATGAAGCTCAATTAGCCCAAAAAAATTTAGTGCATACTCAAGATAGAGCAAAAGAGCTAATAACTGATAGTAATGCAGAAGCTAAAATTTTGGCTGAAAATATTACTAAAAAGAGTCAAGAAACTATTGCTTCTCTCGAAAAACATTTAGATGAAAAAATGGAAGTAGAGAAGAAAAAAATGGTAAAAGCTACAATTAATGAGTTATTAGAAGATGGTATTGAAAATAGTGATATTGCTATCGATAACTCTAAAATTGTATCTTTAATATCTAAAAAGGTGGCATAATGGAAGAGTTGATAGCAAAACGATATGTTAAAGCTCTATTAGAAGTTATCTCTACTGAACAAAAATTTTCATTTAGTGAAGTTTTCAATGCTATATCATCTCTATTTGATGATGAGAATATTTCAGAAAAGATTAATTCACCACTTATTTCATCAACTCAAAAGGTGGATTTTATTTTAGATGGAATAAAAGATGCAGATAGCACATTAGTTAACTTTATTAAGATTTTAGGTGAGAATGATAGATTGGATTTAATCCCAATTATATCAAAAAGTCTAAATCAAGAGTTACAAAAAGAGAAAAATGAGTATAAAGGAGTTGTAACTTCTAGTAGCGAATTAGGAGATGCAGAACTTATCAACTTGGAAAACTCATTAAAAACTTATACAGGTTCTACTGTTAAATTAACTCAACAAAAGAGTGAATTAGATGGTATAAAAGTAACAGTTGATGATTTGGGTATTGAGGTTAACTTCTCTAAGCAGAGAGTTAAAGAACAATTAATTGATTTTATTACAAAATCATTATAAAAAGTAATCTAAACGGAAGGAGTTGCAGTGGCAAACAAATTACAAGCAGACGAAATCAGCTCAATAATTAAAGAGAGAATTGAGAATTTCGAAATAAGTGTGGATATCAACGAGGTTGGTAAAGTAGTAGGCGTTGCAGATGGAATTACATCTGTATATGGTCTAAATAGTGTTATGGCAGGTGAAGTTGTAGAGTTTGAAACTGGTGTTAAGGGTATGGTTCTTAACCTGGAAGAGGCTAATGTAGGTATCGTTGTTCTAGGTTCCATGGCAGGAATAGTTGAGGGCATGAGCGTAAAAAGAACAGGAAAACTTCTTAGTATCCCAGTAGGTGATGCAATGGTAGGAAGAGTTGTAAATCCTCTTGGAGAGCCAGTTGATGGTAAAGGTCCAATCGAATCAAAAGAGACTAGACTTCTTGAGACAAAAGCACCAGGAATTATGGCTAGAAAATCAGTTCATGAGCCACTTCAAACAGGTATTAAAGCAATTGACGCATTAGTTCCAGTTGGAAGAGGACAAAGAGAACTTATTATTGGTGATAGACAAACAGGTAAAACAACTTTAGCAATTGATACAATTATTAACCAAAAAGGTAATGGTGTTATCTGTGTTTATGTTGCAATTGGTCAAAAACAATCAACTGTTGCTTCACTTGTGAAAAAGTTAGAAGAAGCAGGAGCTATGGACTATACAATTATTGTTAGTGCTTCAGCTGCTGACTCTTCTGCTTTCCAATTTTTAGCACCTTATGCTGGGGTAACATTAGCAGAACATTATATGTATAATGCAAAACATGCAGTAATTTTCTATGATGATTTATCTAAACATGCTGTTGCATATAGAGAGATGTCATTGATTTTAAGAAGACCACCAGGACGAGAAGCATATCCAGGTGATGTATTTTATCTACACTCAAGACTATTAGAGAGAGCTGCTAAACTTTCTGATGAGAATGGTGCAGGTTCTATTACAGCATTCCCAATTATTGAGACACAAGCAGGAGATGTTGCAGCATATATTCCTACAAATGTTATCTCTATTACAGATGGACAAATTTTCTTGGAGACTGATTTATTTAATTCAGGTGTAAGACCTGCTATTAATGTTGGTTTATCTGTATCAAGAGTTGGTGGGTCTGCACAGATTAAAGCTACTAAACAAGTTGCAGGTACACTTAGACTTGATCTTGCATCATTTAGAGAGCTTCAAGCTTTTGCACAATTTGCATCTGACCTTGATGAGCATAGTAGGTCTCAACTTGAAAGAGGTGCTAGAATGGTTGAAGTTCTTAAACAAGGACCATACTCTCCAGTTCCAGTTGAAAAACAAGTTGTTATGATTTTAGCAGGTAATAAAGGTTATTTAGACAAAATCCCTGTAGGTGCTGTTACTAAGTTTGAAGCAGAACTTATGCCATATATGGACGCTAAACACTCTGCTATCTTAGATAGTATTAGAGATGAGAAAAAAATTACAGACGAGACTGAAGCTCAATTGTTAAAAGCATTAGACGATTTTAGCGAATCTTTTTCAGCGTAAGGCTAAATTATGGCTAACTTAAAAGAGATTAAACGAAAAATTTCAAGTGTCAAAGGTACGCAAAAGACTACCCGTGCAATGAAGCTTGTTTCATCAGCTAAACTCAAAAGAGCAGAAGAGGTTGCAAAACGCTCAAAAGTTTATGCAACCAAACTGACTGAACTTCTCAATGAGATAGCTCAAAAGATGAATAATAGTGATGGCGAAATAGATAATGTGTTTTTCCGAGAGAACCCAAATCCAAAAGTCATTGATATTGTATTTGTATCTGCTGATAAAGGTCTTTGTGGTGGATTTAACTATCAGACACTCAAAAGGGTTAACAAACTTTTAAAAGATTATTCTGGTATAAAGGTTAGATTGAGTGCTATAGGTAAAAAAGGTATAGCTTTTTATAAATATAATAAAATTGATATGATTAATGAGATAGAAGATTTGAGTGCTACTCCAAATTATGAGAGAGCAGCTGATTTTATATCTGCACTTGTTGATGATTATATCCAAGGCAAAACAGACAAAATTATTTTGGTTCATAATGGCTATGTTAATATGATAACCCAAGAGATAGTAGAACAACAACTTTTACCAGTTGATAGTTCTACTGTTGATATAAATAGTGTTTCTATGTCAGAACTAGAAGTAGAACCTGATGATGATGATACATTAATAGATGCATTGGTTAAAAAATATATTGATTACTCAATGTATTATGCACTGCTTAACTCTTTGGCTGCTGAACATAGTGCCAGAATGCAAGCAATGGATGCAGCAACCAATAATGCAGGTGAGATGGTACAAAAACTTACAGTTAAGTACAACAAAGCAAGACAAGAATCGATTACGACTGAACTCATTGAGATTATCAGTGGTATGGAATCATTGAAATAAGAATAGGAGAATAGATAATGACAGGTAAAGTAGTACAAGTACTAGGTCCAGTTGTTGATGTTGATTTTACGGGTTACCTCCCAGCAATTAATGAAGCATTAGAGACAACAATTGCCCTAGCAGATGGAGACCAAAGATTAGTTTTAGAAGTAGCAGCACAATTAGGTGATGGACGAGTTAGAACTATTGCTATGGATATGAGTGAAGGTCTAGTTAGAGGTCAAGAGGTAAAAGCTACTGGTGACTCTATCAAAGTTCCAGTTGGTGAAGAGGTTCTAGGAAGAATTTTCAATGTTATTGGGGATACTGTTGATGATGCAGGTGAATTTTCTGCAAAAGAGTATCGTTCAATCCATAGAGACCCACCACCATTTGAAGAGCAAAGCACAGCAACAGAAGTTTTTGAGACAGGTATCAAAGTAGTTGACCTCTTAGCACCATATAACAAAGGTGGTAAAGTTGGATTATTTGGTGGTGCTGGAGTTGGTAAAACAGTTATTATTATGGAACTTATCAATAATGTTGCTTTAAAACATAGTGGATATTCTGTATTTGCAGGAGTTGGTGAGAGAACAAGAGAAGGTAATGACCTCTACTTTGAGATGAAAGAGTCTAATGTCTTGGATAAAGTTGCACTCTGTTATGGTCAAATGAGTGAACCTCCAGGAGCAAGAAATAGAATTGCACTAACAGGTCTTACTATGGCAGAGTATTTTAGAGATGAGATGGGACTAGATGTATTGATGTTTATTGATAATATCTTTAGATTTGCACAATCTGGTTCAGAGATGTCTGCTCTACTTGGAAGAATTCCATCAGCTGTTGGATACCAACCAACATTGGCTTCAGAGATGGGTAAACTCCAAGAGAGAATTACATCTACAACTAGAGGTTCAATCACTTCTGTTCAAGCTGTATATGTACCAGCAGATGACTTAACTGACCCAGCTCCAGCTTCTGTTTTTGCTCACCTTGATGCAACAACAGTATTAAATAGAAGTATTGCAGAAAAAGGTATCTATCCAGCAGTTGACCCATTAGATAGTACAAGTAGAATGCTAGACCCAACAATTATTGGACAAGAGCATTATGATATAGCAAGAGGCGTTCAATCTATTCTACAAAAGTATAAAGATTTACAAGATATTATTGCAATTCTTGGTATGGACGAACTTTCAGAAGAGGATAAAAACACAGTTGAGAGAGCAAGAAAAATTGAGAAATATCTATCTCAACCATTCCATGTTGCCGAAGTATTTACAGGAAGCCCAGGGGTTTATGTAGAATTAGCTGATACACTAGCAGGGTTTAAAGGTTTAATCGAAGGTAAATATGATGATATGAATGAAGCAGCATTCTATATGGTTGGAAATATGGATGAAGCGATTGCTAAGAACGAGAAAATTCTAGCTAAATCTAAATAGTCAAAAGGAGCCAAATATGAAGCTCATGAAACTTGAAATTGTGACACCACTAGGTGTCATTTTTGATGATGAAATAAAACAAGTAACCTTGCCAGGAAGCGAGGGTGAGTTTGGGGTTTTACCTGAACACGCCTCTCTTGTATCTTTGCTAGATACTGGTATAATTGTTATAGAGACCAAAGATGGTAAAGAACTTTCGGTTGCAGTTAATGCAGGTTATGTCAAAGTGGAAGAGGAAAAAACTCTTTGTGTAGTTGATGGTGCAGTTGCTCTCAATGGTGAAGGTAGTGATTTGGCAAATGCTATCAAAGAAGCAAAAGAGTTACTCCAAAAATCACAAAACTCTAGTACAGCTATTGCCTCAGCAATAGGAAAAGTAGAGCATATGAGTAAGAACCTTTAGAATTATGGTAGGGTGCGTTTGCTAACGCACCTTTAATTTAAAGCACTAAATTATGATAGATTAAAAAACATACTCTTTTTGTTTAGCATATTCTAATATCTCATCTAAATGTACTTCTCTATCTTTATTCTTATCAATCATACGAGATTGACAAAGTTCGCATCCATAACTAGCAAGTGTTTCATGTACTATAGCTTCAATAGTATTATGTCCATTCTCTATAGCCTCAAGAATATCACCAAAAGTAACTTCATAACATTTACATACTATATAATCTGATTTTAGATTACCTATCTCTTCCATTGTCATAGAATATTCCTTTTATTATAGTTTTAATAAATATAATATAACATTTTTTTATTTAAAATAACGCATTTTTTGAATTTATATATAGAAGAGAGGAGAAGAACTATCTAAAATTAAATTATTTTAGATAGTTTAGTTATCTTATTTACTGTACTGATTCTATAATTTGAGGTTTACTATTCTCTTCGTTATCATCTGATATTTCAACCTCTTCTTCAATTACTTTATCTTTCATTGAAGATTCTGGTGGTGTAGCGACCTCTTTTACTTTAGATTTTACATCTTCAATTTTATCTGTTGTATTTTTTACTTTAGTTACATTAACTTTTGCTTTTTGAGTAGATGGTTTAACATCATTCATACCTAAACAACCCGAGAATATAAATATCCCTACTACACCACTTAATAAAACTTTTTTTGTCATATATTTCTCCTAATAATATTTTTCTCTTTTTATAGAGACACAGATTATAATATATATCTGCTTTTTATGATATTAAATATACTATTTTTAATGAAATACTAATTCTAAAAATGTTTCTGTTTTTAATGATGCACCACCGACCAAAACACCATCTACACTATCTATAGAAGCTATTTGGGATATATTCTCTCCTTTAACACTACCACCATATAGTATTGGTCTATTTATACTCTGTTTGAGTGCATTATGTGTTGAGTTTATCTCTTTTGTAGTAGCACTTCTACCTGTGCCAATAGCCCAAATAGGTTCATAAGCTATTACAAAATCATTATAACTAATATCTATTCCTTCAAATTGAGCTAAAAGATATTCCATAACAGCATCCTCCCCTTGCTCTCTTATCTCTAATGGTTCACCAATACAATATATAATATCAAAACCATGTTCTTGAAAAAAAGCAAATTTTTTAGCTATAAACTCTTGACTCTCTCCTAATATCTCTCTTCTTTCACTATGTCCTATTAAGATAGTTTTAATACCAAACTCTGCTAATTGTTCTAAACCTATCTCACCTGTAAATGCTCCATTTTTAATCGGATATGCATTTTGAGTACCTATTGTAAAATCACCACTATAGCTATCTAATGCTGTTAATGGTGGAAATATATAAATTTTGTCTTCTGGATTTTTATCTTTTAATTTTGATTGCAATAGTGTTATATACTCTTTTGTAGATAATCTAGTATGATTTGTTTTAAAATTTGCTGCGTATATCATTTATTTCCTTATTAATCTGCTTGAAGTGCTATGATACCTGGTAAACCTTTGCCTTCGATTAGGTTTAGACTCGCACCACCACCTGTACTAACAAAAGTCATCTCTTCAACATCTCCAGCTTTTTGTACTAAGTCTGCTGTATCTCCTCCACCAATAATAGTAGTAGCATAACTATCAGAAATATCATGTGACATTTTTAGGCTACCTTTGGCAAATTTGTCCATTTCATATACACCCATTGGTCCATTCCATATAATAGTTCTTGCATCATTTAAAACTTCACGAAAAAGTCTTGAGGAAGCTGGTCCAATATCAAGTCCCATCCAATCATCAGGTATCTCTTGTGCTGGTATATATTTGGAAGTGGCATGTTCTGAGAACTCTGGTGCTACAACTACATCAACAGGTAAATAGAATTTTACTTTCTGTTTTCTAGCTTTTATCATAATTGTTCTAGCCTCATCCAATAAATCATTCTCTACTAGTGATTTTCCAATCTCATAACCTTGTGCTTTGAGAAATGTAAATGCCATACCACCACCAATAATTATTTTATCAACTTTATCAAGAAGATGTCTTAATGCTTCTAATTTTCCTGAAACTTTAGAACCACCAACGACTGCTATAAATGGTCTCCCTGGATTATCAATTGCTTTTTGAAAGAATTTTACCTCTTTTGCCAAAAGAAAACCAGCAGCTTTATGCTCTTTGTCAAATAGATTAGCCATTGCTTCAATAGAAGCATGAGCTCTATGACAAGCACCAAATGCATCATTGATATATATATCAGCCATATTAGCTAATTTTTTAGCAAAATCTATATCATTGGCAGTCTCACCTGCTTCAAAACGGAGATTTTCAAGAACAACCACATCTCCACCATTGATATTTGCTACTTTCTCTTGTGCATCTGCTCCAATTACATCAGTTGATAATGTAATATTATGTGCTATTTTTAATAGTTTTTTTAGTCGTTTAACTACAGTAGCAAGAGAGTACTTCTCTTCATATTTATTAGGTTCTGGTCTCTCATAATGTGAAGCTAAAATAACTTTACAGTCTCTATCAAGACAATAACGAATAGTAGCTAATGCTCCTCTAATTCGTCTATCATCAGTAATATTACCATCTTCATCTTTTGGTACATTAAAATCACACCTTATAAATACTCTCTTGCCATCTATATCTAAATCTTTAATTGTTCTCATCAAAACTCCTTATTTACTAATGTGAACAGCCATATCAACTAAACGACATGAATAACCCCACTCATTATCATACCATGATAAAACTTTAACCATATTCTCACCTATTACTTGAATAGTATCCATAGCTACAACGCTACTTCTCTCTTCTCCCACAAAATCTTGAGATACACAATACTCTTCATCAACACCCAAAATACCTTTGTGTGACCCCTCACTTGCATCTTTGAACGCTTTTTTAACCTTATCAAGAGTTACAGTTTTATCAAGTATTACAGTCAAATCAACCATTGAGACATCAGGCGTTGGTACTCTAATTGCTTGACCATTTAGTTTTCCTGCTAAATTAGGTAAAACTTTGGATATAGCTTTTGCTGCACCTGTTGTACTTGGTACTAAGTTAACAGCACCTGAGCGACCTTTTCTTGGGTCTGATTTATGTTTTCCATCTAAAATAGGTTGTGATGCTGTATATGAGTGAATTGTAGTCATCAGTCCTGATTTGATACCAAAGTTATCATCAAGTACTTTGGCAACTGGTGCTAAACCATTAGTAGTACAACTCGCATTTGATACTATACTTTGACCTGCATACTCTTTTTCATTTGCACCAATAACAAATGTAGGAGTATCATCTTTGGCAGGAGCAGAAAAGAGAACCTTTTTAATCCCATTATCCAAATAAGCTTGAACCGACTCTTGAGTCAAAAATGCACCTGTACATTCTAAAACAAGCTCTGCACCAGCCTCTGCAAAACCTATTTTTGCGGGGTCTCTTTCTGAAAATAGTTTTGCTTTTGTATTACCAATATTGACAAATCCATCTTGAACATAGACATCCATTCTTTTACCATGTACACTATCATATTTCAAACCATACTCTATAATATTCTCAGCTCCACTTGCATTAACTGCAACCAACTCAACATCATCTCTATCTGCTATAATTCGAGCTACACATCTACCTATTCTACCTAATCCATTTATTGCGACTTTGACTGCCATCTATTTATACCTTTAGTTTAATATGCTAAAATTCTTTATATCTTACATAATTAAAGGTTATTTTTTGTTTAAAAAGATAGAAGAGAGTATTGCCCTTTTTGGGGGTAGTTTCGACCCTCCACACTTTGGACATAGAGAGGTTGTTAAATATGCTTTGGAAATATTGGATATTGATAAAATCATTGTTGTTCCTGCATTTTTAAATCCTTTTAAAAGCAAATCTCACTACTCACCACAAAAACGGTTACAATTATCAAAAAGAATGTTTAATCATCTTCATAGCGTTGAGGTTAGTGATTATGAGATAAATCAGCATCAAAGTGTCAAAATAGAACAAACATTAAAATATTTTCAACAGATATATAGTGTTAAATATTTTATAATTGGAGCAGATAATCTAAAAAATATTGATAAATGGTATAATTTTGAATATATAGATACTCAAATAACTTGGGTTATTGCAACTAGAGATGGGTATAAACTAGATACCTCAAAACTAAGAGATTTCAAAATAGTACAAGTAGATGCAAATATAAGTTCTACAGAAATCAGAAATAAAAAGGATAATGAAAATAGATGAATTTAGATGATAGAGTAGAGAGAATTATCAAAGAGTTAGATGATAAAAAAGCAGATGAGTTAGAGGTATTTAACTTAGAAAATGTAGATTATATAGTAGATAGAGTAGTACTTGCCAATGCACTTAGTGGTAAACACTCCTCCTCACTAGCAACTCACCTAGAAGAGAAACTCAAACCACTTGGAGAAGAATTTTTGCATATAGACCAGAGTGATGATTGGGTAGTAATTGATATGGGTGATATATTGGTACATATAATGAGTAGTGAAGTACGACAAACATATTCACTAGAAGAGTTTCTAACTGAAATTAGTAATAAAAAACCAACAGAGATATTATAATGAATAGAGAACCTTGGGTAGCATATATAGTAGTTTTTGTTGTTGTTGGTGCAATGATGTATGGTAAATATCTTATAGCTAGAGGTGATAAAGAACCAAAAGAGGAAGATAATAAAAAATAGATGGGATAAATTTCATCCAGAGTTCTTTATGAGTATAAAATATTGAATAATTTTTTAAAGTTATAAAAAAGCTCCTAAAAGTGATGATAAAGCACTAATCAAAAAAAATAGTAAAGAGAAGGCTACTCCACCATCTGCATCTATTTCAAGAAGAGTTAATCCATATAGAAATGTTAACTCTCTAACTCCAACTCCTCCTATACTAATAGGTAAAACAGCCATGACGGATGATATGAGAAATAGTGTCAAAAATATCAACATATCACTATTATATCCAATAGCATAAACTATAAAAAATGCACTGATTAATTGAAGTAATTGAACTCCTGAGCCTACGAGAGTAGTTTGGAAAAATATCTCTATATATCCTTTGAAAAACCATAGATTAATAAGATAAAAAATAGGGAAAATAGTTGTAGTTCCTATGATAGCTATCCAATCAAGCCATATATATTTATGATAAAAATCACTACTAATAAAAAGTAATCCAGCGAAAAAGAGTAGGGGGGTAAGCCCACTAAGTCTATCTAATAGGGTAGCTGTAATAAGTGTGGATACTTTGGTATTATGAGATTTTTTGAGGAGATAGATTTTATATCCATCTCCTCCAACTCCACCTGGTAAAAATAGATTATAAAACATACCTATATAGTAGAGTTTTAGAGCATAAATCTCTGAAATTTTAACTCCTATATATGAGAAATAGATATTTAGTCGAAGAGAACTTAAAATTTTGGATAGATTTAAAAATAGTAGAGCCAAAAGTAAATACCAAATATTGGCATGAGTAATAATCTTCTGAACCTCTTTTAACTCTATTTTGGAAAATACAAAATAGAGAGCTATAAAAGTTAGAATGATTTTTATAGCTATTTTGAGTAGTTTTTTATTTAGATTTACCAATAAATGTCTCTTTGATTGTATATGGAGTTTTGTTTTGTGACTCATAATATGTACGCATAATTAGTTCAGCCAAAAATCCTGTAGTAATGAGTTGGATACCAGTAATTAGAAGTACAATTCCTAGAGTTAATAGTGGTCTTCCTCCAATATCATAGCCAAATATCTTTAGAATTAATAGATATAGATTTATTATAAATCCTGCTCCAAAAGAGGCAACACCTAGTCCTCCAAATAGGTGCATAGGTTTTGTTTTATACTTTTGCATAAATAGTATTAAAAGTAGGTCACTAACTACTTTGAAAGTTCTACCTATTCCATATTTAGACTCACCATGTATTCTTGCATGATGTTTGACATCCATCTCTACTATTTTAGCTCCATACATTTTAGCTAATACGGGGATAAATCTATGTAATTCTCCATATAATCCTAAGTTTTTGGCTACATTACTTTTATAAACTTTGAGTGTACAGCCATAATCATTTAGATATACTTTTGTGGTTTTACGAATAATCCAGTTTGCTATTTTGCTTGGGATTTTACGCAAGAAGATACCATCTTGTCGTTTGAGTCGTCTTCCTGCAACTACATCCCAATTTTCACTCTCTAATTTTTCTATCATAAGTGGAATATCTGTTGGGTCGTTTTGTAAATCTCCATCAATAGTTGCTATTAGTTCACCTTGTGCTACCTCAATTCCTGCTGCCATTGCTTGAGTTTGTCCAGAGTTACGATTGAATACTAAGATTTTAGTTCTCTCATCTGCTAACTCTTTCATCTTTTCTACTGTTTTATCTGTTGAACCATCATCAACTAGTATAAACTCATAATCTATATCTTTTAAAGCTTCTCGTACTGCTTGGAAAAGAGGAGCTACATTTTCTTCTTCGTTCATCATAGGAACTACTAGTGAGAGTTTTTTCATTATTTTTCTACCTTTATTAGTGCAAATCCATTTTTTCTATAGAGTGTTTGGTATGCTTTGAAATCTTTTAGTTTTGGAACTTTGGTAAATACTATATCTCCTATTTGGGGTTTGGCTTTAGAGACTAAACCCTCATAATATACATTAAATGATGGAGTATTTACTTTATATGAAATTATATCTTTATATCCTCTATTTTTGGCTAATAGTCCTGCCTCTTTGATAGGTTGTTGCATTAGTTTTCCATAAGTTGGTATAGTAATATAATTGACTATAATTATCATAGATAGAGCCACTAATAGGAGTATAGTATCATTGGATTTTACTTTTCTATAGACCCAAATTAGAAATATAATTAGTAGTATAATTGATACTCTATACCATATATCAAATGTATTATAAGCAGTTTGGATAAGTATCACAGCTAATTTATCTCTTATAGACTCTTGTAATATGGTGGCAATATCAGGTAAAAATAGCAAGAGTATCAAAAAACCTATAAGTGGATATATCAACCATTTTTTATTAAAATTATTTATATATAAAGCAGATAAAATAAACATAGGAGTATAACCATATATTATATAGTGAGGTAGTTTCGTTCCAGAAAAAGAGAAAAATATAAATACAAAAGCAAACCATATAAATAAATATAGCTTTAAATCATCTTTTATATAGCTTTTTACTCTACTAATAGCTTTGATAACAAAATAGGTAAAAGGCATCATACCAACAATAAGTACAGGTATAAAATAAAATATACTTCCACTATGTGCTTCCATTGGAGAGCTAAAACGGCTTAGGTTATGTTTAAAGAAAAAGCCATCAATAAATAGTTCTCCTTGTGCTATATATTCAGCTATATACCAAGGTAGGGCAACAACTAAAAAGATTAAAATACCTATAGGGTTAAAAACCATTTTGAGCCATAGTTTAAACTCTTTTTTAGTGATAAAGAGTATCAGACTAACTATAAGAGGTATCATAATAGCGATAGGTCCTTTGGTTAATGTCCCAAGGGCTATAAATAGAAATGTCCAATATACATATCTATTCTCTCTATTATGGAAAAATAGATATATCCCAAACATAGATAGAGCTATACATAGATTGAGTAGTGAGTCAGCAATTGATGCTTTGGCAATCATATTTATCTGTAGTGAGCTAATCATAAATAGAGTGGCAAAAAATGCTATTTTGATATTAAATAGTTTTTTGCTAAAAAGATAAATACCTCCAGCCCAGAAAGCTCCTGCAATAGCTGATGGAAATCTAAGTGCAAACTCATTTAGTCCAAATGTTTTAACACTTAAGAGTTGAAACCAATAGATTAGGATAGGTTTATCAAATCGTAACTCTCCATTTAGATAAGTGGTTATATAATCTTTACCTACCAACATCTCTCTAGTTGCTTCACTAAATGCACCCTCATCAAGGTCAAATAGAGGAGCTAGAGATAGTGGAATAAAGAAAGCTATAAGTATAAAAAATAGTAAAATAGGAATAGCCTTTTTTTCTATATCAACATTCATAATGACTCCTTTTTCAAATAATATGGATATAAAAGAGTAGCTACCATAGTCCCCAAAAAAGAGGCAAAAACAACATCACTCATAAAGTGTTCTGTTCCTACAACTCTACTTAGTGCTACTATAATACCAAAAGAGATAAAGATATACTTATATTTTGGAAAAAGCAGACTCAATCCAACGGCAGTTGATATAGCAGTAATTGTATGTCCTGATGGAAAAGAGGTTATTTTATGATTTATTTCAAACCACTCAAAACCATATAGATTATCTTTTAGATAGAATTCAGGTCGCATCCGTCCAAAAGGAACTTTGATAAACCAAACAACAACTCCTGCTATAATATTTGTCATAAAGATATATAGAGCCATAGAGGCATATCTTCTCTGCTCTTTTTTTCTAAAATACCAAAATAGTAAAATAGATGGGATAAGATACCATTCACTTTTGCCAAATCTAGTCATAAAATGAAAAAACTCTTTAATCCCATGATGAGGTAGTGTATAAAAATATGTAGCAATCTGCTTATCTGCAAATTGGTATAATAGAATAGTTATAATAACTGTTAGTATAAAAAATATGTACTCTGTTGTTTTGAACATTAAAAACCTTAGGGATAACTTATGAAAAATTCTAAAAATAGTATCACATTTTTTTTAAATTTGTGTTAAAATGCTTTTTATTTTAAATATCAAAGGTCAAATATGACAAATAGACAATTCTATCTATTTATATTCTTGTATGTAATAGCACTATTTTATTTAGCCATAGAGTTGCCTATTGGTCCAAATGAAGCAAAAGTTTTTTATACTGATACTAAATTATTACACTATGCTACTCATTTATTTGAAGGATATTTCAATAATGGATTGGATTTTCGTTTACCTTTTTTATTATTTGGTCTTTTGAATATATATCTCTTTTTTTTAATGAGTAAAATATATTTTAAGAGAGATGATGATAGTTATCTGGCTACAACAATTTTTGCACTATTACCTGGTATTATTACAGCATCAGTGATAGTTAATATTGCTGTGTTTGTTATTACATTGGTTTTGGTGTTTATTATATTACATAATAAAAAACAGATAGTAGGGGAGGGAGTTGTTATGCTTCTACTTCTGTTTGTTCATGATGCTTCTATTATCTTCTTTATCTCTTTATCTCTTTATTTTGCATTTAAACGAGATAGTAAACTATTTGCTATATCTATAATATTTACGGCTATTAGCTTATTGTATTTTAATGGATTAGATATTGGAGGTAAACCAAAAGGTAAATTTTTGGAGCTTTTGGGACTCTATGTAGCTCTTTTTTCTCCTTTGGTATTTATCTACTTTTTTTATGCACTATATCGAATATGGCTTCGTGAGAAAAAGGATATATTATGGTACATATCTTTTACTGCATTTATTCTCTCTGTTCTACTCTCTTTGCGTCAAAGGGTTATTATGACAGATTTTGCTCCTTATGTTATCGTAGCTGTTGTTTTAATGTTAGTTATATATCATAAAACTCTATTAGTTAGGTTACCTCAATTTCAAAAAGGTTATAGATCGGGGTATAAAATTGTTATGGGTTCATTACTCTTTAGCTCTTTGATTATTGTATTTCATAAACCTCTTTTTTTTCTACTTAAAGACAAAACAGAACATTTTGCTTATCCATTCTATAAACCATATTGGATGAAATTAAAATTATCCCAAATAGGGCAAAATTGTTACACTGCAAAACGCGAAAAAATGCAGTATCAATTAAAATATTATGGGATAGATGAGTGCAAAGATATAGATGTTCCTAAAATACACAATTAAATAAAACTTATAGTGACAATTCGTATCAAAAATATAAAATATACTCACCTAATGGTAGAATTACGCAACACATTCAATAAAGGAGAACTCAATGGCTCAAAAAGCGATTAGAGAATATGATGGTAAAGCAATATTTGCCAGACATTGGAACGAATATTTTGATGGTTTTCATTATGGATTTAAATCAGTATTGGTTACTAGTGGAGATGAATTAAGAGAAAAAGCAAAAGAACATGGCTTTGAATGGCTAAATCAAGAAGCTTTGGTTGCTAAGCCTGATATGTTATTTGGGAAAAGAGGTAAAAATGACCTTGTTTTGTTTAGAACAACCAAACCAGGTGATGTTACTTTAGAAGAGGCTGCAAATTGGATTGATGAAAAACAGTCACATGAGGTAACACTTCTTTCTGGAGAAAAAGGTCATTTAACACATTTTATTATTGAGCCATTTACTCCTCATACACAAGAACAAGAGTATTATATCTCTGCAACAACTGTTGGTGAAGATGATGTCCTTTTCATGTCAGCAGAAGGCGGCATGGAAGTTGAAGAGGGTTGGGATGATAAAGTTAATGAGGTTCATATTCCAATTAATATGTCAGATGCTGATATGGAAAAAGTGGTAAAAGCACATATTCCTACTGATATTCCAGATACTAACAAAACAGCATTTGCATCATTTGCTATTCAATTTTTTAAATTCTATAGAGATATGAATTTCGCATATCTTGAAATCAATCCAATAGTTATGCTTGATAATGGTGAGATGGCTATTCTTGACCTTGTGGCACGACTTGATGATACTGCAGGATTTATGATGAGAGATGCTTGGGGTGATATAGAATTTCCAACATCATTTGGTATGGAAGACCAATCAGTTGAAGAGAAAGCTATTGCAGAAGCTGATAGTAAGTCAGGTGCTTCATTGAAGTTAACTATTCTTAACCCAACTGGTCGAATTTGGACAATGGTTGCAGGTGGTGGTGCATCAGTTGTTTATGCTGATACTATTGCTGATTTTGCAGGTGTTGAAGATTTGGCAAACTATGGTGAGTATAGTGGAGGTCCAACAACAGGTGAGACTAAATTTTATGCAGAGACTATCTTTGACCTTATGACAAGATATGATGACCCTAGAGGAAAAGTACTTATCATTGGTGGTGCTATTGCGAACTTTACAGATGTAGCTAAAACATTTACAGGTATTATCCAAGCATTTGAAATTTATGCAGATAAGTTAAAAGCACATAAAACAGTTATTTATGTAAGAAGAGGTGGACCAAATTATGAAAAAGGTTTAAAAGATATTAAAGAAGCAGCAGATAGATTAGGTCTTGATATTCATGTTTATGGACCAGAGACACATGTCACTGACATTGTTAGAATGGCATTAGAGAAGTAAGGGCAGGAGAAGCAGATGAGTAAATTATATACTAAAGATACACAAGCAATTTTTTGGAATAACAACAAAACAGCTATCCAAAGAATGTTAGATTATGACTATACTATTGGTAGAGATAAACCATCAGTTGCAGGAATTGTAGCACCAACAAGTGGAAATAAATTTGAGAAGTTTTTTTATGGATCAGATGAAATTATGGTTCCTCTTTATAAAACAACAGCTGATGCAGTAGCAGAACAGCCTCAAGCAGATGTTTTATTGAATTTTGCATCATTTAGAACAGCTTATGATGTTGTTATGGAAGCTATCGCTATTAAAGGACAATTCCGTTCAATTATGGTAACAGCAGAGGGTATTCCTGAGAGACTTGCTAGAGTTATGAACCAAGCAGCTAGAGATGCAGGAGTTACCGTAATTGGACCTGCTACTGTTGGTGCTATTGCTCCAGGTGCATTTAAAATCGCTAATATTGGTGGAACTATTGAAAATATCATAAATTCTAAACTCCATCGTGCAGGTTCATGTGGACTTGTGACTCGTTCAGGTGGTCTATTTAATGAGTTGAGTAATATTATCGCTATTAATGCTGATGGTATTGCAGAGGGTGTTGCTATTGGTGGAGATAGATTTGTAGGTTCTGTATTTATTGATAATATGTTACGAATGCAAGAGAACCCAGATGTAAAATATATGATACTTCTTGGTGAAGTTGGTGGTACAGAAGAGTATAAAATAATCGAAGCTATTAAAGATGGTAGAATTACTAAACCAGTTATTGCTTGGTGTATTGGTACAATTGCAAAACACTTCAGTAGTGGAGTACAGTTTGGTCATGCAGGTGCTAGTGCTAATGCAGATGCTGAAACAGCTGCTTATAAAAATAAAGCAATGGCTGAAGCAGGAATTTATGTACCTGAATCATTTAATGCTTTACCAGCAACTATTGCAGATGTATTTGGAAGATTAAAAGAAGAAGGTATAATTGGTGAGATTGTAGAGCCTGAACTTAAAATTATTCCAAAAGTTAGAAGAAGTAAACAGTTTATCTGTACAATTTCTGATGATAGAGGAGAAGAGGCAACATATGCAGGTTTCCCAATATCAAGTGTAGCAACACCTGATACAGGAAAAGGTATTGGTGATGTTATTTCACTTTTATGGTTCAAAAAACAGTATCCAAAATGGGCTACAGAGTTTATCGAAACAGTTATTAAAACCGTTGCAGACCATGGACCAGCAGTAAGTGGAGCGCATAATGCAAAAGTAACAGCAAGAGCAGGTAAGAGTGTTGTCGAGTCACTTGTAACAGGACTTCTAACTATTGGACCTAGATTTGGTGGTGCTATTGATGGTGCAGCTAAATATTTCAAATATGCTGATGATAATAGTTTAACACCTACAGAATTTTTAAAATATATGAAAGGTGAGGGTGTACCAATTCCAGGTATCGGACATAGAATTAAGTCACTTAAAAATCCAGACCTAAGAGTTACAGGTCTTATGAATTTTGCAAAAGATAATTTCCCATCAACACCACTACTTGATTATGCAAGAACAGTTGAGGCGTTGACAACATCTAAAAAAGAGAACTTAATTCTTAATGTTGATGGAACTATTGGTATCTTAATGGTTGATATGTGGAGAGCTTTAGGTTATCCAGAAGAAGAAATTAATGAGTTTATTGAAAGTGGAACTCTGAATGCATTCTTTATTGTTGGTCGTTCAATCGGATTTATTGGTCATGTCCTAGATGAAAAAAGATTAGCTATGCCTATGTATCGCCATCCAATGGATGATATTTTATATGATGTTCAAGAGGCTGATGAGATTTAGTCCAAATATTTTAATTTAAATAATTAAAATCTTCTTAAACCTATGGTATAATTTATAAAATTAAATTATACCAAGGTTCTTATTTATGAAAAAATCAGCATTTACTATGATTGAGCTTGTTTTTGTTATTATTGTTTTGGGTATCTTAGCTTCAATTGCTATGGATAGTATAGATAGAGATTTAAAGCAGGAGGCAAGTGATACTATTTTGTCTCAAATACGATTAGCACAACAGTTGGCTCTAAATGATAATAAGCATCTGCCAAATAGTCCTGATAATTGGCAAAAGGCATATTGGCGATTTGAATATAGAAAATGTAGTGGTGTCCCTTTCCTAAGTAGTCGTGTTGGTTCAGATGTAAACAGACTTGGAAGTATTAATAAATCAGAATCAGCTATTGACCCTGCTAATGGCAAATATCTCTTTACAAATGGTAACTGTAGTGATTTAGCAGCAGATGAGAGTCCTAATGTATCTATATTAAGAAAAGCTGGAGTTAAGAGTGTTATTAGAAGTGGAGGATGTAGTGCTAGTGGACGATATATTGCCTTTGATTATTTAGGAAGACCTCACCATGGTAATTATAATCAACCTTATTTCCAAAATATAATGACAACAGATTGTAATATGACATTTCAAATGTCAACAGACCAAGATAATGATGGAGTTAATGATAGTTTTACTATTACTATAGAAGCAGAAACGGGTCATAGTTTTATCGTAGGAGCAGAAAATTCCTAGAAAATACTTCTATTTATTAATATCTCTTTAAAAACTTCTAAATGTTCCTTTGCTGATTTATCCCAACTAAACTAAAGAGTTGAGCCTGTTTTAGTCCTTTTTTAATCATCTTTTCTCTTAGAGATTTGTCTGATAAGAGTTTTTCCCATCTTTATCACCAAACAATCCCTAAAACCCATATTCAGGGTTTTACTTAAAAAAAAATGTTCAAGTTGTCACTACAAGAGAGATTTTTGAACAAAAATAGCTAAAATAAACAGAGTATATCCTCCTTTGTAGATAAATTTTTAAGCTGTTTAATATGAAGAAACCTCATAAT
>Ga0256914_1000170_pt1 | contig 62621 bp, 58 predicted proteins | sample HulkmetaG_FD_191571 | JGI IMG/M metagenome (GOLD analysis project Ga0256914, IMG submission 191571) | Hydrothermal chimney microbial communities from Main Endeavour vent field at the Juan de Fuca Ridge, Pacific Ocean - Hulk | ecosystem: Environmental > Aquatic > Marine > Hydrothermal vents ...
TAAAAAATCATATGTTTTATTACAATGTTGACGAAGTGGGTGAGAAGGGCGTGCGAAAAGTAATTCGCAAAGTTGGTTTGGAGAATATTAATGATTTGATTGATGTGCGAATCGGCGATCGCCTGGGAAGCGGGGTGGCCAAAGCCGTTCCGTACAAACTTCGCCATTTTAAGTATATGGTGGAAAAAGTTTCCAAAGACCCAATTTCCGTTAAAGATTTAAAAATAAACGGAGATATTTTGATTTCCGACTATAATTTTAAGCCCGGACCGCAAATGGGCGCGATTTTGGAAATTTTGTTAGCGGAAGTTTTGGACGATCCGCAAAAAAACACTCTTGAATATCTTTCCCAAAGAGCTCTGGAGCTTCAAAAAGAAGATCTGCAACAACTTCGCCAAATCGCCAAGGATAAAATCAAAGAAGAGAAGGAAAAAGAAGAACAGCAAACCAAAAGCAAATATTGGGTCAAGTAATTCCCTAAATTCAAAATTGAAAGGAATTAAAATAATTAATTTTCGGAAAATTTTTAATAATGAAAATTTTAATAAGATTCTATCGGTAAGTTAAATTTCATGTCGCAAAAGAAACAAGTATTAGTTATCAAAGTAAATAATAGTTCCGTTGGTTTGGAGCTGGTGAAAGAAGGAAAGGTTGTTGATCAACGAAAATGGGAAGATATTGAAAATACCTCTACTAAACTTTTGAAGGAAATAGATAGTTTTTTGGCGGAAAACGAATTAACAATTCAAGATATTAAAAGAGTGGAAGCTAAAATAGACAAGAAACAAAAATTCACCTTAGCCAGAATAGTGAAGATTGTCGTTGCCACTCTAAATTATTCCTTAAACGGAAAATAAAGTTAATAATTTAGCAATCATTGGTTAAATTAATTCTCTGAGTAACTCATTTTAAATTAAAATTATGAATGAAGCAATATTCACAGCCATCAACAATCTTGCCGGTAAAAATAATTTACTGGACTTTTTCGGAATTTTTTTAGCCGAATACACTCCTTATGTTGCGATTGGTGCTCTTATTTATTTTTGGTTTAAAGATTGTTTTCATCCATCTTTCAACAAGAATTGTCTTTGGTTGTTTAAAAACAATATTTACCAAAAAATTGTTCTTCTGGCTGGAGTAAGTGCTATCTTGGGAATTGTGGTTAATAGAATTATTTCCGCAATTTATTTTCACCCTCGTCCCTTTATGCAAGACTTGGGAACATTATTAGTCAAGCACAGCGCTGAATCATCCTTTCCCTCCGATCACACCACCTTCATTTTAAGCATTGCTTTCAGTTTGTTTTATTTTTCATTAACTAAAAAAGCGGGAGCATTTTTAATTATTTTGGGAATTTTTTCCGGAATATCCCGTGTTTTTTGCGGTTTGCATTTCCCGGCTGACATTTTAGGTTCAATCGCCATCGCCATTCTCTCCGCTTCAATCCCAAAGTTAGTTGTTAGTATTGACAAATAGATTTTTGTGGTTATACTTATTGGTAAAATTCAATAATAAATAGTATGTTTAATTTATTTACAAAAAAACAATATTGGTTTTGGTTTAGCGAACTATCTCAGTTGGCCGATTTTTGTTTATTTGTAAATCTTTCCAAAAATTTATAAAATAGAACAAGTAATTAAAAACCGGCTGATTGAGCCGGTTTTTTTGTTGTCCCGCTTTTCAAAAACTGGTTTTGATTAGCGGTGACAACAGTAAAAGTAGGAGGAAAAAATGAGTAGTAAAATTTTTGCTTGCGCGGCAGAGAGCTCTCCCTGCAAAAAACAAAACACCACTCCCCGATGGTGCATATATTGCACCATCGGGCCTAAGGGAGAAGAGAGAGCGTCATCGCTCTCTCTTCGACCAGACGGCAAACACTCCTGCCCACTATGTGGGCGGGAGTACACAACCAAGAGGACACCAGCCGACCATATTCAGGTAGGCTGGTAAAAAAAGGTCAGGCGATTGCAACGCAATTGCCTGACCCCAAAATTTATCTAAAATTTATCTATCCAATTTTATAAAAGCATAGTTTAATAATTAGGTATGATATTTTAATATTGACAAAAGAATCAACAAAAATTCAAACAAAAAAGCAACTTTCCCGGTTGCTTTTTTGTTTTGATAATGGTATAACTAGTAAGTAGAGGGCGACAATTATTTATAAACAACGACCGCCACACATTGAGTAATTTATCAGCAAATCATTTGAGGTTAAATTAAAATTTACAATCTACATAAATATTGGGAGAGGTGGCAGAGTGGTCGAATGCGCATCGTTGGAAACGATGTGTGGCGCAAGTCACCGCAGGTTCGAATCCTGTCCTCTCCGCCAATTTTGAACAATAAATAAAAAAGTATGATTGGAAAATTAAGAGGGAAGGTTGGATTAATAAAAGATTCATTCGCCATTATTGACGTCAACGGAGTTGGTTATCGAGTGATGCTCAATGAAATTACTTTGAGCAAAATAAACAAAAGCAATGATGAAGTGGAATTATTCATTCACACCAATGTTAAAGAGGATCATATTCATTTATATGGTTTTTTATCTTTGGAGGAACTGGAAATGTTTGAATTGTTGTTGTCCGTTTCGGGAATTGGTCCCAAGGCCGGATTGGCGATTTTAACAATCGCTTCGGTCGCGACAATAAAAAACGCAATCTTTAAAGAGGATTATACTTTATTAACTCAAGTTTCCGGAGTAGGAAAAAAAACGGCGGAAAGGGTTTGTTTGGAATTGCGCAGTAAGGTGGAAGCGATTGAAGGTGAAGATAAACAGGAAGTGGAAGCCAGTCAGGAAGTTATTGAGGCCTTGATGGCTATGGGTTATTCCGCCAGTGAAGCACGAGAGTCGGTAAAGGCAATCCCCGATGATGTTACTGACGAATCGGAGATGATTAAGTTGGCGTTGAGGAGTATCAAGAAGTAGATACCGTGAATCTACAAATTAACTACGAATTTACAAATATTATAAAAGGGGGCTGTTGGTTATAGACATCCACGCATTTAAAAAAATTGAATAACTTGTAACTTAAGTTGATAGTCGTTGGGTATTGGTTGTAAATTTGATATTTAAAATAATTATAAAATAAGTGAAACAATTTAATAATCATAATAATCAAAATAATCCAACGAATACAGCAATTCCCGAGGGTGGGTTATTGCAGTCCAAATATTGGGCGGATGTTTTGCGGGCGGAAGGGAAAGAGATTGTTGAGATTGAAAATAATGAAAATAAAATTTTCGGAGTAATTAATAAACTGCCTATAGTGGGAAAATACTTGTATGTGGCAAGGGCGAGTCGGGTTTTAAGCATTGAGAACCAAAATCAAACTATCCGAACGGCCGGAAAGAAGAATTGTTTTTGCGTAAGGATTGATTTGGAAGACGAAAAAACACTACAGGAGATTTCTAAAAAATATTCTATCCAAAAAGCTCCGCACAATATGCAACCGAAAGAAAATTTTATTATTGACATCGCTTTATCTGAGGAAGAATTATTAGCTAGAATGAAAAGCAAAACCAGATATAATATTCGTTTGGCAAAAAGAAAGGGCGTGGAAATTTTAGTGACTCGAGAGCAAAAATACATTGATAAATTTATAGATTTGGTAGAACAAACAGCTAAACGAAAAGGAATTTCTTTTCACGACAAGGAACATTACCAACAAATGTTTCAAAATATTCCGGAAGATATTTTGCAATTATATGTGGCCAAATACAAAGGCGAAGTCGTCGCTGTTAACATCATTTCTTTTTACGGCGGAATAGCGACTTATCTACACGGAGCGACTGCCGACAAATTTAGAAATGTAATGGCTCCGTTTTTATTGCAATGGCAGGCGATTTTAGATGCTAAGAAACGAGGAATAAAATACTATGATTTCGGAGGAGTTTTTACAGAGAGCGTTGATGCCGGTAAACGGGGAATAACCCGATTCAAACTCGGCTTCTCCCCAAAAACCCAGCCCTATCAAACCGCCGGTTCTTATGATATTGTTTTAAATAAACCAAAATATTGGATGTATAAGATTTTGCAAAAGATGAAATAAATGATAGAGTAGTATTCAATTATCAAATAATACGAAAGGCAAGCAACAGTTTGATTATTAACAGTAAAATTATACAATTTGAATAAATGAAAAAAAGAGCAAAAAAATTAAAATAAACTCCACAAGCCTTGCTTGTGGAGAAAAAAATATTAGATTCAAAATTATGATCGTGCCAAAAAATGCCAAAAATGTTTTTCGGGGGATATTGTGGGATGTTTATCAATGGGAACAAAAAATGTATGATGGAAGTTTTACGACATTTGAAAAACTAATTAGAAAACCATCAGTAGAAGTCGTAGCGGTTGTTGACAATAAGATTATAGTTTTAAAAGAAGTTCAACCGGGCCGAAAAGAATATTTTGGTATGCCGGCCGGTAGAGTTGATGAAGGAGAAGAAATGATCGCCGCCGCTGAAAGAGAGCTTTTGGAAGAGACTGGACATCAAGCAGAGGAATTGGAGTTATTCGCGGAATTTTTTGGCGATTCGAAAATATATTTTCACGAACAAGTCTACATTGGTAGAAACTGTAAAAAAATAACTGAGCAAAAATTAGACAACGGTGAAAAAATAGAAGTTGAATTTTGGAATTTTGAAAAATGGCTACAGTTATGCCGAGACAGTAGAAGTGTTATGCCTTTCGGCTTCCGAATGTTGATGTACGAAGCGTTATTGGATGAAAAGAAAAAAAGAGAATTAAAGAATAAAATTTTTAAAAAATAGAAAATTCAATTTGATATTCCGGAATTATGTACTTATGAAATAATGTAATAAATAAGATGCTGTAAAAAATATGGATAAAAAAGTTGGAGATCTACCTCGAAAACCGGGCAAGAAGGTGTTATTAGTTTCCGATGCCCACTGGGGTGAAAAAAAATATGACGATTTGACTCAGGATAAGTTTAAGCCAAGAGAGAAGCGAAGTGCACCCGAAATACCGGATGCTACTCTGCTTGATGCGATTTTTAACCGTTATCGTCAAGGCAATGAACGAAGATTTAAGGTGTTGTTGAAAGAGATGGAAAAAGTCGGAGAGGTGAAATATTTGTTTTTTGGTGGAGATATGATTTCCGGTTATGGCGAGCGAGGTTTATCCGGACCTCGATCAGAACAAGCTATCAATGAGTTTAAGTCGGTCTTGGATCGCTTTATTCAACCAAACATTGCTCGAAAATATGTTGCCGGAGATCATGAATTGGGATATCGCTTGCCTTGGTCTTGGGACGATCAAGGTGGTTTAAATGAAGTAGCTATAGAAATGTTTGAGGAGAATTTTAACCAATTATTTTTTACCTTTCAAGAAGAACAATATAAATTCGTAATTCTCAGTTCAGACTTGGAATTATTGACTGATGATAGCGCGACGGATAATATTTCAAAAAAGAAAAAAGAACAACAAGAGTTTTATAAGGATACCATTAGTGAAGCAAAGGAAGATGAGCGCATTGTTTTATTAATGCATGATCCGGACGCCTTGGATACAATGTTTGATTTTTTGGAAAAGCATTTGTCAAAAATAGAAAAAACTTTTGTTGGGCATCATCATGCTCAATGGATAACTGGCTTGCAAAAATATCTTTACTTATTAGCTTCTTCCTCTTTGGGAACTAAGTCATTGGAGTTTTTAAAGCAATATGTAGCTGAGTCAAGTTTGCAACATTTATTGCAAAAGAAAAATAATGGTAAAATTTGGAAACAGGTTAAAATGGTTACCATTCCGGCTCCCGGTGGTAATTTTGGTGTTGGTGGCGGTTTTTTGGTCGGGCGCTTGGGAGAGAATGGTTTGGAAATACAAAAACATTCTTTACCAATTGATTATGGCTTGGTGACAGGTAAGTGATGTTTGTTCTGTGAATAATAAATGTAGAGTAAGGGGTAAAAATATATAACAAAAAATATGAATAAAATTTTAGTTTTAATTAAGAAAATAATTCCTCAGCCGTTGTTTCGGAAAATTCAGCCGAGTTATCATTTGGCGATGAATTGGTTGGCGGGGGTTTGGTATGGATTTCCCAGTGAGAAATTAACGGTGGTGGGAGTAACGGGAACGACCGGAAAGACAACAACGGTTTTTATGACTGCGGAACTTTTGCGTTCGGCGGGATTGAAAGTTGGCTATACTTCCACGGCAATGTTTAGTGATGGAGAGAAGGATTGGTTAAATGATAAAAAAATGACGATGTTGGGGAGGTTTTTTACTCAGCGAATGTTGCGACAGATGGTTAAAAATAAATGTGATGTGGCAATTATAGAAACTACTTCCGAAGGAATTGTGCAAAATAGGCATCGTTTTATAAATTACGACATCGTGGAATTTACTGGATTATATCCGGAGCACATTGATTCTCACGGCAGTTTTGAAAATTATAAAAATGCCAAGTTAAAACTTTTTGAACATCTTAGTCAAAACTCAAAAAACAAAAAACTTAAACAAAAAATCAAAAAAACAATCATTGCAAATTTAGATGATAAGTACGCGAAGGAATTTTTGGATTTTGCAGTGGAAAGAAAAATCGGATTTTTTTCCGGTAAGCCATTGGAGAAAAAAAACGGAATACAAGAAGAAGATAAATCTCAAAATCCAGATTTGGAATTGGTGGAGTATCGGTTTTTGGAAATGAACAAAACCGGGACAAAATTTATTTTTAGTGGAACTGAAATACAACTGAAAATTTTGGGAGAATTTAATGCTTTGAATGCAACGGCGGCTGGGTGTATTGGAAGGGCGTTGGGAGTTGATGATAAAGAAATAAAAAAAGGTTTGGAGAAAATTGATAATTTACCCGGACGATTGGAGCGAATTGAGGAGGGTCAAAACTTTACGGTTGTTGTGGATTATGCTTTTGAGCCGGTGGCGGTAACCAAACTTTACGAAACGGTAAAAGTTTTTCAAGCGAATAGAATTATTCATATTCTCGGTTCCACCGGTGGAGGTAGAGACGTTGACCGACGGGAAAAACTAGGAAGAATTGCCGGAGAGAAGGCGGATATTGTTATTGTTACCAATGAAGATCCCTATGATGATAATCCTTTGGAAATAATTCAGGATGTGGCAGAGGGAGCCGAAAAAGTCGGTAAAATAAAAGATGAAAATTTATTTCTCATTGAAGACCGACGGGAAGCAATTAAAAAGGCGGTATCTTTGGCAAGAGAAAATGATTTGATTTTACTGACCGGTAAAGGTTCCGAGCAAGCTATTGTTGTCAAAGGCGGGGAATTAATCCCGTGGGACGATCGTCAGGTAGTTCGCCGGGAACTGCAAGCAATTCAAAAAGAACGAGTAAAAAATAAATAATAAGGGAACTGAGTCTTGCCGGTGAAATACTTTAAATATGGTTGTTATTGAGAAAATCGGTTGAAAATTTGACAAAATAAAAAAAATAGTGTAATATAACAAACAGATGAGAATTTCGGTCAAAGTTTGGCGGAAATTTTTTTTAACATAAATTTTTAAATTTCCGAATGAGGTGGCAATTGAAGTGACCGAAATGCAAACCGAAAACATTTATCAAACTTGAAAAATCCAATGAAGTAAAGATAATTATATAATTTAAGAATTCAATATAAAAAAATGACAACCAATCAATCTGGAAAAATTATTAAAGATCAATCAAACCTTGGACAATTTAGTAGTGCGATAGCTAAAATATGCGAAGAGAGAGGTATTGATAAAAGTAGTGTAATCTCTGCTGTTGAAGCGGCTTTGGCTGCCGCTTACAAAAAAGATTACGGTAAAAAAGGGCAAATCATTTTGGCCAAAATAGATGAAAATACCAGCGAAACGAACTTCAAACAGTTAAAGGAGGTGGTTGATGAAAGTGTCCGAACAATTGAAGAAGAGTATATTCCCGAAGAGATTCATCAAGTACCGAAAACAGCCAGAAAAAGCGAAGAAAAAATAGAAACTCGCAGCGAAAGAATTATCAAAAATCAAAGCGAAAGTGGTGAAGAGGTTGTGTTGCCGAGATTTAATTCTGACAGAGAGGTTTTGTTGGTTGATGCCAAAAAAGTTGTGCCGGAAATAAAAGTTGGTGACTTTATCGAATTTCCTTTGGAGTTGCAGGATACTTATGGGCGCATAGCATCTCAGACGGCTAAGCAAGTTATTATTCAAAAAATTCGTGAGGCTGAACGAGAGTCAATGTACAAAGAATACAAAGGTAAAGAAGGTGAAGTTGTAAACGGCACGATTCAAAGAGTTGAGAGCGGAAAGGTCTTTGTTGATCTGGGGAAATCTATCGGTGTTTTATTTCATTCGGAACAAGTTCCCGGTGAAGAGTATAATGTCGGTGAAAGATTAAAGTTGTATATTAGCAGAGTTGATTCCGATCCAAAATCTTTGGGTGTGGTTTTGAGTCGTCGACATCCGCAATTATTAGCTAAATTGTTTGAATTGGAGGTCCCGGAAATTTTTTCCGGTACGGTGAAAATCAAGGCGGTAGCCAGAGAAGCCGGTGTGCGTTCCAAGATAGCTGTTTGTTCTACGGAGGAAGGCGTTGATCCGGTCGGTTCTTGTGTCGGACAGAAAGGATTGAGAGTGCAAGCGGTTATAGATGAGTTGAATGGAGAAAAAATTGATATTATTGAATGGGTAAAGGATGATAAAAAAATGATTGCCCAAGCCTTATTGCCGGCTAAGGTTATTGATGTGGAATTGCAAGGGGGAGACGATATCGTTCCAGAAAAGGAAAAAAAGGAAGGCGAGAAGGATAATGATGAAGTAAATCAGACCTCCGGTTGTGAAGAGGAAGTTGTTACTGATGACCAAGAAGGAGATAGACAGGCGGTGGCTTATGTTTTGCCCGATCAATTATCTTTGGCAATCGGTAAACATGGACAAAATGTTCGTTTGGCGGCAAAATTAACCGGTTGGAATATTAATGTGGAAGTGGTAGAAAAAGAAGATGATGAGGTAGATGAGGAAAAGAATGCAGATTCCGGCGACGAAAGTGTGGATGAGAAAACTGACGATGTTACAAGTAAGAAAAAAACGGCGGTTGATGTGGAGAATGAGAAAGAAGAGAAGATAGAAGACAAAGAAATGGCCGACGAAGAAGGTGTAGAAGAAAGTAAAGGGGGCACAAAAGAAGATGATGAGACGCCGGAAAAAGAAGTGTCTGATGACAAAGAGAAGAAAAACGAAGACTAATAAGTTATTAAATTAAACGATAATGAAAAAAGCGACAAAGCAAGGTAAGGAGAATAAGGTAAGTGTCAAAGATGGTAAAAAGTTCCTTGTTAAAAAGGAGAATTTACCAAAGTCAAGTTTGAAGTTGGTTTTTAATATTCCTTGGAGTGAATTTGAGAAGTTTTATAATCAAGGATTACAAGAAGCCGGAAAGGAGTTAAAGGTGCCCGGTTTTAGAAAAGGAAAAATTCCCAAAGAAATAGTTGAAAAAGAATTGGGGAAGGAGAGTGCCTTGTATCACGGTGCCGATGTGGCAATTAAAAAGATCTATGTTGATACCATAATTAATGAAAATATTCCGGCGATTGGTGAACCGAAGGTTGATATAGTGACTTTAAAAAAAGGAGAAAATTTTGAGTTTGTGGCAATTGTTGATTTATTGCCGGAAGTGGAAATCGGTGATTTCCAAAAAGAAGTTGAAAAAATAAACGAAAAGTTCGTTAAACAAGAAGTGAAAGTTAATTCTGAAATGATTAAAAAGGAGTTAGATGTTTTGGCGAATCAGAGGGTTAAGGTTGTTACTGTGAATCGTGGTGCTAAAAAAGGGGATCAAGTGGAAGTGGACTTTAAGGTTTTGGTTAACAATGTTGTTATTGAAGGTGGTACAGCAAAAAAACAAATGGTTGTTTTGGGTGCTGGTCGGTTTATTCCCGGATTTGAAGAGCAGTTGATAGGAATGAAAGCCAATGAAGAAAAAGAATTTGATTTAAAGTTTCCTAAAGATTACCATATTAAACATCTTGCTGAAAAAAAGGCAAAATTTCAAGTTAAGGTGAATTTAGTACAAGAAAGAGAGTTGCCGAAAGTTGACGATGATTTTGCTAAGAGTTTCGGTAAATTTAAAAGCTTACAAGAATTAAAAGATAATATTAAAGATGGGTTGAAGCACGAAGAAGAGCATAAAAAAGAAGAACAATGGAAAAAAGAAATAATTGATGTTTTATTATCTAAAACAAAAGCGGAAATCCCCGAGTCGTTAATTGAGAAAGAGGTGGAAGTGATGATGAGAGAATTGGAGAATGATGTGGCTCGTTTAGGTTTGAAAAAAGAGGATTATTTTCGGCAGATAAAAACCGGTGAAGAGGAATTGAAGAAAGAATGGAGAAAGAAACAAGCCCCCGATCGTGTAACCGTTGCTTTAATTTTGCAAAAATTAGCTCGAGAAAACAAGCTTGAACCAAATAAAAAGGATATTCAAGCGGGAGTTGATAATATTGTACAAAGACAGGCAGCTTTCGGACAGGATATTGAAAAACTTGATTTACAAAGAATTTATGAAGCTGTCAAAGGAAGTTTAACGAATGAAGAGGTTTTCAAGTGGTTGATGGGTGGTGATGAAAATTTGCATAAATGCAAACACTAATCAAGGTTATATTGAATTTGTAAATATTTTGTAATTAAAAAATTGTAATAAGTATGTTAATTCCCACAGTAATTGAAAAGACACAGTTTGGTGAACGAGCCTATGATATTTATTCCAGGTTGTTAAAAGAGAGAATTATTTTTCTCGGTACAGCTATTGATGATAATGTTGCCAATGCCGTAATTGCTCAGTTGCTTTTTTTAGATGCGCAAGGAGATGATGATATCAAGCTTTACATTAATTCTCCCGGTGGAAGTGTTTCGGCCGCTTTAGCTATTTACGATACAATGAATTTTATAAAAAGCGATGTTTCAACAATTTGTGTTGGCAAAGCAGCTTCGGCAGCCGCTGTCTTGTTGGCTTCGGGAGCCAAGGGTAAAAGATTTTCTTTGCCAAATAGTGAAATTATGATTCATCAAGTTATGGGAGGCGTAGAAGGTCAAGCTACAGATATTGATATTCACGCCAAACACATTTTGAAAGTTAAGGAAAAACTTAACAAAATAATTGCCAAACACAGCGGACAAAAAGTTAACAAAGTTGCTCAAGATGCCGAAAGGGATTATTTCATGACCGCCGAAGAAGCGAAAAAATATGGGTTGGTGGACAAAATAGTTAAATAATTTATTGACAAAAGTGTGTTTTGCCAGTATTATTTTATGAGATAAATTAAAAAAGTAATTAAAGTTTAAAATTATGTTGAATATTAGACTTTCCAGAGCTGGGAAAAAAAATTACGCTCAATATCGAATAGTTGTTGCCGAGAAAACTTCACCGATTAAGGGTAGATTTGTTGAGCAAGTTGGTAGTTATGATCCGCACAGCAAAAAAGCGGTCATTAAAGAAGATCGTGTGAAGTATTGGATTAGTCAAGGCGCGGGATGTTCGGTTACGGTGCACAATTTGTTGGTTGAAAATGGGGTTATTGATGAAAAAAAGATACCTGTATCTTTGAAAAGTAAAAAGAAGACGGAAGGTGAGGAAGAAAAAGGGACAACTGAGAGCGGAGACAATGCCGGAGGTGATGAAAAAGCTGAGACTCAAAAAACGGATGAAGATACCGGTAATGAAGGTGGAGAAGAGAAAGATAAGGGTGATGAGAAAGAAGAAGGGGAAGCAAAGGAGTAGAAAGAGGACAAGCAAAATTACAAATAAAAAGAACAGAAAAAATTTCATCTTGGTCATCAAGATACAGAAAGGTTCTTGTTTAACAGAGAACCTTTTTGTTTTGTCGGGGTTGATTTAAAGAAAGGAAGAGGGTATAATAAATTTGTCTAAAATCGATTTTGCGCTTGAAATAAATAAATTTTAAATCTCAATGAGGATAATAACTTGGAATGTAAACGGTCTTCGGGCAATAGAGAGAAAAGGGGAGTTAAAAAAACTTTTGCGAGAAAAAGATCCGGACATTTTATTGTTACAGGAAATTAAAGGGAAGAAAGAGCAGTTTGGTGAGTGGTTGACGGAAAACGACGAATATGAACAATTTTATCATAGTGCCGAAAAGCCGGGATATGCCGGAACCGGGATTTGGGTGAAAAAAAGTTTTTTTTCTCAGTTGGAAAAGGTTGAATTTAAAAAAAGTGTACCCAAAGCGCCAAATATGGACGAAGGACGAGTGGCGCATTTAGCGTTTCAGGAAAAAGTATCAAAAAAACGATACGATATCCTGTCGATTTATTTTCCAAATGGAGGTAAAAGTGAGCAAGCGTGGCGTGAAAAACTCATTTTCTTTGATAAGGTGTTGGATTATATGAATAAACTTCGTTCATCCGGTCATTTGGTAATTGTCGGTGGCGATATGAATGTTGCGCATACCGAATTGGATATAAAAAGAGCTAAGGAAAACGATGGTCAAATAGGATTTCACCCCTTGGAGCGCGCTTGGTTAGACAAAGTTATTTCAGCCGGCTGGTTGGATGTTTGGCGCAAAAAGAATCCCGGCGTGAAAAATGTTTATTCTTGGTGGAATGTTTATACCAGAGCTAGGGAAAGAAATGTCGGTTGGAGAATAGATTATTTTTTTCTGGATGAAAAAATGTTTAAATCTGTTAAAGAAGTAGAGTATTTAACCAAACAGCTTGGCTCTGACCATTGCCCACTATTATTAGATTTGGAATTTGAATAATTTTAACATTTACCAAAATTAAATGAAGGATATAGTAGAAATTGATCTTGGCAATAAGGATATTTATATCAAAAAAATCTGGGGAAATACTCCGGAGGTTTTGTCGTTTGTTAACAAAACCATTTCAGATGTGTCAAATAATCCCGATGATATCATTGGAGAAGTTTTCTTGGTTTCCACCCATCCGGATGGGTTAAGCAGGTTTACCAATGGAAAATTATTAAAAGATGAAGTTGGCAACGAGGAATCGGTTTTTGGTAAAACAATTACACCAAAGGGAGAGTTTCCGTTGTTGTTGAAAGTGTTGTCGGCTAAAAAATATTTATCCATACAAACTCACTACAAAAACAAGGTGGAGGCTTGGTACACTCTGTCGGATGGAGAAATGCTTTATGGTTTAACCCAAGAGGGAGAAGAAATTTTAAAAACGGAAGAAGGACGAAGAAGGTTGGCTGAATTGTTGCAAAAAAGTAGTGATTTGGAGGTTCTTAAAAAATATTTTAATCACAGAGAGTTTCAAGCCGGCGAAACATATTTGATACATGCCGGTTTGGTGCACGCCCTTTTGCGAGGTACGGTTTTGGAACCACAAAAGAATTCCAACTTAACAATCAGAGGTGGTGACTGGGGAAGGAATGTGGCGAATCGTCAATTGCATTTGGATGATTTTTTTGCTTCAATTTTCCCTTATCAAAGCGACCCTCGTCCGATATCTCCCAAAAATAAATCTTATCGCACAGACAAAAAGAAACCGAAAAATTCCAGGCACAGTTGTTTGGTGGCGACCAGTGATTTTGCCTTGGATAAAATATCATTACAAAAAGGAGAAAGGATGCTGGAAACTTTTGTGGATAGATTTTTTGTGGTCATTGTTTTGTCTGGAGATATTGAGCTAACAAATGGTGTTGTTTATAAGAAGATTAAAAAGGGGCAAATATTTATCTTAGGAGCAACCCCCAATGAATGGACTTTTAAGGGAAGTGGTGAAATTTTGTTAACCTATGTTCCCCATCTCAAAAAAGGGGTGATTGATCCTTTGAAGAATAGCGGATATAGCTATCGGGAAATAACTGAAATTGGTGGTGGCGCCTTGAAGGAGAATGATGTTTACATTGAAATGAAAGAAAGAGGATTATTATAAAATAAATATTAAATAAATTTAAAGATGACAGATAAATCTTTGCGATTATTAAAGCAAATCCAGGAGGAAGTGAATAAATTGTTAGTTGATTATTTTGATCGGGAATTAAAAAGCAAGCAAAGCCAAAAAGGCTTGGCAGGTGTTGCCATAAAAAATATTCGTAGATTTATTTTGTCTGGAGGAAAGCGAGTTCGGCCGGCGGTTATGTATTATGCTTATTTGGCATCAGGCGGAAAAAAGAGGAGAGCAGCCTTGAAAGCATCATTGTCGATAGAGCTCATCCATTCTTTTTTGTTGATGCACGATGATATTATAGACAAAGATGACAAACGACACGGTATTTCCACGATACACAAACATTATGAAAAGATAGGTAAGCGATATTTTGCTGACAAAGATATTCAACATTTTGGTAGATCAATGGCAATAATTGTTGGTGACTTGACTTACAGCTTCGGTAATAAAATTTTATTTTCCGCAGATTTTAAGCCTGAGGTTATAGTGAAAGCCATGAATAAATTACAGGATATTGTTTATGATGTGATTGATGGGGAGATGTTGGACGTTCAGCTTGGGTTTAGGGGACAAGCGACAGAGAAAGAGATTATTCGAGTACAAAAGGCTAAAACAGCTTATTATACTTTTGACGGACCGATTGCTTTAGGACAAATTTTGGCTGAAAGTAATGATAAGAAAATGGCCGAAAATTTTACCAAATATTCATTGGCTCTTGGTCGGGCCTTTCAAATCAGAGATGATATTTTGGGAATTTTTGGCGATGAAAAAAAATTGGGAAAACCGGTCGGTTCTGATATTACGGAGGGCAAAAGAACATTGTTGACTAATTATATTGTGCGATATGGATCACCAAAAGAAAAGAAGATAATGAATGATTTATTGGGGCGTGATAAAATCACCACCAGGGAATTAAAATTGTTTCAGAATATAATGAGAGAAAGCGGTTCTTTGGAATATTCTCAACAAAAAGTGCGAGAGTTGACACAGGAAGCGGTGGATATATTGGACGAAATAAATTTTCAAAGCGCTAAGTCAAAAGAATTTTTTCGGGGAATCGCCGAATATCTCGCAAAAAGAGATAAATAATTTTTTTAATAATATTTTATGAGTATTCCGAAACATGTAGCTATTATTCCCGATGGCAATCGTCGCTGGGCGCGGTCAAGGGGGTTGAAAGTTTGGGAAGGTCATTTTGAGGGAGCAAAGAGATTTGAAGAAATAGTTAACAAGGGTTTTGAATGTGGCGTAAAAACCTTAACATTTTGGGGATCTTCGATGGATAATTTAACCAAAAGACCAGTAGTTGAAAAGAAAGCTTTATTGGAAGTTTACGAGGAGTATTTTCACCATTTGATTGAAGATGATAGAATTTTTACTGATAAAATAAAAATAAATATTGTGGGGCATTGGCGGAAACAGTTTCCGGCAAGACTTAAGAAATTATTGGAAGACGGGATTGAAAAAACAAAGAGTCACCGGAACTACACGTTAAATTTCCTTTTAGCTTACAATGGGGATGATGATATTTTAACCGGTGTGCGAAGGATAATCGAGCGAAATTATCGCGCCGAAGAAGTAGATGGTCAATTAATAAAGAAAGAACTATTAAGCGGTGATGTTGAAATGGTAGATTTGGTTATCAGAACCGGAGTGGAAAACGATCCTCATAATTCGGCCGGTTTTTTAATGTGGCAAACTCAAAATTCCCAATATTATTTTACGGATACATATTTTCCTGATTTTAATGCGGAAAAATTTGACTTAGCTATCGCAGATTTTCAAAAAAGAGAACGACGATTAGGTAAGTAGGTCCATTATCTATTTTCAAGAAAATGAATGAAGGTAAAAAATTTCAAAGAAAGATAGAGGATTTTATTTGTGAAAAATGTGGAAAGGTAAATTTTGGAAACGGCTACACCAATCATTGTTCCCATTGTCTTTGGTCTAAGCATATTGATAAAAATCCGGGAGACAGAGCCGAAAAGTGTCAGGGAATGATGAAACCAATCAGAGTATTTTTCCGATCTCAACATTGGTTTGTTGAGCATCGTTGTCAAAAATGTCAAAAAACTACCCGAGTTAAAACCAGCGAAAACGACAATCAGGAAATGATAAAGAATATTTTAAATCAAGAAATTAGAGGAGGGTGGTAAAACGTAAGCCATTTTCGGAATGATTTCTTAGATCTTTAATTTAAGAGTGATGGGAGTGGAAAAAAATATCTTCTGGAGCAATTCTCAAGAAAGAAAGGAGCAAATTAAGACAGTCAGTCATTACACGAAGGATTTTTCGTCGTGGGTTTTTTATGATTCCTCAGCAGAATCTTATGGGAATGACTTTGATAAAATCTTTTCAATCTATTGGGTTGAGTATATTATTGATCATTTTCAAAAAAATAACAAAATGGGACGAGCGGTCGCTATTGATTTTGGCGGACAGGGTGACAAAGTTTTTTCCGAGTTTGGAGAGGGTGTATTCAAAAGAACTTTTGGTGTTTGTTTAGGGGGTGTGCAATTTGATAAAATTATAAAAGATAATTGTGGTCGGTTAATGAAAGTGTATCCAGATGGTCGTAAACATTATTTTGTGCAGGGCAACATATTAAACAAAACAACTTACAATGAATTAAATAATAAAGTGTCAAGAGGTAGTGTAGATTTAATTACTTGTCGATTAGTCGGTGGTTGTTTGGAAATACCAACTGATCCTTGTCTATTGATGAGTGTTGCTCAGAAGTGGTATGAAATGCTAAGTTTTGACGGATTGATGTTTTTAGATCTTTATGGTTTGATTGATGTTAGTTTGCTGACGGAGTGGGTGAAATTCATCAATAGTAATGATTTTGGTATTCATATTGCTCAATGGAAATATCTAACTCAATGGAAATATCTAATATGTTTGCACAAGCAAAAAACCGCTTTAAAAAAATTGCCGGGAATGGGACGAAAGAGAACAGCTGATTTTTATAAAAAAAGTGGTGTAAGACCGAATTGTAATATTTAATTTTTATAAAAAAACAAGCCGGCAATCGCCAGCTTGTTTTAAAGAAAAATTAAAAGCTTATTTTTTCACCGTTTCAATAAATTTTTCAAAGATATTCGGATTTTCAACAGCCATCTGTGATAAAACTTTTCGGTCTAATTCAATTTTTTTATCTTTCAGTGTTTTGATGAATGCGGAGTACTTTAAACCAAATTCTCGCACGGCATTATTTAGTCGCAAAATCCACAAACGACGCATAACTCGTTTCTTGTTTCGTCGGTCTCGATAAGCATACTTTCCAGCCTTAATAACCGCTTCTTTGGCCGCTCGGTAGTTACTTTTTCTTCGCCACTTATATCCTTTGGCCGCTTTAATGATTTTCTTCCTTCTTTTATTTGCGATAACACCTCTTTTAACTCTTGACATAACTTAAAATATTAATATTTACAAACGGTTTTTACAAAGACGCCTTAATATCAGTTATAATATTGTTAGCGACTTTTCCGGTAATAATTTGATCATTCCTTTTTTCTCTGATGTGATCTCCATCTTGCTTAGCATTGAAATGATTTTGTCGAGAACGACGACGGGAAACTTTTCCGTTACCGGTAATTTTTATACGCTTAGATACTGATTTTCTGGTTTTTAATTTAGGCATAGTATTGAGTTATAAACTTAAATTTTGGGAATTATGGTAATATTCCAACCATTGAACTGTTTTTGGGTGTCTTCAAGTTTATGGGGTGTTTCAATTCTGGCAACAAATTCTTCTAATTTGGATTTTGCTTGATCACGAAATGCCTTCTCTCGTCCCCGTAAAATAATTTCCACCTTTACACGATTGCCCTTGGTTAAAAATTTTTCCGCTTGTTTTAACTTAAATTGCAAATCGTTTTCTCCTGTTGCCGGTCTAATTCGGATTCCCTTTGTAACAATTTTTTGTTTTTTACCGGCGCTATTTTTCTTTTTTTGGGACTGTTGATATTGATATTTTCCCCAATCGATAATTTTACAAACGGGAGGATTAGCATTCGGTACAATTTCCACTAAATCCAATCCGGCATCTTCCGCCATCATTAAAGCTTTGTCAGTTTCTATTTCCCCGACTTTTTTGCCCGTTTCATCAATTAAAAACACCAAAGGAACACGAATCATCTCATTGGTACGAGTTCGCTTTATCTTCGGTTTTTTGTTGACTGTAAATCTCCTTCTTATAATCGTAAATTAATATTTATAAAAAATGCATAACCTCTTACTAAGTTTAACAGAATAATTACTTTTGTCAACCTTCTTTATTAAAACCGTTTGTTTTAATTGTTTGATGAGTTTTTCGTGAAAAGCAATAGCAAAAAAACGAAAAAATGATATAATAATAATACCTTTCAGAATAACTTTCTTAAAATTTAAAAAAATTATGAAAATAAAACAAATTAGAGGTAGGGAGATTTTGGATTCCCGGGGCAATCCAACTGTTGAGGTGGAAATTATTGCTGAAGAGAAAAGACTCTTTTCTTCTGCGCGGATTTTTAAGGCTTGGTCGGCGGTTCCTTCCGGAGCATCGGTAGGTAATTTTGAAGCGGTTGAATTAAGAGATGGGAATAAAAAGCGCTTTCACGGCCAAGGTGTATTGCAAGCAATAAAAAACATTAACGAAATGATAGCCCCGGCTTTGCTTGATATGTCGGTAAGAGATCAGAAAGAAATAGATGAAAAAATGTTAAACCTGGATGGCACGGAAAATAAATCAAAATTGGGCGCTAATGCTATTCTTGGTGTATCGATGGCGGTAGCTAGGTTGGGAGCGATGGACAAAAAGCAAAAATTATTTGAATATTTAGCGGATTTGGCCGACAATGAAATTGCCGATTTAACTCTTCCCAGACCTTTTTTTAATGTAATCAACGGCGGAAAGCATGCCGGCAATAAATTGGCTTTTCAGGAATTCATGATTTCACCAAATTTAAATTCTTTCAGAGAGAATTACCGAGCCGGTTCAGAAATTTATCACACCTTAAAAAAGATATTAAAACGAAAGTTTGGCGGAGGAGCGACTCTGTTGGGAGATGAAGGTGGATTTGCGCCTGATAATTTTAAACGAGAAGATGAGGCCTTGGATACATTAATGGAAGCAATTCAAGAGGCCGGATATAACAAAAGGGTTGACATAGCTTTAGATGTTGCCGCCAGTGAATTTCTGGAAGAGAAAAAATATAATCTTGGCTTTAAAGACAGTGAGAGTTTGTATAAAGGAAAAAAGGAGATGTTGGAACTTTATTTAAATTTGGTTGAAAAATACCCAATAATTTCCATTGAAGATCCGTTTGAGGAGAATGATTTTTCTTCTTTTGCGAAGTTGCGTGATTTATTGAGTGAGCAGAAAATTCAAATTGTCGGTGATGATTTAACCGTTTCCAATCCAACCAGGATTAAAAAAGCTATTCGAAAAAAATCTTGTAATGGGCTTTTGTTGAAGTTGAATCAAATTGGTTCGGTTACAGAAGCTATTAATGCTCACAAATTGGCTCAAAAAAATGATTGGCAGACAATGGTTTCTCATCGTTCCGGAGAAACGGTGGATGATTTCATTGCTGATTTTGCTGTTGGGATTGGTGCCGGACAGATTAAAGCCGGAGCAACTGCCAGAGGAGAAAGAGTGGTCAAGTACAATCGCTTGCAAGCAATTGAAGACATGATCAAACAATAACAAAGTTAGATTCCAAAGGAATTATTCCGGTAATTTTTCAAATTTAATTTTATAAAAAAAACAGATGAAAAAAATAATTTGCATAGGTTCGGTCACCAGGGATATTTTTATGAATGTTGAGGCGGACAAAAAAATAGATGACAAAATATCCTTTCCTGCCGGAGCAAAAATTTATTCTCATGAATATAAAGAATCATTAGGCGGTGGGGTTGCCAATGTTGGCGCGGGGTTGGTGAAGGCCGGATTCCGAGTTTTTGCTTTCAGTCGCACGGATAAAAGTATGGTTGGTAAGTGGATTTTGAAGCAGGTAAAAAAAATTAAGTTGAAAAAAAATTATCTTCAACAAAATCGTGGCGGTGTTCCGAGTGCAACCTCGGTAGTTTTAACCGACAAGATAGAAGGAGATAGAGTGATAATTCGTAGCGGTGATGCCGTTGATCGTTTTGACCTGGAAAAAGCTTGTCGTCGTTTTCGAGAGAGGGTTGATTGGATTTATATCAGTTCTCAAAAGAAAAATGGTATGAAAAATTTAGAGACCATTGTTAATTTTGCCAATCAAAAAAAGGCAAAAATAACCCTCAATCCCTCAAGTTATCAACTGAATAATGACAATGATTCCCTGTTGAATAAATTATCGGATATCACTGTTCTCTTTCTTAATTTACAAGAAGCTCGACAGTTGTTGGGTGAGGAAATGCAAGAAAGTTTAACGGAGAAGGATATTGACCAACAACACATTGTCGTCAGAAATTTAATGGAAAAAATTCTTACCTTTGGAGTTAAGATTGTTTGTATAACCGACGGTTCTCGTGGCGCATGGGTGGCGGGTATGCTTAGCGGAGAGATGGTGATGTATTATTTACACGCATTTAATACGGACAGTGTTGCCGATACCACTGGAGCCGGCGATGCTTTTGCCAGTGGTTTTATGGCTCTTTATATTTATGATGAAGATGATTTGGAAATGAGGTTTCCCTTAAGAATTCAAAGAGCTTTGGCGGGAGGAATAGCAAACAGTTCCGGCGTTATCACTGAGGTTGGCGCCACTAAAGGACTTTTAAAAGAGAGTCGCTTAAAAAAAGAAGCGGAGAAATTGCTGTCGGAGATAATTGAAGTGGGGTAATAAATTTTTCCGGATATTACAAAAGAAAGAGGGTTTTTGTGTCCGGTGAGAGTTGGTTGCTTGAATTTTAGAACCAGCGTTTTTTGTAAAATATCCAAAAAGAGAAGAGAGAAACGAGTATTAAGAGGAATATAATCAACCAGAAAGTTTCCGGATAATGAGCGATGGCTAAGCTGGAGAAGGGAATGACACTAAATATTCCCAAGGTGACAGACAGAGCAAAGGTGATCAACGAGACGGCCGCCAGAAACCTCATCGTATTATTCAGCCTAAAGGAAACAATGGAATTATTTGTTATTTCCAGCGATTCTATAATTCTTTGCGCGCTTTCAACATTATTCCAAACCTTGATGTTGGTGCGAATCAATTTGTGGAGTAATAGTTTTTTTTCGTCGGTATCAAAAAAAGAAGAAAAATCTTGAGATAGTGATTCCAAAATATTTTTTTGTGGTCCGAGAACTCGCTGGAACATTAAAATATCAAGTTTAATCTTAGATATCTCTTTAACATTATCACCGGTAGAATATTCGTCAAAAACGGTTTCTTTGACCCAGTCTATATTCTCATTGATGTGTTTTATTTTATCAAAAGATAAAGAGAATAATTCCAATAGGAATTTCAAAAACAATACCGAGGAATCACCGGAGAATAAATTCCGAGCAAAAGATTCGCTTTTGTTGGCGCGATGAAAAATACTTTTCACCGGTATATTTTGAGAAAAGGTAATGGTGGTTAAATTGTTTGGTGTTAAGATAATATGCAAATCCCCAATCTCGGTTATTTGTTTCAGCCGGTTAAAAAGAGGCACGTTAGTATGGAAGTAGAGATTATTTCCATTTTTTTCAATCCTCGGCTGTTGAAGGTGCTCCATCATTTCCACCGTGAGATCATCGGGAATCTTGAGAGTATCAGTTATAAATCGCCAGTCTTTAGCTGTTGGTTTTTGAATGTTATTCCAAGATAGACCATTTCTTTTTACAGTAGTTAACATTTTTTTGATTTTTGTTTTATTATGAGATAAAATAGAAACAACTGAATAAATAGCAATTCATTTTAAGAAGGTAACTATTTACAGTATAACAGATTATTTGGTTTTGGAAAATGAAAGGACTCATGATCAAGTTTATTAGGTTTTATCAGAAATTTTTGTCATTGGATACCGGGGTTCTTGGTGTATTCACTCCTCATCGGAAAACATGTCGTTTTCATCCTCGTTGTTCTGAATACACTATTCAAGCTATTAACAAATATGGAGCAATAAAAGGGTTTTGGCTGGGATTAAAGCGAATTGCTCGGTGTCATCCTTTTAATAAGGGCGGTGTTGATGAGTTGAAATAGAGATGATAGTCGTTTTTTTGCGAATTTGAAGCACAGAGAAGTGATTTTATAGTAATTATTTGCATAATTAAATAAATGTTTAATTAAAAAAATGAGTCTGGAGGAATTATTTGCATTGAGGAAAATACCTTTTTCTGATGAGCAAAAAAAACGAATTGCTAAAGCTTATGATTTTGCCAAACGAGCCCATCAAGGACAAAAAAGGATGTCTGGAGAGGATTATTTTGTTCATTGCGAGGAAACGGCTAAGACTTTGGTAAAGATGGGACTTGGTTCTATTACTTTATCGGCGGCACTTCTTCATGATGTTTACGAGGATACTGATGTTAGTTTGGAGGAGATTAAAAAAGAGTTTGGAAAGGACATTACCTTTATCGTTAAAGGTGTCAGTAAGTTAAGTAAGGTGCAGTTAAAAGGCAGTGATGATGATTATTATTTGAGTAACCTACAAAAAATGTTCCTGGCGATGGCCTCAGATATTAGGGTTATTCTGATTAAGTTGGCTGATCGATTGCACAATATGAAAACTTTATATGCCTTACCTAAAGAAAAACAAAAAAGAATAGCTAAGGAAACAATGGAGATATTTGTTCCTATTGCCAATCGTTTGGGGATAGGAGATATTAAAGGTCGTTTGGAGGATTTGTGTTTTAAGTATCTTGATCCGAAAAACTATAAAAAAATGGTTGAACTGGAAAAAGAATGGCAGCCCTTGAAAGAGAGGTATGTAGATGAAGTTATTAAAACGCTAAAGAGTAAATTAAAAAAAGAATCCATTGATTTTATTGATATTCATGGAAGGGTAAAGCGTTATTACAGTTTGTTTAGAAAGCTACAAAAACACGATAATGATATCAATAAAATATATGATTTGGTTGCTGTTCGTATAGTAGTACCGAAAGTGGTTGATTGTTATGAAGCGTTGGGGGTTGTGCATAAAAATTATCGCCCACTGATAGGTAGGATTAAAGATTATATTTCTTTACCGAAACCAAATGGTTACAAGTCAATCCACACAACAATTTTTGGATTGAAAGGTAGGATTTTAGAGGTTCAAATCAGGACGGAAAAAATGCATGATGAAGCAGAGTATGGAATTGCCGCTCATTGGATTTATGACGAATCAAAGAATAATCATTTGAAAAATTTCATTTTTGGCAAAAAGCACAAACCGAAGGTGCCGGATAAGCAAATTGATTGGATTAAACAGCTGAGGGAATGGCACAAGCAAACCGGAGGTGGCACAGATGAGTTTTGGGAATCTCTTAAAATTGATTTTTTTAAAAATTATATTTTTGTTTTTACCCCCGATGGAGATGTGGTTGAGTTGCCTGAGGAGGCGACACCGATTGATTTTGCTTATAAAATTCACACGGAAGTAGGGAATAATACCACCGGAGTTAAAATCAACGGAAAAATGTCACCCCTGGATTCTGTTTTGTCAAACGGGGACTTGGTTGAAATTTTGACCACCAAAAACAATAAATTGCCAAATAAAAGTTGGCTTAGTTTTGTGAAGACTGTTCAGGCCAGAGATAGGATAAAAAATTCTTTACGTAAAGCGGGAATTGATATTCTGTAGAAAATAAATAATTTAATAAAAGAAAAAATGAGAGATAAAACGATGGTTGTTATAGTGTCCATTATGGCGGTGTTTGTAGTAGGAGTGCTTTTTTTGCTTGCTTTAAATTTAAAGAAAAAGCATTCTTTTTATCAAACAAAAACAACTTTGGTAAAAGATAATTTAAAAGAAATTCTTTCGGCGGAAGTTGCGTCGGTGGCACGACCGGGTGATGAACTTGATCTAAATCTCTTTCTGAATCTTAATCAGCTAAATTCAAATAAATTTGAAATTCAATTTGAATATGATGAGTCACTTCTGGAGGTTGCCGTGGAGAAGGGAGAGATTGGTTTTGATTGGGATAAGATTGTTGGTAGTCGCTTGATTTCCATAAACCCCGGTAATAACAGGGGGTATATTTTTTCCGGAGTAATTGACAATAGTCAATTAAGCGGTAATGTGGAAAAACAACACATTCTCACTATTCATTTAAAGACCAGGGAATTTAACGATGAGGAAAGTGCACAAGCAAGTCTTTCTTTGAAATTGGTGCGGATTGGCAATGAAGAATGTTCCATTGAAGGTGATATAGACAAGAGAATTGCCATAATTGACAATACAAATGGTTCTTGTGATGTTAATCCGGCAAATTGTTTGTCCGAGCTTCGTTTTAATGTTGACAATAGTGGTGATGGACTGAATATTATTGATGCTTTACTTGTCTTCAGGAAAGTTGCTCATCGTCCTGTTCCGGGCTGGATTGAGTCTGACATTACCGGAGATATAGACTGTAATGGTCGAGTTGAGTTGTTTGATGCGGGGTTAATTTTTAAGGCAACGGCCATAAAGGCGGGTAATACAAATATAGAGGACTCAACTTTGGGTGATTATTTTGATCATAGTGGAGGAAAAACACTAAGAGAGCTCGGTTGGTTAAAACATTGTCAATAATAAAATAAATTTGCAAACTTTTAGGTGAATGGCAATGTTGAATTAAAGTGCGTGTATTAAAAAAGTGCGGATTTGCCTTAGTTTAGGGTAAAAATCATATTTGACAAAAAGTGTGGTTCATAGTATAATTATTCAGAGTAAGTAAAATTAATTTCGGAAAATAGATGACAGACGATAAAAGGAGGGAATCTTTGGAAAATGAGAATGAAACGGAAGATTCGGCAGTGAAAAAGAATGAGTTAAAGAGAAAAAAGCCCGTATCAAGCGGAGTGTATTTTTTTGTTGAATTTATAAAGGTTGTGGTGTTTGCTTTATTGGTGGTTGTGCCGATTAAGTTATTTATCTTTCAGCCATTTATTGTGCAGGGCAGTTCAATGGAGCCGAATTTTCATAACAGAGAGTACTTGATAGTTAAAGAATGGGGATACAAAACAACGGCCATCGCTGCCGGAAACCATAAATTTTTTACCGTTAAATCTTATAAAGACATTGAGCGAGGAACAGTAATTGTTTTTAGGAGTCCGAAAAATCCGGATAAATTTTTTATAAAAAGAGTAATCGGTTTGCCGAATGAAAGAGTGGTAATTAGTGATGGAAAAATAACCATATTTAACGATCAAAATAAAGAAGGATTTGTTTTAGATGAATCTAAATACTTGCCTTCCGGAGTTAAGACCGGACATCCTCGTTCTTTTGATTTGGGAGCTGACGAATATGTTGTTTTGGGTGATAACAGGAATAATAGCAGTGATTCTCGTTATTGGGGGGTTTTAAAAAAAGATTTGATTATAGGCAAAGTTGTTGTGCGCTTTTGGCCTTTTAAAATGTTTTAAATTTGAGAAAGGAATGTTTGTAAAATAGAAATATCTTACAGATAGATCCAAAGAAAAATATATGAGGAAAAGAAAAGAGAATAAGAAGCAAAAAAGAAACGGCCGAAAAAAAAGGGTGAAATTGCAAACAATCAGGGGGATGCGAGACATTTTACCATTTGAACAGCCGTATTGGCAAAAAGTTAGAAAGGTTATCGAAAAAATTGCCATTGACTACAATTATCGTCGCATAGATTTTCCGATTATAGAAAATGTTCAATTGTTTGAAAGGGGTACGGGAGAAGGAACTGATGTGGTGGATAAAGAACTTTATCGCTTCAAAACCAAAGGCGGTGATGATGTTTGTTTGCGTCCGGAGGGAACGCCGTCTGTGGTGAGAGCGTACTTGCAACATGGAATGAGAGTTTGGCATCAACCGGTCAAGTTATCTTATTATGGTCCGATGTATCGTTATGATCGTCCTCAGGAAGGGCGTTACCGGGAATTTTTTCAGGCCGGCTTTGAAGCAATTGGCGAGCAAGATGCCGTTCTGGATGCCCAAATTATTCAATTGGCTATGCAGATCTTTAAAAAATTAAAGATAAAAAAAGTTACTTTACACTTAAATAGTATTGGGTGCAGTGAATGTCGGCCAAGTTACAACAAGTTGCTCATTAGCTATCTTAATAACAGAAAAAGGTCATTATGTATGGATTGTAAAAAAAGGTTGAAAACCAATCCATTGAGGGTTTTTGATTGCAAGGAGGAAAAATGCACCCAAGTGGTTGCTCAGGCACCACAAACAGTTGATCATCTGTGCGCTGATTGCAAAAAACATTTCACTTCTTTGTTGGAGTATTTGGATGAAATTGATATGTCTTACATCTTAAGTCCTCAGCTTGTTAGAGGTTTGGATTACTACACTAAAACAGTTTTTGAATTTTTTGTTGAAGGGGAAAATGGTTCGCAAGACGCTATTGGTGGAGGAGGCAGGTATGATTATCTGGTTGAAAAACTCGGTGGAGCGCCGACTCCCGGTGTTGGTTTTGCTTGCGGTGTTGACCGTTTGGTTAACGTTATGAAAAAAAATGACTCTAATCCCTATTATCCTCCGACACCGAAGGTGTATTTAGCTCAACTGGGTGATGCCGCCAAAAAGAAAAGTTTGAGAGTTTTTGAAGAACTGGAGAAAGCGGGAATTATGGTTGCCGAAAGTTTTGGGAGAGGGAATTTGCGAACCCAATTGTCTCAGGCAAATAAACTGAAAGCGGAAATAGTTTTAATTATCGGACAAAGGGAGGCTTTAGATGGAGCAGTGATTTTAAAGGATATGAATAGTGGCGGACAAGAAACATTACCTTTTGACAAAGTGATTAAAGAAGTGAAGAAGCGCCTCAAAAAAAATGCGGAACTTGCCAAAAAAATGGCTCTTAAAGAACAAAAAAAGAAGCAAACTACCAAAAGAAAAACAAATAATAAAAGAAAAACCACTCGCCAGAGAAAAAAGTAAGAGAATTTTGTTAAGAAAATTCAATTGTTATGAAGTGTATTTTTTGCGACATTGTCAGTAAAAAAATTCCGGCCAACATTGTTTATGAAGATGAACAATTTTTGGCTTTTTTAGACATTCGACCGTTGAATCCCGGACATCTTTTGGTGATTCCCAAGAAACATTATCGTTGGGTTTGGGATGTGGAAGATATTGGTAAATATTATGAAACGGTTGGTAAAATAGCGCAAGCAATGAAAAAAGCTTTGGGGACAGAGCAAATTGTTTCCTTAGTGTTCGGAGAGGAGGTTCCTCATGCGCATGTTTGGTTGGTTCCACGATACAAGGATGATGGTCATGGAGGGAGTATAAATTTAGATAATGTCAAAGATATTGATGCAAAAGAGATGAGAGAGATTGCCGAAAGGATAAAGAAAAAAATTTGACAAATAAAATATTCCAGGTTAAAATAAAGTTTTAAATAATACTAACAAATGGAAAGGAGGTTTGTGCAATGATTCAAGTAAAAAAGAAGGAAAACGAAACATCAGAAAGTGTTTTGAGGCGTTTCACGCGAGCGATGCAACAAAGTAAAATATTACCGAAAGTGAGAGGTCAGCGTTTTTTTACCAAGAAAACAACAAAACGGATTGCTAAAAAAAGAGCCGTTTATCGTGTTAAGGTTGGTAAAATAGCCGACAAGCTAAAAAGAATGGGCATCTTTACCGACGAAAAACTTCGGGATATCAAAAAAAATCTTGATTAATTTTTTTATTGGTGTCACAAATAACTCGCTTTAGGAGAGATAAAATAATTATTAGCCTTAAAAAAATGTCTTTAAAAAAACAAATACTGGAAGACTTTAAAAAGGCCTTCAAAGAAAAAGATTTGGTGGCCAAAAGTGTTCTTGCGATGCTGAAATCTGAAATTGCCAATGCGGAAATTGAGAAGGGAATGCGTGAAAACGGCTTAGATGATGCCGGTGTTGTTGCCGTTGTTAAAAAAATGATTAAGCAACGCAAAGATTCAATTGAGCAGTTTGAAAAAGGTGGTAACAGTGAGATGGCGGAAAATGAAAAGGCGGAATTGGCTGTTCTGGAAAAATATTTACCGGAACAAATGAGCGTGGAGGAAATTGAAGTTAAAGTTAAAGAAATTATTGAAAAGGTTGGCGCTACCGGTGCCGGTGATTTGGGAAAAGTTATGGGTGCGGTGATGGGAGAATTGGGGGCCGAAGCCGATGGTAACACTGTTCGAGAAATAGCTAGCAAACTTTTATCATAAGACAAAAGATATTAAAAATAAAAGCGGGCAAAAGCCCGCTTTTATTTTTCCTGTTTTTATTTTTGGTAACTTAAGAATTTTATTTTCAACAAAATTAAAATTTACTTTTTTAAAATATCCAACAATTTTTGCTCTCTCTCTTTTTTCACTTTCCAATCAACCGGATCGCCCAAGTCAAAGGCCTTGGTTCCCGGACGAGGGGAGTACTTGTTTAAAAAAGCATCCGCAAAACCAACCTCTTCAAAAACTTTTACTGTTTCCAGAAAATCAACGTCCGTTTCTGTGGGAAAGCCAATGATAACATCAGTGGTAATTTTAATTTCCGGAATTTCTTGGCGAATTTTTTTAATTAAAGAAAGATATTGTTTTTGGGTGTAGGGACGATTCATATCTTTTAAAACTTTATCGCTTCCCGCTTGAATGGGAAGGTGTATTTCTTTTGGAATATTTTTATTGTTTTTTATTACCCGGATTAAATCATCAGAACAATCTTTCGGGTGTGAAGTTAAAAATTTAAAAACAATTTTCGGAAATTGCCTCGCTAAAATATCTAAAAGCACTGGAAAGTTTATGTTAACAACAGAACTGTTGCCAGATGATTTTTTTAATTCATCTAAAATTTCATCATTCAAAAGTAATTCTAAATTTTGAGTTTCAAGTTCTAAATTTGCATTATAGCTGTTCACATTTTGTCCCAGCAAAGTTACTTCTTTATAGTTTTTATCATTAAGTCCGGAAATCTCTTTTACAATTTCCGTTAACGGCCGTGACCATTCTCGTCCACGAGCGTAAGGTACAACGCAATAAGTACAAAAATTATTACAACCGGTCATAATCGGTACTACCGCCATATCTTGATATTTATAATTCGGTTGGATTGATAAATAATCTTTATATTCCCGTTCTTCCTCTTGAAGTAAGTTTAATTTTTTCAGAGCGTCGGGAAAATCTTTGATGGAAGTGAATAGATCAACTTTCCCTCGTAAGGTTTTTTGAAAATCATCTCGGTGAGCGGAGCAACCGGTAACAATTATTTTTGGATCAAGACCAGTTTCTTTTTTCAGATTGATAAGGTTATTTATTTGTCCGAAAACACGATTTTCCGCACTGGCCCGAACACCACAAGTATTGAAAATTATCAAGTCCGCTTTAATGATTTCTTCAGTTTTTAATTTGGAGTCATTTGAGTTATCCAATGGAGTAAACCCGTTTTCTTTCATAAAAGTCATAATCCGTTCACTGTCGGAAAAATTCATTTGACAACCAAAAGTTTTGATTACATAAGTCGCCATCACTTTACTTTTCTGTTAAATTTAAGTATACTGATACTAAGAAGTATGACAGAGATTTTGTAAAAGTAAAGAAGTATAAATATTAATTTAAAATAATGAGTGAAAAAATAGCAAATATAGAACCAGAAGTCCATTTTAAATACGATAGATTAAAAAAAGGTGATGAACCTGATGCCAAAGGAAGATTTGAGAATACTGTTAAAAGGGCAGTGAAAGGAATTCTCGAGCTTAATGAAAAGGTGGGAGTAAGTTTTATGGCAGAGATAGAGGTGAGGGGGAGGGAAGGAAAAAACAAGATAAGAGGAATTATAGTTGGTGGTGATGATGTTGGAATAAATCTTCGTGGTACTTCAGGCAAAAATATAAATGTGCCATATACTAAAATACAACACATAAAAACCTATAAAAAAAATTAATAAATTTTACACAAGATTTGAGGGTGAGACTTAAGATAAAATATTAAAAATTCAGAGCGCTACTCTGAATTTTTAATTATCTCTTTCTATTTCATTAGATTCTTGACAGGTTGAAATTTTAATAATACAATTCACTGGCTGGATTTTATAAGATTATTTATTTTGGTATATGTCTGAGAAAAAAATAGAAAGAATAGACGAAAAAGAAGAGGTTGTAAAGGAACTTGAGGGGGTAATACAAGCTTTTATTGAAGTGTGTCAATCATGCTGTGATGACAAAAATGATTGTAGGGAAATAATTAAATGGATTTGTGATAATATTGTGTTTGATCGAGAAGGGTTTATTGTGGTAAAGTTCCCTGAATATATGATAAAAAATTTGTTTTTAGCAGAAGAATACAGAATACCGATTGAAAGAGGAGCGCCGACCAATTTATTTGCTCAATTAGCTCCGCATATTAATTTTCATCAATGCGAAATTAATCTTACTGAATTTTCAGAGAAAGAAATTAATCTGATTACCGGGTTTTTGCGGCACACCTTAACTAAAAGTTTACCCGGTTTGGTTAAAAAAATTAGTTTAGTAAAGTATGGTGGGAAAATTAGTGGTCGAGTGAAATATTTTCATAGATCTGATGCATGTTTAAAAAACTATCCAGATAGTAATTTGGATGACTTACTAAGAGATCTGCGTAGATTTTTACGATAACGGGAAAAAGCATTAAAGACATTTAAGCTTTAATCTTGAAGCGTCTCTTTTAAGGAAATCTCTTTCACGAGTAATTCCACCAACTCATCCACTCCAACTGTTTTTTGCTCTTTTACTCCTCGCTGACGAATAGTCACGGTCTTTTCTTCTTCCTCTTTTTCTCCCAAAATTAAAAGATAAGGAATTTTTTGTTTAGTGGCTAATGCAATTCTTTTACCCAACCCCTCGTCTTGATTATGTATTTCCGTCCGAATGTCATTCTCTTGTAAAAGAGAATTTATTTTTTGGGCGTAAGCGGTGAATTTTTCCGAAACCGGCAAAATTCCAACTTGTACCGGTGCCAACCAAGTTGGAAAAGCTCCGGCGTAATGCTCAATTAAAACCCCCATAAATCTTTCCAGAGAACCGAGAAGGGCGCGATGAATAATAAAAGGTTGTTGTTCCAATCCCTTGCTGTCGGTGTAAGTCATTTTAAATCGTTCTGGCAAATTGAAATCAAATTGAATAGTGGACAGTTGCCAGTAACGACCAATGGCATCTTTAACCTTGAAATCAATTTTTGGTCCGTAAAAAGCCGCTTCACCGGTTTCGGATACATAGTCCATTTTTCGTTCTTGTAGAATATCTTCAATGGTCTTTTCCGCCACTTCCCATTTCTCATCTCCTCCCAAGTATTTATCACTTTTTTTATCACGAAAAGAGGCATAAATTTTCAATTCAAAACCGAAAGTTTTTTCCAAAACAAATTGTACAAAATCAATAATTTTACCCATCTCTTCAGGTAACTGTTCCCGAGTGCAAATTAAATGGGCGTCATCTTGTGTGAAGCCACGCACTCTGGTTAATCCGCCTAATTCTCCCTTTTTCTCGTAACGATAAACAGTGCCAAATTCATAGTATTTGATCGGCAAATCACGATAAGAATGTTTATCGTCATTATAAATGGAAACATGAAAAGGACAGTTCATTGGTTTTAGCAAATAAATTTCACTTTCTTTTGCCGGACGATTATCTTGGTAATCTTCCAAAGTTTGTCCCAGTTCCAGGGGAGGGAACATAGAGTCATTATAAAACCCCCAGTGTCCGGAAGTTTCCCAAAGAGTTTTTTTGCCAACATGCGGAGTGATAACCGGAATATACCCCCGTTTTAATTGTTCGTCTTCAAACCACCTTTTTAAGGTGTTTAAAATAATCGCTCCCTTTGGCTTCCAGAGTGGAAGTCCTGACCCGACATTTTGGTCAATGGTAAATAAATCCAACTCTTTGCCCAATTTGCGGTGATCTCTTTTTTTTGCTTCTTCCTGTTGGAATAAGTATTGTTTTAATTCTTTCTTGTTGTTAAATGCCACTCCGTAAATTCGTTGTAGTTGTTGCTTGTTTTCATCGGCCAACCAATAAGCGCCGGAAATTTTTGTCAGCTTAAAAGCGGAAGTATCAATTTCACCGGTAGATTGAATATGCGGTCCCTTACACAAATCAACCAGTGGTCCGGATTTATAGATGCTAACCATTTTTTCTCCTTCATTTTTTAAATTTTCCAACAATTCTACCTTGAGAGGTTGATTCGCTTTCCTGAAATGTTCAATAGCATCATTAATTTCCATTTCTTTCATTATAAACTCGTAATTCTCTTGGATTACTTTTTTCATTTTTTCTTCCAGGATTTCCAAATCTTCCGGAATCAGTGTTCTGGGCAAATCAAAGTCATAATAAAATCCATTTTCCGTTGCCGGACCAATTCCCAGCTTGGCCTCCGGAAACATTTCCAAAACGGCTGTTGCCAAAATATGCGCCATTGAATGACGTTTAATTTCCAATGTTTTCACTTGTTTTTCTTTCATATTACCGTAAATCTATAAATCTACTACAAATTTACAAATGTAGGAGATTTAAGATTTATTATTAATATTTTAATTTAATTTAATTTGAATAAAGTTTTTAAATTGCACTAACTACAAAATCAAGCACAGGCTTATAAAAACATTACGAGTCTATAAATTTTAATATTCATAAATTCGTAATAGATTTGTAGATTCGTGGCTTAAAAAACCCAATATTTTCCAGAAACTAATTAATCACCACTTTAACAAGATGTTTCAAAATAACAAATTGTTAAACATACTAAGACCCTGCCGGGCGGTTCCACTTAGTTTCTCAAAATATTGAGCTCTCTTTGAAATTATCACGGAAATTTCAGCAATTTCTTTTCTCTAAAATTGCTCCGCAGACTCTATGGCTGGTTAGACCATTTCAACGCCTGAACATTTTCAATTTTACATTAAAAAAAATAATTGTAAAGGACTGCTGAATTTATGGCGAGACGAGTTATGATAAAAAAGGAAGTGACCGGTAGTGGAAAAGGGGAAGATGGTAGTCGCGGTAGCGATTACTTCGTTTTCGAAGGAGTGGCCACGGGAGCAATGATTGAAGAAGGTGAAAAAATAATCCAATGTTTTCAAATGTCGAATGATAAATAAGAATTATTTATCGGATTATTATCTGTCGTATAAAATTTGGAAAATTTTATTTTTTGTCGGGTTGGCAAAAAATCAGAAACCCAAATGCCGATTATAGATTGCCGATTCTTAACTTTTTTAAACCCCAATCTTCACTTTATCGCTCCCTGCGATCGCTCGCGCCTTCCTTAAAAAATCATCTGAATATTCCACCCGGTAACTGGTTTTTAATTTTTTATTGGAATCGGGAGTGGTTAAATAAATCCGAGTGTCGCCTTTTAATGCTTTGGAAATTAGTTCGGTTATTTTTGGCAAAGTTTCCGGAAGAATTTCAATAGTGACTGCTTTTGGATGAGTGTTGATGGTTGTTGTATTTTTTGTTTTATTCTTGTTGAAGGTGTTTTGGCTTGCCTGTTCATCATTTTCGTATTGTTTCATTTGTTTTTCATCTACGATAACACCACTTTCGCAAAGCAATTTTGCCTCTCCGTCTTTCTCCGAATATCGTCCTTTTAGTAAAACGATATTTTCCTCTTTCCATAAATCAAAATCTCGTTCCAGTATTTTCGGAAACACCAAAACTTCCATTTTTCCCAGCCCATCTTCAATTGTGGCGAAATACATCAATTGGTTGCGACGAGTGTAAACTTTTTGGATTTTGGTGATAATACCACCTACGGTTACTTGTTGCTCCAAATGTTGTCGTCCCAACTCGCGAATAGGGGTGGCGTTTTTTTTGAAAAATTTTTGAAAATTGCGAAGGGGGTGATCGGAAATATATAAACCCAACAACTCTTTTTCCCAAGATAAGCGTTGTTTTTTTGTCGGTGGATCTACTTCTTGTAAATTAATTTTTGGTGATTCTATGGTTTTTTCTCCATTGCCGATTGCAAACAAGGAAGACTGACCATTGGCAATTGATTTTTGTTGAGCTTTGGCATAATCCAATAACAACTGAATGTTTTCCAGTACTTTATTTCTATTGCCTTCAACTATATTATCAAAAGCTCCCGATTTGGCTAAAGCTTCCAGTGATTTTTTATTTAAATCTTTGTCTTGAATTCTTTCCACGAAATCAATAATATTCTTGAATGGTCCGTTTAATTTACGTTCTTTTATAATCTTGGAAACAATGTGTTCCCCGACGCCTTTAATCGCCTCCAGCCCGAAACGAATCGTGTTGTAAGGATTGTCTTTTTCTTTTTCAGCAAATTCTTTTTCAATTCTTTCTTCTTCCGATTTCCGTTCTTCTTCAGTTAAAACAACGCCATTTTTTACCTTTGGCGCCACAGGTTTCGTTAGTGGATTTTTAACAACGGCAAAAGCGCTAAAACTTTCGTTGATGTCCGGAGATAAAACTTTGATTTTCATTGAACGCGCCTCCTCAATTTCTATTGCTATTCGGTCAATATCGTTTTTATCGGAATTTAACAAGGCAGCCATAAATTGCACAGGGTAGTGGGCTTTTAGGTAAGCCGTTTGGTAACCAATCAAAGCGTAGCAAGCGGCATGAGAACGATTAAAACCATATCCGGCAAAAGGTTCTATAAAGGCGAATATTTTTTCCGCTAATTTACGATCAATCCCGTTCTTCTCCGCTCCTTCTATGAATTTTAATTTCTGCTCGGCAATCATTTCCGGAATTTTTTTACCCATCGCCTTTCTTAAAACATCAGCCTCGCCACCGCTAAAGCCGGCAATGACCTGAGCCATTTGCATCACTTGTTCTTGATAAACCGCTACCCCGTAAGTTTTTTTGAGAATAGGTTCTAACTTCGGGTGTAGGTAGGTGATTTTTTTTGTACCATGCTTCCCGGCAATGAAATCCGGAATCCATTCCATCGGTCCGGGACGATATAATGCCACCATAGCGATAATATCCTCAAAGGTTGTTGGTTTTAATTGTTTCAAGTAGCGTTTCATGCCGGATGATTCCAGTTGAAAAATTCCGGTTGTATCTCCCCGTTGAAAAAGTTCGTATGTTAATTTATCACCCAGGGGAATTTTACTAACGTCAATTTCATCACCAACAGTCGCCTTAATTATTTCAACGGCATTTTCGATGATAGTTAAATTTTTCAAACCCAGGAAGTCCATTTTTAATAGACCGATTTTTTCCACATAAGAAGCTTTAGAGGAGGCGGCGTATTGGGTAACAATGGCGTTTTCATTATTTCCTTTGCCAGCCATGAATTGTAGGGGAGTGTATTCCACGACCGGCTTGGCTGTTATTACCACCCCGCAAGCATGAACTGAAGCGTGTCGGGCTACACCTTCCAATTTCATCGCCGCATCAATTATTCTTTTGGCGTCGGCGTTGTTTTCATATTCCTCTTTTAATTCTTTGGAATTTTTCAAAGCCTCCGGCAATTTGGTGAAATCGGGAACCATCTTTGAAAGTTTGTCGCAGTAGCTATATTCAACATCCAGAACTCGACCGGCATCTCTAATCGCCGCTTTGGCCGCCATAGTTCCGAAGGTTATAATCTGCGCCACATGGTCATCGCCATATTTTTTGCGAACATAGGCCAACACCTCATCTCGACGATGGTCAGAAAAATCAACGTCAACATCCGGCATGGAGATTCGGTCCGGATTTAAAAATCTTTCGAACAACAAATCGTATTTAATCGGGTCAATATCGGTAATATTTGTTAAGTAGGAAACAAAACTACCTGCCGCGCTTCCTCGTCCCGGACCAACAGCAATACCTTTATTTTTTGCCCAGTTGATAAAATCAGCAACAATTAAAAAGTAAGCGGAAAATCCCATCTTGGAAATAATTTTCAATTCGTATTCAAGTCTTTCTTGGTGTTTTTTCTTAAAGGGTAGTTTTCTGTCGGTGTAGCGTTTTTTAATTCCCTCGTCGCACAATTTTCTTAAATAAGAATCAACTGTGTATCCTTCCGGTACTTCAAAATTAGGCAATTTGGTATTGCCAAATTCAATGGTCACATTGCATTTTTCAACAATTTTTTGAGTATTTTCTATTGCTTCTGGAATATGCTTAAAATTCTCCCACATTTCTTCCGTTGTTTTCATGTGGAGCTGGTGATCTATCATCGACATCCTGTTGGTGTCCGTGATTTTTTTGCCGGTTTGAATGCAAACCAAAATATCTTGAGTGGAAGCGTCTTCCGGATTTATATAATGTAAATCAGCGGTGGCCACTACCGGAATTCCGGTTTCTTTGTGTATTTTTACTAAAGCATCGTTGGCGATTTGTTGTTTTTTAAGGTTTGGTAGATGTTGTAATTCTAAATAAAAAGAATCTTTACCGAAAATGTCCTGATATTCCAATGCTTTTTCTCGAGCCTTTTTTTGTTGCCCGCTAATCGCCAATTGAGATATCTCTCCCTGCACACAACCACTCATACCAATTAGCCCTTTGGCATACTTCCTTAAAACCACCATGTCAATTCGCGGCTTGTAATAAAACCCTTCCAAGTGGGCAATTGTTACCAGTTTCATTAAATTTTTATACCCGGTATTATTTTTAGCCAAAAGGGTGAGATGATAACGAGTGTCATCAATCCCGGTTTGTTTGTTTTTTAAACCGTTCGGCGCCAAATACATTTCGCAACCAAGAATCGGTTTTATGCCGGCCTGAGTTGCTTTGTCATAAAATTCCGGCACACCATACATTGTGCCGTGGTCGGTTATGGCAATGGAGTCCATTCCCAATTCCTTTACTTTGGCTAAAATATCATCAATTTTCCCCAAACCATCCAACAGACTGTAATGAGTATGAACATGAAGGTGGGTAAATTTTTTCTTCATCAGAAAAATAATTTAAAGTTTAAATTTAATTCTGAAAAATTAAATTTAATAATTTATTTTTTATCAGTAACTTAAACAATAATCGATAACAAATTGTTTTTTATAAATACATTATAAATCACTTCCCGTAAAACTACAAATGTAGGGATTAAATGAATAATATTTGTTTAGTGTTTTTTCTTTTAATTCCTTCGTCATCAATTCAATATTTCATCAACACAACACCTTTAAGTGTAAAATGATAAAATTTATGGTAAGATATAAATGTAAAAAATTACCATTTAATTATTTCCGTAAACCTGCAAATTAACTGCAAATTTATTTACAGATAGTTGGAAATTTATAGTTGATTTGTAAATTTGCGGTTTTACAAAGAATGAAATCCAAATCAAAAAAATCAGAAAAGAAGATTCTCGCTCTTATTGACGGCAACGCCATTGTTCATCGTGCTTACCATGCCTTACCGTCATTAACCACCAAAGACGGCAAGCCAAGTGGTGCGGTTTATGGTTTTGCCTTAACGCTTTTTGGAATGATGGAAAAGGTGAAACCGGATTATATTATCGCTTCTTTTGATGTTAAAGGACCGACTTTTAGACATAAAGAATTTAAAGAATACAAGGCCAATCGCAAAAAAGCTCCCGATGAATTGTATGAACAGATTCCCATGTGTCATGAGTTGTTAAAAGCCTACGGAGTACCCATCTACACCAAAGAAGGTTATGAAGCGGACGACATTTTAGGTACTATTTCCAAAGATCCGGAAATAGAAAAAACACTAAACACCCTGATTGTTACCGGTGATATGGATCTCGCTCAATTGGTTGACGAAGACACCAGTATTTTTACTTTACGACGGGGAGTAAAAGATACGGTAATTTATGATGAGGAGGGGGTAAAGAAAAAATATGGCATTAGACCTGATCAAATTGTTGACTACAAGGCCTTACGCGGAGACGCTTCTGACAATATTCCGGGAGTTAAAGGTGTGGGTGAAAAAACGGCCATTGCCTTATTGCAACAATTCGGGTCCTTAAAAAATATTTATGAAAATTTAGACAAAGTGGAGAAAAAAGCTGTTAGGGAGAAATTGAGGAAAGGTAAGGAGGATGCTTTTTTGAGTTATAAGCTAGCTACCATTGTCACTGACTTGAAAATCCGTGTTGATCTTGCTGATGCGGAAGTTGATAAATTTAATCGGGAGAAACTGATGGACTTTTTTAAGAAAATGGGATTTCAAAGTCTATACAAAAAAATGACCGATCAAGATTCTACAGAAACAAAAAAAACAGAAAACCAAAAAACAGATCTTGGTCGAGTTGATGGTTTTGAGTTTGAAGAATTATCCACCGCAGAAGAAGTAAAAAAAATAGTAAAAGAAATAAAAAAAGAAAAAACTTTTTCTTATTTTATCGATAACAATGAAAAAAAATCTCAGAATAGAGAAATGAGTGGTTTTGGGGTTTATATTAAAGGCCGAAAAGCTTACTATATTTCCAACGGATTGTTTGATGAGTTGTCAACTGTTTTGCTTGATGAAAGCATTAAAAAAAATGGATATGATACCAAGTTAACGCCAAAGTTTAACATTTGTGTTGATAAGAGTTTTTTTGATGTGAAACTAGCCGGGTATTTATTGGGGCAAAACGGGAAAATCGATTTGGAAAAAAGTGTTTTTACCGAGTTTGGTGAAAGTTTTCAGAACGGTGATTCGGGTGGCGGTCAAGCAAGTTTATTGGGGGAATTGACGGAAAATAAAAAAAAGTTAGTGGCGGAAAAAGCATATTGGGTTGGCAAGTTGGCGGAAGTTTATCAAGAGAAGTTTGAGAATTCGGAAAAGAAATTGGCAAAAGTTTTTTATGAGTTGGAGATGCCGTTAATTGCCATTTTGGCGAAAATGGAAATAAACGGCATTAAGGTTGACAGAAAAGTTTTGGAAAAATTGTCAAAATTTTTAGGGAAAAAATTGACCGACTTAGAGAAAAAAATTTATGAACTAACAGGGGAAAAATTTAACATCAATTCGCCGAGTCAGTTGGCGGAAGTTTTGTTTCAGAAATTAAAATTACCAACTGTAAACATTAAGCGTGGTAAAATTGGTTATTCCACTGATGCGGAGCAATTGGAAAAATTAAAAAATGAACACCCGGTGATAGAATTTATTGAAGAGTATCGTCTTTACGCCAAATTGAAAAACACTTATGCCGATCCGCTACCGGAATTAATCAAAAGCGATGGCCGAATTCATACCAATTTTAATCAGATGGGAGCTATTACGGGACGATTATCTTCCTCGGATCCTAATTTGCAAAATATCCCCAAGTACGGAAAAGTTTCTAAATTGATCAGACAATCTTTCGTTGCCGAAAAGGGTAAGGTTTTGGTATCCGCCGATTATTCACAGATTGATTTGCGGGTGGCCGCTCATCTTTCCGGAGATCCAAAAATGATGGAAATTTTTCAAGCAGGCAAAGACATCCATCGTTCTACCGCCGCTTGGGTAAATGGCATCAAACCGGATGAGGTAAGTGACAGACAAAGGAGTGAGGCGAAAGCTCTCAATTTCGGCGTTCTTTACGGTATGGGAACTTATGGGTTTATGCGAAACAGTGGCGTCAGTCAAGAGAGAGCGGAGTTCTTTATCAAGGAGTATATGAAGACCTTCTCCAAACTAAAAGAATTCATTGAAAAGACAAAAGAAACGGCAAGAAAAAATGGATTTATTGAAACGGAATTTGGACGCAGAAGATATTTTCCGAATATCAAGGCAAGTAATTATGCGTTACGATCCGGTGCGGAACGATCGGCAATTAATTTTCCGATTCAGGGACTTGCTGCCGATATTATGAAATTGGCGATATTAAAAGTTGATGAATTTATATCAAAAAACAATCAAGGGGACGAAAGTCAAGAAAGATGCTCCCTAAAAACACAAGCTGTTGGGTTTGAGGAAAAAGAAGGTGTGTTTTTGAATGGCAAGGAAAAGCAGTCGGAGAGAGTTATTGACAAACAGACTTCTCCAAGACTGGAACTTCAAATACATGACGAATTGATTATGGAAGTAAGTGAAGATGTAGCTGAAGACTTTGCTGAAAAAATCAAGGAAATTATGGAAGGGGTTTATAAATTAAGAATTCCTTTAGTTGTAGAAACTAATATTGGTAAAAATTGGGGAGATCTGTAGGGATTGTTATTGGAAAATGATTTTTCGTCTCCGGTTTTGTTTTTTTTGTCATTAGTGGTATGATAACAGTGTCGGATAAAAAACAAAAAAATATACTTAAAATTTTAAAAGAAAAACTATGCTTGAAAATAACAATTTCAACACAAATCACTCTGAGAACAAAGAATCCGCATCGAAAAATTACCTAATGGTGGTTTTGGGGGTTTTGTTCTTGATTGTAATCCCTTTTATTTTGTGGATTATTTCCGGTGGTTGGCACAGGGATGAGGGAATAATAATAGATAATGAAGCGAATAATTCCGAAGCAACCACTCAAGAACAAATTGAGTTTGTGGCAAAAGATGGTTTCAGTCCGATTAGCGGAATTCAATGTGAAAATTGGAATCGGAGACCCTTTGCCATAATGTATTCCGGCGATATGGATGCGCGAAGAAATTTTCGCAGTCTTTCTTTGGCAGATTTTGTTTTAGAAATGGATCATCGCGCCACTCACAGTCAACCCCGTTTGATGGGAGTTTATCAATGTGCTACGCCGACAGCTATGGGTCCGATGCGCTCCGGAAGGGTTGATCATATCAATGTCGCTGCTTCTCTTGATGCTATTTATGTTCCTTGGGGAGGGTCCAGTGTTTCTAAAAATGTTTTAAAAAAACATTGGGTTGAACATATTGATTGTAATGGAGAAGTCGCCCCCAGCGGGTCCGGAACTCCTGCTTGTCGTAAGGATGCCGGATTATTGACTAATCCGCCTTTGCGTAGCGCCGGACCGGCATTTTCCAATTTGGAAGAGTTGATTAAAATTGCCAAAGCGAGCGGTTATCGTCTTACAACTAATTTTCAGGGCTTCCCTCATCAAGCTGATTTACCGTTAGAAAAACGACCGGATTATGGATTGGTGAAGGTTAAGCAAGTTTATCCCTACAGAGTATTTTATAAATACGATAAAAACTCTAACTCTTATAAAAGGTTTTTGTTAAAAAAAGAAGGCGCGCCATTGAAGCCGGATATTGACCAAGAAACCAAAGAGCAGTATGCGCCGAAAAATATTATTACAATTATCACCAAGAAAGAAGCTTGGCAAACGGAAATTGATTACAAAGGACAAGGATTAAAAGATCCTTGGGATGGAATTGACGCAGAACATCGAAAAAATGATAGCGGTTGGTACCCGAATTTTCAGTTGGGAGATCCTTGGTTTGATAGAAAATTTGAAGGACCGGCCAGATTCTTTATTAACGGTCAAGATATTACCGGTAGTTGGAAGAAGAAAAAAGGAGTAAATGAACCTTTTCAATTTTACGATAGTCGTGGAGAGTTGATTAAGTTTGTTCCCGGACAAATTTGGTTACACGTTTTGGGGCATGACAAGGGGGTTAGTTATGATGATGAGCCGGAATATTAATATATTAATAATTATCAAAAGAAGCGCATGAAATTTTTGTATGGTCCGGAAACCTACCTCGTGCATCAAAGACTGAAAGAGTTAAAACGAAATTTTGGTAACAATAACCCTCAAGCTGAAGTGGTGGAGTTTGATTTGGAAGAAGATTCTCTTGATGATGTGTTGGAAGTGCTTTTGCAGGGACAAGGTCTTTTTTCAACGAAAAAAATGATTGTCATTAAAAATGCTTTGGGATTGTCTGAAAGTAAAAGAGACGAGCTACAATTATTTTTAAAGAAAAAGCAAATTGGTAAAAAAAGTGATTTGGAATTGATTTTTGCTGAAACGAATGAAAAAAACAAGAAAGAACTTGGGGGTAAGTTGGGGAAGTATTTAAAACGCTCGGCGGAAAAAGAGGAATTTAAAAAAAAGACTGACGATCAATTACGCCAATGGATTAATGGTGAGTTTCTAAAAAGGAGCGCCAATAAAGTTACCAGTTCAATGATGAGCACTCGGGAGTTGATTTTGATAAGCAGGGGGAATCTGTGGCAATTATCCAATGAAATTGATAAATTGATATCTTTTAAAGAAAGTGGTGTAGTTGAAGTTGAAGATGTCAGAGAGCTTTGTTTTGGTCGAGTTGATGCTAAAATTTTTGATTTGGTTGACGCTATCGGTTTGAACAACAAGAAAAGAGCCCTGTTGCTCAAACAACAACTTTTTGAACAGGGGGAAAATGAGTTTTATATTTTTTCAATGATAGTTTTTCAGTTTAGAAACTTGGTTAAAGTGTCTGATTGCTTGAGGAGGGGGATAAGGGTGCCGGAAATGATTAAGCAAAAAGTCGGTTTACATCCTTTTGTCATTCGGAAAACGATAGCAAATCTTGGTAAATATCCTCTTTCTAAAATAAAAAAAATTTACAAAATGATAGCTGAACTTGATCAGAGGATAAAGAATAGTGAAATAAAAACAGTCAGAGCGCTGGAATGGCTTATTGTTAGGATATAATTTTTCACCAAATCTCCAGTCGGTAATTTACGCTGTTTGTGAGAATGTTTTGTTTAATATTTAATATTAATATATTAAACTAAAAACACCTTATATTCAAGAGAAAAAACTGATTGAATTGTTTGCCCATAAATATTTCAGAACCACAAGAAGATGTTTCTTATCTCTAGTTCTCATCAAATAAGTTCTTATTCTGATTAAATGTCTATCTTGCAAATCAACCGTTGGATTACAATGCGCTTTTAATTTTTGTAATCTATGTATTAAGGGTGTTTTGGTGGGACCAAAATAATTTATCTGAAAATAATCAATCAAATCAGTTAAAAAAGTCTCCATTTTGACGGGGTGATGATTTTTTTTGGTGATAAAATATAATACATAAGTAAGCGTCAAGTCCAAAAAAAGGCGTAGATTTTCGTTTAGATTTGATCTTTCAAGGATCCCGTTTCTCGTTGATCTTTTGGGGATTTCATATTCATTGATCCCGTCATAAGAGGTGTTAGAGGGTGAAAAATAGTTCTTTGTTTTTATACGGTGGATTTCTTCAATTACTTGTGGTAGTTGTATTGGTAAAATTACCTTTAAGCAGTCTGCCAATGCATTGTAGACCTTTTGCTGAATTAACAGCTCGATGTCGTCAGAGAATGGAATAGTGGTGTTTGATTCGTATCTGAGGACATATGATAAATTATTTCTGAGATTTTTCTCTACTTCTCGTGATATGTCTTGAAGGATATTTTCAATCACCTCCGGTTGCAAAACATACATCCATAAACTGAGTAACAAAGCTTCTTGAGAAGAGATTTTATCTTTCAAAGCCTTGATTAGTGGTGAATATTCGATCAATGTTTCCAAGTCGGCTAAGTCAACTGTTATAAACGGTTCCTCAGCGCCCTGTTTTTTAATGGTCAGGACATCGCTTTCTTTTTCTTGGAGAATTTGATAAGGAAAATCAGGAGGGAGCAATTCAGAAAAGTCATTTTCACTTCCCATTGTTTCCGATTTGGCTGGAGAATTTTTTATAGAGTTCATTTTCTTGAATTATTGTTTATTATTAATGTATGTTTAATTTGGTTAATACATTGCCTCTTATAAAAATGTGTCTTTTCAAAACCGGATTTAACATTCTTGGTTGAATTGTTTACCTAATACCCATTGCCCGACCGACTTTTGATTTGTAATCAATTCTACTAATTCAATAGTGTGATAAGTTTATCATAATAACAAAATATTCCCATTTGTCAAATTACTATCTCTGAATTTGTCTCACAAAGCAGATGGAATCGCAAAGTAATTTGCTTTTTATCGTTTAAAATGATATAAATAAAGAGAAATGTGTCGCATTTGTTTTTTATTGGGAGTAATAAATTAACCATAGTCAATTAGGTTTACAGACAATTTACTAAAAAACTTCAAAGGTAATTGAGGTTGTGAATCTGTAATTGATTGATGGCTTCTTGAGAATAATTAAGCTTTAAAGTTAGAATTTATGAAGTATAAACCCACAATTGGAATGGAAATTCATGTTGAGTTGGCCACTGAAAGTAAAATGTTTTGTGGTTGTAAAAATGGAATGGGATTGGAAAAGAAGCCAAACAAAAACATTTGTTCGGTTTGTACGGGGCAACCGGGTGCCACGCCGGTACCCAATGAAAAAGCGGTGGAATTTGTTGTTAAAGCCGGTTTAGCTCTACAGTGTGTTATTTCTCCCCAATCCAAATTTGATCGAAAAAATTATTTTTATCCCGATTTGCCAAAGGGTTATCAAATTTCCCAATATGATTTACCGATTTGTCGCGATGGAAAAATTTCTTTTAAAGTTCGCAAAGAAGGTGAGGATAGGGGAAATACCAAAGCGGAAACTTACGACAAAACAGTTGGGATTCATCGTATTCATTTAGAGGAAGATACCGCCAAATTAACTCACAGTCAAAATGGTGGAAGTTTAGTTGATTTTAATCGTTCCGGTGTTCCTTTGATGGAGTTGGTGAGTGAACCGGATATTACTTCTGCAGCAGAGGCAAAGAAATTTTGCGAAGAATTGCAATTGATTTTTCGGTATATTGGAATTTCTCCGGCGGATATGGAAAAAGGACAAATGCGTTGTGAGGCAAATATTTCTTTACATAAGGAAGGGGAGGATGTTTTATCTGGTACAAAAGTGGAATTGAAAAATATCAATTCTTTTCGCGCGATTGAAAAGGGGATAGAATATGAAATTGAAAGACAAACTGAGCTGTTGGAAAATGGAGAAAAGGTTATTCAGGAAACAAGAGGTTGGGATGAGAATAAAGGAGAGACTTTCAGTCAGCGAAAAAAAGAGAATGCCGACGATTATCGTTATTTTCCCGATCCGGATTTGCAACCTTTTTCTTTTGATAGAGAATATTTGCAAGAAGTGCAAAGGTCTTTGCCGGAGTTGCCACGGGAGCGACAACAGAGATTTTTGGAAGAGTATGATTTACTGCCGGAGAATGTTGAGATCTTGGTTGTTAATAAAGATTTGGGGGATTATTTTGAACAGGTTTCTTCGGAGTTGATGGAATGGATGTCCACCAGTGGCAAAAAGGTAGATAATGAAGAAAGAACGAAACTTAATCGTTTGGCAAATAGTTATTTGGCAACCAATCTTTGGAAAATAATGGGTGATGAAGGAGTAACTGTTAAAGAATTGAAAATAACAGCGGAGAATTTTGCGGAGTTGATAAAAATGATTCAATTGGGTGAGATTAATTCTTCCGCCGCTCAAGCCGTGCTGGAAGAGATGTTTAAAACCGGTGGTGACCCGTCGCAAATAGTTGAAGAAAAAGATTTGGGGCAAGTATCTGATTCGGGAGAGCTTGAAAAGGTAGTGGATAAGGTCTTATCTGACAATCCTTCTGCTGTAACAGATTTCAAATCCGGCAAAGAAAACGCCATAAAATTTTTAATGGGACAGGTAATGAAAGAAACCAAAGGAAAAGCTAATCCCCCGATGGTGATGGAAATGTTAAAAAAGAAGATGGAGTAAGGGAAGTGTAATATGTAATTACTGAAATATAGTTGTATGAGTGATGTAAAAAATGTTTATGATTACACAGAAGGGGTGAAACTGCCGGAAAGACCGTTTTTAAGTAATGAAGAATACGGGAAAGCGATTCGGGCAACTCTTTTGCCTTGCACCGATTGTTTGATTCTTAACAAAGAGAAACAAATAGTATTTTTCCCGGTGCGAATTGCGGAAACGGGAGCCGGTTATTGGTTTATCGGTGGAGTGATTAAAGCTCAAGTGGAACCTCTGGAGAATTTGGTTAATTGCTTTAAAAGAGAAACCGGATTGGAAGTGGAGTCAAAGCGGTTCAAGAGAATAAATCTGGTTGATGGCAATGGACTACCGGTTCGCACTTTGTGGCCGACTGGAAGAAATGATATGCATTTTATTTTTTATATTGAACTAACACCGAGAGAGATAAAAAAAGTGGAAGAAAATTTAGATCCCCAAGAATATGACAAAGAAGCGGGTTTAAGGGAATTTACCTTACCGGAATTAAAACAAGTCGGCGTGCGAGATATTGTGATTGATGCTGTAGAATTGGCTTTTAGGCATATTGGGAACATTGAAAAAAAGAATCCATAGAAAAGTTGTTGAAAAATAAAGTTAATAATTAATTAAATAAAAATTATGCGAATAAAAATGAAAAATGCTCAAAAGGGTTTTAGTGGCTTGGCGGTGATAATAATTGTTGCCGTAGTAATTTTGGTAGCCGGTGTGATTATTGCCGGTAAGATCACCAAAAAAGACTCAAGTGATTCTTTGTCAGCTGACGGAAGCAAGCCGTTGGAGAAATTGTTTAACAAAAAAAGTATTATGAAAAAGGCGAAAGAGAGCAAGGAAAAAGTTGCCGAGGATGCCCAAAAAAACGGTTATCCAGCTGTTTGGCAAGAAAATAATCTACCGGTGTACAACAACGGATTGTTGCAAAGAGTGCGAAAGGTTGGCGGAATAACTATGGTTACTATTGAAACCGATGATTCATTGGAGAAGGTGACAGAGTTTTACAAAGAAAAAATGCTTGCTCTTGGATATGCCCTTAAGCAAGATACAACCAACAAATTTATTTCCATGCTTGTGTTCAACAAAGAAGGTGGAAAAGGAAAATTGACCGTTCAGGCTTCCGTCTTAAGAGATACGAAGAAAGTTAAGATACAGTTGGATTTTGTCAAGTAGTTTATTGGGAACTAAAAAGTAATTCTGTTAGGAGTCAAAATAATCCTTGCTAGATTTTATGTTAGACTATAAAAATCCTAATTATATTCAAAATAAGACTCCGGTTAATCCTGAATTTGACCAAATTTTAGGGGCGGTGGTTAATGAAGAATATTCCGCTTTGATTTATGTTACATTGGAAAAATTGGAAAAATTTCATAGAGGAGGATTTTACTCAAGAAAAGGAATATACTCTGTTAAGATTCGTGACGAAGAAGGAGGTAGCGGTGTCTATGCTCATAAAGAAATTTCTCTGCCCATTTCTCTCAGAGAAAAAATTTTAACAAAAATCAATCCATTTGGTTCCAGGGAAAAATCAAAGACAGATATACATCAACAGGCGCTTGTAGATGCTCAAAAAACATTGGAAAAATTTAGCTGGTTGAAAAAATTTAAAATACCTACTTTTGATGAGGTTTTTATTTACAAAGGCATTGCCATTATAGCAACATTGTTGCAAGATGAGGATAAAATTATTCTGGCAAATAATGATACCGGGAGAGATGTGCCAATAAAAACCGGATATGGACAACAGATAAAAAGGAGTAACTATATAAAAAAGTTGAAAATAAATAATTTTGAAGAATTAATTGAAGATATATTTACCAAATTGGAGTTAGCCACTTCTCAAGGAGTGTTTTTCGGTGTTGATACTTTGTGGTTTCAAGTTCCGCGAGTTGTAAATCCTAAAGGCGTGAATGTAAGATGGTTTGTGGGTGATGTTCATATGGTTGAATGTGTTGAAATGCCGACAATGTATGTGCGATATAGATTTATTAACGACATAAAATATTTTATTGAAAAATTTGTCCGTCCTGATAAAAAAGGAGAATACTTAAAAATATTTAATAGACATCTTGAAAAGTTTCGGCGGCAAATTGGAAAATATAGACAATGTTAAATATAAATCAGTTTGGAGATGATTTTCAATTACGCTAAAATTAATACGAACATCAATTTTAGAGTAGCTGCAGATAAGACGGTGATGGCAAGTAGGCAACAAATATATTTATAAATCGCAAAAAACTATGAACGCAAACGAAATCAGAGAAAAGTATTTGAAATTTATGGAGGAGCGGGGGCATAAAATTGTGCCGTCGGCTTCTTTGTTGCCGGAGAATGATCCGACGACTTTGTTTACCGGAAGCGGAATGCAACCGATGGTGCCGTACTTATTGGGTGAAAAATATCCCGGTGGAGAAAAACGAATTGCCAATTCGCAAAAATGTTTTCGCTCTGGAGATATTGAAGAGGTGGGGGACAATCGGCACACGACATTTTTTGAAATGTTGGGAAATTGGTCGCTTGGCGATTATTTTAAAAAAGAGCAAATTTCTTGGGTGTTTGAATTCTTAACCAAAGAATTGGGATTGGATCCGAAAAGACTTTATGTTTCCGTTTACAGAGGAAATGAAAAATTCAAATTGCCAAAAGAGAAAGAGGCGGTGGAATTGTGGCGAGAGCAATTTGAAAGTGTTGGCATTGAAGCGAAAACGATTGATTTTACCGCTGTGCAGTCGCAGACTGATGCGGAACCAACGCAGATGGACGCAGGTAACTATCGGATATTTTATTATCCCGATTCGGAAAACTGGTGGTCGCGAGCGGGAGCGCCGAATAAAATGCCCGTCGGAGAACCGGGCGGTCCCGATTCGGAAATTTTTTGGGATTTTGGAGCGGATTTGAAATTGCACGAAAACTCAGAGTGGGCGAACCAACCTTGCCATCCGGCTTGTGATTGTGGACGGTTTATGGAAATCGGCAACAGTGTTTTTATGCAGTACAAAAAAACAGAAAACGGTTTTGAAGAGTTGGCGCAAAAAAACATTGATTTCGGCGGAGGGTTGGAAAGAATAGCCGCCGCGGTGATGGATACTCCCGATGTGTTTCTGATTGATTTATTTGATTTGCCACGAAAAAAAATGGAAGAGTTGAGTGGTAAACAATATGGTGGCGATAATGAAGCGACAAAATCAATGAGAGTTATTCTTGATCATTTGCGAGCAGGAACTTTTCTTATCAATGACGGAGCGGAACCGTCCAATAAAGATCAGGGATATTTTACTCGCCGTTTAATTCGGCGAGCGGTGCGGTTTGGTCATCAATTGGGAATTGAAGAAAATTTCACGGCGGAAATTGCCAAAAGTGTGATTGAAACTTATCAAGATTATTATACGGACTTGGCGGATAATCGGGAACGAATTTTACAATCACTTGAAGATGAGGAAAGTAAATTTAGGAAGACATTGAAAAAAGGATTGAAAATCATTGTGAATTATAAATCATCAATGATAAACAGTATAACAGGTAAAGAAATTTTTGACCTGTACCAAACTTACGGTTTCCCGATTGAGATGAGTTTTGAAGAATTGGAAAAAATCGGAATGAAAATCAATAAAGACAAACTGGAAAAAGAGTTTGCGGAAGAATTGCAGAAACATAAAGATTTATCTCGAACCGCCAGTGCCGGGAAGTTTAAAGGGGGGCTTGCCGGGAGCGACAAAATTACCACTCAACTTCATACGGTAACTCATTTAATGTTGGCGGGTTTGCGAAAAGTTTTGGGCGAAGGCGTCAGTCAAAAGGGGTCCAATATTACTCCGGAGCGAATTCGTTTTGATTTTTCTTTTGATCGAGCGATGACTGATGAAGAAAAACAGGCGGTGGAAAAATTTGTCAACAAAGCCATTCAAACCGGCGGACAAGTGGAATTAACTGAAATGCCCAAACAACAGGCGATGGACGAAGGTGTTACCGGAGCTTTTTGGGAAAAATATCCGGAACAAGTAAAAGTCTATACCATCACCGCTCCCGATGGAACAATTTACTCCCGTGAACTTTGTGGCGGTCCACATATTAAAGATTTATCGGAACTGAAAAGCAAAACTTTCAAAATTGTCAAAGAGAAATCCTCCGGCGCCGGCGTGCGACGTGTCAAAGCAACGGTTGAATAATTATTAATGATAAATAATAAAAGGTGTCTATGCGAAGGTGATTTGTTATAGATGAAAAGATTTAAGGTTGAAAAGTAATTTGTAAAAATAAGATATGAAATTAATCAAAGACAATGAAAAGGGAAAGGTTTATGACGGAAGTGATTTGAAAGTCTTTTATCGTAAAAATGGCTCCATTTCCGGTGATAATGATGTTAATTCATATGAAAAAATTTATTTAATAGAAGGGGAGGTTGAATTAACAATCGCTGATAAAGTTAAAAACATCACCGCTCCCGCTGAATTTGAAATTCCGGAAAATACTTATCATAAAATTGTCGCTTTGAAAGATGTGGCCTTTGTTTTGTTGAAATAAAAAATAAAATCCAAAGTCAAAGGTTAAATTTAGTTTAATTGCAAAATAGATAAAGCCAACAAAATGACAACGAAAGGGATTTTTGCTATCAATAAGCCGGTTGGAATTACTTCTCAGCGCGCAGTGCAAATTGTTAAATTCTGGGTCCAGCGCCAAAAAGAAAAAGTGAAAAAAGAAAAATCTTTAAGCCAGGAAAGGATTAAGAATAAGTACAACAAAAGGAAGGTAAAAGTTGGACATGCCGGAACACTGGATCCTTTAGCCAGTGGTGTTTTGGTTATAGCTGTTGGTCGTGAATTTACTAAAAAAATACATGAAGTTGTCAATGCCGAAAAAGAATATTTGGCGGAATTGAAGTTGGGGGAAACAAGTTCTACTGCTGACGCCGAAGGAGATAAAACAGTTGTTAACCAAAAAAAGATTCCCAACTTGGGGGAAATTAGAAAAGCAATTAAAGGATTTATTGGGCGTATAGAACAAACACCGCCCGTTTACAGCGCCATTAAAATTAATGGACAGGAAGCGTACAAAAGAGTTCGTCGAGGGGAGGATGTTGAAATGAAAAAACGAACAGTGGAGATTAAAAGTATCAAAATAATTTCTTATCACTACCCCTTCTTGAAAATAAAAGTTGTTTGCGGAAAGGGCGTTTACATTCGCAGTTTGGCGGAAGATATTGGTTCAGTTTTAAAAACCGGCGCTTATTTATCAAGTTTAAAAAGAACAAGAGTTGGTAATTTTAGATTAACTGAAGCTAAGGATTTATCGCAATTTTCTTTAAAAATCGCTATTCAAGCGACCGAATTAGACCGGGAACGAATTGATGGAACAAGAGTTTATCTTAGTCAAATGTTAAAATATTTTGGCCGGTTAGATCAGGACAGTCGGTTTTTTATTTATCACCAAGAAAAATTTAATAAATTTCTTAAGCCACCAAAATATAAAAATTATTTTATTGAAAAACTGGGTAAATTTCCTTTGTGGACTCAAACAAAATTTGCGCGAGCAATTTATAAAATCAAACCGGATATTGTTTGGCTTCCTTTGCACAATTTGCCTCGTTTTCGTTCACCAAATACTCGTTTTGTAGTTACTATTCACGACTTGGCTTTCAAGTTATTTCCGGAAACATTTCCCAAGAAAGATTGTTATAAATTGAATTTACAAACCGATTATGCCGTAAGGAGAGCTGATAAAATTATCGCCATTTCTCAGGCAACCAAGAATGATTTATTAAAATTTTATCCCCAAATTAATCAGCGAAAAATCACAGTTGTTCATCATGGTTTTGAACCGAAACTTTGGCAAAAGAAAATTCCTTCTATCAAAAAAAATAAAATTCTCAAAAAATATCAATTAACCGCTAAAAAATTTTTGGTGCATGTCGGTGCTATTCAGCCACGAAAGAATTTGGAATTATTGATTGAAGTTTTTGAAAAATTAAAAGAAAAAGATTTTTCCGGCAAATTGGTTTTAATTGGTGGTGATGGCTGGAAGTATGATAAAATAAAAAACCGTGCCCAAAAAAGCAAATTTGCCGAAGACATTATTTTTACCGGTAATATAAAGTTTACCGAACTGGTGACCTTAGTGCAAATGGCTCAGTTATTTGTTTTCCCATCCCTTTACGAAGGTTTTGGAATTGCCGGATTGGAATCTTTAGCGGCGGGTGTTCCGGTGGTGGCTGCGCGCAATTCTTCTTTACCGGAAGTGTTGGGAGATTCTGCTCTTTACTTCAAGGATAATGATATTCATAGTTGTTATCGGCAGGTTGTTAGACTCTTGGGTGATGAAAAATTACAAAAAAAATTGATTTATCAAGGGCTGGAAAGAGTGAAAAAATTTTCTTGGGAAAAAACCGCTCGTAAAAATTTGCGCGTTATTAAATCTGTTCTATCTTGACCGGATAGCCGGTATATGATATAATCAAACGATTCTCGCGGACTATTTAAGAACTATTAGTGTCTTAAAAGTAAGTTTGATAAATCGTAAATTTTGAAAATAATGGGCGGACTTGCAAACGAAAAACTTCCCTTGACTAAAGAAAAGTGTCGGTTGAATACTTGGTTAATCGGAGCGCTTCTTTCACTTTTGGTTAATAATACTTACGCCACAACACTGCCATCCGAAGTTGATTCAAAAAGTGGTGATGATGAAGAGGAGGCGAGGAAAGAGTTATTGGCTGAGAGATTGTTAACAACAAGGGAAGTAGATAATAATCTTATTTTTCAAAAAATCATTGATAGTATTCAAGTTGACTTTCCGGTTAGTGGTGTTTTAAGATTATCTCTTAACAGGAGAGAAATTGAGAAAGTAATGAAACGCCATAATTTATTACCGGTGTATCTTGTAATAGAATTGGGAAGGGGGGATGAAATAATTTATCGTAGTAATTTTCTTTTGAGTGTAGAAAATATTCCTGATGCTATCAATATTGCTCCCAAGGGAGGCATTCCTCGTCCGGAAGAAAACGGTTATGTTCAATTTACAATTAATCAGAAAAGAGAATCTATAATTTATCAATCAAATTGTTTGGTTTGGGAAAAAAGGAGACAAACAAAGAAAATAGCGTCATTTCGCACTAGGGTATATCAATCAATTATTGGTGTCGCCAATGATAATGGCTTTGTTCAAATTGACAATTTAGGGCCTTTGATGAGATTTGATGCCGACAAACCTTTTAATCAAATCATCTTTCGTAGCTCTGAAAACAATAACACATTTATTAAAGTTGAATTGATTGTTAATGGTGAAAATGAAAACCCTTTTATTCGAGTTACTCAGTACTTCACTGCTGAAGGTGAAGAGAATGAGCAATCAAGTGATAATCAAGATGTTGGGATACCGGTGGAGATTGGCGAGAAATTAGTCAAAGGATCATCCACCGAAATTGCCGTTGGTAGTACGTCACCGAGAGAATTATTGGATTACAAGAAAGAAGTGGAAAAATTTTTTGCTTCAACGAACTGGTTTGGCAACACAGATGATGAAGAGATTGATTTTTAGTTTGAATAAAAACGAACAATCAAAATCTTAAATGATTTTGATTACAGTCTTATTTCTTGAATTAAAAAAATTTCTTTTTAATAAATTTGGTTACTTGCAAGCAATAAATTTTGATTGATATTGATATCTTGACGAAATCAACAAAAATAGTATCATTAATTCATTGATAAAATTAAAAAACTAATTGACATTTATGAAGCCGGAAGATTTGAGGTCCAAAGAGACTAGAAAGGAGGAATTTTCAACAGATTTGTTACTTACTCGTCGAGAGGTTATTTTACTGTTACTTAGTTTTTTTTGGTCGGGAGTGAAAAAATCTTATAGTGAAGGCTTGTCGTTAAATTGTTCAATGCCGAAAAGTGAAAAACCGGAAAAGAAAAAGAGAGAAGATATTTTTGATGAAATAGAGAGTCAATTGAAATTTGGTTTTTTTGCTGAACAAAAAACGATGCCGACCGTGTATCTCAATAAAGAGAGAATTGAAACTATAATAGAAGAGCATGGGGTGAAAGAATTGTATCTGGTCTTTTCCTTGTTTATAGATGATACTTTATTATATCAAAAAACTTTTTCATTGGCTGACAATAATGTCCCAAATCTTATTACCGTTGCTTTTCAAGGAAGGTTTAATCAATATTCGATTATGATTACCGATTGCCATCATAATTTTTTGGATTACAGAAAACCAACAAACGACAATGAAAAAACGGTTACATTAAATTCAAACGAGGACAATTTCGAGGGTGCGATGAATATTCAAGAATTGCGTAAATCAATATATCAATCAATTTTAGATATTTCTAATAGTAATGGATTTTTTGAGAGTAAAGTAAGTGGTGCTGTTAAATTTGATGATAAACTCTTTTTAAATCAAATAATTTTAAGGACTTGGAATGACAAAGAAGTTTTCGTGAAGGTTGTTATTATTGCCGATGAAAAAGAGTCGCCTGTAATAAAAGCGACACAGTATTTTAGTCGTGACAATGAGAAGGGAGAGAAGCAGTTAGTGAAGGGAACATTCGTTATGTTGTCCTTAGAGAATTATAAAGAGGAGCTAAAGCATTTTTTGAACGAAATTGTAAAGTTTGGTTCGGATACTTCGGCGGAAGCGGTTTTTGAAAGTTTAAAGGAAAGAAAGTGATGTGTTTTAACTGCAGTTCTTGCAGTAGAGACCCGTGAAAAATTGATTCTCTCTTGGAATAATGTTAGAATTGAAATGGCAAGAGAATGGTTTACTAAAGTTGGTGGGTGTAATTTTAATGAAGTGATTTTACCATTAAAAAATAAGAGAATTTTGCTTGCAGAAGGTTGCTTAAGTTGGAATGACTCTAAAAAATGAATAGATATTATTTTAAGAAAAAATTTCGGAAATCTATTGTTGTAAAGTTAAACCGATAATCCACTATTTTACAATTAAAATCAAATGAAAACAATCACAGACGAAAAAAAGATAGATGAGGTTTTGGACAGGGGGGTTTTAAAAGAATTTTTACCCACCAAAAAGGAATTTAAAGAACGCTTAATGAGCGGAGAACAGTTACGGTTTTATATCGGTGCCGATCCGACAGCCAAGGCGTTACACTTGGGGCACGCTCAGAATTTGATGCTTTTGGAGGATTTCAGAAAATTGGGTCATCAAGTGATTTTTTTAATTGGAGATTTTACCGGAATGATTGGTGATCCCGGCGATAAATCTTCCGCTCGAGTAAAACAAACTCCGGAAGAAGTGCAAGAAAATTTTAAGGGCTGGGTGGAGCAGGTAAAAAATATTCTCAGTTTTGAAGCGGAAGAAAATCCGGTTTTGGTTAAATATAATTCCGAGTGGTTGGGTAAACTAACTTTCGCTGAGGTTTTAGAGTTGGCCAGTAATTTTACCGTCCAGCAAATGTTGGAGCGAGATATGTTTGAAAAAAGGATGGAAAAAGGAACGCCAATTTATGTTCATGAATTTATGTATCCCTTGATGCAGGGTTATGATTCGGTGGCGATGGAAGTTGATGTGGAGATGTGCGGTACGGATCAAATTTTTAACGCTTTGGCGGGACGAACCCTTTTACAAAAATTAAAAGGTAAAGAAAAATTTGTTATCGCCACCAATTTAATTGCCGATGAAAAAACCGGTCAGTTGATGTCCAAATCAAACGGCACCGGAGTGTTTTTGGATTTATCCCCGCAAGATTTATTCGGAGCGATTATGGCTCAGACCGATGGAATGATCAGACCGTTGGCTATCGGTTGTACGCGGTTACCATTACAAGAAGTGGAGGAGATGACCAAAATGGAAAATCCCCGCGACGCCAAATTAAAATTAGCGTTTGAGATTACCAAAATTTTTCACGGAGAAGATGAAGCACAAAAAGCCCGGGATTATTTTGTAAACACTTTCAGTAAAAAGGAAATTTCCGTGGAAGATATGGAAGAGGTAAGAGTAGGTGAGGGGGAGCGATTGTTGGCTATTCTCACTAAAGAAGGTTTGGCTGAAAGTAACGCCGACGCTAAGCGGAAAATTAAACAAGGCGGAGTGTCCATTGACGGTGAAAAAGTTGCAGATATTTCAATGGTTGTTACCGCCGAAATGGACGGCAAAGTTTTGAAAGTAGGGAAGAAGGAGTTTAGGAAAATGGTAATAAGGTAAAAATATTATTATGACAGAAGATTTTTATTATAGGGCAAAAGAATCAAGAAGTGTGCAAGAAGTGACCCAGCCGGATGATGATAGTGTTGGGTTAGATAACTTCACTATTTCACAAAAAAAATTGGTGGAAAACTTTGCAAAAAAAAGTAATGCAAATATTTTGACGATGGGAGGAATTTCTGATTCTGGCAAGACACATTTTATGAAGAAGTTATTGCAAGAGAAAAGAGATTATTTTTATATTGATTTAATGAGGCTCGGAAATGAACTATTAGTTGGTGATGTGGATGGTGTTATGAGACAGATAAAAGAAAAATATAAAGATGAATATAACAGAGGTGCTAAGCGAGTAATATTAGTTGATGAATCATATGTGGGAATTGTTGATAAACATAATAGAGGCCAATTATCAAAAGGAAAAATTGCTCAATTAATTGATGTATTGTTAGAGGAGTTCCCAAAAATTGTTTTAATTGGTGGCGGTTGGGGTTTTACCTCCGAGGAACAAACAGAAATGATTGTTGAATTAATGCCTCAGGATATAAAAACTTTGGCTAGTCCATATCCCCTAAAGCCATTTAATAATCGGCAGTTATTTGAATTAGCTAAAAAAATAAAATACGGGATATTTCAGTGGAAAACTGACCGTGCCGTGGAAATATTACCGGATAGTTTAGCTGAGTTATTGGCGCAAATGGTTATGCCATATTTTCGTACTCCGAGAGTAGCTGTTAAATTAATGTTCTTGGTGAATAAAGAACAGCAACCTGATAAAAAGAGTTTATATAGCATGAAAAGTAGAATAGGGTCAAGCAAAAATTTTGTAAAAAGTAAAATAATGCCGGAAGAAGTATTTAAAAGAGCTTGGGCGTTGCAATTGGAAAAAATACAAGATTTATTTGGAAATAATAATAAATAAAAAATTGCAGGACTGATTGTTGGTAGAATTCAAAATTTAATTACCAATCATCAGTTACCAGCTGTTAAACATATGCAAGAACAAATTAAAAAAATCAAAGAAGAAGCTGTTAAGGAAATTGCGGAGATTAAAGATGGACAAGAAATTCAAGATTTAAAAGTGAAGTATTTGGGGAAGAAAAGTGAATTTAATCAAATCTTAAAAGGACTAAAAGATTTATCGGTAGAAGAAAAGAAAATTATTGGTCCTTTAGCCAATCAAACCAAGAATGAAATTAAAGAATTACTGGAAAAAAAAGAAGAGGAGTTGGAAAGTGTTATTGATGCGGAAAAAGAGTGGATTGATGTTACCGCTCCCGGCACAAGAATCAAGCCGGGCAAATTGCATCCACTGACTTTGGTGCAAAATCAAATTGAAGATATTTTCACTTCTATGGGATTTGAAATTGCTGACGGTCCGGATGTGGAAACTGAATTTTACAATTTTGATGCCATTAATATGCCTGATGATCACCCCGGACGGGATATGCAAGATACCTTTTGGATATCTCGAGAGGAGGGACGAAAAAAGGGAACGGGAACTGTTTTGCGAACTCAAACTTCCAGTGTCCAAGTGCGGTATATGAAAGAGCACAAACCGCCGTTAAGAATTATTGTACCTGGAAGAGTTTTTCGTAATGAAGCGACTGACGCTTCTCATGAGCACACCTTTCATCAATTTGAAGCATTAGTGGCCGGACCGGATGTTAGTGTGGCAAATTTTTTGTATATCGCCGAAACATTTTTTACTCAGTTTTTTGGTGAAAAAATTAAAGTTCGTTTGCGACCGAGTTATTTTCCTTTTGTGGAGCCCGGTTTTGAATTTGACATTTCTTGTACAAATTGCGGTGGTGATGGTTGTTCTACTTGTTCGCGGACCGGTTGGATAGAAGTGGGTGGTGCCGGGATGGTACATCAGAATGTTTTTGAGGCGGCCGGTTACAAACGGGGAAAATATCAGGGATTTGCTTGGGGCTTCGGTTTGGAGCGATTGGCGATGATGAAATACAAAATCAACGACATCCGTCTTTTTCACAGTGGGGATGTAAGATTTACAGAGCAGTTTTAAGACACTACGAATCTACAAATCAAGTACGAATTTGCGAATAGAAAATTTAATTAAAAATAAAAAATAAAAATATGAGCAACAAAATAATCATTACGATAATGGCAGTAGTAATTATGGTTCTAATGGGCATAGTGGGGTACTTACTTATTAGCAAGAGTAATAGTTCGTCTGAAATAAATAAAGCTCAATATAGTCAAGATAGGAATATTTCAGTTAATAAAAATAAATATTTTATTGACAAGAAACCGTATGAATCTATTGCAATAAAAGATTTAAATGGAAAGGAAATTTACAGATTTGAAGGACTGGATGCTGTTGGAGATGTAGAGGGAATTACTAATGATAATAAATTTTTTTATAAATGCAACGAGGATGGTAATTCACAATCATTTTTGGATGTTTATTCTCTGCCGGATATGAAATTGGTATTTCAAAATCCATTTAAAAATGAATTGTTGGTAGAATGCGGTCAGTATAATCAGGAAAAAAATTCCATAGTATTTTTCACAAGCCCAGACTGGAACAGTACAAAAGTAAAACACGAGTATTATTTTGATAAAAAACAATTAAAAAATGAAGAACAGCCTATCGTTAAACAAAATGGTGTAAATAATATTGAAGACACTGGTAAATTTGAGGATGTTAATTTCGGAATTAAATTTGAGTATCCCAGTGGGTATAAAATTGGAAATATGGGACATTCGACAAAAATTATTCGCAAGCCCGGTAACTCAATGAAGGTAGATACCATAGAAATCGTGAAGCAGAATGGAAAAAAGATGGATTTTAAAATTATCATCACCAAATCAAAAGAAAATATAATCATCCCGGATAACACCAAGTCAGATAATGATAAGTTGGAAGATAAACTTATTGGCGATATTAAATATAAAAAATTTAAATTGACCGGAATGGGCGAGGCATATGGTTATTTTGTAAAAAATAACGGTTACTATTATACTTTTGAAACAGTTTTTGCTCCAAAAGGTTCTAAGGAAGCGCAAATTTTTGAGGACATTATGAAAACAGTTAGATTTATTGAGTAGTTTTAAAACACAGGTTTAAAATGATGAAATACAAAATCAACGACATCCGACTTTTTCACAGTGGGGATGTAAGATTTACAGAGCAGTTTTAATTTTTTTGTAATTTTATGACGGAAAAAGGAAAAGAAAATACTGCATTATATGACAGAGTGGCATATAGGACAAGTAAATTTTTAAATTTACTTTTCAGGTCACTAGCCTATGAACATGTAGGGTATCTTAATGATATAATTAAGATGGTTGGTTTTAAAGATGAAGAAAAATGGATTGATCTTGGGTGTGGTTTTTTACAGAAGGCGGCAAAGACAGTTAGTTACGTGACCAATATCGAGGTTTTTGGTATGGATGAGAGCAAATATATGCTTAAACGAGGTGTTGATCTAAATCCAATGTTTGAAGGGATGGTTTTTGCTGGGGATATTGTTCGGTTGCCAGTACGGGATAATAGCGTTGATGGTGTATTTGCTTTTCAATCTTTACATCATTTATCATATAATGACTTTTCAAAGAGTATTGATGAAATTAAGCGGGTTCTTAAGCCGGGAGGAAGAGTTGCGATTATTGAAACTTTTGATGTCGGAGACAACAAGTTTAAAAAAATGTGGTTTCGGAGTATTGAGAGAGAGTATGTGCATATATCAAACAGGGGATTGAACAGTAATACTTCGGTATATTACAATCTGCCAAAAAGCGAGTTTGTCAGAGACTGGGAAGATGCTGGCTTTAAATTGATAAGCAAAAATTATAAAGGTATTAAAGGTATTTTCGTGAAAGTGATAGATAACATTAGATACTTTATTTCAGAACCATTGGTATTTGAGTTAAAGGAGTAAGTTAATGGCAAATTTATTTCGGTATATTATAATGAAAAAATAAAATTTCAGTATATTACAATTTTTTTTTGAGGTTTCTATTATAGAGATTTTAATTTGACCAAATGGTGGTCATTTGGTATCATTGTTGTTGTTAAAGCGGGTATAGTTAAGTGGTATAACGAAGGTCTCCAAAACCTTAGTCGGGAGTTCGATTCTCTCTACCCGTGCCGGAAAAAATCTTCAATTAGTAAAAGTAAGTAATCAGTAATGATAACTGGTTGTTTTAATTTTTTGGGTACTACAAATCATCTACAAATTTATAAATAAAAATTATCCAATCTTGCATATTAGATACTAACCTCCTAAACGATTCTCGTGTATTGCTTTCTGTTTAAACTCATTGAATCATTTTAAATTGAATTTAAATTTTAAATTATTTTCGACTTTCTTTATTTCGGCAAGAGATACAATCTATTCCATCGCTCGGCTGAACGCCTCGTTTCTCCTCGAGATTGAATCTCTGTCTTACTCGCTCTACTACAAAACTGATTGGTCTTTTCTTGGAGCGAAACGAGTGATGGTGCGCCCACCATTTTTCCCGATCTCTTCTTATTGTTAATAACTTTTTATCTTGATGTGGTATAATGAAATAAACTGTCACTGCTGGAATTTCTATTTTCGGTTGCTATTTGTTTATGAATGTCATGATGTTTGTTTTTAAAATGGTTACGATAAAGAAGGATAATTAAAAAACAAAATGAAAATAAATAATTCAAGGCAAAGACACCGGCGATTTAAAAATAGAAAAATCGTCAGATTTTTAGCTGCCTTTTTAGCACTGTTAATGTTTGCTACCAGTAATGGCAGTTTTTTGGTTTGGGGAATGAGTGAAGGGCGGTTAAATTTTTTGGGAACACCGGTAGCGGAGGCAAAAATAATTGAAACGGCTGAGGCCAAGATTGTGGAAAACGCTCAGGCAATTACAGTGGAAGAAATTATGAACGACAGCCGGAGTGACGAAAGGCATTGGTGGGAGTTTTGGCGAAAAAAAACAACGGAAAAGGATGGAAATAAAAAGCGGAAAAGTATTTTTTCCGATTCTGAAACCGAGTTGGTTGCCCGAGAAATTTTAGGAGACAGAACAGTAGATGTTTTAAATGAAGATGTGTTAGCAGTAGAAAACCAAAACGGAATGGATGCCGGGATGATAAATAATGAGGAGGTAAAAAATAACAGTGAGGTAAACGAGGATAGTGACGGAATAGATAAAGATGTAATGGATAAAATTGAAGTGATAGATTTAAGCGAGGAGGATTCTGTTGATGGTGCGGACAAGAAACAAAGAGGATTTTTTCAGAAAATATGGACCAGTTTTGTTGAAATATTTAACAAGAGTATTAAAACTTCAATTTTAGAAGGTGCAGGCAGGCAAAGTGTGGGGAATGATGCTGATACCATAGGTATTGCGATGGTTAATGAGGCACGACAAAAAATTGCTCGAGGGGTCATGGATGGTTGGTTTCCGAGTGGTCTATTGTCACAAGTACCACAAGTATTTCCCGCTGGTAACCTGCCAAACTCATTGAGCGCGGCAAAAAATTTAGCCGACTTTTTTAGTGGAAAGGGAAAAAATAATAGCCAAAAAAATAATAAAAAGAAAAATCCCAAGCTCGTAGTCCGGGCTAGTAACCCCCAGGAAGCCGCTAAAAAAGCAGGTGTTGATATGACTCCGGCTACATACACAAAAAAACAAGGAGAATACACAATAATTTACAACGGAAAAGAACCGGTGGCTTCGGTAAGAAAGGGATCGTCGTCAAAGTATGAGGTTACTGTTTTTAACGGAAACAATAATAAACTTCAACCATTACCAAAAGAAAAACCTTGGCAAAATCCGGATAAAAATCCAACCGCTGACACTCTTAGTAATACCGACAAATATGAAAATATTGAGCTCAACAGAGTGGAAAAAATAACCGGCAAAGATGGAAAGCCGTATTTAATTGGATACGATAAGAATGGCAAAGCGGTTTTAAGTGCACCTATGTATAAAATAGCCGGAAAAAATGAAACCATAGAAAATCTTGGAAAGATTGCTGTTAGGGGATTGTCGATAATATGGATGAATTCTCCTTGGGGCGTCATGAGTCTTTTGGTAGATCCGGAAGTACATGAAGTAGCTGGAGATATAAAAAGGAACTGGTTAGATGATGACACACATAACTTTATATATCAAGTTGTCACTTTTCAAAATGACAATCCGGAAGAATACAGTAAGGCGCGAAAATTACTTAAAGAAGCTTCAAAAAATAATACTTCAAGAGTTGTAAGTGTTACTCCTTTAGATGAGGAAACATATCAACCGATTGGTCAGAAAAATGCTCTTAATAGGTATGTTAAAGAAGGGGATAGGATTTTAAGGAATCCTGATGGAACGGTAGTTGTTGTGAACGGGGAAGGTGAATTGAGATTATCAGTTACTCCAAGTGGCGAAGTTGTATTTCCTAGTTCAATGGCTACTAAAAATAAAGGAATAGGATTAGCCAAGCCGGAATACAACATGATAACTGTCGCCGCCCTGGGAGGTGCTTTACAACGGAAAGGAATTTTGCCGACCGGCATGTTGTCGGTAGAACGTGTTTTGGCTGCTTGGAACAATCTATCTAAAAAACAACAAAAACAAATTGCTGGTGAGGTTAAAGAATTCCTTGAAGATCCAGCAAAGTTCGAGAATATCATTCCTGATATTTTTGGAGATGTTAATAATCATCTAAAAGATGCGAAAAAAGAACTAGAAAAAATTACAAAAGAGATAGAAAATGCTCTGTATGAAGCGAAAAAATGGTTGGGTGCGGAAGGAGATGATGAAGAAAAGAATAAGGGTATTTATCACGAAGAAGAAATTGATAAAATACCCGTTTCAACAGACAAGCGCCCTGAATTACTGCAAATCACTCCGACTGGAACAAAACAAAAAGTACAAAAGATTTCTTTACAACCGGGTGTAGATTATGCTTACAATCCGGAAACCGGCACTTATGAAGAATGTGGTGCCATCGGATCATTCTTCAGTGTTTTCAGTGGTTGTAAGCCGGCGGAAAGTTATGCTCACAATCCCGGAGTGGTTATAGCCGACAATACCAATCAACCGCAAGCTTCATTGGAAGTACA
>Ga0256914_1000171_pt1 | contig 62591 bp, 39 predicted proteins | sample HulkmetaG_FD_191571 | JGI IMG/M metagenome (GOLD analysis project Ga0256914, IMG submission 191571) | Hydrothermal chimney microbial communities from Main Endeavour vent field at the Juan de Fuca Ridge, Pacific Ocean - Hulk | ecosystem: Environmental > Aquatic > Marine > Hydrothermal vents ...
GGAAAGGAACAGGGCGGGCTAATTGCCTGTACTGAAATTGGGCCGCATCTTCCGTTAGAAAATATCCGAGCCTTGTACGAGGCCTTCCGGGAATTTACGCATTAGCATTAAAATGACGAATTGTGACGCGACTCTTCGGGCTGCTTTGTTAGAATGCAGAGCGAAATCAATTAAAAATTTTGGCCACCGATCGACACAGAACAAGATGAAAAATGAAAAAGGAAAAAGGTCGCCGGTTGCCGAGTAGTCCCGCCTGCCGGGGCGTATCGAGGCACCGACGGGAATGGGCAACCCGCCAAACACCATCCTGTGGGGACGGTTGAATGCCAACACCGCATATGTTAGACAACCATTGATTAACACCGCGGCTTTAGCCCGGTGATTGGAAAGCGAAGAGCCGCCAGAAAACCGTTTCAACGGTTTTCGCTGAGAACACGGTGGGTGGATATTCCTGAAACCGCTAAAGCGGTTTTATTATATTAGATCGGGTTATGTCGATTCACCGGGCTGAAGCCCGGTGTTAATGGATGAGGGGGACGTTCTCCATTCACCCCCAATGAATTGGGGGCCTAAAATCACCCCATCCCGGGGGATGCGGCAAAGGCTGTTGGTCGATTGAATTGTGCCACCACGAGGTGGTAGGCATCCCTTCGGGATGAATGGTGCCGTCACCAGGTGGCGCGCCGGTTGCCGAGTAGTCCCGGCTTGCCGGGGCGTATCGAGGCACCGGCGGGTGGTACACATCTCCCTTAACCCTTACACCCTTAACCTTCTAACTTAATGCAGCCACCGAATAACGCGTACACGCTGTCTGATTGAGCACAAATGACAAGGATTACGCAAATGGGTGTGGAAGCAGGAAATTGGAAGGTTAGCAGTTTGGGGTAAAAAATCTTTTTCAGCTTTCACTAAAATTAGCGGGAGTGTGTGGGAGTCGAACCCACCTGTCCCAAATAGCGGGACACACGCGGCTTTGAAGGCCGGGGGAGCCACCGGGCCCCATTCACTCCCGTGAAGAAATTAAATTACGAATTTCTTTCCATAAGACGCAATATTTCTTGAAAGATGTTTTGTTTGTTCTGTATCTTTCTAAAAAAAGAACCTTTTCTGGAGAATCGTCATGTTTAAAAAGTGCCTTGTCTCCCCGGAACAATTAAACAAACGTGTGAATTTGTCCAAATTTCGTTTTGAAACCACTGCCGATATTCCGCCATTAAAAACCGTAATTGGTCAGGACCGTGCCGTTTCTTCCATTAATTTTGCCCTGGGTATGGACCATTCCGGCTACAATGTATTTGTGTCCGGGCATTACGGAAGCGGCCGTACAACCATTGTAATGGATTTGCTCAAAAAAGTGGCCAAGAACGGAAACGTACCACCGGATTGTATTTTAGTGTACAATTTTGAATCGCCCGACGAACCGATCTCCATCCAGTTGCCTGCCGGTGAGGCCTGTGCGTTTAAAGATCGTATGAAAAAGTTAATCGTCAGTTTGCGCAAAGAGCTGCAGAAATCATTTGAGTCCAAACATTTCGATCAGGAAAAGGCCAAACTGGTCGATGCTTTCAATGAAAAAAAACAGGAACTGTTGCAACAGTTAGAGCTGGAAGCGAAAGCTCTGGATATTCAAATTCAGGCTTCCAATGTGGGCTACGTGACCGTGCCCTACAAAGACGGAAAGCCGCTAACTCCCGAAGATTTTCAACGCTTGTCCAAAGAAGAACAAGACACCATTAACAACAATATTAATTACATCCAAAAACGCATTCAGTACGTCTTGCGGGAAATTAATATTCTGGAACGGAAGTTGGCCGATCAATTGGAAGATCTTACTCAGAAAACGGCGCGCTGGGTAGTAAACAACCATTTCGCCCATTTGCTGGAGTTGTATCAGGCCTACGAAGAAATCAAACGTTATTTGCAAATGGCTGCGGACGACATCATTAAAAATGTTGCCGAATTTATCGGAAAAGAAGAAGTCGCTCAATTGCCCATTCCCACACCATCACCCATCAAGGTCGATAAATATGCAGTGAATGTGCTGATCGATAATTCCCGGCAGAAAGGCGCACCGGTTGTATTCGAAACCAATCCCACTTACGCCAATTTGTTCGGTCGCATTGAAAAGAAGGCCTATCAGGGATTCATTTACACCGATTACACATTGATTAAAGCCGGCTCGCTTTTGCAAGCCAATGGCGGATTTCTTGTGCTGGAAATCGAACAACTGTTAAAGCATCCCTTTGTGTACGAAGCGTTGAAACGCACGTTGCGTTCGGGCACGCTCAAAATCGAAGATTTCTCCGAATTAATTGGTGTTGTTACGGCCACTTCGCCCCGGCCGCAGCCCATTCCGGTAAACATGAAGGTCGTTTTGATCGGGCAGGCTTACCTTTACCGTTTGCTTTACAATCTGGATGAAGAATTTCGCAAAATTTTTAAGGTGCGCGCCGATTTCGACGTGGAGGTGAAAGAGACTCCGAAAACACTGCAACAATACGTGCGCTTTGTCAGCCGTGTAGTGCACGAAGAAAATCTTTTACATTTTCGTCAGGATGGGGTAGAAGCGGTGATTGAATATGCCTATCGTTTGGCCGATCATCAGAAGAAACTTTCCATTCGGTTTGGCGAGCTGGTTAAAATTATTCGCGAATCTTCGTACTGGGCCCAACAAAAACGCCGAAAAGTGGTAGGGCGTAAGGAAGTGGAAGCCGCTATTGAAAATTTGATTTACCGCCACAATTTGATTGAAGAAAAAGTCCACGAAGCCATTACGGAAAAAACGATTAACATCGATGTGAGCGGCTTTAAAGTGGGGCAGATTAACGGCCTGGCAGTGTACGATTTGGGCGATCACATGTTCGGACGCCCCTCGCGCATTACCATTAACACCTACATCGGTTCCCGGGGAATCATCAATATCGAGCGCGAAGCGAAGCTGAGCGGAAAAATACATGATAAAGGGGTGTTAATTTTAGCCGGGTATTTTTATCAAAAATTTGGTCAGGATATGCCGCTGTCTTTTTCGGCATCGATTACCTTCGAGCAAAATTATTCGGGCATCGATGGGGATAGTGCCTCCTCCACCGAACTTTACGGGCTCATTTCATCGCTTTCGGGCGTACCCATTAATCAGGGAATTGCCGTAACCGGTTCGGTGAATCAAAAAGGAGAAGTGCAGGCAATCGGTGGGGTCAATGAAAAAATCGAAGGCTTTTTCAAGGTTTGCCAGTCTCGCGGGCTGACCGGTGAACAGGGCGTTATTATTCCCAAGGCCAATGTTAAAAATTTGCTGTTAAAATCCGAAGTTGTGGAGGCCGTTAAGGCCGGAAAATTTCACATCTGGGCAGTGGACAACATCGAAGATGGGCTGTACATTTTAACCGGGCAAAAATGCGGAGTACGCCACAAGGACGGCAGCTACACCAAAGATTCCATCTTTGAACGCGTGCGCCAAAAATTGGTGGAATTTGCCAAACAATCATCGGCTTTTCGCAAGCAAATCGACCAGATGACCAAGAGAGAAAACGAACAAAGAAACGGCGAAGACGATTAAAGATTTTGCAAAGCAGGTAAAGTAATAAGGGCATTCCTGTTGTTCCGGGAATGCCCTTTGTCTTTTACCGATTATTTCTGATAAAGAGCGTTCCACCATTCCGGCTGTGCTTTGAGCCACTTGTCGAACCAGGCCAGAATGGTTTTAGTCCATTGCTTGCGTTTGCCATAGGTGAGAATGTGGTGATTTTCTCCCTTAATTTCCACAAATTCTACAGACCTTCCCAAAAGTTTTAAAGCGGTAAACAGTTGAATGCTCTCTCCGGGCGGCACATTGGTATCGGCAGTGCCATGTAAAAGCAGCAAGGGTGTTTTAATGTTTTGGGCGTTGAAAAGCGGGCTGCGATTCACGTAAATATCTTGCCGATTCCAGGGGAAACTATTGGCCGTTGCAATGGCGCTGTACAGATAGCCCCAGTAACCTTCTCCCCAGTAGCTGGAAATGGAGCTAATTCCGGCGTGCGCTACTGCGGCAGCAAACAACGAAGTTTTGCTGACCAGCGACATGGTCATGAAACCTCCGTAAGAGGCGCCGATACATCCTACGCGGGACGAATCGACAAAAGGATGTGTTTTGAGAAAGAAACGGGTCCCGTCGATGATTTCTTGCGCCACACGCTGTCCCCAATCATTGACATGCAGGGCCGAAAAAGCCTGACCAAAACCAATGGCACCGGCCGGTTGCAAAACGTACACCACGTAACCGTTGGCGGCCCACAACTCTTTGGGGTAGCGCCCCCCAAAGGAACGGGTAACCGGCGTGGTTCCGCCGTAGTAATAAACAATGGCCGGATAGGTTTTTTGAGAAGAAAAATCGGGCGGGTAGTAAATTCTTCCCTCAATTTTTAATCCGTCTCCGGCAGTAAAATCGAAATTTTCAACTTTGCCGAATTTAAGCTCTTGATAAAAATTGTCAAGAGAAGTTTCCAAATAATGAAACCGCTTCTTGGCTAAATCCAGTGCGACCAGTCGCGGTGGGAAAGACGGCCCGGAAACGACGGCCGCCGCGATGGGACGCCCGGAAGCTTTGGCAAAGCGATGTACAACGGCACCTCCGGCAGGAATGAGGGAAAAGCGTTTGTCTTTAACCGAAAATGCGTACAGATGCTGGTAGGCATGGTCGGTCGTTAAAAAGTAAATGGTCTGTCCATCCTTACTCCATTGGGCATGATTGATGGATGGATTAAACTTTTTCGTGACGGGAAAAAGTTTCCCGGATTTCAGCTCGTACAGATAGGCTTGCGTATCGTAATCATTTGCCGGAACATTTTTGGGCAGGTTTACGCCTAACCCGTCAAAGGCATCCGGTCCGCCCAAAATCAGAAGGTAACGCCCGTCCGGCGACCATTGAGCGGAATTAGCCCATTTATCGTTCCAAAGTGAATCGACGTGTAAGTCTTCCAGGTTCAGAATAAAAAATTGGGTTTTAGAGTAAGGGCGTTCTTTGTAATTGGGTAGGCTGCGGGTGAACAGCAACTTTTTCCCGTCCGGACTGATTGCATTCAACCGGGTGCTCAGGCGTCCGGCTGTTAATCGTTGCCGCGTACCCGTCGGCAGGTTCAGGCGGTACAGGAAACTCCGTGTGCGCCACCAGGGCCAGCGATCCTCCAGCCCTTTTAATCGCTTTAATCCCGTTTGATTTTTGGCGGGCGGCTGCTCGATGGAATAGACCAAAAACGAGCCATCCGGGCTCCATGTGTAATTGGAAAAATGTTTGAGCCCCCTGGCCAGAATACGCGTTTTTTCGGATTGCAGATCATACAGCCAAAGGGTCGTTTGGTCATCTTCAGTTGTCACATAGGAGAAGGACCGCCCATCGGGTGCCCATTCGAATTGTTTTATTTTCAGAATTCCGCGAAAGGAACGGAACCGTTTCCCGTTCTTCAAACGAAAAATTTCGATCCAGCTTTCGTTTTTGTCCGAAGGGGGCAGGGCCTGTTTAAACCGGACCGCCACAAACCGACCCTGCGGAGAAACCACCAGGCGGGTAATGCGCGGTGCATTCAGTAATTTTTCCGTAGTTAAAGTTTCATCTGGAATCGTAGCAAATTTGAGAGCAGCCGGTTCGGCGTAATCGGGAAGTTCCAAACGGGTGCTTATTTGTACGGTCGGATTTTGTTGTGCGGGAATGATGGCTTTGATGAGCAACAAATGCTGGCCGGGTTCCATTGCCACGGCCCGGGATGCGCTTTCGGATGTTGCACGGGTAAATTGTGTGTCGGCTCGCGATTTTTTAATGATGGATTTTCCATCCAAATAGGCTTGAAACATGGTATTGCTTGCGATTCTGATTTTGGCTTTCAAAAAACGCATTGGGCGCAAATACAGGGCAAAATAGTACAATTGCGCCTTTTTTAACGGATGAGAAATTTTGAGTGTAAGCGTGTCGTCAGGGCATTCGACGGTTTTCCACGTGAGAAACGCACCCTTCTCCCAGGGAATGCGTGCGCCCTGTTTGGGGTGCCACTGAGATGTGTTGACAAACGAAAAATCCAGAAAATCTTTTAGAGAAACGGTTTTGCCCTGTAAATCGGGTATCTGGTGGAAGGCCGGTAAAGAGATGGGAACGGGGCCCAATTGCAGCCAACGGTTAACGGCAAGGGTAGAAGGCGTTGCGGTACCGGAGAAAGCGGTACTTCCCGCAAAAACGAATAGAAGAATCAGGGCGAATGTAACAAATTTTTTCATGGTTTGCTCCGCATTGATGATTGAACAAAAAGCAATTTAGTTAAAGAGGAAAAAAGAATAAAGCATTTGCCGAAATTCATGAATAAAATTTGTTCCATTCACGCTTTATTGCGAAATTAGTTTCGAGATAACCAAGGAGAAAAGCAAGGCATTATGAAACGCTATTATTTCGATTACGCAGCCACTACGCCCGTTGATCCGCGGGTGGCGGCTTATCTACAGGAATTGTACGCCAACCATTTCGGCAATTCGGCCGGGGTACACGCTTTTGCCCGTGACATGCGCGAAATTTTGGATGCCGCGCGCCAAAACGTGGCCGGTTTTCTGGGAGCGCTTCCCGATGAAATTATTTTTACCGCTTCGGCCACCGAAAGCAACAATTTCATCATCAAAGGATTGGCGCAGCGCCATCCGCAAAAAAAGCATCTCATCATCAGCGATATCGAGCACGCTTCGGTTCTGCGCACGGCGCAATTTCTGGAGAAGGCAGGTTACGAGCTGTCGTTTTTGCCTGTGGATGCCAGCGGAAAAATCCAGATCGATCAGCTCCGTCGGCTCATTCGTCCCGATACGCTTTTGGTTTCGGTGATCTGGGTGAACAACGAACTGGGTACGGTGCAGGATGTGCAAAAAATCGGTGCCATTTGCCGCGAGGCCAACGTGCTTTTTCACACCGATGCGGTACAGGGTTTTGCCAAATTGCCTTTGAATGTTCGCGAAGCGCACATCGACCTGCTGACGGCTTCTTCCCACAAAATATACGGTCCCATTGGCGCCGGGCTGGCCTTTGTGCGCAATGGCGTTAGCCTTGAACCGCTGCTGCACGGCGGGGGACACGAGTTCGGCAAACGCGCCTCTACGGTTAATGTCCCGGCCATTGCGGCTTTTGTTAAAGCCGCGGAATTATACGAACAGGAACGGCAAAGCGAGCACGAGCGAATACGCGCTCTGCGCCAGCGGATTATTACGGCACTGCAGGAATCAATTCCTCAAATGCGTCTGAATAGTCCGGATGACGGTTTGCCGCACATTCTGAACATTTCGTTTAAAAACGTCAACAACGAAATTCTGGCCATGTATCTGGATCGTCAGGGAATTGCCGTGGCCACGGGTTCGGCGTGTTCTTCGGGCAAGGTGAGAGAATCGCGTATTTTAAAGGCGCTGAATGTTTCCCGCGAGTGGAGCAGCGGAACGTTGCGAATCAGTTTGGGGCGCTTTACCAGCGAAGAAGAAACGGACTACCTGATAAACGAATTACCAAAAGCCGTGGAAAAAGTGAGAAAGATGTCGTAAATGGAAGCCTATTTGTGTCATTACAGTGAAATCGGGTTGAAAAAAGGAAACCGTACGTATTTCGAGCGGATTCTGGAACAAAACATGCGCAGAAGCCTTCAGGTCTTTTTGCCGGAGGCCGCCTTTAAAATTCAAAAGACCAACAAACGCTTTATTGTCGAGTTTAAAGACGAAGCGAATCCGGAACGGGTGGAGCAGGCCCTGAGTTACGTTTTCGGCATTGTCAATTATGCGCGTGTGCGCGTGGTGCCGCCGGAAATCGAGGCCATTGCCCGGGCAGCAGTGGAGCTGGTGACGCAAAAGGAGGGCCAAACGTTTGCCATTGTGACCCGGCGTGCCGACAAGCATTTCCCCATGAATTCGCAGGAAGTCAATCGCGAAGTGGGCGCGCAGGTGGTTGCGGCTACCGGCAAGGGGGTAAATTTGTCGCAGCCGGACATTACCTGCCACATCGAAATCATGCCGCGCAAAGTGCTGGTTTACGTGGATAAACGTCCCGGCCCGGGCGGGCTACCGGTCAGTTCCAGTGGCAAGGTGCTGGTTCTGCTTTCCGGCGGATTCGATTCGGCAGTGGCTTCGTATTTTGCCTTGAAGCGCGGCGCCAAATGCACCTTCATTCATTTTCATTCCTATCCTTACACCACGCGTGCCTCACAGGACAAGGTGATCGAATTGGCACGCCAACTGAATTATTACCAGTTTCAAAGCAAATTGTACATGGTGCCTTTTGCCGAAACTCAGGAAGACATTGTGTTTAATACTCCTGAGCGTTATCGGGTGATTTTGTATCGGCGTTTCATGATGCGCATTGCGGAACGTCTGGCGAATCGTGAGGGCCTAAAGGCTATTGTCACGGGAGAATCGCTGGGACAGGTCGCCTCGCAAACGCTGGAGAATCTGGGCGCTATCGAGCAGGTAACCACCCTGCCTGTTTTGCGTCCGCTGATCGGACTGGACAAAAATGAGATTATTGCCGTGGCGCGCCGTATCGGCACTTACGATATTTCCGTCAAACCGCATGACGATGCGTGTACGCGCTTTATGCCCAAACATCCGGAAACGCGCGCCAAACTGGATCGGGTGCTCGAAGCCGAAAAAGCGCTCGACGTGGAGGCCATGATCGAAAAAGCAATGGAAAAAACAGAGGTGATCGAGATTTGAAGGGGGGAAGTTGCAAACTTCCCGCGTTCCTCCTATTCCTTACTCCGGTTCAGCATGCGGTACAGAGTAGCCCGATCCACCCCCAGGTGTTTGGCTGCTCTGGTTACATTGCCATTGAATTTGTTCAACAAAATTTTTAAAAACTCGCCTTCTATTTTGCGTGCGGCCCTGTGTGCCGCCTGCTTCCGCAGGCGGTTTAAATTATCCCAGGTCAGTGGCGTATGGTCGGTTAGAATGGCATCGGATTCACGAGCCAAATCCAGATTACCTTTGACCAGCTCTCTGCCAATGGTTTGACCTTTCGTTAAAATAATCAGGCGCGTAATGACATTGTTTAATTCCCGAATATTTCCGGGCCAGTCGTAATTCAAAAACAATTCGATGGCGGAATTTTCAATTTTAGGCTTTGGCAAATTCAGTTCCGCCGCCCGCTGCGTCAAAAAATAATCTACCAGTAAAGGAATGTCCGATTTGCGTTCCCGCAAAGGCGGCAGGTGAATGGGAAAGACCTCCAGACGGTAGAACAGGTCTTCGCGAAATTGGCCTTTTTGCATCATTTGTCGTAAGTCTTTGTTGGTGGCGGCAATAATGCGCGCATTGGTCTGGAGAACGGTACTACCGCCGAGGCGTTCGAATTCTTTGTTCTGCAGCACGCGCATAAGTTTGACCTGAGCGTTCAAACTCAATTCACCGATTTCATCCAAAAAAATGGTGCCTGCCGAAGCAATCTCGAATTTGCCCGCTTTTCTGCGCGTGGCTCCGGTAAAGGCTCCTTTTTCATAACCGAACAGTTCGCTTTCGATGAGCTGTTCCGGCAACGCGCCGCAATTTACCGCAACAAAAAGCTCTTGCGCGCGTCGGCTTAGTTTGTGGATGTGTCTGGCAACCAATTCCTTGCCCGTGCCGCTTTCTCCGGTAATGAGCACCGTAAAGTCATTTGCCGCAGCCAGTTGAATTTTTTCCTTAATTTGCGCCAAAAGCGGATGCCGACCGATAATTCTTTCGTAAGGCTTAAACGATTCTTCCATCAAAAGTTCGGAACGCGCTCTGTCCAGCTTGCTTTTCAGCGCGCGCTCGATGTGGCTGTGCAGCTCTTTGAGACTGAAATTCTTGGAAATGTAATTTTCCGCACCCGACTTAATGGCCTCGACTGCCGTGTCAATGGAACTGTGCTCTGTGACCATGAGAACGGGTAGTTGTGCGTCCGCACGTTTGATTTCTTTAAGCAAATCCAGACCGTTTTCATTTTGCAAAACAAGATCTAACAGAACCACATCCGGCTGGATTTCCCGAATCTTTGTTAGGCCAAGCCTGCCATTGGTTGCCGTAAAAATTTCGTAATCGTTACGCAACAGAAAAGCCAGGTCGTTTAAAAAATCCTGATCATCATCGATGATGAGAATAATAGGTTTACTTTTCATTCTACTTCCTGTAATTCGACGGTCATTGTCGTACCACGGGCGGGTTGGCTTTCTTTGACAAAAATGCGTCCGTGGTATTTTTCAATAATTTGTTTGGAATAAAAAAGGCCCAGACCGGTGCCGCCTTTCCGGGAAAAGCCCTTTTCAAAAATGCGTTCCGTATCTCCGGACGGCAGGCCCGCTCCGTTATCGCTTACTTCAATCAAAAATTTCGGCGTCTTTTTCAGCAGGTGAATTTTGATTTGCGGTGTTTGGTTTTGCGCAACGGCTTTGAGCGCATTTTGCAGCAGGTTGTCCAGTACCAATGTTAGCTCTTCTTGTTTGATCAGGGCCCGGGCCGCACCTTCGTAATTGCGAAAAACCTGAAAGGTTGCCGGACTCTTTTCCAACAATACGACCAAATTCAGAACCACTTTTCCGGGATCGCAACTAAATGTGCCGAATACCTCGTCCCGGATGCGTTTCAGTGTTTCGTAAACGGTATTGATTGCGCCTTTTAACTGCGGTTGATGCGCACGGTCAAAGCGAATGGTTTTTTGCTTGAAAAGGTGAATGGCAGATTTTAGCTGTTCGCCTTCCGTTTTAAAGGCCTCATGCTCGGCAAGCAGCCTCTGAATGCGCAAAATCAACGGCAGGTTCGTTTCCTGAAAAATGCGCAGCCGGTGCCGAACCAGTCTTTCGAATTCGGGCCAGTCGGCCTTGTTTTCGGGTGCATTGTTCAAAAGCAGGCGCAAACCCAGCAAATTTTTTGAAGCCCATTCGCCATGATTAAAAAGCAGGAGATTTTCCAGCAATTCGTGTTCGAGGTCTTCTTTCTTTTTGGAAGCCAGAAGCGAGCGGGAAAGAATGCGCGTGAAGAGTATGGGGAACAGAGCCCCGGCCGTTACAATCGTCAAAGGCAGAAAAAAACGAAAGAAGGGCTGGGGTTGATCGGCGTTGGAGATCAACAGCAACCAGAACACCAGCAAATTCATGAAATTAACCAGCATGACGGTTGTGCTGTTCCAATGCAATTTATTTGCTCCGTACCACCCGGAAAGAAACAGAATGGCGAATGCCAGCAAGGTGATCAGGGCGTACAGGCGATTGTCGCGTGTGGCAAAAAAGCGTCGGATGTCCCCGGGAAGCCGGTACATTAATGCTCTGGCGCCGGATAGTTCGGGAACGATTAAAATTTGTCCGGCACGAACGTTTTTCAGGGTGATCGTTTTGCCCCCGTAAAATGCCACAACCACATCACACGCAGCGGTGTCTGGCAAGCCGAAGTGTGCCATTAACTGATTTTGATGATCGGCCGCGTAGCGACGGCTGCCCAGTTGGCGAAAGGCAAGCAAACGCTGCGGATTGTTTGCCTGTCCTGCGGGAAAGACGGAAATTTTGGCGCCCAGACCAAAGCTGTTGGAGCGCACGCCGCGGGGGATAACTTCAAGATAATTTTTGTCGTCCAGATCGTTAATCCACAGAACATTTTGATCTTTGGTGTAACCGAAAATGTCCATGTCACCGTCGGCGTCGACGTCTGCGGAAACAGCGCCTAACAAGGCGGGATGAGCCACATTAAATGCCTCGCCCGCTTCCACAAAGTTCCGGCCGTTCCGGTTTAAAAACAGGTAGTTCCGGCAATTGTCGGGCGCATTCAACGAAAACAAAAAGTCCTCGAAGCCGTCATTGTTCACATCGCAAATTAGAATAAAGCGTGGAATGGTTAAATCGTACGTGTGGCGGTTCAAGGCCCGAAAGCAGGCGAGATGAATCGGCCGAAAATTTCCCTGGCCCATGTTTTCCATGAGCCGGATCGTGTTCAGATCGGACGAATAGATAAGGTCAAGATCGCCGTCGTTGTCGAAATCAAAAGCCGCTGCGCCGATGGCTGCTTCTTTGGGATCGGTAGGCAAAAGGACGGGCGTAAAATGCAAGCCGCCGGCAACGGAATCGCTGGCCAGTAGAAGCCTGAATGGCTGCCACTGGTTGACCAGCAGAAGATCATTCAAATCATCCTTGTTAAAGTCGGCCCAGATGACGTGTTTTGTCCAACCTTTGCTGGCGGCCGATTGGGAATCCGGGGGCGAAGTAAGGGGCAGCCCCCTGTTGAGCAGGAATAGCTGGTGTCCGGCATGCAAATTTTTGTCGAAAAAAGTGGAAATACCGACATCCAGTTTTCCGTCCCGATTAAAGTCTGCGGCGTACAATTCGGTAAAATGTTTTTGGCTGTAGGCCGCGCCGAAGCCGACGGAATCAAAGGCAAAAAGCCCCATCTTGCGATCCGCAAGAAAATATTGAAGAACCGATCCCTGCGGTTGCATTTTTAACGTGCACAGGTCGGTGCGGGCATCGCCATCGAAATCATTCAACAAAAACCGATACATGTGCGGAGTGGAGAAGAATTTGGTTTGCGCGGTAATATCTGTGAACGGCCGGTTGTTCTGGTTCAGATAAAAACGACAATATTCATTTAAGGCCTGGGTTTGTAAAAACAGGTCGGGAAGCGAATCCGAATTCAAGGCAACAAAAGAGGCGCCGTTTAAAACGAAGTGCCTGTTTCGTTCCAGGTGGTAGGCCTCGGCCAGATCGTAAAAGCGGTTGTTGGGCGCAGGACGGTTGAAATACACTTCGCCTTTCCGGGTGATAATCAAAAAACGGGAACTGTCAACTTCGAAATAATTCCGAAAATCGATGTTGCCGGGGATGCGCACATCTTTCAGGTAAACAAATTGAATGGTGCGCTTTATCTGGCCGGGAAAAGGCTCCTGCGTACGCACAAAACGATCTTTTTGCCAATGAAAAATCGCACCGGTACTGGTCGTGAAAAACAGGTCTCCGTTGCGCGTTTTGACCATGCTGCTAATGTCTGGATGGGCTGCCCCTTCAACTGGCAATTTTTCAAACGATTGACCGTCAAATTTGTAGATGCCCTGCCCTCTGGTTCCCAGGTACATTTCGGACGGGGAAACAACCAACATGTGGTAGTGCGTTTTGAAGGGAAGCGCAAGTTTTTTCCATTGACGGTGATCGTATCGCCAGAGCGTTGCCCAGTCGCCGGTTAAATAAATAAGATGGCCATTGATGGGATGAATGCCTTTAATGGGGTTGGCAATGGTCAGGGTGTCCTGTTGCCAGCGCCCGTTTTTTAACCAAAAAAGCGATGTTTTCCAATAGGCATCGTAACCGCTTACCAGAAAAAGCCCCTGCGAAATTCGAGCCGCGCGGAAACCGTGCAAGCGCTCTCTGCCGGGAACAGGGAAACTTTGCCAGTTTCCGTTTTGGTAATGGAAAAGAAAACCGTTTTCATCCAGTAGCCAAAAATCTGTCTGTTGTTTGGCGCAGATGATCTGCGGATTAGAAAAATCAGGCGAGGGGATTTTCTGCCAGGCGTAATTTTCGGAAGCCGCAAGCCCGTTGTAAAAAAGTAAAATGACCGATATCGATTTTAAAATTCCGTTCATACTTAACCACTAAAAAAAGCAAAGCGATTCTTTTTCTGCTGAATTAAAAATAAAAACTGTTGCAGTATTGTGCAACAAATGTGATCCTGTCTTGCAACATTTTATCGACCTTGATCTGCTAAATCTTTAAAAAACAAGAAAAATTTTGGGTGTAAATTCTGGCACGGAATTTGGAACATGTACTTTGGCCAAGAAGGAGAAGCTATGGAAACGAAATTTAAACTGTGCCCGAGTTGTGATTTTTTCTGCAACGTAAAAGAGAACAAATATTATTGCCCCAAATGCGGACAACGCTTAATCGAAGCATGCCCGAATTGCGGGACGCCAATCGATTTTCCGTACGCTCAATTTTGCAGCCATTGCGGACATCCCCTGCGTGAACAGGAAAACAAATTAAAACGAATTTATTAGAAAGAAGATCAGGCAAACATAAAACAAAGCAAAAGCTAAGGAGGACTTTTCATGTTTAGAATCATTGCGATCGTACTTGTTTTAATCGGCTTTTCCCTGCGAGCGCAAACAACCTTGCAGGATTTAATGACCATCTCTGTTGTAGATTCTATTGCACAGGAAGATTACAACACCGGTTGGTACAATGGTTACTACAGCATTAGGTTGGCCACAAACGGGGAAAATGTGTACCTGACGACGAAAAAGATGTGGAAGGAAGATGGACATAATGTGGGCAAAATTTTATTCGGACAAAGGTTGCACCAAGGGGGCTGGCAATTTGTAGTTGCAGATACCTGTGCCGATAGTGTGTACGCGGAACCCGCGGGCTTGATTTTCGATTCGTATTACGACCCGTTCATATTTTTTGTCGACAGACATGGGAACGATCCCTATCAGTTCAAAGTGACGCATCGGAATAATGGCGACTGGCAATCGTATGATTTTGTCAGGGATTATCCTGCCGGGCCGCCGGATTGGATCGATTATGTCGTGGAAAAGTATCAGGATGGCTTTAGTTTGAGTGCCGGTCCCGGTGGCCCTGTTGCCTGGTGGTGGCGGGATGTGGTAGATTCCGTGGCCTGGGATGGCGTTTGGTACAATCGCCACCTGATGATGAAACGATGGGACGCCGATACTTCGACTACCGTTGTCGTTTACGATTTCAGAAAGAATTACTGGAATTATTCCAGACCCATAGCGACTAAAGACGGGGAATACGTGGCCTTTAGTTTGCTGGTGCCCGATAGTACCGTAGGATACAATGATTTGGACTGGTACTCGGCTATTTATGTTTACAAATGGAACGGACTTCGGTACGTGCGCGATTTTGCCGACAGTGTGTGGTTTTGGAACGGTTCCCCTTACCTGGAGGGATTTTCGCTGGCCCTGGGCAAAAAGCCTAATGGCGATGTTTTGTTAATTGCCAATGGTGATCTGGGTCGACCGATTTATTTAAAATCCAATGGCAAATGGGAAAAAATTGTGGATAACTACGAAGTCTGGAATGGCAGCTCAGGAGCGTCCGGCAGAGGAACCGGCAATGAACGTATTCAGTTTTCTCAGGATGGTACGGCTTTTTGGGTAGATTTTGACGGATTTGCCGCGGGCTTCTTTTCGGCGGAATTAAGTTTTTACACACCGGATGGCAAATTTGGGCGTCTGGTACTTCCTGCGCCGGACCTTTATCCGGACGGAGGAATTTTTCAATCGCATGATTTTGTCATTACCGATGACGACACGTTACACTTTGTGTACGAATTCCAGCCGTGGGCGGGACATCCCAAGTGTCTGGTCGAGGGAAAGATTTACGTACCGGATTTGTTACAAGCCACAACGGATATTAAAGCTCGTCCGGCCACGTTGCCTCTTGGCTTTGTGTTAAAACAGAACTACCCGAATCCGTTTAATCCGACGACAACGATCGAATATTTTTTGCCGGAAAGAACGAATGTGAAGCTTACTGTTTACGATGCGCTTGGGCAAAAGGTACGCGAACTGATAAGTGGCTTTCAGCAGGCCGGACAGCACAAGGTGGTGTTTAATGCCGAAGGATTGAGCAGTGGCATCTATTTTTACCAACTGCAAGGCAAGGGAATAAGGCTGATGCGGAAGATGATTCTTTTAAAATAAACCAGTGCATTCGGTTGTGTTTTTACATCGGTAAGGGGAAGGGCAAAATTTCCCCTTACCGATTTTTGTTTTCAAAGAAAACTCATTCCGGCATAAGAATAAAATGAACAGCGCAGAAGTTGGTCAATTAAAAGTCGTGTGCACAGGTCTGCACAGACTTTCACGAATCACTTTCACCCCTTAACTTTAAAAGTACCGAACCACAGCGACTAATCCCGAACTAATCATCCTCACAAAAAAATCATCCGTTCCCGGCCCAGTCCAAACCGACGGCCGAAATGCTTTTCCGCAACAAAAAAGCCGCTACCTTAAAGGCAGCGGCTTTGTACGAAAGGACTCAATTTTTAGCGGTTTAATATTCCAGCTTGGATTTGGTGCCCACGCGTTGGCGGAAAATGTAGTACGTCCAGGCCTGGTAGGCCAGCACGATGGGTACGAAAATCAAAGCGACAATGCTCATCACCTTAAGTGTGTAAGGCGAAGACGAAGCATTGTACACCGTCAGGTTCCATTCCGGATTCAGGCTGGAAGGCAATACGTTGGGGAACAACGCACCAAATACCATGACCACCGTAAAGGCAATGGTAATTCCCGTAAAGATAAACGCCCAGCCGGGACGTCCGCCTTTAAGCATAAAGTAGGAGAGCACCAGGGTCAGCAAGGCAATCACCGGTACAATCCAGGTAATCAGCACACCGGCTTGCAACAAGTTGGTCTGCGAAAAACTGTACAGGTAGAACAGTACAAACAGAATAACCGTCGGCAGCCAAAGTTTTAAGGCCGTACCTTTAACGCGATCCAGCAAATCGCCTTCGATTTTCAGGTTGAGAAAGAGCGATCCGTGATACAAAAAGATGAACAGAAAGGTCAAACCACCCAGCAAGGCATAAGGATTGAGCAGATTAAAAAAGCCGCCCACATACGTCATGTTTTGGTCAATGGGTACGCCGCGCCAGATATTTGCGACGGCCACGCCCCAGAGCAGAGCGGGAATAAAACTGCCGATGGCCAGCATCCAATCCCACAAATTGCGCCATTGCGGAGTATCGTGTTTGCTGCGGAACTCAAAAGCCACACCGCGCACGATTAAGCCCAACAGCATTAAAATCAGGGCCAGATAAAAGCCGCTGAACAGGGTGGCGTACCAGTTGGGGAACGCGGCAAACATTGCCCCGCCGGCCGTTAACAGCCACACCTCGTTGCCATCCCAGAAGGTACCGATGCTGTTGATGAGCACCCGACGTTCCTCGTCGTTTTTGCCTACAAACGGCACCAACATGCCAACGCCGTAGTCAAAACCTTCCAGGAAGAAGTATCCTATAAAAAGGACGGCAATCAAAATGAACCATAGTGTATTTAAATCCATGATTTACCTCCTCCCATTATTCGTTTTCTTGTGCAATTGGTTGAACACCGGCGCGGGCATATTTCTTTAACAGAAAGATATCCGCAACCATTAACACGCCGTACAGTAAGGCAAAAACAATCATCGAAAAAGCCACTTCGCCCGCACTTACGGCTGCCGTCGGCGAAACGCCATCCATGGTTTTAAGCAAACCGTAAACCACCCAGGGTTGACGTCCCACCTCGGTCATAATCCAGCCGGTACTGGTTCCAAGCAAAGGTAAAAGAATGCCCCACAAAAAGGCTTTGTGCATAAAATTATTGGGCATAAAATCGTCCTTACGCGATTTTATGGTCATTACCAATGCCATAAGCAGCATAAGCAAGCCCACGCCCACCATGATGCGGAAAGTCCAATAGGTCAGCGCAACGGGAGGTACGTAATCTCCGGGGCCATATTTTGCTTCCATCTCTTGTTGCAGTTGATTAATACCGCGCACTTCACCGGAAAACGAATCGAAGGCTAAAAGTGACAGCAAATAGGGTACACGAATATCGATCGTGTTTTTCTTTTGCGATTCGTCAGGAACGGCAAACAAAGATAAGCCTGCCGGATTTTCGGTTTCCCACAGTGCTTCGGCCGCAGCTACCTTCATGGGCTGGATTTTTTCCATGTGCTGCATTTGGAAGTGACCGATTACGGTAACCAGAATAATACCGATCAAGCCGTAAACCGATCCCATTTTCAGAGAACGACGATAGGCTTCTGTCTCTTTGCTTTTTTTGAATAAATGGTAAATACTGATTCCCATAACAAAGAAACCGGCCGTGGTAATACCGGAAGTAACGACGTGGGGGAATTGCAACCAGGCATGCGGATTGAAGACCAAAGCGGCAAAGTCGGTCATTTCGGCTTTGATCACATTACCGGCAGCGTCGGTAATCAGTTTGTAGCCGCGCGGCTCCTGCATGAACGAGTTGGCAATCAAAATCCACAAAGCCGACAGGTTGGAACCGATGGCCACCAGCCACATGACCGTAGCGTGTGCTTTTCTGGAAAGCTTGTCCCAGCCAAAAATCCAGATGCCTAAAAAGGTCGATTCCAGGAAGAATGCCAGCAGGGCTTCGATGGCCAGAGGCGCGCCGAAAATGTCGCCCACAAAGCGGGAGTATTCCGACCAGTTCAAACCGAATTGGAACTCCTGCACAATACCGGTCACCACACCCATGGCAAAGTTGATTACAAACAGCTTCCCCCAGAACTTGACCATTTTTTTGTACGTTTCGTCTCCCGTCTTCGCATATTTGGTTTCCAAAATAGCGATGAAGATGGAGAGACCTAAGGTTAAAGGAACAAAGAAAAAGTGATACACGGTAAGAATGGCGTATTGCCACCGTGCTAGTGTGAGGGCACCCATGCCTTCCTCCTTTCTGTTAATTAGAAACGGTTATTTAAACGCATAGCTACGATTAGGTGCTAAATCGTCTTCGAATATGATAAACTCGGACAATTTTTTCTGACGAAAATTATTTAAAATAATCGCTTCTTGTTCTTCGAAAAAGCGATGTATTTTGCACAAATTAACAAGAGGACAAATGGAAGGATTCACCAAACATTCGTTTATGGTAGAATTGTAATCCATTGCTTCGAGAATGTCCATGACGGAAATGTACTGCGGATCTTTTTTTAGGAAAATACCGCCATACTTTCCCTGAACGGTTCCGATTAAATTGGATTGGCGCAATTGGAAAACGATTTTACTGGCGAATGATTTTGGAATGATGAGTTTTTTGGTAATCTGGGAAAGAGACACCGGGCCTTTGGAAAATTTACCGGCCAGGTAAGCACAGATGCGTAAAGCGTAGTCGTATTCTCGTTTGATTAACACATTTTTCATTTGTGAAATAACACTCACTTGGTAATGTATTACCCGAACGGTATAATATAAATACCTTTTTTTTATCTTGCAAGAGGTTTGAGCAAAAATTTTTATTTGACAAATGGGGCGAATTTGGGTACGGAAAAACGATTTTTTTTGCTGCCGGTGTATTTGATTCTTCGCATAAAATTCCTATTTTACGCCTACGTGCAACCTTTGGTGATTTTTTACGTTTTTAGAAAAAAAACTATTTTGGAGAGAAAAAATGTTACGACGTATTATCCCTGTACTTTTTGCTCTTGCACTGATCGCCTCGTGCACCACCCGTGTTAATGAAAGCATCGTTATCCCGGACGGTAAAACGATTCACAAGGATCTGTTGACGATTAACGGCGATATTCGCATCGGGAACAACAGTATTGTGGATGGCAATTGTAAAAGTGTAAACGGCCGAATTGTGGTAGGAGAAAACAGTGCGGTCGGCGATATTAAATCGGTGAACGGGGCCGTAAGTATTGGTAAAAACAGCCGGGTCAAGAAGAAAATTGTGGTAGTGAACGGCTCGGTAGAAGTTGACAGTCAGGCTGTGGTGGTCGGCGATGTGGCGACGGTTAACGGTTCGGTTACTTTGACCAATGCCCGTTTGCTTTCCGATTTGGTAACGGTGAATGGCGACTTGTATTTTAAAGATCACTCGCAAGTTTTGGGCGATGTTATTGTTAAAGGCAATAGTAAAAAGGATGAGAAGAGAAGAATTGACATCTTTTTGAATGACGGTTCTGTGGTCAAAGGCAACATTCGTGTAAATGCTAAAAACACGCAGGTGCTGGTTCACATGCGTGGCAACAGCAAAATCGAAGGCGATGTAATTGGTGCGGAATTGGTGTACGATTAGCGAAAGATCGCTGTGTCCTTTTGGGCATAAAAAACACTGATGCTCAACGTTGTTCGGTGTTCCGGCCCGGAGGGGCTTAGGAACCCTGCACCGGAACTTGCATTTGGCCGTTACGAAAGCTGATTCCCCGGGAAAAAGCCCGGGCACATTGTCGTGGGGCACGGTCGTACCCGGCTTCTATCAATAGCCCGGCCATCTCACAGTCACGCCCCGGCATTCGGTAGCGGGGTAGTTAATCATTGCCCGGCGATGAATCGCATCGTTCTAAAACAATTCTTTTAACTCGGTAAAGCGGTTCAGTTTAAAAAAACGATTGTCAACCGCTTTGATGGGTTCGTCGTCCAATTTCCATGTGTCCCGGTAGGGAATGTAAACGGCATACATGCCCACGCGCAATGCGGGATTGATATCCGACTTCGGACTATTACCTACCATGCACGTTTCTTCTGCCTGCCATTTGTGTTTGGCCAGAATTTCCCGATACACACTGTCTTCTTTTTCAGGAACAATGAAGTAGCCATCTACAATTTCGTGAATGCCGGCATTGATGATTTTTTGTTCCTGCTCTTTAAACTCTCCTTTGGTCAGCACATAAAGCCGGTATTTATCTTTCAAATAATTCAACGTGTCAATCACGCCATCAAACAACAGGGGCTTACGGTTGGGGTGTTCTTTAAAGCGTTGAACGATTTGCTCGAAAGCTTTTTGATCGATGACCTTGTCGTGATTTTCATTCAATGTTTCCAGAATCCAGACAAAGTTGTGGCTGCCGTAGCCGCGTTCGCGTACCACCTGCAATTCCAGACGATCGAATTCTTCCTGAATGGTCTGACGATCAAACCCGGCCTTTTCGAACAAGTCGAAAAGTTCATCGGTGGCACGAACATAATAGACGTTGTTTTCCCAGAGTGTGTCGTCCGCATCGAACAGAATTTGTTTAATGAAAGAAAGCTTCAAAGTACCTCCGCAACTAAAATGTGAAGTGCAAAACTAAGAAATTTCTCGACATGCTTCAAAATATTTAATGGGGAATGCGCAGGCATTTAAAATTTTTGGTTTCTTATCAGGAAAGCGGGAAAATTATCGGAAAAAATGCGTTCAAAACTTGCATTGAATGGTCAGGTTCATTAAATATTTCCCAATGAAAATTTGAAAATGTTAAATTTGTGTCCGGAAAATTAGTGGCGAGAAAATAGGGCACAATATTTTTTGTTTTCTACGCAGGATGCGTAAAAAATAACCCATTGTACCCTGTTCCCGCATAATGCTTGGTAAAGTGCTTTTTTGACATCCGAGATGTTTAGGAAGGAGCTAAAGATGTACCAGCTAAGGCAAAAGATCGGATTTTTTGCGGGACCCATTGTCTTTATTGTTCTTCTCTTTCTGCCCCCCGGGAAGGGGCTATCTCCGGAGGCGCTCAAAGTGGGCGCCATTGCTTCGCTAATGACCATCTGGTGGATTACCGAGGCCGTACCCATTCCTGCCACGGCGTTACTGCCTTTGGCATTGTTTCCTGCCCTGGGAGTTCTTTCGGCCAAAGAGGCTTCGGCTCCTTATGCACACCATTTGATTTTTTTGTTTTTAGGGGGCTTTTTAATTGCCATTGCCATGGAAAAATGGAATTTGCACCGCCGGGTGGCCCTGTACACCATTCGTATGGTCGGCTTTAGTAGCAAACGCATTATTCTGGGCTTTATGGTGGCCACGGGCTTTCTTTCCATGTGGATTAGCAATACCGCGACTACGATGATGATGGTGCCCATTGGCCTGGCTGTCATCAAAGAAACCGTTGAATTTATTAAAAAGCACGATGCCCTGCACATCGATACCGACCGCAAGAATTTTAATTTTGGTATTGCGCTCATGTTGGGCATTGCCTACGCGGCTTCCATTGGCGGGGTTGCCACCATTATTGGTACACCGCCCAATACCATTTTGATCGGCTTTATTGAACAAACCTACAAAACACAGGTTACGTTCGGGCAGTGGATGCTCTTCGGGGTGCCTTTGTCCATTGTGATGTTGTTTATTGCCTGGGTCTATTTAACGCGTTTTGCCGCGCCGCCGGAAATTGACGAACTCCCCGGGGGAAAAGAATTGTTAGACCGGGAAATTCACAAATTAGGCAAAATGAACAAAGGCGAAAAATACGTTCTGGTGGTGTTTAGTTTGGTGGCGCTTTTGTGGATATTGCACGGCATTTTCCCTGTTGGACCAAAAACAATTCACGATGCAACCATTGCAATGGCCGGAGCGATTCTTTTGTTTCTTTTGCCGGTTGATTGGAAAAAGGGCATTTTTGTTCTCGATTGGAAATCGGCGGTGCGCCTGCCCTGGGATGTGATTTTCCTTTTTGGTGGGGGACTGGCACTGGCCAAGGGCTTTGCGGCCAGCGGTTTGGCCAAATGGATCGGGGAACAACTGATAATGTTGCAATCATTGAATCTCATTTTGATGATTTTGCTGGTTGTCATGCTGGCCATGCTTTTAACGGAAGTTACCTCGAACACGGCCACGGCTGCGATCATCGTGCCGGTAATGGGAAGCGTGGCAATTGCTCTGCATGTGCATCCGTTTTTGTTAATCATTCCTGCGGCGGTGGCCGCAAGTTACGCGTTTATGCTGCCGGTGGCTACACCGCCCAATGCCATTGTGTTCGGGAGTGGCTATTTGTCCATTCCCAAAATGGCACGCATCGGGGTAATTCTGAATATTATCGGGACCATTTTGATTACCATCATGGTAAAATTTGTTTTACCTTTAATCTGGAATTTGCAAACGCCGGTGGGCTTAAAATAGCAAGTGTACCGGGAAGTTGAATGAGAAACTAAAAAACGGGGATGGGTAAATGCAAACGCTGATTATCGTTACCGCAACGTTTTTGGGTTACATTCTCATGTACCATTTGTACGGGAAGTATCTGGCCCGGGCGATTTTCAAATTGTCCGATTCCGCTCCCGTGCCTTCGAAACAGTACGAAGACGGGGTAGATTTTGTACCAACCAAAAAGGAAATCATTTTCGGACACCATTTCACTTCTATTGCCGGGACGGGGCCCATTGTAGGGCCGGCCATTGCCATTATTTGGGGGTGGGTGCCGGCGTTGATCTGGGTGTTTATTGGCTCGATCATTATGGGAGCGGTTCACGATTTTGGCGCGCTGGTTATTTCCATGCGCAATCAGGGAAAATCCATTTCCGAATTTACTTCCAAATACATTAATGCGCGCACCAAATTTTTCTTTTTTATCATTGTTTTTTTGGCGCTCTGGATCGTAATTGCCATTTTCGGATTGGTGATTGCCATAATTTTTGACATTTTTCCCAGTTCTGTTTTGCCAGTGTGGCTACAAATTCCCATTGCCATGTATTTGGGCTATTTAATCTACCGCAAAAAGAAGCATGTGATCGGTTACTCCGTGCTGGCTGTACTGGCCTTGTATGCCACGATGATTCTGGGGGCGTACCTGCCGCTGCAAATGCCCAAGTTGTTTGGCATTCCGCCCACGGGGATTTGGGCCGTCATTTTATTGATTTATGCCTTCTGGGCCTCCGTGCTGCCCGTGACGACGCTTTTGCAACCGCGTGATTTCATCAACGCTTACCAGTTGCTCATTGCTATGATTTTAATGTATGCGGGAATTTTGGTCGCTTCTTTGGGCGGACATTTGCCGATGGTGGCTCCGGCCGTGCAGATGAATCCTCCGGAAGCTCCGCCTCTCTGGCCCTTCTTGTTTATTACCATTGCCTGTGGTGCCATTTCCGGATTCCATTCTCTGGTGGCCTCCGGCACATCATCCAAACAGGTACGGAACGAAAAAGACGCTTTGTTTGTCGGCTACGGTTCCATGCTCATGGAAGGTGCCCTGGCCACGCTGGTCATTGCTGCTGTGGGAGCAGGCATTGGCCTGGGATATGTGACCAAGGACGGGCAAACCCTTTTTGGGTTGCAGGCGTGGAGTACTCATTACGCCTCGTGGACAGCGGCTGCGGGTCTGGGCTCGAAAATTGCAGCCTTTGTGACCGGCGCTGCCAACTTTATCACTTCGTTGGGAATTCCCAAAAATATTGCCATTGTTATTATGGGAGTATTTGTTGCTTCGTTTGCCGGAACCACGCTGGATACGGCCACGCGCATTCAACGCTACATTATTAGTGAATTGGCCATGGATTTGAATGTTCCTGCATTAAGCAAGCGTTACGCGGCAACGGCTTTTGCCGTGATTACGGCCGGGCTGCTGGCTTTTGCCAGCGGAGCCAATGGCGCCGGTGCTTTGACTTTGTGGCCTATGTTTGGCGCGGTGAACCAGACTCTGTCGGCACTGGCCTTAATCATCATCACGCTTTATTTGCGTAAATTGGGCGGGTGGAAATGGCTGGTCAGTGGAATACCGGCCTTGTTTATGGCCGTAATGACCTTATGGGCCAGCCTGATGAATGAGAGCCGGTTTATTTCGACCAGGAAAATTTTGCTGGAAACGATTAATGGGGTCATTATTTTATTGGTGGTGTGGATTGCCGTGGAAGGAATGATTAAATTCTTTTCTGTGACTAAGGAAGCGGCAAAAAGTGCGGATGGTGGAGCTCAGTTGTGATGGCAAAATTTTTAAAAAAATTGAAAGAAGAATGGCAAACCTGGGAAGAATATTTCCGCTCGAAGGCTACCGATACGCTGGAATGGGAAACAGCCGAGCTGGAGCACATTTTTGCCTTGCTCACTTTCGGCTATTGGGTAGGATTTCCGGCACCTCCTATCGGGATTAGTCTGGAATTGCTACCGCACATGGAAAAAGAATTAACTGCCATGATTCAAAAAGTAGAGTTGGCCAGCGCTCCGCTTTCGCAACTATTTTCTCATTTTGATGTGGATTAGTCATGCGCACGGTTTTTTTTCTGGGCAAGGGTGGCGTCGGTAAATCGACCCTAGCGATTTTAAGCGGACTGTGGCTGGCCCACCAACAAAAGGACGTGGCCTTAATTTCTCTGGATCGGGCACACAATTTGAAAGACATCCTGGGGCCTGCTCCGTTACCCAAACGGCTGAAAGTTGTGGAAGCCAATCTGGATGAATTTGTGCAAAATTATCTCAGGGAAACGGAAAAGCAATTACGGAGAAATTACACCTATTTAACGGCCCTGAATCTGGAAAATCATTTTAAAGTTTTGCGCTACGCACCGGGAATGGAAGAATATGCCCTGTTGCTGGCCTTTTGGCAATTTAGCACAGCGTTTTCGGCAAAAGATTATTTGATTTTCGACATGCCGCCCACAGCATTGGCCCTGAAATTTTTTGGTCTGCCGGCTGTCTCTCTGGTTTGGCTGGAGCAATTGTTGCGTCTGAGAGATGAAATTTTGAAAAAGAAGGAGATCATCAGTAGTGTAAAACTGGGCCGAAGTGTGAAAGAAACCGACAAGGTGAAAAACAGTTTGTTAAAGCAGAAAGAACGATACCAACGATTGCTTCGCTTTTTTCGGGAGAAAGAGGAGTGCAAAATAAATATTGTGAGCAATGATGATCCGGTTTCTTTGGCGGAGTCGGGACGCATTGCCGAATTTTTCAGGGAACTTTCCGTCGCGCCACACGCTTTAATTGTAAATAAACGGAGAGATGGCTCTCCCGAGAAAGACATTCCAAAAGCGTTGCAAACACTGCCCAGAATTGTTTTACCGGCAGAACCCGCTCCTTTGGTTGGTCAGGAGACGCTAAAGCGCTTTTTAGAGCAAAATTTCGCTGAAATTCCGCGCATGCTTTTGGAAGGGAACACACAAAAGTAAAAGCATTTAGTCGGGAAATTCCAATCGGTGGATGGGCCTTCTCACAGGATGGAAAAACGGTTTAACGGCATTGGCTTAATTCGGTGCGTTTACCTAATGTTTTGAAGTTTGTGCACGAAAATGAAATGCGATAAGGTTTAATAAAATAATAGGTGTATCTACCTTTTTAGAGTAGATGTAAATATGAAGAAATTATCCACAATTATTATCATCATCATCGCTTTCTCCGGCTTTATTCAAGCCCAACAGTTGGATATTCGTCGTTACAATGTGCAGGATGGACTCATTCAGTCGCAGGTTACCGGGGTGGTTCAGGATAACGATGGCTTTATTTGGATTACCACGGTAGGGGGCATCTCTCGTTTTGACGGGGTTTCGTTCAAGCGCTTTACCAAACGGGATGGGCTGGCCCAGAATTATGTAACCTGCGTTTTTAAAGACGACAGTGGAACAATTTGGCTGGGGCACACGCACGGAAAAATAACCTATTTTAATCCATCCGATTTGAATTTTAAAACCTTAACTTTAACCATCGATAACAAACCGATCCGAAAGGGTGACATAACAAAAATTTACCGGGAACCGTCTGGACGCTTGTGGGTCTCTACACTGGGGCGAGGGGTGTTTTATTACGAGAACAATCAATTTCACCGAATTTCCTACAAAAAAAACGGTTTGCAAAGTAATTTTGTTTTTGATATGCTCATCCGTAAAAATGGTGACGCTCTTTTTGCCACCGCCTTTGGTCTTTCGGTGCTTCACACAAAAAATTTGACGGACTCGGTTAAGCTGGATTCCGTAAAATTTCCGCAAAATTACAAGCCCTACTTGTTGACTTTGGCAGAAGATTCTGCAGGGAATGTGTGGATTGGTACGGGAGATTACGGCGTTTTTTACTATCAGACCGACGGAAAAATTTTGCATTTTAACAAACATAATGGCTTTAAAGAAAACAGTGTTTTTCAGATTTACATCGATCGCCAACAGAACGTTTGGTTCTTTAACTACAAAAACGGAGCATTCCGACTTCGTGCGGCCGACTGGGCCAAACGAAGGTTCAGACTTGAACAATTCTCCACAGAACAGGGGCTTTACGCCGATGAGCTGAATGTCATTTATCAGGACAAGGAAGGAAACTATTGGTTCGGTTACAATGGGTTTGGTCTGGCGCAGTTGCGTGACGATGCTGTGCAGTATTTTAATTTTTCCGATGGGCTTTCGGGGAGTGTGGTCTGGAGTATTTGGACCGATGGGCATGAAGCTGTTTTTGGGGCGGACGACGGATTAATCCGCTATAATCTGAAAAGCCGCAAATACAAATACATCAAAGATGTTAACGGAACTCCCTTGACCAGTGTGATGCAGATTGCCCCGGACAAACGAGACAGTCGTATGCTTTGGCTGGTGTCTTTTGGCAACGGCGTGTTTAAATTCAACCGAAAAACGGGGAAAATCAGGCGTTTTAAATTTCCTAAAAATGTTTTCGCGGAGAATATTTACACATTTGCTCAGGATTCCCAAGGGAAAATGTGGTTTGGCAGCCTTTTTCAGGGACTGATTCATTACGATCCGGTAAGACATAAGTTCAAACATTTTACGCGAAAAAACACCAAAGTTTTGAGTGATAGTATTACTGTTTTGTACATAAATCGATCGGGTACCTTGTGGATTGGCACCGAAGATGCCGGCCTGCTATCGTACGATGGAAAAGAGTTCCATCTTTATGCGCCTCAAACCGGCTATCCCCTGAAAGGGATTACCAACATTACCGAAGATGCTCAGGGAAATTTGTGGATAATTACCAGCTCTGACGAGCTGCTTATGTTCGACGGTAAGAAAGTGCACGATTTTACCAGCACGAGCGGTTTGGATCAGGAATCGCTGTATTCCATTGCTTTCTGGAAAGATGAACTGTGGATTGGAACGAATCGGGGGGTAGCCCATCTGGATAAAAATGCCCGTTCCTTTATTCATCTCGGAACGCAGGAGGGATTCCGCATTTCGGAAACCAATGAAAAAGCGGTCTTCATTGCACGTGACAGCACTTTGTGGTTCGGAACTATTCATGGCGCGGTAAGAATCGATCCCCGAAAGTTTGACGAGTTTTATTACGTGCCCAAAGTTAAAATTACCGGCATAAAAATCTTTTTAAAAGAGGCGAAATTACCACCCGACCATAAACTTTCTTACCAGAAAAATCATCTTACGATTTTTTTTACCGGATTGTATTTTAAAGTACCGGAATGGGTACGCTATCAATACAAATTGGATGGCTTCGATTCGGAATGGTCGCCACCCGTTCCCGATCGTTTTGCCACGTTTTCTTATTTGCCTCCCGGTAATTACACATTTAAGGTCCGCGCTTCGATGGATGGCGAGCATTGGTCGGAAACACCGGCGACCCTTTCTTTTATCATAACCCCGCCGTTTTATCGTACCTGGTGGTTTATGGGCGTGGCATTGCTCAGTATTATTTTGGCCATTTTCGGAGCTGTGCGCTACCGGGAATTACAAAACCGACAAATTCGGAAAATGCTGGAAAGGAAAGTAGCCGAGCGTACCGAAGCTTTACAAAAAGAGAAAGAAGAAGTGGAGCGCGCCTTTAAAGCATTGAATGAAAGTGAGAAAAAGTTTCGAACCTACACCGAATCGACCAGCTCGGGAATTTACATCCATCAGGAAAACAAATTCAAATATGTCAACCGTGCCGCACAGCTTATTTCGGGCTATACGACCGAAGAGCTTTACAAAATGAATGTGTGGGAGCTTTTGTACGAAGAAGACAAGCCGTTGGTTAAAAAATATTTTAAGAAACGTCTGAGCGGTAAGTTGGAAGTACCCGACCGCTACGAGTTTCGCATCGTAACCAAGAGTGGTGAGATAAAGTGGCTTGATTTTTCCGGGCGCATCATTGAATACGACGGAAAACCGGCCGTTCTTGCCACGGTTTTCGATGTGACCGATCGTAAAATTGCCGAGCAAGAATTGATGGCGGAAAAGGAGCGGTTGTCGGCCACGCTGGGGGCCATTGCCGATGGCGTAGTGGCGGTTAACAAGAACCAGCGCATCATTCTTTGCAACCGGCAGGCGCGCAAGATGTTATTGCTTTCGCGGGAAAAAGAGCATCTGGAGGCTCTGCGCTTTTCCGATTTCTTCAGAATTTTCGATGAAAAAAACGGAGAACCTTTGCCCAATCCTCTGGATGAATTGTTCAAGACCAAAGGGAACATTCAGATCGATCGCGTAGCCTATTTAGTCAATAAACAAGACTATCGTTATTTAATTGAGTATTCCATTGCCCCGATCAAAAACGAAGAAAGCGTGTTAATCGGCGCGGTTATCGCCTTTAGGGATATCACCGAAAAAAGGCGTATGGAACAGGAATTGTTGAAAAGCCAGAAGCTGGAATCGATTGGGGTGCTGGCCGGAGGCATTGCGCACGATTTCAATAATTTTCTGACGGCTATCATGGGTAACTTATCCCTTATGCGCATGCGCATTAAAGAAGATCAGAAATTGTTGCAGCGGGTGCAAAGTGCCGAAAAAGCGGCGGTACGGGCTCAGGAACTTACCCAGCAATTGCTCACCTTCTCCAAAGGCGGGGCACCGATTAAACGTCATACAAATCTGGAAGAATTGGTGCGTGATTCGGCCGAGTTTGTATTGAGTGGCTCTAATGTGCAGTATGTTTTAACGGTGGATGAAAAATTGTTCGATGTAGAAGTGGACGCCGGGCAGATAAGTCAGGTAATTCAAAATCTAATAATCAATGCCGATCAGGCCATGCCGAATGGCGGCACCATTTACATCAAATTAACGAACATGGTAGTGGAAAAGGGGATGGCCTTACCGTTAAAACCCGGTAAGTATGTGAAGCTGATTGTCGAAGATACCGGCATCGGTATTCCTCAAAAATATTTGAGCCGCATTTTTGATCCTTTTTTTACGACCAAGCAAAGCGGAAGCGGATTAGGCTTAGCGACTTCGTTTTCCATTATTGCCAAGCACGATGGCCACATCGAAGTGCAATCGGAAGTGGGCAAGGGAACGCGATTTACCATTTATTTACCGGCCAGTGAAAAAGCTGCCCGGAAGCCCAAGGGAAAAACAGAAAAGTTAAGTCCAAAAACCAAACGGGCAAAAAGTGGTTTGGTGTTGCTCATGGACGACGAAGAAATGATTCGGGAGATTGGCACCGAGCTTCTCTCCCAATTCGGCTATCTGACAATCCATGCCATCGATGGCAAACAGGCACTTAACCTTTACAAAAAGTTGAAGGAAGACGGTCAGGAAATCGATTTTGTTATTATGGACCTGACCATCCCCGGAGGTATGGGGGGCAAAGAGGCAATCAGTGAGCTGCTAAAATACGATCCTCAGGCCAATGTTATCGTTTCCAGCGGATATTCCAATGATCCGGTTATGGCTCAATACGAAAAATATGGTTTTAAAGGGTGCCTGCAAAAGCCTTTCAATTTGCAGGAATTGGGACAGGTACTTGAACAACTGGGCTTCGCCTGATTTTGACTAATAACCCTGATCGGTCAATGTAGGATTCTGAGATGCTTTGACGGCCAATTCGTCGCAGCGCTCGTTTTCCGGGTGACCGGCATGTCCTTTTACCCAGACAAAGCGTACCTTGTGCCGTTGCAATTGGGCAAGTAAACGTTGCCACAAATCGATATTTTTTGCAGCCTCTTTTTTATTGCGCATCCAATGGTTTTTTGCCCATTTGTTAAGCCAGCCTTTATTAATGGCATCTACAATATATCGTGAATCGGAATAAACCGTTACTTCACAGGGCTCTTTTAAGGCTTCCAGCCCCTGAATTATGGCCATGAGTTCCATGCGGTTATTGGTCGTTTGTTTGTAACCGGCCGATAATTCTTTGGTGTGCCCCTGATATTTAAGAATGGTTCCGTAGCCTCCCGGTCCGGGATTCCCGGAGCAGGCACCGTCCGTGAAAATTTCTACTTTTTTCAAATGTATTCCTAATTCTTTATTTTTTCTTGATAATATCTTTGTACCACAACCGCCGCCCTTGTGCGCCCAGATAACCGGCATAGGTGTTGCGCACATCGGTTACGGAAATAAAAGCATTGGGATCGAAATTACGTACAATATCGAGTACCTGTTTTACCCGTTTGCGGGGTGCCACCACGTACAGAAAATCCAGCGTTTCTTTTTGTCCCTTGGCGGGGATAGTTGTTACGCCAAAGCCTTCTTCCCGCAAAAGCATGCTCAACGCCCGCAAATCATCGTGGGTAACAATTTGGATGGCCTGGGTGCCAATGGCCAATTTGTTCTCCAGGGTAATCCCGAAATAATTGCCCAAAGCGAACCCCAGTCCATAGGCAACATAGCATACGGCATTGCTTAAATTGTGTAACACCTGCGTAATGGCGACCAACCAGATGATTACTTCGAAAAAGCCTAAAAAACCGGCAGCCAGACGATTCCCCCGCGATATCATGATAATGCGAATGGTGCCAAGGCTTACGTCGGTTACGCGGGCACAGCAAATGAGCAACGGGATAATGAAATAATGGAGCAGAATGTCATGGCTCATGGCTTATCCCCGTTTTTTCGGCAACTAACTTAACAAATTTTGAGCTAACAAAAAATTGTATTTTTTAGGCGAAGATGGGAATAAACCTCGAAATATTTTACAAAGCTTTAACAAAATAGATTTGAAAATTTCTGAAAAGTTACGTAAATGAACCCACAAAATAAAATGGAGATGTAATTACCAAAAGCTTGTAAAAAATAAAAATCGAACTTTTACTTGTGCCGAATATCATTGAAGAAAATCAAATGATCCGTATTTTTATTTCTATTGTTGGGTAATTTTAAAGAAAGGAAAAGTATGCGCCGTTTTGTTTTAATCACCATTATTTTGTTTCTGTTTCTGGCAGAATTGGTGTTGGCCAATTCGTTTGTCGGTTACAAAAAGAACGTAGTTTCCATTAAGATTTCGGCAGACAGGGCCCACCAAATCGATCCGTCATTATTTCGGAAAGGCCTAACCGGAGTGTCCGGGGTGGATGCTTTAAATGCTCGGTTAGGCGTGGCTTACGTCAAATCTTTCTTTAAAATTTCTCCCAAATTCTTAAATCGCAATACGCAAGAATTAACGCATTGGCTTTTGCTCTATTTCCCGCAAGAAATCGATCCGGTAGATATCAGCGAACAGTACAAAGCACTATCGGATGTAATCTCTGCCGATCCGATTGCGATTCACACAGTTTACAAAACGCCGGATGATGCGCGTTATGGCGATCAATGGCACATAAATCAGAGTAACGATGCGGACATCGACGCTCCGGAGGCCTGGGATGTGGCCACGGGAGACACCTCGATTATTGTCGCCGTTCTGGATACGGGGATAGAATGGTGGCACGAAGACCTGGCCGGTGCTCAGGCCGACAAAACCGACCGAACAAGCATCAAAGGTAATATTTGGATTAACGAAGACGAACTGTCGGATACCGATAGTAATGTAGATGAAGATGGAAATGGTTATGCGGACGATTGGGTTGGTTGGGATTTTGTAACCGGTAACCCTCAGCTTTTAAATCTTGGGGATGATTATGACGTGGCCGACAATGATCCGAGTGATGGAGAAGGCCACGGGACCCATTGCGGTGGCAATGTTGGTGCCATTAACAACAATGGCATCGGCGTGTGTTCTGCAGCCGGTGGCTGGGGAACGGATGCCGCCGGTAATGGCAACGGGGTAAAGGTGATGGCATTACGCATTGGCTGGAGTGATTTTCCCTCGGGACGGGTTTCCATGGATTTTGCTGCACAGGCTTTCATTTACGCCGCAGAAAATGGCGCCAAAATCGCCTCTTGCAGTTGGGGCTCATCGGAAAACGATGCCCTACGCGATGCCGTTAATACATTTCTTTATGGAACGACCAGCCCGGGGGCAAATGATCCGAAAATTCGTTTGATATTTGTTGCGGCCGGAAATGATGGCAGTGAAAACCAAAACTTTTTGAATAGCCGGGATGATGTGATTTCCGTAGCTGCCACGACCAATTCGGATAATGCGGCCAGCTTTACGAATTACGGCACCTGGATTGATATTTCGGCACCGGGAGATAATATTTTGAGTACCTACAAAGGCGGAAGTTATTCTTCATTGAGCGGTACTTCGATGGCCACTCCCATTGCGGCCAGCGTAGCGGCCCTTATTTGGTCTTATGACCCTTCGTTAACAGCCGAACAAGTGGAAGATTATTTGTATCAGGGTGCGGAGAACATTGATGACCATTTGGATGCCAAATATGTAGGTAAAATGGGGGCCGGGCGTGTGAGTGCTTCGGGCTCGTTGAGCCTGATTAATCCCAATCATGCACCTGTGGCGGTGGCCGATACCTCGACGCTGGCCGAAGATGACTCTTCGCGCATTGCAGTGCTGGACAACGACTCCGATTCCGATGGGGATACATTGTCCTTTCGGATTATTGTGAATCCACTTAACGGAACGGCTACCCTGTCCGGGGATACCATCGTTTACAGACCCAATGCCGATTTTTACGGGAAAGACAGTTTGCAATACGAATTGAGCGACTCGCGTGGCGGCCTGGATACGGCCATCGTACGGATTACGGTAAATGCGGTGAATGACGCCCCGCAAATTGTCGGTTTGCCGGATAATTTAACGCTGGAACAGAACGATTGCACTTCGTTGTACATGGCCGATTACGCCCAGGACGTGGATACGCCTTACTCTCAGTTGACCTGGAGTTTTAGCGTAAGCGATCCTGCGGCCATTAGTTATTCCTATGATGAAACGAACGATTCATTGCAAATTTGTTCTCTGGGCATCCTTGGGGATTATTACCTGTATGTTACCTTGACGGATGATCAGGGCGCTTACGATCAGGATACGATTGCCATCCATGTGGACAAGGTAAGTGCAATTACTCAGATTCGTCGGGGTATTCCCAGACAATTTGACTTGCAACCGAATTTCCCCAATCCCTTCAATCCTACCACATCCATCCGGTATGCGTTGCCACAGGCTTCGCACGTTTCGATTGAAGTATTTAATGTGACCGGACAGCGGATTGCTACTTTGGTCGACCGATACCAGCAGGCGGGCTTTTATCAGGTTACATTTCGGGCAAGTCGTCTTTCCAGCGGTATTTATTTTTACAAAATGCGTGCAGGGCATTTTACGAAAATTTTAAAAATGACAATACTCAAATAATGCCTCGTTTTTTTACATTAATCCCCATCTCTGATAAGATGGGGATTTTTTCTCTGAAAACAAAGTTTCCATTATTGGCACTTTTTTGCGGTGATTTCTATTTATGTGACCTGAAACACCCCAAAAAACAGTTGTTTAGGTTATTATTTATTGCGAATGTCGTTTCGTTTATGTTTGAGGACTGAAGGAGGTTAATATTTATGTTAAAAGTTAGAGTTACGATTTTGTTGCTTGTCATGTTCTGGATTGGGAACAGCTTTGCCCAAAGCGATCCTTTCCAGCCACCGACAGTACTTTATAGCGATACGAGCGAATGTCTGGGGGTGGCCATTGGGGATTTTAATAACGACGGATGGGACGATATTTTTATTGCTCGCGGTGATTCGAGAGACGGAAATCCATTGACAAATTTGCTGTTCAAAAACAATTTGGGAACACTTGTGCAGGTTACGGGGGTAGCGCCTGTTACAGAAAATCAGATCTCGGTCGGCTGCAGTTGGGGAGATTACAATAACGATGGCTACATCGATTTGTACATTGCAGAGGCTAAAGAAGGCGCAATGCCTTACGATCCCATTCCTCCAAACAATTTATATCTGAATGACGGACCGGATGAGTTTACATTTACCAAAGTGACTTCGGCGGGGCCGATTGTAACGGATGAAATCGATTCTCGTGTTGTGGCCTGGGGTGATCGAAACAATGACGGATTATTGGATATGTTTATCGATAACGGTAAGGTTGTCTTCGGTTCCAATGGAAAAGAACAAAATAGCTTTTACACCAATATCGACGGATCGACTTTTAACCGTGATAGCGTGAACGATGTGGGGTTGATTGTGAGCGATAGTATTCAGTACAAAACTTTCGGTTCTGGGTTTGGCTGGTGCGATTACAATAACGACGGTTGGATGGATATTTTTAATTGTTCTGGTGGGGGAGCGACCAATCGCTTGTGGAAAAACAAAGACGGGAACGGTTTCGAAGAGACCTTGGCTTCCTTTTTTCAGGATACGACCGGCGGAATTCATTATTCGAGTGTTGGCTGTAGCTGGGGCGATTTTAATAACGACTGGCGAATGGATTTGTTTGTTACCAACGCCATTGACAGCCCGGCCGGGAATAACTTTTTGTATGTGAATTACAGCACCGCATCCAAAGACTCTTTTCTGTTTTTAAAAGAAAATGCCGGTGATGTTTACAATGATTACTACTACTCTCAAGGTTCGGTATGGTTTGATGTGGACAACGACGGTGACCTCGACTTGTACACCACCAGTCTGGGGCACGAGACGGACGATTTGTCGCGCCTATACATTAATTCCGGGTATCCGGATTACGAGTTGAGCGCTTTGACCAGTGTGGTGGAGCAGTTAGACCCTGGTGACGGCACAACACGGGGAAATGGACGAGCTGTAGCGACAATTGATGTGAACCATGATGGGGCTTTGGATTTGGTGGTTACGCGTGTGGGAGAGCCTCTTTTGTACATGAATAAAGGTACGACAAATGGCTATTTGAATGTTAAAGTGACCGGACGAGATGGTTATACGAACAAGCTGGGAATCGGGGTGAAAGTTAAAATTGTCGCTCACATCCCTGAACAGGGAGAACAATGGACACGCCAGATGCGGGAAATCGCTGGAATTACCGGTGGGCTGGCGCAAAGCAGCCAAATCGCACATTTCGGTGTGGGCACGGCATCGACCATCGACACGGTGTATGTGGAGTGGCCTGTTTCGGGTAATGTGGATGTCTTTACGGATGTCTCGCCGAATCAAACCATTCAAGTAAATGAATCGGAACCGGCTGCCTTGGCAACGACCGGTGCTGTGGTCAATCACTATGCTTTGGGGCAGAATTATCCGAATCCGTTTAATCCGTCCACACACATTCCGTTTGTTTTGCCCAAAGCGGAAAAGGTAACCATTGAGCTATTCAACATTAACGGACAAAAAATCGGTACGATCTATTCGGGTGTACGTCCTGCCGGGAAGTCGGTTATACGTTACCATCCCGGAAATTTAGCTTCCGGTGTGTACTTTTATGCGATCAAGGCCGGAAAATTCCATCAGGTGCGCAAAATGATGTTTATTAAATAGATCGGTACCATCAGGTTTCAAAACAGAAAAGGGAGTAAATTCAATTTTACTCCCTTTTCTGTTTTAGAAAGAGGAAAAATGAACACGGGTTGCCATTACCTGTAGGGCAGCATCCAAATCGCGTAGCGGCGATGGCATCTTTTCTCTTGGAACGCGAAGCCGAGGCCGGGATGGTAAAGGGCTAAAAGTGTAAGGGTTAAGGGAAGGCATGCCATCCGTCGGCGATTCGTAATTTTAATTCTTAATATCGATGATTAACCAAATATCAATTAGAAAATTATAATCACATCCAGCCTTCTTATTATCATAATAATAAAAAAGATATTATTACAATAATAATAATTGCTCATTAAAAAAATAGCGCTTTGGGGCAACTTACAATTGGTCATTCTTTTGCTTCCCTGCCATTTCGCGCTTTTAGTTTTATTCCCTTTCATTATTTTGTATTTTCTAAAGAGGAAAAAACACATCTTCCCGTTTGGCATTATGCTTGCAATTTAAAACCTATTTAGGAGAGACAAACGTGATGACAGAAAAAAGTAGGCGGGCAAAGCGTATTATTTGTTTTTCCTTTTTCCTATTGATGCTTTGGAGCCTGCCTCTTCCGACTTACGGATTTGTCCGGTGTAAAAACAAGACTTTTATTAACGATCAGGGGAAAGAAGTATTTTTAAAAGGTGTGGGTTTGGGCGGCTGGCTGGTGCCCGAAGGCTACATGCTGCATTTCCCCGGATTCGGCTCTCCGACTTCCATTAACGCACAGGTGACGGATGTGATCGGCGAACAAAATGCGCAACTCTTTTGGAAAACCTATCGGGCAAACTACGTTAACGAGCAGGATATTGCCCGTCTGGCCGAACTGGGATACAATTCGGTGCGCTTGCCCTTTAATTACCGGCTGCTTTCGCCGCAGGATCAACCGGGCGTGTATCTGGAGGAGGGCTTTGCACTTTTGGATCAATTTTTAGAATGGTGTGCCCGGTATCGCTTGTACGTCATTTTGGATATGCACTGCGCTCCGGGTGGCCAGAACGCCGGAAACATCAGTGACAGCGACGGTGAAGTAGCGCGCCTGTGGACCGACACCACCAATCAAAGCCGCACGGTGGATATCTGGAAAACCATTGCCGCGCGCTATGCTAACGACACCACGGTAATCGGCTACGATCTGCTCAACGAACCCGTGCTGCCGCAGGGGCATTCTGCCACGGAATTGCGCAGCCTGTACATGCGCATCACCAACGCCATTCGTCAGGTCGATACCAATCACATCATTTTCGTGGAAGGCAACTGGTACGCTACCGATTTCACGGCGCTCACGCCACCCTGGGATACCAACATGGCTTACAGCTTTCACAAATACTGGAACGAACCCAGCACGGCTTCCATTCAACCATACCTGAACATGCGTCAAACCTACGGCACCCCGCTCTGGATGGGGGAAAGCGGCGAGAATTCCAATCATTGGTTTGCCCGAACCGTACGTTTGCTGCAAGAGAACAACATCGGCTGGGCCTGGTGGACACACAAAAAATTCGAAACCACTACCAGCCCCTATTCGGCCAAGCTGCCCGATGATTTCCAAACCTTGGTTAATTACTGGAACGGTCAGGGCAGCAAACCCAGTCCGTCATTTGCTTTAAGCGTGCTCATGCGTTTTGCCGAAAACTTGAAATTGGAAAAATGCACCTATTTGCCCGATGTGATCGATGCGCTTTTTAATCCACAGTTTTTTACCCAAAGCCATCCTTTTGCCGCCAATGAAATTCCCGGTACCCTTGCCTGCGTAAATTACGATTTCGGCGCCAACGGTGTGGCCTATTCCGATGCCGATTACGAACGTACGCAGTTCGATTCGTACACGCCGTGGAATCAGGGCGGCCAATACCGCAACGACGGAGTGGACATCGAAATGAGCAACGATGCGCTGGGATCCGAGTTTAGCGTGGGCTGGATCGAAGCCGGAGAATGGCTGAATTTCTCCGTCCGGATTGCTTCCGCAGGTACGTACGAAGCGCAACTGCGGGTGGCCAGTCTGAACGGTGGCGGCCATTTACAGTTGAAATGCGACGGGGACGTTCTGGCCACGATTACGGTTCCCAAAACCGGCGGCTGGTACAACTGGACGACGCTTACCGTGCCCGATCTTTCGTTGCCGCAGGGAAACCACAGCCTGCAACTTTCGTTTCTCAGCGGCGGCTTCAACATTAATCAACTGGAGTTTGTTAAAGTCAATGGAATGGGATCTGCGGACGAACCGCCGCAAACCTTTGAACTGGGGCAAAATTACCCCAATCCGTTCAATCAGTCCACCCGCATTCCCTATTTTATTGCCCGACCGGCAACGGTGCAGTTGCAAATTTTCGATCTCGCCGGACGCTGCCTTTTTAGCGCGCAACAAAAGGCCTCGGGCGGAGCGGGCTTTTTTCGTTGGAACGGACGCGACCGTGCCAATCGGAGCGTAGGAAGCGGGATCTATTTTTATCGCCTGCAAAGCGCGGGTGTGACCAAAACAAAAAAAATGGTTTGCTTGCGCTAATTAATCAGAGGAGGAGCAAGTACTTTTGCGTTTTGTCTCTTTGAAAAAGAGTATGATTTTTCTTTTGCCGTACGTGTTTGTAATGTTTGGACTTTCACATGCCAAAAATTACAAAGGCGCCGAACTGCGTACCAAAGAAAGCTTCCTCTACGGCCGCTTCGAAGTACGCATGAAACCGCCCGTCGGCCAGGGCTTGCTGGCTTCCTTTTTTACTTACCATGACACCCCGAATTCTGCGGAATGGAATGAAATCGACGTGGAAATTCTGGGACGCTACCGGAACAACGTACAGGTAACCAGCATTGGGCCTTACCAAACCATTCGCCCCAGCCATCAGTGGGTGCCGTTTAATACGCACAAAGATTACCACACCTACGCTTTCGAGTGGACACCGGATTACATTGCCTGGTTTGTGGACGGCAAGGAGGTGCATCGCCAGAGCGATGATTTTGTGCGCGATTTCCATTATCCGCAAAAAATCATGATGAACATCTGGAATCCGGTGTGGGAAACCTGGGCCGGGCCGTGGAACGATGCCGTACTACCGGCATTTGCCTTTTACGATTACGTTAGTTACGCCAGTTACACCCCTCATGCCGGTAACTGCGGAACGGACAACAACTTTACCCTGCAATGGCGCGACGATTTTGACAGCCTGAACACCGCACGCTGGCAAAAAGCAACCCACACATTCGATGGCAATAATTGCGATTTTACTCCGGAAAATGTGGTCTTTCGTGACGGCAAAATGATTTTGTGCCTGACGGACAACACACATTTGGGCTTTACCGATCTTACTCCTCCCACCATGTTGTACGCCTGGATGTTAGACAGCACGGTGTTTGTGCGCTTTAATGAAATGCTGGATTCGGTCTCGGCCAACACCGCGGCCAACTTTCGCATTCCCGGATTAGAAATCAAGTCGGCCCGCTGGGAAAACGATGAACGCACGGTACGGCTGCAAACCACAAGCCCGGACAGTACGAAAACGTACAATCTGGTGGTTCTAAACGTAAAAGATCGCGCCCAGCCACCCAATACCCAAATTGGTCAGGTATTGACCATTCGTCGGTTGCAGTGGCCCCAATTGCCCTTTTTCATCAACGTAGGGGGAGAAGCCTTCGGCGCCTTTCACGCAGATCAGGAATGGCGCCCTGATCGCCTGTACGGCTATCTGGACGGACAAAGCCAAACTTTTTACGACCATCCGCACATTGCCAACAGCCCGAACGATACGCTTTTCTGGACGGAACGACACGATGTGGCCGCTTACCGGATTCGCCTGCCCCAGGGGCTTTACCGCTTGCGAATCTGGTTGGCCGAAAGCAAGGAACAGCAAGCCGGACAACGTTTGTTTAGCATTATCGCCGAGGGCAAAACACTGCTGCAAAACCTGGATCCTTTTGCGCAAGCCGGTTACCGGCAAGCGGTGCTGGTACAGGGCGATTCGCTGCGCGTACAGGACGGAACGCTGGACATCTATTTTGTCAATCACAAAAGCGTTTCCCTGATTAATGCCATCGAAGTGGATGCTTTGTCCACGGGCCTGAGTAAGACGCACGAAAAAATTATTCCCCATTCGTTGGAATTGTTACCGGCCTTTCCCAATCCGTTCAACGGACAGGTTAGCGTGCCGTTCAAATTGCACGCTGGTGGCGATGTTCGGGCAAATATTTACGATATTCGCGGCTGCCTTTTGCATTCGATCCGATGGAAAAATTTGGCTGCGGGACGGCACGTTTTTCGCTGGAACGGTCTGCAAAATTCCAGCGGAATCTATTTTTTAGTCGTGCAGTATGGCAACGGCCAAAATGAAGAACAGAGAACGCAAAAAATTGTCTTAATCAAATAACCAAACTTTTAACCAATTAAGGAGGATGCTTTATGACCCGCATTTTTCTACTAACTTTATTATTACCTTTGTTCTTGCTGGCGCAAGAACAGGTACTGTTCGATGATTTCGACAGTGCGCCCGCAGATACCAATTTTTGGGCCTGGTTCGATAATCACGGCGGGCAACACTATCAAACTAATGCCAATGCCGATTCGGCCTACGGCTGGATTCACTACAGCTACGTGAACGATCCGGTGTATGCCGGCAGCGGCGCCTTTCAGATGGAATATTCCGTGCAAAACAAAGAAGTGTGGGGCGGTTACACCAAAATCGAACATTGGGACCCGGATTCCAACGGCGTGTACGACTGGTCGAATTACGATTCCATCGCCGTGTGGTATTACAATGCCGTACCGCAGTCGCTGCCCGGACGCGCGCATTTACGCTTTAACCTGCACGATGTTTCCAATTCTCCCAACGGTAACAAAACCTATTCCGTTCTTGATTGCGAATACTACTATTCCTTCCACTACATTTTAGACGACCAACCCGGCTGGCATGTGTTCAAAATGGCTTTGAAGGACGGTCGCGACGATCCGAATTCCGACGAATGGGGCGGCCAGAGTTTTAACCGTACCGGTTGGGCCGGTATTCAGGGTAACGACAAGCTGGATCTGGACAAAATCAAAGGTTTTTCATTCGAAATTTCCATTGGCGGAGCTGGTGAAGGCGATTATTCGCAGGGTACGATCATTATCGATCACATGGTACTCTATTCACCGGCTAAAAAGGCGTTTATCTTCTTTAATGGTAAAGCGTTGGCCAACAACCTGTCCGGCTTTACCTGGGGACAATCGACCATGGATGTGGAAGAAGGCGCCGGGCCCGACGGCACCAATGCCATCAAATGGGTGCAGGGCGACGAATGGGGCAACGGATGGAGCGGCGGCGGATGGAGCATTGATCCTCCGTACGATATGTCGTTTGTCTGGGCAACCGATTCCATTAAATTCAAAATGAAAGCCGAAGACGGTGTGGGCGATTTGCGCATTCAAATCGAAGACGGAACGGCCAAACGCGGTCAGATTTTCACCCCGGTTACTGACAACGAATGGCATCAATACGCCTTTAAACTGAGCGAAATGGATTACATGGACGGTACGTCAAACTTTGATTCCAGCAATGTGTCCGTGTTGCAATTTATGGCCAATGGCACGGCCGTAGCCGGTAAGACGATTTACATCACCAATTTGTGGACGGGTAATCCTGAAATTGATGTGGTGGCCCCTGCGGCCCCAACCGATGTTTCGGCCATTGCCGCCGATTATTACAATTTGATCGTCTGGCAAGATGTCCCGGGCGAAAGCGGCGAAACGTACACTGTGTACGCCAGTGATAAACCCATTACCGACGTGAAAGCCGACGGCGTGGAAATTGTGGCCGATAAAGTGGCCGAAGGCACGCAATCGGTGGCACATTTTATTTACTACCCGCTGAAGGACAAAAAAATCACCCAATATTACGCCGTAACCTGTACCGATGCAGCCGGAAATGTTTCGGAAATGGCCACTACCAATGGTGTGGAAAATACGGCCAAGGGCATTCCGACCATTTCCTTGACCCCTCCGGACAATTTTCAGGCGGACGGCGATTTAAGCGAATGGGATCCCGAAGTTATTAAACCGTTTGTGCTTACGCCCTCTACCGCGCATGTGGCGGGTGGCAGCTTTGACAACGACGACGATTTGACCGCTACCATTTACTTGGCTGTGGACGATCAATATCTGTACATGGCTTTTGACATTCTGGACGATGTGTACAGCTACGATCCGGAAGGTAATTTCTGGGAAGACGATATCGTGGAAGTGTACATGGGACTTTACAACTTTACTCGTCAACACAAAGGTTTCGAACGCGGTGACCAACCCGATTACAAGTTCGTTTTGCTGTACGATGGATTCCACAACGAATCGGCAGGATTTAACCCTGCGGAATTTACCAATCCTTCCGAAAATTACAATTTTTCACCCATGGGTGCTTCGGACTATGTGATCGAATGCAAAATTCCTCTGGATTCCATTAATGTGCGGGCTGCGGCCGGGGATGCGCGCTTCCATCCGGTAAACGGCATGCGTATTCCGCTGGATTTGGTCATTCACGATTCCGATCACAAAAATGTGCGCGACGGTATTCTTTCGTATTCTAACAAGAATAACGATACTTCCTGGCAAGGCGCCCAGTACTGGAGCTATACCTGGGTTGGCGATACGAACAAGGTGGCCACGGCCATCGGCGACAAGCTGGCTACGGTGAATACCTTCCGCCTGGAACAGAACTATCCCAATCCGTTCAATCCGACCACGACCATTGCTTACTCTTTGGGCAAGGCTTCACAGGTACAAATTACAGTGTACAACGTATTGGGACAAAAGGTAGCTACGCTGGTTAACGCCCGCCAAACGGCCGGTGCGCATCAGATTACTTTTGATGCCAGCCATCTGGCCAGCGGTGTGTACATGTATCAAATTAAAGCAGGAAATTTCGTACAGACGAAAAAGATGTTATTGATGAAATAAGGTATCCCCGCTACCTTATGACGAGCCGGTTCCGTTTGGGACCGGCTTTTTTGATTAAAATAGTCCCTGGCGCCGTAAGTGTACGATGATGATTAGTGGTCTTTCCGGTTTAGCGTAGAATCCTTTAATGGGTGGGGGCTTTTTGGGGGGAGGCTGCGATGAATTTGTTGACCGGGCGTACTCTTTCATTCACGGATCAGCAAATAGAGAAAGGATGTTACCGAGGCCACGGAAACGCCTAACATGATGTTGGAAAGCGTGTCAAACGTTTGGGTTTTGCTGTAGTAATCATTCAACTTTCGAATATCGGAAGAGTGGCGGTAGTCGCGGTAGTAATCATCTGCCTTGCGTTTCAGGTAAAAAGATGTCCAGTTGCTGAGCACAGCCAGAGCGGCCAGACCCGGTTTTAAGGAATGCCTGAGTAGATCGGATGATTGCTCTTCTGTTGTTAACGGGATCACGGAAAAAGCGGGGGAAGCAAGGGACGGCCGGACGATTCGGGAAAGAAAGATGGTATCGGCCGGTGCGATGTGCAACGTTGTGTCCACCGCCCAGTTATTCCACCGTTTATCGTTCAAAAACAAAATTTTGAGCTTTTGCAGGCCGGAAGGCACTGCAAATAAACGGGCGGAAATTTTTTGTAAAGAATCATTGGCCGGAGAGATGGGCTGTAAATTCCAGTTGGAATCGGGTAATGCCACAAAGCCTCTGTTTGCTTCCTGAGAAAACGAAGTTAACGGAAACAGACCAAGAATCATCAAAAAAATCACAAAATTGGACAAACGTCTCATGGCCGCCTCCGCGATTTTTTCCCAAGTTGAAAAAGTGCGTCGTATTCGCTGGCCAGATACACAAGGCCATCGCCGGATACCACGGCGGAAGCAGGGCGGCGTTTCAATTTTATGGTTTGCGCTACCCGGCCCGAGTCTTTTTGTACCACAAACAGTCGTTTTTGGCCCGTGGTGACGATTAGATGGTTTTGGGTCACCACAAGTGGTGCAGTGGGAACTCCCGGAAGAGCTCGTTGCCATTTCTCCTGCAAATTCAATGAAAGGCAGCGCAAAATTCCATTGCTACCCATGCAAAAGATGGATTGGCCGTCGCTTGTGCAGGGTTGATAGAACGGTGTTTGTGCTTCGAAGTGGGCGCGAATTTTACCCGTGGCAAGTTCTACCAGCCACACACTCCCACGGTAGTCGGCCACATAAATTCGGTCGCGAACGATTAACGGAGCGGCGTACACATGGTGCGCCAATTCCATTTTCCACAAAGGATTGCCATCCAATGTGTGCAAAGCCGTAAGCAAGCCATTGGGCGAGCAAAATACCAGCGTATCTCCGCGCATGGCCATGTTGGCAGTAACGGTTTGGGGAGACTGATATTGCCAGATAATCTCTCCGGTTATCATATTAAAAGCAGCCACCCGGCCGTTGAGCGCCGCGTGAAGAACCATACGTTCTTTAAGCAAAGGACTGCTGCGGGAGAACCATCCCTTCTTTTTCCAGATGATTTTACGTTGCAACAGATCGTATGCCTGCAAACCGAATTTGCCTTTTTCGGCGGCAATAAAAACCAAAGGGCGGTAAAATGCCGGCGAACTACTAATACCCCGTGCCAGACGCAGGCGGGCGACATCGCCCATTTTAAACCGTTCCAGCGACACGAGATAGCCGTTGTACGAGGTAACAATTAAGCGATTGCCGATCGGAAGAAGGAAAGGATCGGCCAGCACGTTGATTTTTTTCTTCTTTAGAATTTTAAGGGGCACATCGAGTGGCACATCGGCAAAATACCAGCGCTGTGCATTGTAACCGTCCAGTAGTTGTTCGGGGCTCGATTCGGCAGAAGGAAGAGAAGGCCTGGCACAGGAAGCCAAAAGCAAAACAGAGCCAAGCATCCAGCCCAACCCGATAAGCAGCATTCTCGATGGGAGCCCCGGAAAAAGCGCGAGCGCCCAAAAGTGTTTTTTCCTGTTTTGCAAATTAGAATGATGCCTTTCCATTAAAAATCCCATCCAAAAAAGAACTGGGTGAGTGTTGTTTTCCCAATGGACTTAAAATCAGTGCGCCGTCCGATGTCCAAACGTAAAACGAGCATATTGCCCAAATTCATGCGTACCCCAAACCCAAAGCTGCCGCGAAAGCCCGGCCATTTGGAATTCCAGGCATTACCCGCGTCCAGAAAGAGCGCGCCGCGAATTCCCGAAAAACGCAAAGCGGCCACGGGCAGCAAAATGCCCAATTGATCGATTAACGGAAACCGTAATTCCTGCGAAATAAGCATGATGCGTTTACCGTGCAGGGACCAGCGGCGGTAAAGTCGCAAATCCCAGCTTCCGCCAAAAAAATACTCCATCGCCTCACGTCCTTCATTAAACATGGAAAGGAAACGAACGGCGTAGGCCGTGCGCAAGCTTAGGCGGAAGTATTTTCGCACGTCGATGAGACCGGTCAAATAATTCACATTCGAATAAGCAAGGTCGTAAGTGTTGCCAAAAGTGATATTAATACGCTGGCCGTCCATGGGGCCGGTAGGGCCCCAAATCGAATTGTCGTTTACCAGAGAAATGTAGTTGGTGTTCAGGTAGGCGCGCCGACGGCGGTCAAAAAACCAATCCCGATCGGAGTAGGCCAGTGACTGGCTCATGGAAATTCGCGTGAATTGAGAAAAAGGATAGCTAAAGGTGACGATACCTCCGGCGCGTTCTTCGTAAAAATAATTGTCTCCCGGGTAGTAATAGTAACCGGCAAAACGATACAGGCTAACCGCCCAGTTGATGCGGTGCTCCAGTGAAATTTTGGTTACGGCCACATTAAAACTTTTCCAGAATTCGCTGGCCACGCGGGCATTGTTGTAGATGAGCACATAGTATTGATCGTTACCCAACATATCGGTAAAAGCGAATTGTGCGCCGCCGGTGGTGCCAAAAATAGGATCTTGCGAGACCTGTGTTTGCGCAAAATCTAACGTGTATTTGCGCATGTACGGCTTGCGCGTTTTAACCAATTTTTTGGCAATATTTTTGAATGACCAGGGCTTTGTCGCGGTGACGGCAACGGGTTGAACAAACGTTTTGGCCCGGGTCAGGCGAGTCAAAAAGTCGGGCTGGTAGCGAATTTGAAAGAAGCCCTTCTCGAAGGTGCCAAACAGCAAACCCTTTTGGGGCGTCCAGCAGGGATCGAAAGCCGCGCCTAAAAAAGAACTCATTTTTAACATGCGAATCGGTTTCTCTTCAAAGGCCGCGGCTACGGGATTTTCGATGAGGTAAATGTCGAAGGAACCGCTGCGATCGGAAGTAAACGCCAGATAACGTCCGTCCGGAGAAAATGCCGGACTTTGATCCTTCTGCACACCAAAAGTCAGGTAGCGCATCTCACCGGTTTGGCGATCCATCAGGAAAATATTGGACGCTCCCTCCGGCCCACAGGCACTTCGGTCGGAAGAAAAAGCAATGTAACGCCCGTCGGGGGAATAAGTGGGATCGTCATCCGTGTAAAAATCATTGGTTAATTGAATAAGCTCATTATTTGCCAAACGATACACGTACAAATCTTTGTAGCCGCCAAAGCTCAGTCCGCTGAAGACGATTTCGCTTCCGTCCGGCGACCAATGGGGGGAGTAAATAGCCACCAGTTTCGGGAAACGATGGCGGGCGATAATTTTGCGCGCAGGAATATCGTACAAATAAAGCACGTCGCTTTCGCCGCTGCGCGAGCTAAAAACCAGAACGCCTTTTCGGTTTACGTCAATTTTGGAATCGAACACATGAAACGATTCGAATTTTGAGGTACTTTCACCTTTAATAAGCAATTGCACATCTTTTTCTTTGTCTTCGTAAGACAAAGGCTTGAGCGGCCGCATGTAAATGCTGGAGTAGCCGGTGCGATTGGCCACAAAAACGACGTAGGGCTGTCCATCGTGTTCGTAATAGGCCGGCTTAAAATTGTAGCCACGCCGCACGATGGTTTGACTTACCTGATCGGAATAATCATTGTCGGCAAACATAGGGTAGTAGTGCTTTTTGAGATAATACAGGTATTCGTGGTCAAACGTGCGGTAATCCATGCCCAGAACTTCTTTAAAACATTGTTCGAAGTAGGGATACTTCCACACCAGCTCCATCATCCGCAAAATTTTGTCTTCGCCGTATTTTTGAGCAATGTAGGTGAGAACATTTTGTCCCAGCTTGTACATGAGAAAGGTGCCGTTAATCTGATAGGCTTTTTCCAATCCCACAATGTAGTTGTTCAGCACGGCATCGCGCAAAACCATTTCGGCCTGGGCATCCCATTTCCGCGACCAAAATTCGGCCAAACCCTCCACAAACCACAGGGGAGGGTAGGCGCCTTCGATTTTTTCGTATTTCGAAAGCACATGGTACAGCTTTGTGTGCATGAAAACGTGCACCAATTCGTGGCGAATAACCCGTCGAAATTCTTTAAGGTCACCATTACCGGGTACAACCACACGTCCTTTCATGAACTCAAAAAAACCGCCCACATTCGGGGGAATGAAGCCGGGTGTGACATTGGTTTGCTCGAAATGTTCGTGGGAACTGTAAAAAATAAGAGGGATGCGGTAAACAACGGAATAGTTGAATTTTTGTTCGAGAACACGATACGAGTCTTCGGCAAATTGGGCGCCTTTTTCGGCCACGTCTTTCATTTCCGGATAGTAATAGATATCGAAATGCTTGGTGCGCATAATCTGCCATTTAAAATGGTGGTAATGCACTTTATTGCGACCGAAGTAAAATCCCTGTGCCCAGATTTGGGCGACCAGCAAGAAGAGCAGAGGAAAAAGACGCATGTGAACGGATTTATTCATCATTTTGACAGACGCATTTCGACACATGAATGGTTCCAAGTCATTTAAAGACAAACTACTTAAAAAAGGGAATGGTTTCAACAAAAAGGAGTCTTGGTTTGGAGATGGGCGAGGATGAACGAAAAATTAGAATAAAAAGGAATTTTTACTTTCATTGAAGGCGATTTATTATTATTTTACTCGCAGGTAAAAAAGTTGGTTTGGACAACTAACAAAGCCTGAGGTTAGTAAATTTGGTTAACTAATGATCGTAAGAAACTTAAATCCCCTCAAGTAAATCTCAAGAAAGGAGACCCTATGCAGAAGGAAGAAATTAAAACCCGTGTCAAAAAAGTGATCGCGCAGGTTCTGGGTATGGACGAAGCGGAAATCAGCGACGATGCTAATTTTATCTTTGATCTCGGGGCCGATTCACGGCAAAGTCTGGAATTGGTCGCTGCTTTCGAAGAAGAATTTGACATCGAAATGGATGAAGACAAGGCACTGGAAGTTCAAACGGTAGCCGATGCTGTGGATTTCATCGCGCAGTACGTAAAGTAAGTATCTCTTGAAAAATACGGAGTTTTAATTATGGATGGATTATCTGCAAGCAAACGCGAGCATTTCAAAAAAATCTTTTACCCCGAATCGGTGGCTGTGGTTGGGGCGAATCGCGTGCCCGGGACCGTGCCGTACGACATGCTGATCAATATTCTGCGAAGCGATTTTACCGGAGTGGTGTATCCTGTAAATCCCAGAGAAAAAGCCATTGCCGGTGTAAAGACGTACAAATACGTGCTCGATATTCCCGATCCGGTAGATCTGGCGGTTTTGGTTTATCCCAGTTCGGTGTGCAACCTGGCTTTGGAACAGTGCGGAGAAAAGGGCATTAAATCGGTCATTATCATTTCGGCCGGTTTCCGTGAAATCGGCGGAGTGGGGATTGAACGCGAGCAAAAATTGCTGGAAATCGCCCGCAAATACGACATCAATTTTATCGGGCCCAATTGTTTGGGGGTAATTAATACCGATCCGGTTGTGAATTTAAACGCCTCGTTTGCACGCAAAATGCCGGAAAGCGGAAACATCGGTTTCCTTTCGCAGAGTGGCGCCTTGTGTACCGCGGTTCTGGACTACGCTCAGGCCAAGCACATCGGATTTTCCAAATTCATCAGTTTTGGCAACAAAGCGGATATTAACGAGATCGATTTGTTGTACTATTTGGGTGAAGATCCCAAGACAAAAGTGATTCTTGTTTATCTGGAAGAAATTAGCGATGGCCGGGGCTTGATGAAAGCCGCGCAGGAAATCATTTCGCAAACGGGCAAGCCCATTCTGGCTATTAAATCGGGACGGACCGAAGCCGGTGCCTCGGCGGCAGCCTCGCACACAGGCTCCCTGGCCGGCAGCGATGAAATTACCGATGCGGCTTTACGGCAGGCCGGTATTATTCGCTGTGCGAACATCGAAGAGATGTTTAACCTGGCTACGGCATTTGCCTACCAACCCTTGCCGGATAACAATCGTGTGGCCATTATTACCAATGCCGGCGGACCGGGCGTACTTACCACGGATGCGGCCATTCAGGAAGGCTTGCAATTGGCGAAATTCTCCGAAGAGACCACAGCCATGTTTAAGAAAACCCTGCCGAAAACGGCCAATATTAAGAATCCCGTGGACGTAATTGGCGATGCCCGTGCCGATCGCTACAATATTGCCTTGTCGCAGGCTTTAAAAGATCCCAATGTGGACGGTGTGTTTGTTATTTTAACGCCTCAGTCCATGACCGATATCGAAGCCATTGCGCGCGAAGTAGTTACCGTGGCCGGACGCTACGATAAACCGATTTTTGCTTCGTTCATGGGCGAAAAAGATGTGTTTGTGGGAATTGACATCTTGCAGCGCAATAACATTCCCCATTACACATTGCCCGAGACCATGGCCAAAGCATTTGCCACAACGTACAAATTCAAGAAACGTCTGGCCGAGCCGGTTCCCGTTTTTGAACCGTTCAAAGACGTGAACAAGGAAAAGGCTCATCAGTTGTTGGACGCTGCGTTGAACGAAGGCAAAACCTATCTGGCCGAGTTCGAAGCTTCCGAAGTTTTGGCGGCGTATGGCCTGCCGGTGGTAACCAGTAAAATGGCGACTTCTGCGGAAGAAGCAAAAACATTAGCCGAAGAAGTGGGCTTTCCTTTGGTCATGAAGGTGATGTCAAAAGACGTTGTCCACAAGTCGGATGCCGGCGGTGTGGTGCTTAATGTGCAATCGGCCGATGAAGCTGCACAGGCCTACGCACAGATTGTGGCCAATGTTAAAAAATACAAATCCGATGCCCACATCGATGGTATTTTGTTGCGGCGCATGATTCCCAAAGGCGAAGAAGTTATTTTGGGTTCAAAACGCGATGTTTCCTTTGGCGGTGTGGTCATGTTTGGGCTGGGCGGTATTTTTGTGGAAGTGATGAAAGACATTTCGTTTAAAGTGGCTCCTCTCAGCCAAAAAGAGGCTCAGGATATGATTGACGAAATTAAAGGTGCACCGCTGCTTTACGGCATGCGCAATTTGCCCGCACGCGATGTGGATGCTCTCAAAGAAAGTTTGCAGCGTCTTTCGCAATTAGTGGAAGAGTGTCCGCAAATCAAGGAATTGGATATTAATCCGCTGATTGTGCTGGAAAAAGGCAAAGGATGCTTTATTGCCGATGCACGGATTATTTTATGAAAGAGAAGCGCACCAGTGCGCCGTTGAATTAAACGTTAGCTAAAAAACATTGCAACTTTAGAAAGGAGAATGCAATGCGTATTATCATCCATGAAAATTATCAGGCGCTGAGTAAATGGGCGGCCTATTACATTGCCGGCAAAATAAATCGCGCCAAACCAACTCCGGAAAAACCGTTTGTTCTGGGATTGCCTACCGGCTCTTCTCCGATTGGCACCTACCAGGAATTGATTCAGCTTTACAAGCAGGGCAAGGTGTCCTTCGAAAACGTGATTACATTTAACATGGACGAATATGTAGGGCTGCCGGAAGATCATCCCGAAAGCTACCACTATTTTATGTGGCACAATTTTTTTAGCCACATCGACATTAAAAAAGAGAATGTGAACATTCTCAACGGAAACGCCGAAGATCTGGAAAAAGAATGTGCCGATTACGAAAAGAAAATTCAAGAAGTTGGGGGCATCGATCTGTTCCTGGGCGGCATGGGCCCGGACGGACACATTGCTTTCAACGAACCCGGTTCATCCCTAACCTCCCGTACCCGTATCAAAACCTTAACCTACGATACGCGGGTAGCCAATTCACGCTTTTTTGACAATGACGTGAACAAGGTGCCCAAAACCGCACTGACCGTTGGCGTCGGGACGGTAATGGATTCCCGCGAGATCGTTATTCTTGTAAGCGGCTATTCCAAAGCCCGCGCATTACAAAAAGTAGTGGAAGAAGGTGTAAACCACATGTGGACGGTTTCCATGCTGCAGTTGCACCGCAAAGCCATGATTGTGTGCGACGACGAATCGACCATGGAATTGAAGGTCGCTACGGTTAAATACTTCAAGGACATCGAAGCCGAAGCATTAAAGGAACTCCCCGCTTTGGATTAGTTGCTTCGATGCACAAGGAGCGTCGGCCGGGCGCTCCTTTTTTCGCTTTTGAGCTTACGCTTGTGGGAGACGAGACAAAAGCGCAGAAAATGAACTGTTCCGGCAAAAAATCTCTCTCGCAGTAGTTAATTAAGTAGGAGTGTGAGCAATGGAATACCGCGTTTTGACAGCTCAGGAAATCGATTTGTTGAAAATGAACGGTTGTGTTGCAGACGATTGGTCGCAAGTTAAAGTGCATCCGCAAACCGATTTAAACCGCATTCAAGATGTGCATTTTCGCGGTGAAGTGACCATCGGTAAATTGGACGGAGACATTGAAGTTGAAAAAGGCCGTGTGCTTCCCAGCATGATTAAACGAAGCGTGATTGAAAATACGACGATCGGAGATGATTGTTACATTGCGGATGTGGCATTATTGCGTAATTACAAATTGGAAAACGGGGTGGCGCTGGAAAGCGTAACCGCCCTGATGACGAACGGAGAGGCTTCGTTCGGAAACGGAGTGGAAATCGACATCCTAAACGAAGGCGGCGGACGGGAGTTGATCCTTTTTGACGGGCTCTCGGCGCAGTTCGCTTATCTTTTTGTCCTTTATCGGCACGATGCCTCCCTCATCGAACAGTTGAAAACCGTGGTTGCCCGCTATGTGGAAGCGCAAAAGAGCACGGTCGGAACGATTGGTGCGAATGCGCGGGTACTGCGTTGCAAGCAAATTGTAAATGTGAAGATCGGGGCGCATGCCCGGGTAATAGGCGTTTCCAATCTGGAAAACGGAAGCATCCTTTCCAATGAAATAGCGCCCGTTGTGGTCGGACAGGATGTGATTGCCCGCGATTTCATCATCCAGTCCGGGAGCCAGGTTAAGGATGGTGCATTGCTGACAGGCTGTTTTGTGGGCCAGGGCGTAAAAATTGGTCGGCAGTTCTCGGCTGAAAATTCGGCTTTTTTTGCCAACAGCGAAGGATTCCACAGCGAGGCCGTCAGTTTGTTTGCCGGACCCTATTCGGTAACGCACCACCGGTCCACTTTGCTTATTGCAGCCATGATTTCTTTCTACAATGCCGGAAGCGGCACCAACCAAAGCAATCACATGTACAAATTAGGCCCGCTGCATCAGGGCATTCTGGAACGCGGAGCCAAAACGGGTTCGTTTTCCTACATGCTTTGGCCCTCGCGGGTGGGACCCTTTACCGCGGTTATTGGCAAGCATTACACGAATTTTGACGCTTCGGACATGCCATTTTCGTACATCGAAGAAGTGGAAGGAAAAAGTCTCCTTACACCCGGTATGAATTTATTTACCGTGGGAACCCGCCGCGACAGTGCCAAGTGGCTGAAACGTGACCGGCGCACCGATCCGGTAAAATATGATTTGATCCACTTCGACCTGTTCAGCCCTTTTGTGATGAATCGTGTGATTAAAGGAAAGAAAGCGCTTAGCGAATTGTACGAAAAAGCAACACGCAAACAGGAATTCGTAAAATACAAGGGGCTGGCCATCAAGCGTTTGTTGTTACGGCAGTCGATTAAATATTACAACATGGCCGTAAGCATCTTTTTGGGCGAACAATTGCTGAGACGTCTGGAAAAGGCCGGAAATCCCCAAACTTTGGAGGCCATCCGCCGGGCTTTAAAACCCTCAAGGACGGCGGAACTGGAAGACTGGTACGATTTGCTGGGCTTGTTCGTGAGCAACTCGTCGTTGCAAAAATTTTTGCAACAGGTTAAAAATGGGCAAATTACGGATATTGACGCCTTTCACACCGCCATGAAAACGGTGTACGATGCGTACGATGAGGACGCCTGGGCCTGGACGGTTGCCTTGCTCAAAGAAGAGAAGGGACTGGAGGTAGAAACGGTAACCGCAGATGACCTGAGACAATTAATCGATGATTGGAAGACCCAAAAGCAGCGGTTTAACAATATGATTATGAGCGATGCGCAGAAAGAATATGACGCCAACAGCCGCATTGGTTACGGTCTGGACGGGGACGCGCAGGTTCAGGAAGCTGATTTTGCTGCGGTACGGGGTACTTATGAAGGAAACGGATTCGTGCAGGAATTGATGCAGGAAAACGAAGATATTGAAAAACTGGCCAACCACTGGCTGGAAATTCTGCAGTAAAAATTACTCCCGTCAGGTATTTCAAGTTTGTAAAATGACCTTCCGGGCTGTTGAAGCGCGGAAGGTCTTTTATTTTTTTTGTGTCGATTAGCGCAGCGGAAGGGGAAGTAAGGATAACGAATTACGAATTATCCGTAGGATGCCCGCCCCGCAGGGGCCACTTCGTGGTGGCAAAAATTACGAATTGGGGCCCGAAATTGGCACATATCCCCTTAACCCTTGCACGCTTAACCCTTTTCCATCAAAGCATGCCGAACAAATGCTAAAAGACCATTAATCCCGAAAGGATGTCCGCCCTGCAGGGGCACCACCGGAGAATACCAGAGCGGACGGCCAAGCGACCTCCGGCGTGTCAACGCTTTCCCTTACAAAAGGCCGTTTGCTGCGCATCACCCCAAAGGAGTGGCAATCTTACCCATTAACGGGTTTTCCTGTGCACGGCCACTTAGAGTTGGCCTTTCCGTTGCGTTCGTAACGCAACACGGCTCAGAGAGTCTGTGCGCACGGCCGACGGTGTTGGTTGCTTTTTATTCCCCGATGATCTTCACCAGAACACGTTTTGGGCGCCGGCCGTCAAATTCCCCGTAAAATATCTGTTCCCAGGGGCCAAAATCCAGTTTCCCGTCGGTTACGGCAACCACTACTTCGCGTCCCATAATTTGCCGTTTCAGGTGAGCATCACCGTTGTCTTCACCGGTGCGGTTGTGACGGTAACGGGAAATCGGTTCGTGCGGAGCCAGCGATTCCAGCCAATCGTCGTAATCTTGAATCAATCCGCTTTCGTTATCGTTAATGTACACGCTGGCCGTGATGTGCATGGCGTTTACCAGACATAAGCCTTCTTTAATTCCCGACTCGCGCACGCATTCTTCGACTTGTGGCGTAATGTTAATGTAGTCCCGGCGATGCGGCGTGTTAAACCACAATTCTTTTCTGTACGATTTCATCGTTCCCTCCTACGCATTTTCCGTTGATTTACGGAGTTCAATGGCATGTTGGTGAAATTCATCCAGCGACATGACTTTTAAGAACACCAGACCACGCGTGGAACGGATGCGCGAATCTCTGTTCTGATAAAAGAAATCGCGCCCCAGAAGCAGTTTCATGGTTTGGTACTGTTCCACCTGAATTTTTTGCGCCAGACCGGAAAACGGACCGTCGTATTCGTAGCTGGGGAAGGAGGCATCGCGCTGCGAGCCAAAGGCATTCAGGAAAGCATGATCCAGAATGGCCCGGGTGTTGTGGGTTACCGGAACAAACAGGTTTGCCTCGCTGGGGTGGAAGCGGTACCAAACATTGCGGTAGCCCCACACCTGAATGTCCTTGCGTCCGGTCTCTTCGCTGTACAGGCGCAAAGCAGTGGAAACCGCCTGCAGCACCTTGTAATGCGTGTCCGGGCCACTGCCTTCCGGATCGAAGGCTACCGTGACAATGGTGGGTTTAATGCGCCGGATGGTCTCTAATACGGGCATTACGTCCCGTTCCATGGTCGGTTCTTCCGTAAAAATATCGCCCTTGTAAAAGCCCAATCTGGAATGGATGACCGATTCGCAGGTGAAGCCGAAATAACCCCACAAAATGTCGGCTTCCCATTCCCGTACCATGCCTTTAAGTTGCTGGATGTACGAAAGATCTTTCTTTCCCGGGTACTGCGTGCGGAAGTAATTGGTCAATTCATCAATGCGATTTTGCAGATTTTCGATCGAATCTTCTTCGAAAATTTCTACCAGATTGCGCAAAAGACGTCGGGCGTGGCCTTCGTTCATGGCATCCTGATCGTTCGCTGCCAGCCCGTCCAGGTATTGAAATACGTCCCGGTTGCGAAATGTCATGTTTGTGGGATCAAAATAGTTTTCGGCAAACAAACTCTGAAATTCCGGGCGATTAATAAAACAGCGCGTTTTCTCTAATAATTGCAGCATGTATTTATTCGTTACCGCATTAAAGCCGCTGGTCAAATAGTTGAAAAAGTGGGTGTTGCTTGGTTCGCGCATCAGGCGCACGGCATAGGGCAAGTAACCCAGCATGATGTCGTCGTGGTGGGGGGCCGTGTGCAAAATGATTTGATTTCTGGGAATTTGCAGGGCCTTGTCAATGTACGAGACGTAGGCATCGGCGGTTTCCCGCACAAAGTCCAGCGTTTTGTCGCCGTAGCGTTCCAGCAACAACTTGCTGGAGCGAATGGCTTTGAAATCGTTTTTGGTCAGGCCGCTCAGCGGTTTGCTTTTTTCTACGGCCAAATCGGTGATGATGTGGAAAATTTCTTCTTTGCTGAGTTCTTTTGTCTCTTTTAGCTTTAAATAACGTCGTTCGTTTAGCAGCTTGGCCGCGCCTTGAGTAATAAAGAAGCGTGCGTTGGGCAAATCTTGCAATACCGAAGCCGGCACCAGATTCGATTTTTCGGATTGAATGGCATCGCGAATCACTTTGGCCTTGGCCTCGCCGGCAGCGATGATAATAGCCGTGGCATTGGGGTTGAACGTGATGGTTTGCAGACCGATGGTAATGACCAGACGATTGCGCGAAATTTCAATGCCGCCCAGGTCCGAGGCTGCTGCGGCCTGTGTTTCGTAATTGGTTTGTGTGAGCCGTGTCGTGGAATAGTGGCTGGAACCCCGCACGTTAAAACCGATGTGCCCGTCTGGGCCTATGCCGCCCAGAAAAAAGCCGATTCCGCCCAACTCACGGATTTTCGATTCGTAATCAGTGCAAAACTGATCTACCGCCGAAAGCACTTCTTTTTGCCGTTTTTGCAATGAATCTTTAGGATAATTAAAGCGCAGGCTTAAATCCACAATGTGGCCAGGCCAAACGTCTTCCAGCGTTTCGTTGGGTTTCAGCCCGATTTTGTTAGGATTGATGAGCAAAGCCTTGTCCGGATCGAGCCCAAAGCCCCGAATGTAAAATTTGTTGACGTAGTAGTAAAAACTGTTGTGCTGCGCCGAGTTGATGGGATAAAATTCGTCGATTTGAATAAAATGAAAACTTTTCATGTCCGGTTTGTGCGCCGGATCGACTCCCCATTCGCCCAGGAGTTTTTGCACCTTGGGGGTATTCCAATTCTGGAGCAGATAGGTGACCCATTTAATAAAGTGTTCAGGGGTTTTGCCCGTAGGTAAAGAAATGGTGGAGCCTTCGTTGTTTTGGGCCCATTCCAGAAAGCGCATGGCCGTTAGTTTGCCCAATTCAGGGAAGTTATCGACAATGATGGTGCCGATTTTTTCCACGGGTGGGTAGAGCAATTGCTGCCCGTTTTTTTGCATCATGATTTCTTCCACGCGGGAAGAAGTTGTTTTTATCTTTTTTTTCATTATATTACTCCTGTTTGATGTTTTGTTTGTGGGCGAATATAAGAAATAAACATAACTTGGACAATTTTTTAAATTTTGCCAGAAAAATGTTTAAAAATATCGGATAAGACTTGATTTTATCGTAATCAGTACGGAAATTAGAGAATAAGAAATATAATAATAATCCAAAAATGGTTTTAATGTCTAAGGAGGAATCTTACAATGACCAAACAAGAACTTGTTACCAAAATTGCCCAGGACGCAAATTTGTCCAAAAGAGCAGCAGAAGATGCATTGAATGCTTTCATTAATGCTGTTAAAGAAAGCCTGGCAAAAGGCGAAAGCGTTTCGCTGGTAGGCTTCGGCACTTTTTCTGTTTCCGAAAGAGCTGCTCGCAAAGGCCGTAATCCGCAAACCGGCGCCGAGATCGAAATTCCTGCCCGCAAGGTTCCTGTATTCCGTGCCGGTAAAGGTTTGAAAGAAGCTGTCTGATCCTTCAGGCAAACAATCAAATAAAGGCGGGGATTTAAATTCTCGCCTTTTTTTTGGATTGTAAACCTTCCGTTGTATTGCGCCTGAATTTAACCGAGTAGCAGCGCAATCGCTTCGACAAAAACTAATTTGCACGGGGACAAGGAGAGCTCTGAAAGAATATCCAACGCCAGCTTTGCCTGAAATTCCTTTTTTGTCTTTGCAATGATCACTTCTTTTTCTACTTTCATGGAAGAAATATCAATTTGGAAAGTCCGGAAGGGGAAATATGAAAAAATATGTAAAATTCGTAGCGACTCTGATTTTAAGCCTTTCCTTTGTATTTGTTCGATGTTCCGCTACCCATTGGCTTAGCGCTAAAGAAAAAAAGAATCAAGAACTCAGCGAACAAATTCATACCCTGCTCGCCGACCCTGCCCTGGCCAATGCCCACATTGGCGTGTACATCGAATCTTTAGACGATGGACACATCATCTTTTCACAAAATCCGTACAAAATATTGTTACCCGCATCGAATATGAAATTATTTACGACTGCGGCCGCTCTGGTTAATTTGGGCCCGGAGTTTCAGTACCAAACTAAAATTTTTGCCTTCGGATCGGTAGCGGATAGTACATTAAACGGTGATCTGGTCGTCAAAGGGAGCGGCGATCCATCCATTTCGGGACGTCTTTACGGAGGCGATCCGCTCGCCGTTTTCAAACGATGGGCCGATTCTCTGAAAAGCCACGGAATCTTTAAGATTTCGGGAAATCTCATCGGTGACAACAGTTTCTTCAAAGAACCGGCCTTGGGGGAGGGATGGAACTGGGATGACGAATCGTATTGGTATGCCGCACAAACCTCCGCTTTGGCGCTGAACGATAATTGTGTGGATTTTACGATCTGGGCCGATTCATCTGCCGGACGGCACGTGTCTTTTAAGTTTGCACCGCAATACAAAGAAATTCGCGTTGTAAATCATGCTATCGTTGCCGATAGCCTGCAAGACAGTACATTCCACATCGAACGCTTGCAGGGCAAGAATGTGATTGTCCTCTCCGGATTTTTACCAGCGCATTCCGATTCCATTCATGAAGCCATTAGTGTGGAAGATCCCGGGCGCTACTTTTTGCATAGCTTAAAAACGGTGTTGCAAGAAAAAGGAATTCAGATTGAGGGAGCGACAATTTTGCGAAACGATTCGCTTGATTATGCCCAGGCCCGTGCACTATTCACCCATTATTCACATCCTTTAAAAGAACTCATCAAAGTAGTCAACAAGCCCAGCCACAATTTTTATGCGGAACAAATATTGAAAACAATGGGCGGCCTTTTTAAGCAGCAGGGAAGCTTTAGCGGAGGATGCCAGTTTGTGCGGGAATGGCTGCAATCCATTGGGGTGCCTGCGCAGTATTTTATTAATGTGGATGGTTCCGGATTGTCGCGTAAAAATTTTGTTGCGCCTCTGGCTACGGCCACATTATTGCGCTACATGTACCACCATCCCTATTTTAAGTATTATTACGATTCGTTGCCCATTGCCGGGGTGGACGGCACGCTGGGCAAACGCATGCGCGGGACGAGTGCGCAGGGGAACGTGCACGCCAAAACCGGGTATGTGGCCCACATGCGGGCATTGTCCGGCTATGTAAACATTGGCAAAGCGAATCCGATGCTTTTTGTGATGATGTTTAACAACTATTCGGTCCCAACGCCTTACATCAATTTGATTCAGGACCGCATTTGTATTTTGTTGAGCGGGGAATGAGGGAAGTGGTGCCAAATTATTGCTTTTGGTGAATGCAAGTTACAATACCGGCGATGTGCCACACTCTCTTTTAATCTTCAAAAGGATGGCCTTCCTTCTCAAAATCGGGTAGGTAATGCTCCGGGGCGTCCAGATGCTGCGTGAATCCCCTGTCAAAGCCCAGGCGAGTAAGTTCTTCCACGGTTTTGAGATATTCGCTGTAGCGAATTTTGCGGGAAAGCAGGGGATACTTTTCGGCTTTGTAGCTGGGAAAATATTGGGCCATTAAACTAATGGAAACCTGAGGCGAAAGCTCCCGGGCAATCCATTCCAGTACTAATTCGCTATCGGAAAGATTGTTGGGCAAAATGAGATGGCGCACAATTAGTCCCCGAACGGCCAATCCCTGTTCATCCAATTTTAAGGTGCCAACCTGCCGAAACATTTCTTTGACTGCAGCCTTGGCCACAGGCACATAATCTTTTACTTTGGAATATTGCCAGGCGTGCTCGTCATTAAAATATTTAAAATCGGGTAAATAGATGTCTACAATACCCTCTAACAACCGCAACACATGCAGCGCATCGTAGGCATTGGTGTTGTACACAATGGGCAGATGCAAACCGCGTTTGGCCGCAAGGTAGATCGCTTCGACCATTTGCGGCACAAAATGCGAAGGGGAGACGAAATTAATGTTGTGCACGCCCAGATCATTTTGCAAATGCAAAAGATGTTGAGCAAGTTCCTTAACGCTTGTTTCAAACTGCCAATAGTAGCGGGGACGCTGGCTAATCTGATAGTTCTGGCAGTAGACACAACGCAAGTTGCAACCACCGAAAAAGACGGTGCCCGAGCCTTTGGTGCCGGACAAAACGGGTTCTTCGCCGTGGTGATCACACACGGAAACCACGTAAGGCTGGCGTCCGGCAAGGCAATAGCCCTGTTCGTCTTTCAGGCGATTAACCTTGCAGTTACGCGGGCACACCGTACAGCGTTCCAGAAGCCGGTTTAATACCTGAACGCGTTTTTCCAATTCTCCATTTGCCAAAAGGCGCAAATATCCGGGTTCGTATTTCATGGCGCAAAAATACTTAATTTTGGGAAAATTGTAAAGACGAAAGGGACAAAACACAAGTGCTTTGTCCCCTTGTGCGGTTATCCTTTTAACGACGGAATATTGGATGGCTTTAGATCAAGACTTTCCAGGTAAGGTTTCAAAATCTTGAATGCTTCTTCCGCCGAATTTACAAACTGAAACATGTTCAAATCTTCGTAGGCAATGGTTCCCCAGCGGGCCATGGCTTCCACGTCGATGATTTCTTTCCAGTAATCCTGCCCGAAAATAATGATGGGCAGTGGTCGATGGATTTTTTTCGTCTGAAGCAGCGTTAAAACTTCGGTCATTTCGTCCAGTGTGCCAAATCCACCGGGAAAGATGACCAGCGCCTTGGCCATGTAAACCAGCCAGAATTTACGCATGAAAAAATAATGGAATTCGAACATGAGCTCTTCCGAAATGTACGGATTCGGTTCCTGCTCGTGGGGCAGAGAAATGTTGAGTCCCATTGATTTCCCTTTGGCCAGGGCGGCGCCTTTATTGGCCGCTTCCATAATGCCGGGGCCACCGCCCGTGCACACGTAAAGCTTTTGCCGGCGGGAATTGGGGATTTTGGCCCATTCGGTAATCAGTCGGGCCAGTTCCGTTGCTTCTTCGTAATATTTGGACAGGCGCAGGCGCAAACGCGCAGCAGAAAGCAAACGTTCCTTTTCCGGAGTGGGATCCGACTCATACTCGGCGGCAATTTCTTTCAGCTCCTTTTTGGCCGTTTCGTGAGGCCGCACGCGGGCAGAACCAAAAAATACGACCGTACTGTGAATCTTGAATTTTTGCAAACGTACGTTTGGCTCGATAAATTCGGCTAAAATGCGAATGGGGCGCGCATCCGGGCTATTTAAAAATTCCAGATTCTTGTACGCTTTTTCGGGACGTTTCCGTTTCTTTTCCATAATAACTCCATTTATTGTTTCATTTCGGATAAAATCGAATCGATTGTGCTCTGCAGTGTGTGCACTTCGGCTTTCATCTCCTGCAAAAAACTGTTTGATTCAATGTTTCCCAAAACCGCTTCCATCTCTTCTTTACTTTCGTAGGTAGCCAGGCGAAAAGGATTTTCGTAATCCTTTTCTCTGGATCGGAAAGCCCAGTCCAGTAAATCCTGAGCGGTGCGTTTGGTTTTTTGCAATATTTCAGCAACAAAATTTTCATCCAATTGTTCCGTCGTTAGTTCGTAAATGTTGAGCAGGCTGTGAACGGCATGGGCAAATTTTTGTTGGGGATAGGCCTGCCAGGTGTCATCGTAAAAGCGATGAATTTGCTGCCACGAAGTGATGGCGCCGGATTTAATGTTTTCGATCAGTTCCTGTACTTTTTCGGCAGGCATAATTTGACCGCCCATGTTCTCCCACTGGCGAATGTAGGGGGCGTCAAAAGCTTTAAGATGGCTCAGGGCCTGTCGCACCGATTCTCCCGAGGCGAGTCGGGACTGCAAGAATTGGTACAGCTCCCGGCCGCCGTAGTATTCAATCATTTTAAAATAAAGCGCGACGCCCTGTGCCGCCTTCAGAACCCGGGCCTTGCCGTGGTAAAGTACGTCGTCCAGAACAACGTGTACGGTGCGATCCAATGCGTTTTGGCGCTCGATTATCTCTTGCACGGTAAGAGACTGCCCGAGGGTGTTTTCCAACGCCTGACGCAAAACGGACAGGCCTTCGAGCATCGATTCTACCGTGTCCGGCGCCAGATAGTCGGTTTCGATATGTTGCTCCTTAACGACGCGCTTGTCCCGTTTTTTGAATTTCCAGCTATTGCGCGCCAGGGCGTACATATTGTGCTTGAACCAATAGCCGGGATAAAGGTTGATTTCATCGGTGGCGTTCCCCGGGCTAACCAGGGTAAATGGCAAACGCAAATTGATTTCGGCGTAATACATGCCCTTGGCTACCAGAGCAAAAGGGGCAAACACGGAATTGTGCTTGAAACTGCTGTTTAATCCCGGCCAAAATCCGCGTTTGGCGATAATTTCACCGTCGGGTGCGCGTGAGTTGTGGTTGGAACCGATTGTCGCCCCGGCGGCAATATTCGATTGACCCTGAACTGTGGCTGCGATTAGAAACGAATTATTGTGGTGCTGTTCGTGAAAAGGAAAAATAAGATTGTTGAGCACCTCGCAACAGGAAATGGTGGAATTGTCGCCGAGGTAGGAATTCAACAGGCGTGCGGCGTATTTTAGCTGGACATTACGCCCGGTTACAAAACGTACGGCCTTAACACCGTAAAAAATACGATTGCCGTAGCCAATAATGCCGTTAACCAGTTCTACGCCTTCGCCAATCTGGGCCGGTTCTTCCTTGCTGGACTGGATGGTAAGGTTTTTAAGCTTATTTGCGCCTTTCACATAGCAATAGGCGCCAAAATTTACGTTTTTAATGATCCGGTTGTTCTTCAGAACGCTAAAGTCGCCCACCTGGCCGTAAAATCCGCGGCGCGTGTCGCCCAATGTATCGGTCATTTCGACCAATCGTTTTTGGAATTTGGTATCGGCACGATGGCGTGACCACAAATAAGCATCGGCGGGAAGCATTCCCACAAACGGCAACACGGCCCTGTTGCCGTTTTCATTGGCCAGTTCAATCCAGATGCGCACATCTTCCGATTCACCCTCTTTCAAGA
>Ga0256914_1000172_pt1 | contig 62368 bp, 68 predicted proteins | sample HulkmetaG_FD_191571 | JGI IMG/M metagenome (GOLD analysis project Ga0256914, IMG submission 191571) | Hydrothermal chimney microbial communities from Main Endeavour vent field at the Juan de Fuca Ridge, Pacific Ocean - Hulk | ecosystem: Environmental > Aquatic > Marine > Hydrothermal vents ...
GTCGTTAGTTCGATGGCTTTGTTTCTGCTCATTACCTCATACGAGAATGCCTTCTCAACTACAGCACCTACTAAGGCAGTAGCAGCCCCTATAGCATTAGCAAATTGGGCGTACTTAGGTCTAATGATCTCTTTAGCGCCTCTTAACTTCTTAGGCCACATAGCAGATCCACCGCCAACTAGAATAACAGTCATAGGCTCTGGGGATGTTTTTATTCTGTCTATTGCTTCTTCAAGTTTACTTACCATGTAGTCATAAGCTTTCTCGACTACGTCCTTAGGGATTAATTCTTTAGCACGCATTGGGTTACATCTAGGGTCATCGATCGTCATCATACCCCTAGCTAACGCTATATCAGTAGCTGTGATTACGTCCCCACCCCAAGCTACTCCCTTACTAACTAATTCGTAACCTACACTTACAGGACCTACCCTAACTTCACCATTGCTAATACTTACTACGCTACCTCCGGCTATCCCTAAAGCTATGATGTCAGGTGCCCTTATGTTTGTTCTTACACCAGCTATTTCAATCTCTAATGCTTCCCTAGGATAGCCCTTAGTAAGTACTCCTATATTGGATGTGGTACCTCCAGTATCAACTACTATGGCGTCACTAATGCCCGTTAAGACGTAAGCACCACGTATACTGTTAGATATAGGTGCTACTACTGTGAATATAGGATAATTCTCGATGAACTCCGCGGATGCGGTCGTACCATCATTCTGTGCGAAGTACATCTTAACATGAGACAACCCGAGCTTGTTAAGGCTTGTCCTCAACGCATCTATAGTTCTCCTCATAACACCTATAGTAGCCGCGTTAAGTATTGTTGCGTTCTCCCTTTCAAGTAAGCCTAAAGTACCTATCTCATGAGAAAGCACTATAGGTACTTCATCACCTAAGACCTCACCAACAATTTCCTTGGCTCTTAACTCATGCTCAGGATTCACTGGTGAAAACACCGATGTTATAGCTACCGCATTAACGCGTAGCTCCTTAAACCTCTCAGCAACCCTCTTTAATTCTCCCTCATCTAACTTCGCTAATTCCTCGCCGGTATATTCATGGCCACCACCGATAATTACTGATGTATCGCCGACTGCGTACCTAAGGTCAGAGGGCCAGTCAAGCATGGGTGACACGGCAGTGGTTGCTGGCTTTCCTATTCTAATCACTCCTACTCTCCATAAACCCTTTCTCTGTACGATAGCGTTGAGTACGTGGGTGGTTCCGAACATTACGGCATTTACTTCATCTGGATTGATGTTGTATTTCCTAATTAATCCCTCTAACGCATTAATTATTCCTGTAGTTACGTCAGGAGTTGTTCTAGTTTTGAATCCTCCGATGATCTCATCACGTTCATTAATTGCTACCGCATCAGTGTGAGTGCTACCCACGTCTATACCTATTCTTAAGACCATGATATCACCTCTTATGTAGAATCTCTATAGGTACGTAATCAATGTTATAACCGAAATACTTGGGACCTACAACCTTAAGTCCTTCCTCAGTCCTCCACTTCGGGTCACAGGGAATACCTATCACAGCTACTCTAAGCCCGTATCTTAACCTCTCAGTAGTTATTGGCTTAGCAGTGTCCTTGTCAAGTACAGTTATTAGGTCTGGCACGGAGGCTATTACCTCACCATCCCTAATAGCCACTAGGTTCTCGTTCTGAAACTTAATAACTAACTTACTACCTTTAAAGTCATCTAAGCCTTCAATAATAGCTTCACCTCTAGCAAACCCTCCTACATTCTTCCTATCTACATCCACTATCTTACCTATGAATAGTAAGTATCCACCACTAGCATCAAGTATGGCGTCGAGGGGGTTCTTACCGTACTTCTTCGAGTTCGTTATTGCTTCACCTATGCCTATTGCCTTAGTTAATGTATTTCTAACCGTAGCTCTCTTATAGTCCTTACCACTCATTGGGTATATAGCTATCCAAGCAGTACCACCGAACTTTATCGTTACCACTCTAGCTATTCTCTCAGCCCAGTAATTATCTATAGTATCTAACAACACACCATTTCCCTTCTCATCAGCCATACTCATGGGGGTTGCCTTAACGCCAAATAGATGAAACGTAACCATCTGAAGCTCGGGGAAGGCCCTGCCCATGCCGTCACCATCAGGTACAGGAATGCCTCTCTCGGCAGCGGCTACTAAGGGTATAGTCGAGTTTATACCTCCAGCTTCAATACATATCACGTAATCAACCCTTCTACCGAAGTAGGATTCTAGAGTCTTCAATGCCTTAATAGCTTCCTTACCGTTAGGTATCTTCTCAATAAGGACTGTGGGAGTCCCCATACCAGCTACAGCTACTATAAATGCGTCGTCATCAACATCATCAGGATTAACTAACACTATATCCTTACCTCTTTCAAGCATCTGAATTGCCATTAACTTACCTATGTAGGGATCACCGCCACCCCCTGTCCCTAAAACAGCGGCTCCTAGAGCTAGATTTTCGACATCCTCTTTACGAAGCCTAATCATTAGTACCACCTAGTGCAATGTGTGTTAGTACCTACAAGAACCTATCAACTCGTATTTAAAAAGTATAATGAATATATTAGTTACTTTTTAATGTATGAAAAAGTATTTGGTGAATATTCTTGCAATATAAAACAATCGATTGATATGAAATTTACTAATGTAGCATAATTATGTAATGAATGTATTAAGTACCATCGTAACTATGTGGCGGGCCCGCCGGGATTTGAACCCGGGATCTCCGGCTCCGCAGGCCGGCGCCTTATCCTGGCTAGGCCACGGGCCCTGTGTCATAGTCTCCATCAGTAGTTAAATTGAGTAACTAAAATAACTTAATGGTAATACGGATTTTCAGCCCTACCTCATGCTTTTGGGGAGGCTCTTTTAAGTTACCTTAAGTTAAGGTGTAGTTAGGGAGGGAGCTATTAAGTTAATTAGTAAGAGAGGTAAGCGAGTTAAGTATAGGAGCTTACTGGAGTACGTATACGGCGTACCTCCGTCAAAGATAGTTACTCTTAAGTATAATGGATCTGTTGTTAAGGTTATTAAGGCAAGTACTGAGGATATTAAAAAGTATTCTGTAATATCTGATATAATAGTACGGGTAAGTAACTTTAAGAGAGCTTATTTACTGGGATCCTACTACTCAGGCAAGTCATTGAAGGCGTACTTAAGATTCTATGACGACGAGTCAAATAAGGTTTATGAGTTATATGATACCACCGGACATAAACCTTACTTCATAACGGACACACCACCTCAGAAGATAAATGATATGAAGAATGTGGTCGAGGATCCCTCCTTTGATCATGTAGAGGTAATTAAGAAATATGACTTATTAAGGGGTGAGTATAGGGTACTTACTAAGATAGTAGTTAAGGATCCGCAAGCGGTTAGAAGATTGAGAGGTAATTTCAAGAATGTATGGGAAGCTAAGATTAAGTACCATGATAACTACATCTTTGATAATCAATTAGTTCCTGGTATGCTCTATACCGTGAGCCACGGTAAACTAACTCGGCTAGATGTTAAGGTACGTAGTGAGATAAGGGAGTTATTTAGCAAGGCTGTCGAAGGACTGCCCGATGAGATTAAGAAAAATGCCCTTACTTATATGCCCCTCTTCGAAGCCAAGCCCCCTAAAATACGTAGGGTTGCGATAGATATTGAGGTATACACGCCTTTTAGGGGTAGGGTACCCGATCCTACGTCAGCGCCTTACCCTATTATTAGTGTGGCTTTAGTATCTAATGATGGCTTAAGAAAGGTGTTGGTACTTGCTAGGGATGATGTGAAATTTGGTGATTTAAGTAAATTACCTAATGATTTTGAGGTGGAGGTATTCGATAGTGAATATGCGTTGTTGATGGAGACCTTCAGAATACTGTCTAAGTACCCATTAGTAATTACTTTTAACGGCGATGAATTCGACTTACCTTATCTATATAATAGAGCATTGAACTTAGGCATCGACCCTCACCTAATACCCATAACTGAGGTAAGGGACTTCGTAAGTGTAAGGCATGGCTTCCATATTGACCTATATAGATTCTTCAGCATCGAGGCTATACAGAACTACGCATTCGGTTCAGCCTACAAGGACAGGACCTTAGATGCCATAGCTCAAGCATTACTAGGTGAGTCTAAGGTTAAGATCGAGGAAAGCATAAGTGACTTACCTATGGCGGAACTAATAGAGTATAATGCCAGAGACGCGGACTTAACGTTAAGACTAACTACATTTAATAATGAATTAGTGTGGAAGTTAATTGTACTAATAATGAGATTAGCTAAAATGAGTTTAGAGGACGTAACACGAAGAAAGGTTTCAGCATGGATAAAGAACTTAATGTACTGGGAGCATAAGAGAAGGAATTACCTAATACCCAATGACGATGAATTAAAGAGTATTAAGGGGGAGGTGAAGACAGCCGCCAAGATAGGTGGTAAGAGGTATGCAGGTGCCATAGTTATCGACCCGATACCGGGTGTGTACTTTAACGTAGTAGTCCTTGATTTCGCCTCACTATACCCGAGCATAATAAAGGTATGGAACTTAAGTTACGAAACAATAGATCCACTACCTAACTTCTGTAAGGATGGTGAAATAGCTGAGATAAAGGACGAAAAGGGTAATGTAATACATACTGTGTGTTTGAGTAGGAAGGGTATAACGTCAGAGATCGTCGGTTTACTTAGGGACTTTAGGGTTAAGATATATAAGAAGATGGCTAAGAGCCAATCAATACCTAAGGAGGAGAGGGAGTGGTATGATGTTGTTCAGAGCGCTATGAAGGTATACATAAACGCTAGCTACGGAGTTTTCGGTCACGAGAAATTCCCGCTATATACACCCTCAGTAGCGGAGTCGGTAACTGCCCTAGGTAGGTACGTAATAACGTCAACATTGAGGAAGGCTAGGGAGTTAGGTCTTAAGGTACTATATGGAGATACTGACTCACTATTCCTCTGGAACCCTGATGAGAGGGCATTAAAGGAACTTATGGAGTGGGTGGAGAATAACTTCCAATTGGATCTCGAGTTAGATAAGGTGTATAAGTACGTAGCTTTCGCACTTAAGAAAAACTACCTAGGTGTGAGGGTCGACGGTAAGATCGACGTTAAGGGTATGGTAGGGAAGAAGAAGAACGTACCTAAACTACTTCAAGAAACATTTACGAAAGTAGTTGAGCTCATGAGTAATATAGAGGATAACCCAGTAGTGCTTAATGATATCAAGAATAAATTGAAAGAAACAATACATGATGTGTACATGAGGCTAAAGAATAGAGAATTCACTCTTGATGAAGTAGCTTTTAAGACAACTTTAAACAAGCCTTTAGAGGAATATACTAAAACAACACCAATACATGTTAAGGCAGCTAAGCAGCTTAGGAGATACGGCATACTAGTGAGTAAAGGCGATACTATATACTACGTAAAGACCAGAACTAAGGATAGAGTAAAGGCGGTTCAGTTAGCTAAGCTTGACGACGTTAATATTAATGAATATATAGATACGATGAAGTCTGTACTCCAGCAACTCCTACTGCCGTTTAGTATTGAGTGGGAAGAGATAGCAGGTAGTATGGGTCTTTATAACTTTATTGCTAACTCGAGAAAGTGACTACTTAAATTATCCTAAACTTCATGCCGGACCTATTAAGTAAATTAATTAGCTCTTCCTTAGCTTCATTAACTCTACGTGTAGCTAATTCCTTAGTTGTTGAGCAGGTCATTAGGTATACCTCGATAACAGGTTCCCTAACTTCATGACCTTTAGGATGACTCTTCACATAGACATCTTCGTACTTCTTAACTAGCTTAGCTATTATAGGTGCTAGGGATGACTCAGGTAGGCCAACAACCTTAATCCTAGCCTCAGCTAGGTACTTCTTAGGTGCTATTTCTAAGAGCTTGGGCTCAACCCATTTCTCCCACATGGCAGTTAATTCCTTAGGTACTCCTGGTAATGATATTATTATTGATTTAAGATTAGGTAGCTCAAGCCAAGAACCCGGGGCCGTACCTACAGGGTTAGATATTGCCTTAGCTCCTCTAGGCAGGTAAGCCATCTTTAATCTCTCCCTAGTCATTTCTAACCCAGCCTCCTCATACTTCCTCCTAACCTCCTTAAGTGCCTCCTCATTGAGTTCTAAGGGGTTGTTGGTAGCTAATGCAACAGCTTCTAACGTACGGTCATCATACGTAGGTCCTAAGCCTCCAGTAGTAATTATGATTACGGGGGAGAACCTATTAATGACTAGCTTTATAAAGTGACTTATTATGTCTACGTCATCGATTAGGGAGATATTACCTACTACATTAAAACCCAGTAACACTAATCTCCTCCCTAAGTAAGCGGCATTCGTATTTACTACTCTGCCATGCACTACCTCATTACCTAAAGTAAATATGAACGCATTACTTACTTCCTTAATTTGTGCCATACGTGAATACCCCTCTGTAGGACTGTTACTAAGCAAAGCAATAAAGATATTATTAGTAAGTAATTAGCGTAGACCTTAAATCCCGTAACCGTAAGTGTAGATATTACCAAGGTAATAACGACCCTATCTCCCCTTTCCATCAGACCAACACCCTCCATTTTAAGACCCAAAGATTCTGCCTTAGCTCTCATGTAGCTTATTAGGAATGATGCTGATAAGGTAATGATAATTAACGTATTATTCAAACCTAGAATGCCTAGTGCTAGTAAATAGCATGCGTCTGAGACCCTATCGCATACAGAATCAAGGAACGACCCGAACGAGCTTCTGAGGCTAGCCGCCTTAGCTATGGCTCCATCCACTAAATCCAGAATAGATGATACAACTATTAGTATAGGTATTAATAGTGTAGGACCCTGTAGATACGCACTTATTGGTACGCACAGGCTAATTAGTAATCCAGTTACTGTAACGTAATTGGGTTTAATACCTTTCCTAGCTAGGTAAGCACCTAACTTATGAAGTACAGGTTTAGCAGCACCTCTAAACTTCGTTAGCAAGTACGTATCACCTAATTCCTAATACTAGTACCAATCCTTAAACTTAAGCAATTAATAACTAATGAGAACTACACCTTAAATTCCGCAAGTGTAACTACTTACTTGATGTTGAGGAATCCGGGATCTGAGCATGTGCTATGATGTATGAAATACTTCTGAAGATTTCATTAAGGTATAATAACCCTATACGTTACAGAGCTTAGGTGCTCTAATTGGGTAAGATAAAGAAGCTAATACTCGTAACCTCACCAAATCACCCGCTGGATAAGCATTTTAGGAAGATATCGAAGAGGCTTTCCGATGAGTTAGGTGTTGATTTAGAGGTGAGAATCGAGGATTACGTATTGTTAGTTAATTACGGTGATGTTGATGAGTTTGGCATGACATGGTTACCTCAACTTCTTGCCGAGCTTGATGACGGTAGTATAGTGAAGGTACTTACTAAACCTAATCTAACTCGTGAGGGTAAGTTAGATGAGGAGTTAGACTATAAATACGCACTCTCTAAGTTAATGAAGGAGAAGTAAGGTGTGTGGGTACATAAGAGTACCTTTCGTACCTACACCACCTCCTGTAGTCAATGCTATGTTAAGGATAGCTAAGGTTGGGAGTGACGATGTACTCTATGACCTAGGATGCGGTGACGGAAGAATACCCATAATGGCTGTTGAGCTATTTAATGTTAGGAAGGCAGTATGCATTGAGATAAGGGATGACCTTTACAAAAGAGCGCTAGAGGAGGTTAGAAAGAGGGGTTTAGAGGATAGGGTGGTCGTAATCAATGACGATATGTTCAACGTGGATATATCAGAGGCAACCGTAGTTACGTTATTCCTACTAACAGCTGTTAATAGGGAGTTAAGACCCAAGCTTGAAAAGGAATTAAGGAAGGGATCCAGGGTAGTCTCCCATGAATTCGAAATACCTGGGTGGAGACCTGCAAAGGTAGTTATTTACTATGACGGCATAATAAATCATAAGATATATTTATACGTTAAAGAATGATTGGTATTACTGGATGATGAGTGGCGTCCTAGAATGATAAGTGATTGAAGGACCACTAGCTGATATCTCTAAGGCTCTCAAAGAAATTATCTAGATTGCTTACTACGAAACCTCTGTCTTTAGCTTCTCTCTCAATTAATAATCTACGTTGCGCTCTCACAAGTTCTAATATAAATGGCTTACTAGTGGTTCTAGGTACTTCTTTAGATCTTAGTAGTGCTGGTAATATCACCTTATTAACTAATAAATTAGATATAGGGCATAAGTCAATGCAAGAAAGACATCTCAAGCACTTACTCTTACTTATTACTGGTTTCTGATTAATTACTTTAATGGCTTCAGTAGGGCATATACTCTCGCAAAGTCCGCAATTAACGCAGAAGGCATATCTAATGCCTACCTTAAGTACTAATGACAGTAATTCCATAAAGTTTTCCCCATCGATAATTATTCTTAAACTACGTGAGTCAATGATTATTCTAGAGTCTCCAGCATTAATTACACTTAATTCGTTTTTAAGACTGCTTAAGTTACCAATTAGGAAGTAATTCTCGATTAAGCCATTAATAACTTTTCCCTCTTTGAAAAATATCTCAGCGTGCCTCCCTTCACGATCTAATTTAAGCTCTATCTTAGTCGGTGAGCGAAGAGATAGTTCACGAATCCAATCACTTACTTTCTTCATTCCCAACCATATCTCAACCCTTCTCCTCCCCTGCCCTAGTGGATCTAACCATCTCCAAAGGTGATAGCGAACCCAGTTTATGTCCTTATTTAGTTTCCTCCTCCAGAACTCCAGCTCTCTAACCCACCTGCTCCATATGTGAGGGAATTTCTTACTTACTATGTGGTACTCAGCCATGTAAGCTGCTGGACAGAGGAAGCACCCCAGTCTATCAAATCCCTGGAAATAGAGTTCATTAACGGGTAATCCTTCACTGATTATGTACAGCCACTCACATAATTGATCCCATTCACGAATAGGCGTTATATTGAGTGCATATGGCAACCATTTATTCCTCCATACGGAACCTACCCAAGACCTATCTACGGACTCTAATGCTCTCTGACCTATTATCGCTAGTAATCCATCACTGAAAAATCTCTTATAGACTTTAGCGATCGGGGCTAACTTAACAACTTTACAGCACCACCTATAATCTTTAGCTGGCGGACCGAATACCTTGACGGCATCCCAAAACTTACCATTGGCTGATGCTTCAATTAATTCCAAACCGTACCTATTAGTTACATACTCAACATTTCTAATTACGGGAGGTAACTCGATACCTGTATTATTAAATAGTAACTTAGGCTCTATTCCGGCAATTAGGCAGAGATGCAGGGATAGTAGCGAATCCTTACCTCCCGAGTAAGAAAGTATCACAGGCAATCTAACCTTACTACTCATTATGTATATATGCTTAACAGACTTCGACACTAACTCTCTTAAGTACCCTTCATTAGCTCTATATACATCGTTAAGTGATGTTGAGCTCTTAAGGTTAGGGTATTTAATAGATGTCTTAATTAATGATTGAACCCTATACTTACCTCTTCTACATAAAGCCAAAGCTATGGGTTCTCCTGAATTGCTAACTACGACTGCTTGATCACCATCACGGCTGCAGTCACCAAGCACTTCAAGAGGTCTTACTTTATCTCTTCTAAAGACCTTAACTAATCCGTAATTAATAGCTAGGAGGATACTGTAACCAGCTAGTCTCCACCTCCACATCAGGTACTTCGGGTCGAAGTAAACCCTACCTACCTTCTCTCCACCAACAATGACCTCCTTCATGTCGTCGATATGCGGTACCTTATTTAAGTAGGTATTACCTACATTCATGTTCAGGGTTTTTCTAATTATGTCCGTACTAAACTCATTTAACAAAGCCTCCTCTATTAATTTTAAGTCACCCTCAAAAGCTGGTCTTAAATCGCCTGGCTCCATAATATGTAGTCTCCTAGATTTACCACCGCATATTCCACATATTGGTGTTCTTAAAGGAACGTTACAGTTGCTACACCAGTAGAGCTCTTTAATTACTCCCCAACGCCTCATAGTATTACCCTATGTAATTGCTGATTAATGCACTTACTGCCTAATTTAATTTATCCTTGATTCTTATTAACCCCCTCAGTATCCTTCCTTGAGGATCGTGAATTGAGAGTAGCTTACGTGAGTAGGTACCCACCCATGCACTGTGGCGTAGCTGAGTATACCCGAATGCTCATTACGTTCCTAAGAAGTGTAGCTCCCTCAATTAAGGTTTATGTCTTCTCGACGAACGAGTCCTTAGGCACGGAGTATATTGAGGGGGAGAGTAATGTTAGAGTAATACCTTGTTTTAGAAGATTTGAAAGTGATTATACCTCATTATTGAATGCTTTGGAATCTATAGGTAGCTTAGATTTAATACATATTCAGCATGAGTACGGGATATTCGGATATTCATTAAGTCTATTAAAGGCATTACAGGAGGCTAAAGAGCTTGGGTTAATTAAGAAGATAGTAATTACTATGCATACGGTTCAGCATCCATTATCAGGGGATTTCAAAGCTATTAATTTCCAGAGAAGCCTTGCAAAGTTCGTTGATTTGGTCATAGTACATAGTAGGCTTCAAGAATTTGAGCTTCAGGTTCAAGGTGTAAATATAGGTAAGATAGTTAGGATACCACATGGTACATTACTTAACCCCTACCTAGGTATGCCTAAGGATAAATTATTAGCTAGTATCGGTGTTAAAGGTAGGTTAGGGAGGCCGTTATTGGTGCTTCCTGGATTCATTAGAAAGGATAAGGGAGTTGATGTACTAATTAATGCCTTAGATATCTTAAATAAGAAACCAATACTAGTAGTGGCTGGTGAGCCTCGAGATGAGGATGTTCTAGAGCTAATTAAGGATAGGAAGTACGTAGTATTACTTAGTAAATACCTAAGTAGTGACGAGATACTTAGGGTTACTGCCTCAGCAGATATAATAGTCATGCCCTATAGGGATAGGCCGGGAACGTACTCCGTAAGTGGCATACTTCACCTCTCTATGGGTGCTTTAAAACCCATCGTGGGTACTAGAGTACCTAGGCTCGTGGAACTCTATGAGAACGCTAATAAATTAACCGTAACTCCTGAGGACTCTAAGGAATTAGCTAAGGTAATTAACTGGGTACTAAATCATTACGACTACGCAGTGGTTTACGCTTCATCACTATATAGCTACGCAGTAAGGGTGCAATGGGCGCGGATGGCTAGGAGGCATCTAAGAATTTACAGAAGAATATCTAAGGTTAAGTAGAGACTAATCACAAGAACCCTTTAATACCCCCCTATAATTACGGGTGGGGAGGTGAGCGTACTAAGCTTTATACAGCAACTAACGACTCAGCTTATGTCAATAGCTTGGCTTCTCTTTCTAGTCACTTGGATAGTTGGTTGGGCAATAAAAGGTTCTCCAGTTCCTTTCCATAAAGTTAAGAGAGCTGGGCAGAGCCTAGTTGAGGATGCAGTAATGGCTGCGTTCTGGATGGCTATGGGCTCAACTATCTTCGCTATAATATCGTACATAGTCAATAATGTATACCAACCGATGCCACCTGCACCCTCACCTTAGAAGGTGATGCCTAGTTGGACATACTTATACTAGCATCTAGCTTAGCGATGCTAAGCTACGTAATTGGTGTTATAGTATATGCTTTACCTGTGCCCTATAGGCCTATTAAGAAACTAGGTATGGCTTTCATAATTGATGCTATCGTAGCAATGATTCTAATAACTATCTATAACGTATTCATTTACGTAGGTGACTTCATATTAAATCTACTTAATTTAACGTGGCTTGACTTTTATAGATGGTTGGTAAGTAGAACAGCTGTGTTAGTTGGTGTATTTACGGGGCTTTCATACTTACTATCAATGATTAAGGTCTCGCAGTACTCATTTATTCTCTCTCCCCTTAATCTAGTCCTTACGTATATCTCACTTTCCCTATCTGCATTAAAGATTGTCTACTTTCTCTCGACACTCATCTTTAAGTTTCGTAAGGAGTTAGTACTACTTGGAGTGCTTCTTTACTCATTACCGTTTAGGATAGGTAAGGGAGTAGGGGCGTTCTTAATAGCTTGTTCAATAGTACTCTACGTCGGTTTCCCTCTAATGCCTGCTTTCGTGAGTTACTTTGAGGGTAACATAATTAGTAGCGGTAACTTCGGACCGACCACAATATATGGTACTATAGTTGATGGAGCTGGTAATTACCTACCGTACTCAGTACTTTTAGTATACCTAAAGAAAGTAAGTAGCCCTCACGCAATACCGTCGGCAGTAATACTAACTAATGATAGAGGTAAGTTCGTATTAGGTGATGGTAAGGATATAATACCTAAGAACACTACGTTGTATCTACGTGTAGAGTATTTAGGCTACGTATTTGTACCTCAGCCAAATGAATTCATCGCTAAAGGATTTAAGAAGAATATAGTATTGAGGGTGAATTCCATTATTTACTCAGCAGGTGTAGCATTACTCATACCTTTTAACTATGTATTACTGAATAAGTTCATTACTGGCAACCTAATCGATGTAACATTAAAGCCTATTAGTAATAATAAAGTACTAAGCTTAACACTAATTAAGTACCACAGCACACCAATATACAGAATAGCAATCAATAACAAAGAATATATATGTAATTGGTCGGTCTTGAGCTGGAGGGGTATTAAATTAAGTTCTTGCACATTAAACATTAAGCTAAGTAATGACTTATTCAATATAATAATATTCCATGAATCTATGGAACCCAAGAGACCCAATGTAAATCAGAAGAGATTACTATTATTAAGTGGTATAAGCGACTTAATAGCTGGCTACATATCATTAGGTGTTTCACTTCTTTACTCATTGATTTTCCTGCCAGGTATGTACGTCTCACTTCTCTTAGCTATGTCAGCGGCTCTTTCTAGGGTATTAGGTGGTGGAATAAGAATTAAGCTAATATAGGGTGAGGAAATGATGAGTAGGTTAAGAAGATATAGCATAGAAATTCTATTGACGGTATTTATAGTGTCTGTACTCCTAAGTGAGGCTGATAACGCATCCCGTAGCGATATAATTATACTTTCCATAGTGTTAATTACGGCTTTAATAGCTACTAGGTTTCTTAGGAAAACCTTAGGTACCGTAGCTACACTCTAGTAAGTCGATACGTGGTCTTAATGAGTAATGTGATTAACACTTCAGACCTATTACCTAAATATTACTAAATCTTTCTTACGCCATTTTACACTATCTCTTCTTAGGTATTCTTCGACACCCTCAGCCGTCCCTTCTATGGATACGAAATATAATTCCTTAACCACCTTACTTCTCACGGCCTTAATTACTTTGTACCTTCTAGATATCTCTTCAATGATCTTCCGTGCTTCATCGTCATTAAACGTTACGAATACTACATCAGTTCTTACGTACTTAACGCTCCTTAACTGCTTGCTCATTAATTACCTGCCCTCCCTTATTACTTAATACGTAGTTATATAGTTTTACCGCTATCTCCAGCTCCTTACTAAAGGCATGGATTACCCTCTGAGGAGCCACGGAATCTCTCCTTACATTAGCTTGAACCCAATCACAAATAAATGATAGGTGCACCTCACCAGTTTTTATGTTTACTAACAAGGGAAACATACTGCAGGAGGCAGGTTTCTTATCATGTATTCTACATGAGGAACTAGATACATCGTAGAATGGGCAGAAGCCACTAATAATCCAAAGATAGAATATACCCCCTAGATGCTTAAATAGTAGTTTAACGTTAAAGCGCTTACTAAGTTCCTTTAATCTCTCAACCTCAGGCTCGGTGACTATTGGGTACTCATTAGGAGTAGTGAAGAAGCAGCAATGCATGCACCTATAACACTTAAACTCATTCATGATTTACCCACCACACATAAGCTTTATTGTCACTATATCATTATCGTGTAACATAAGCTCCTTCCTCAGCCCAATATCGCTGACTACCTCTAATACCTTCGTATCATGTTTACTCCTGAAAGGCCTCAATACGATCACACGTAAACTCCTGTTTCTAAACCTTATGAATCCATACCAATAAATGAATCCTCCATAGATTCTACCATTACGCTCGATATTATTCATGAGGGACGGTTTGCATTTATTTACTAATGAATTTAGATCTAATTCATTAATTAACTTAATATTTAACGTACCTGGATAAGGATCCTTCTTAAGTAATTCCCTAAATAATTTCCTATATACATCCATAGACATGAACTTCCTACCTAAGCCTAACCCCGAAGTAACTACTCCTTTAATAATCACTTACGCTCTCCTCCTTAACCTTCTCCTCTCTAACTTACTTATTAAGTCAGCAACGTACGTAGGTTCGGGGAGGTAGTGATTACCCTTAAACAGTTTAGGAGCTAGCTCCTCAATATCACTTAATGACACCTTATGTCCTATACTTAGATATACATACTTACTGCCTCTTCTAACAACTAAAGCTGCGGGTTCACTATCTATAAACAGGTATTCCTTACTTCCCACGACTCTTACGTTACCAGTAAGTACCCTCTTAGCAGCACCTATTGTTGGTACATCAAGTACTACACCTATATGTGACGCTATACCAAACCTCCTAGGATGCGTTATTCCGTGACCATCAACTACTACCAAATCAGCGTCTCTACCTATGGACTTAGTAAGGACTTCATACGCTTTAAATAAGAGAGGGGCCTCCCTAAAAGCTAGTAGGCCAGGGACGTAAGGTATGTGTATGGGACCCTTAATGACTACATACTTAATTAATTCGAGGCTAGGGAATGAATGCATCGTAGCAACAGCTAAGCCTATACCCGATACGTAAGATACGTCAAGTCCAGCAACTAGGCTTATCTTACTTAAATCTAATGAGACATTAGTTATTACTAGAGATGATAACTTCCTTTGAAGGGCTATAGCTTTAGATGCTTTAAACTCTATATTATCCATGACTCCTACACTATCACTTTAAGTATTAATTACCTAATTAAGTGTGTGTACTCCCTACTACCTTCTGGAGAGATTACCACTACATCAACACCATCGCCTGAAACAGCATCCCTACTTATCGCTGCCTCAATAGCTTTAATGGCTAGTTTCTCAGCATCCTCTAAACTAATGTCCTTCTTATATCCGGACTCTAGAATACCTATAGCTATAGGTGCGCCAGTACCTATAGCTGCGTAATCATCCTCTATCAATGAGCCTAAAGCATCCATTACGTACAGATGAGGTCCTGTCTCATCAATACCCGCGAATATAACCTCAGAGAGGAAAGGAAGTGCCTTGTACTGATACAGGATTACTGAAAGTAACCTAGCTGCTGACCTAACACTTATTGGTCTCATATTCTCAATTTCGTAGGAGTGGATCTGTACCTCCATAACCCTCTTTAATGTCTGTATATCAGCGAACAACCCCGCAAAAGCTAATCCATACCTATCCTTTATCTTAAATACCTTCCTAGCTGACTTACTAAGGACGAAACCACCATACGATACTCTCTTCTCAGCAGCTAATACTACTGAGTCCTTGGTTCTAATCCCTACAGCAGTTGCTCCAGTACCTAACCTCTCATACCCCACTCTAAGCACCGAGGCTAACTACGCTATAGAAATTTAAGAGTTTAGTTAAGTGGTATGTCTTGGATTGGTTAATGTGAGGCGTGGGGAGCTTACGGATATTATGAAGAGGATTAAATGGGTGTATAGAGGTAGGTATGACTTAGTAGAGATATCGTATATTGAGAGATTAGGTGGGAATGAAGTAATTAAAGAATTATCCCTAAATAACGATATAGAACTTTCATTAGATAGGATAGTAGTTGGTGATAAGGTAATACCAATACATAGGGTAGTAGCCATTAAGGTAGGGGGTAAGGTAGTTTGGGAGAGGCTAAGAAGTGCTTAAGTGACCTACTGAAGGGCGTATACGTACCTCCATTCGAGGAAATTAGAAGGAAAGTACTGGAAATATACAATGAACCAGTACCTCTACAGAAAGGTATTAGGAGAAGAGCGTTAGTTAAGTACCTAATAAGAATAAGGAAGATGGATAACTACGTAAACACTCATGTATTTAATGAAATAGAAAAACTGCCTCGTGGGGATGCTATTCATAAATTTTACTTAGAACTAATGAAGTTAGGCGGAGTTAACAATTATGAAGAGATAATTAATGATTTAATGCGTAGACGATACATAGTGAATAAACTAACTAGGGAATACCTAGAGAAAGTCAGAATGAGTTTTGACGTAGCTGAAGCTAAGAAAATGACACGAGAGTACGTAGGTAGGTTACTCTCAGTCTTTAGACGAAGTAGGCACTACCTTAACGCATTGAGTAGAGCTATTAAAGAGTTAAGAAGTATGCCATGCATCGACATGGATCTACCTAAGATAGTGGTTGCTGGCATGCCTCAAGTAGGTAAGTCAACCTTCGTAAGGGTAGTATCAACAGCTAAGCCTGAGGTCTCTCCTTTCCCATTCACAACGAAGGAAATAATAGTGGGGCATAGGTTAATTAATTATCAATACGTCCAAATAATAGATACTCCAGGAATTCTTGATAGACCATTCAATAAATTAAATGAAATTGAGAGAAGAGCTCTTACAGCAATAAAGTACCTTACAGATGCTTTAATATTCCTCATAGATCCTTATGAGGCATCATATTATCCATTAGAAAGTCAAATAAATCTCTTAAAGAACATTATTACACACCTTATTAATTCTGAGAAAGTTGTTGTTGCCGTAAATAAGGTTGATGTAGTAAGTAAGGAAAGAATATCGTTCGTAGTAAGCAGGATTAGGGAGGTATTTAAAGGTGATATAATGGTTATGAGTGCTTTAAAGAATTATAACGTACTTAATGTACTTAATAGGGCATTAAGTAAGATTAGTAATGAACTGAATCAACAACATTCGGAATCGTTAACTCGTAAGTAGTTTCTGGAACCTTAACGCGTCATCACGCATATACACGTTATTAAACATTACAAATATTTCATTACTGCCTCCTAAATTCTTTACAAAATCCTTAAGCTTAATTAGGTCTTCATCTTTATATCTATACCTATAATTAACATCCTTCCCACCTATTCCGTGTAGCCTCATGTAGGTTACTTCCTTAATCACAGCTGGTGATAGTCTAAACGGATCAAATACGTGAATTATATTCTTATTAATATTTACTAATTCACTAATTAATTGAGTGTTCTTTGTCCAATCACCTCGAAGCTCTAAACCTATTATGTAATTGCTTGAGCTTACCGATTTTAAGAACTCGGTAGCGTTATTGAAGTTTTCCTTGGTGCATTTGAAGGCTGACGGTAGCTGAATAACTATTACTTTAGCGTTTAATGCTCTAGCACCTTCACGTACCTTCTCCCAAGCATCAAAATTCTCTTTGGTAGGTCTAAGAAATCCGTACTTATTCCAAAGATCTTTAGGAGGCTTGAATTTGGATCTTCTCCATGTAGGCATTGATGGAGGATGCGTTATCGCTTGCCATGCCTTCATATTAAATATGAAACTCGGAGGAGCTTCACTCCTTAACTTAGCTAATCTACCGGTATCGGGGGGATTATAGAAAGTATCTTGTAACTCGACTGTCTTAAATAGTCCATAGTACTTACTCCTACCCATAGGGAATCCACAAGTTCCTACGTAGATTACCTTACTCATTCTATTAACCTCCCTACAGACTCCATAGATAATACCGTAAGTCCTTCCTTATTAACGATGTTCTTGATGTGAATTGCCATGGCATAATCAATAACGCCAATCGTAATCGTACATACGTATTCGCCCTCTTCCTTCCGGCATCTAAATTCAATTACCTCAGTACCTTCCCTAGCAAGTTTATCTACTATATTTACTATATCGGCAGGCTCCCTAAGCACGATTTTCATGCTAACGATTAACTCACCTGACTTAGTAACTGGCTTAATAATTATCTCTTTCCTATCCTTAGCAGTAACGATCTCAACGTATGACTCCGGCTCAATACCTACTTCCTCCCTTATGTATAGAGGTATAGTTATCCTACCCTTACTATCAACGCGTACTATGGCCTTCATATTAACCACCTACTATTGTCTCATTATATTAACTCACATTAAATAAAATGTAATTAACGTTTTTTGCCTCTAACCAAAGATCTTATACGGTGATGAGCGGATCACGGATTGACTTGGTGATGAAAACCCCGTATTACTGATTAATTAGAGTCAGTAACAGTTCTCTTTAAATCACTTAGAAATTCGTTGATTACCTCCTCATTAGTATGAGGCATTAAGGTTACTTTAATCCCATTAATGAATGGACACCTGTATAGGTGCCATCCTCTCCTTATAAGTTTAGTCATTACCGTGTGGTTAAGCCTACCCTTACCTAAACTAAAGCATATAATGGGTAAGTCCGGCTCCACCACCTTGCAGTTCAAGTTGATCAGAGCATCAGTTAGGTACCTAGTCAACTTAATTAACCTATCAACAATAGCTTTAAAACCGTAAAAACCTAAGTAGTTAATACTTGCCCATAGGGCAGCTGCAGACGCTGCTGTCCTAGTCCAAAGTAAGCTATATTGGTGTGTTTGATTTATAAAATACTTTGATTTGAAAGTGATTGGTTTTAAATAGTCGTTGTTCCTTAATATAAGAGCACCTGAAGGTATGGGCGTTAGACCCATTTTATGCCCATCAATACCTATGCAAGCTACGGTGGGTATTTTAAATCCGTAATAAGGTATACTACTGCTTTCTTCTATGAATGGCGTTATTAATCCACCAAAAGCAGCATCAACAACTACTTCAGTATCCGGTAATTCTTCATAGAGTTGCTTAACATCATCAATAGTCCCGGTTTCTGTGTTTCCAGCCGTCAGTACTACAAACACTCTCCTCTTACCTAATTTCCGAACAACTTTAACTACGTCACTTATGCATGCTTGATTCCTTTTATTTACTCCGGTACGTACTACTCTTAACTTAAGTATCCTAGACGCCTTAAGTACGGATTCATGCGCGTTCTGCGGTACTACTACCGTGTCGTAACCGAGTTCTCTCATTATATACAGTGACGTTAAGTTAGCTTCACTACCTCCGTAGGTAATAATGCCTGCAGGAATGGGCTTATTACCGTGTAGCTCCTCTAGAGATCTAATCACTTCATCAGCTAACAACTTAGACATTCTAAAGTACGAGTACTCATTTAGGTTCCTATCAATAAACTTCACAAAGGCGTGGAGCGATGCTTTTAACGGCTTACTCATCATAGGTCCTAAGGACTTCCTACTTCCTAACCTAGGTTCTATACTATCCAATACGTCAATTATCTGAAGTACCCGATCACCAAGTCCTCTCATAGGGAAATACTTAAGCCCCAACCTAAGACCCTCTTAGGTAAGTCTGAGGCTAGAAATAAATTAACGTCGTGAATACAGGTAACGAATTATGTAAGCCCTTAGAGGGGGTATCTCAATATGTTTTATAAGCTAGTACCTACCTTTTAGTTTGGTGTAGCCTATTGCTGAAGATAGTATTGATAAGTATATTGAATACCTTAAGAATGTAGCTAGGAAATGGTCCGAGAAGTGGTTTAGAGATAAGGTTTATGAGGCGGATCCGAAGCCCGGTGTACCTAAGTACTTCACAACCGCAGCATTCATGTATCCTAACGCACCAGCACATATAGGTCATGCAAGGACGTACTTAATTCCTGACATCATCGCTAGGTATAAGAGGGCTGTCGGTCATAACGTACTATTTCCGATGGCATTTCACTACACAGGAACACCTATATTAGTAATGGCGGAGAGGATAGCATGTAATGACGAAGCATTCATTAATAAATTAGTAAGTAACTTTGGAATACCTAAGGAAGTACTAATGAAGCTTAAGGAACCACTCTCGCTTGCTAGGTACTTCCACGAAGTTAGTAAGGACGCCATGAAGTACTACGGATTAAGTATTGATTGGCGTAGGGAATTCACTACAATAGACCCTGAATTTAAGGCGTTCATAAGGTGGCAATTTAAGAAATTAAGGGATAAGGGATTTGTAACACAAGGATCACATCCGGTAGGTTGGTGTCCAAGGCATGAGATGCCTGTAGGTATGCACGATACTAAAGATGATGTTGAACCCGAGATAGAGGAATTTACTGTTATTAAGTTCCCCATGACTGATGAAGAGTACGTACTACCGACGGCGACATTAAGGCCTGAAACAGTGCTTGGAGTAACGAATGTATGGGTTAATCCTGAGGAGGAGTATTGCTTATGTAGAGTCTATACTAAAGAGAGTAAGGTGGAGAAGTGGGTATTAGCATGTAAGGCTGTTCATAGGCTTAAATATCAATTAACCGTAGAAGTGGAGAGTAGGATCTTAGGTAAGGAATTAATAAATAAGGAGGTAATTAACCCGGTTACTGGAAGGAAAGTTAAGGTATTGCCTGGGAGGTTCGTGAATCCTAAGTATGGAACCGGTGTGGTTATGAGTGTACCGGCGCATGCACCTTATGATTATATAGCAATAGCTGATTACCTAGGTAACTTAAGTGATGAGTCGTGGGGCGACTTAAGACCTATACCGTTAATAAGGGTTAGCGGTTACAGTGACGTACCTGCAAGGGATGTAATTAAGAAGCTAGGTATTAAGTCACAGAATGATAAGGAACTACTTGATAAGGCTACTAAGGAGGTATATAGGGTAGAGCTAGAGAATGGGATAATGAGGGATGACGTCATTGAGTTAGTTGTTAAGGAGTTAATACCTAATATAAAGTACATCATAGAGAGTAAGGTAAGGGGTAAGAGCGTTAAGGAGGCAAGAGAAGTAATTAAGGATACCTTACTCACTTCAGGATACGGTGATGTGATTTATGAATTAATAAATGCTCCCGTCTACTGCAGATGCGGTACTGAGGTTGTTGTTAAGTTACTAAGGAATCAATGGTTCTTGGACTACGGAAATAGTGAGTGGAAGAAATTAGCTAAGGAATTACTAAGCATGATGAGGATCATACCGGAGGAGGCACGTAATCAGTTCTTAGCAGTTATAGATTGGTTAAGAGCTAGGGCATGTGCTAGGTCACGTGGCTTAGGTACTGAGATACCTTGGGGTGAGGGGCACTGGATAATTGAGTCCTTGAGTGACTCAACAATATACATGGCATTTTATACTGTGGCTCATAAGATAAGGAAGTACAGGATACATCACTCAAAATTAACTGAGGAGTTCTGGGACTACGTACTATTGGGTACGGGTAATGCTGAGGAGGTGGGTAGGAAGTTAGGAATCGATCCTAATATACTTAAGGACCTAAGGACTGAATTTACGTACTGGTATCCATTGGATTCGAGGCATAGCGGTAAGGACCTAATACCTAATCATCTATCGTTCTTCATATTCAATCACGCAGCGATATTCCCACGTGAATTATGGCCTAAGCAGATAGTAGCTAATGGCTGGGTCCTAATACGTGGCGAGAAAATGTCGAAGTCTAAAGGTAATGTTAAGACTTTAATGGGTCTAATAGAGTCCTACTCTCCTGATGCTGTAAGACTTGCATTAGCTACTATAGCAGAGGTTGAGCAGGATCTAAACTTCGATGAAGAATCAGTTATTAATGCGTTAATGAAGATATTAGATATAGAGTCATTAATTACCAAGCTGTATAGCGAGGCAAATAATGAAGTATATGAGTTACCAGAGAGATGGATTATGAGTAGGTTATACAGCAGTATCTCGAAGATATTAAGTGATCTAGAAAATGTGCGAATTAGAAGTGCTGGGGTAACTACCTACTATACCATGTACTCGGACCTCAAGAAATATCTTTGGCTCTCTAAGGGGAGGGTATCTAAGTGCGTGAGAGACTACATAAGAGAATGGATTAAGGTGATATCTTGGTTCACACCCTTCATTGCCGAGGAGTTATGGCACAGACTAGGCTTTAGCACCTACGTTGTTAAGGAGAAATTAACTGACATAGAAGAACTTAAGAAATACTACGATCCTTTAGCTGAGCTATCTATATTCTATGCTGACGCGGTGGTTGAAGATATAAGAAGTATTATGCGCGTAGTTAAGGGTAACGTCGTCGCTGTTTACGTAGCTAATGATAGTGATTACGAGATCATTAAAGAGGCTATAGATGTAATTGAGAATAACGGTAAATTATCAGACCTAATAAGGAAGTTAAGAAACGTAATACCTAAGTTAGGTTATAGCTTAAAAGACCTACCATTAATATCTAAGCAAATCTACGAAATAGTGAGCAAATTACCTGCAGATTTAAGGAAGTATTTAAGGAGTTTAGGTAGGTTTGATGAGAAGGAAACCCTAGAAAAGCTAAGGGGGTATATAGAAGGTAGATTAGGGATTAAAGTGACTGAAATTAAGTCTAAGGACGAGGTTAAGGTGAGTTATGGAAGAATTGAGGGTAAGTTAATACTTCCTCTAAAGCCAGCAATATTAATCAAGCAATAAACTCTTTTATCCTTCATAGAAAATACGTATTAGATGATGCCACGATGGGCGGACTGAGTAAGTGATGAACCACTGTAGCGCTGATGTAATTACCTTCATGGTTAGGGATTCATTTACTAATGAGTTTACTTCTTATCTTTCTGGATATCTTGTACCAGCTAAGTAACCATAGAGCATTAACTACTAGGAAGAGTATCGTAGTTACTATTTGGGATAGAATAAGCAAAATGTAGTTATACCTAAACATAGCGGAGAATCTCCGTAGCTGAATTATTACTAAGGGCTGTATAGCTATCCATGCAATTGCGTATATCGATAGTAACGAAGGTATTACAGCTGCCTTTAACGCGTCCCTAACCATCTTAAGCACCCTAGGTATAGCCTTAAATATATTCCAAATAATTTTAATAAGGAGTGATGAATACCTCCGGTCCTGATAAGTGATGTGAAGGCATTTGCCTGATTAATCACTTATAAGGGGTAAGCAGCGTGGGTTTCTCATCATATTCTAAAGTCAGCGCTTATAGACCCAGCCCATCCCCCCAAGCAGAAAAATTTACTTCGTGTCTTTAAATGTTAAATCCTTTCGTTTCGATTCTTCCTATAGGGTACGAGAATGAAGTGGAGCCCTGGAAGGAAATATAGAGAGTTAAGGATAAGGTTGGATGCTGTGGAGTCGCTAGCGGCTATTAAGGACGTATTCTCATATGATGAGTTATCTCCACTTCTAGGATTGCCAGCTTCAGTTTTAAGTAGGTACTATCAGGGTAGTATGATACCTAACGTTGAGACAGCTAAGACTATGTTAAACGTATTTCTATCTAAGGAATTTGCTAGAAACTTTATTTATAAAGCGATCCATGAGAAGTACGGCGGTAGTTTATGTAGGTTACTGAGTAACTCAAAGATCATGAAATACGTTAGCCTCTACATGTATAGTAGGATAATCGATAAGTTAGCAGGAAGTAAAGTATCGGTAATTCTGTCACCTCCTAATTACTCCCTAGCTATGGCCTCAATAATAGCTCAGAGATTCGGGATTAACGTAGTACTAATGACTAACTACTTATACGGAGGATTAAGAAGTAACGTGTCTGATGTTAAGGTATCTTCACTGCATCACGGAAATATAGCTGTAGCTATATTCATGACCTTCAGTAAGGACGATCTCGCAGCTATTAAGGAATTCATAAGTAAGTATAGACTAGAGCTTAAGCTTATTGAGACCATAGTATTAGCCGATATAATCCCCAAAGATCAATTACCTATAGGTGCTGAGATTGAGTACATACTACCGTAGTAGAGATAGTTGTGGCGGGCCCGCCGGGATTTGAACCCGGGACCTCCGCCGGTCGGTGACCGTCTACGGGTTAAAAGCCCGCCGCTCTACCTGGCTGAGCTACGGGCCCTGCCGCACTGTACTTTTTTAAGTCGGTAAAAATAGGTTCCGGATATTCGCTTATGGTTAAGTTACTTGTATTTTAAGGGTTAAAGCTTATAATTAGTGTATCGGAATCCCGAATAGTTGAGTGGTGGTGATATGCCCAGTAAAAAGAGATTTAAGGTAATTGAGCATGAGTTAGTCCCTAAGCATGAAGTCTTAAGTCCCGAGGAAGCAGTTAAGGTACTGAAGGAGTTAGGGGTAACTCCGGAGATGCTTCCTTGGTTACGTGCCTCAGACCCTGTAGCTAAGGAGATAGGTGCTAAGCCTGGAGACATAGTTAGGATTGAGCGTAGATCTCCAACGGCGGGTAAGGTAATTGTTTACAGATTCGTTGTTGCTGGGTGATATGCTTGGTTAATGATAATACATGGTTAACACCGGAGGATCGTTGGGCTATTATGGAGGCATTCATTAAAGAGAAGGGATTAGTTAGGCAGCACTTAGACTCCTATAATGCATTCGTGACTTCATGGATTAAGCAGATAGTCAAGGAGGTAGGTAGAATCGAGACTACACAGCCTGGAGTGTATATAGAAATCGTTGATATAAAGATAGGTGAACCTCAATTTAGGGAAGTTGAAGGAAATATTGAGAGAATAACACCTATGGAGGCTAGGATACGTAACCTCACGTATGCAGCACCTCTTAAGTTAGTAGTAGCTCTATACGAGAATAGCGTCGAGATAGCTAGGCAGGAAATACCGCTTGGTGAATTACCTATTATGATAAGGTCTGTGCTAGACCCCACTTCAAGAATGAGTAGGGAGGAGTTGATAGCTATTGGTGAGGACTGGAGAGATCCTGGTGGTTACTTCATAATTAATGGTTCTGAAAGGGTCATAGTTACCCAGGAGGATCTAGCACCCAATAGGGTGTTCGTTGATAAAGCTAAGGAAGGAACTAACATAACGCATACTGCTAAAGTCATATCTGCTTCAGCCGGGTATAGAGTACCGATAATACTTGATAGACTGAAGGATGGTACATTAGTAATTAACTTCCCGCCAATACCTACTAAGATACCCTTCGCGGTAATGATGAGGGCTTTAGGACTTGAGAGTGATAGGGATATAGCATTAGCTGTATCGACGGACCCAGAGATTCAGAATGAGCTACTTCCATCACTACTTCAAGCAAGGGAAATAAAGACTCAAGAGGATGCTTTAGACTACATAGGTTCTAGGGTAGCTATTGGGCAGGCAAGGGAGGCTAGGATTGAGAGAGCGGCTCAGATAATAGATAATTACTTCTTACCTCACTTAGGTACATCACCAGCTAGTAGAATTAGGAAAGCCCTCTACTTAGGTCAGATGGCTAATAAGTTACTGGAGCTAGTGCTTGGGAGGAGGAAACCCGATGATAAGGATCACTACGCCAATAGGAGGTTAAGGTTAGCAGGGGATCTACTTGCGCAGTTATTTAGGGTGGCGTTCAAACAGTTCATAAAGGACTTCAAGTACCAAGTGGAACGACATAGATTGAGGGGTAGGAGACTTAATCTGAGGGCATTAGCTAGGCCTGACATAGTGACTGATAGGCTAAGGCATGCTCTAGCAACAGGTAATTGGGTAGGTGGAAGGACAGGAGTTAGTCAGATATTAGATAGGACAAACTGGATATCAGCTCACAGCCACTTAAGGAGGACCGTAGCGCCATTAAGTAGGGGCCAGCCTCACTTTGAGGCTAGGGATCTACATCCGACACAGTGGGGTAGGATATGTCCCTTCGAGACCCCGGAAGGACCTAACTGTGGGTTAGTTAAGAACTTAGCCTTAAGTGCTCATATATCAGTAGGTATTGACCCAGCACCAGTAATTGAAACGCTTAAGGCCTTAGGAGTAGTACCTATTGAGGAGATATTCGCAAGGTTACATGCTGGGGATGAGGAACTTATAAATAACTTAACTAAGTACGCTAAAGTATTTGTTGATGGTACGCTAATAGGTTACTACCTTAAGGAGGATGCATCAGACTTAGTGATGAGGATTAGGGAATTAAGGAGGTTAGGTAGGATACATCATGAGGTAAATATATCTTACCTAAAGACTGAGTACCTTAATGAGGTATACATAAACTGTGACGCAGGTAGGGTTAGGAGGCCGCTACTCATAGTTGATAATGGTAAGTTAAGAATAACTAAGGAGATCGTGGAGAGGCTTAAGAGAGGGGAGCTTACATTCTCAGATTTAGTAGCCTTAGGTTACATTGAGTATCTAGATGCTGAGGAGGAAGAGGATGCCTACATAGCACTAAATCCAGAGGACATAACTCCGGAGCATACTCACTTAGAGATATGGCCTCCAGCAATAATGGGTATAGCAGCAGCTACCATACCGTACGCGGAGCATAACCAATCACCTAGGAATGCCTACCAATCAGCTATGGCTAAGCAAGCAGTAGGTTTCTACGCATCAAACTTCCACTTAAGATTTGATAGTAGAGCTCACTTCCTACATTACCCGCAGAAGCCTATTGTTCAGACGAAGTTCCTTGACGTAATAGGCTATAATGACAGACCATCAGGGCAGAACTTCGTAGTTGCGGTACTTTCATTCACGGGCTACAATATGGAGGACGCAGTAATAATGAATAAATCCTCGATAGAGCGTGGATTAGCTAGGTCAACATTCTTTAGGGAGTACAGTACCGAAGAGCTACGATATGCTGGTGGGCAGAGAGACAGAATAGAGATACCTGACCCAAGCGTTAGGGGATATAGGGGTAGGGATCACTACAGATTACTAGATGAAGACGGGATAATCAGTCCCGAGGTAAACGTGTCTTCAGGTAATGTACTTGTCGGTAAAACCTCGCCACCTAGGTTCCTTGAGGAGTATAGGGAGTATGCAACGACAACCGTTATGAGGAGGGACACATCATTAACTTTAAGGCATGGAGATAAGGGAGTAGTTGATTCGGTAGTCATTACTGTGAGTGCCGAAGGTAATAGATTAGTAAGAGTTAGGGTGAGAGACCTTAGAATACCTGAGATAGGTGACAAGTTCGCATCAAGGCATGGCCAGAAAGGTGTTATAGGGTTATTAGTACCTCAGTATGACATGCCGTACACTCCGGAAGGCATTACTCCTGATTTAATAATTAATCCACATGCTTTACCATCAAGAATGACCGTAGGGCAGTTAATAGAGTCAATAGCTGGTAAGGTAGGTGCTTTAGCTGGTAGATTAGTGGACGGTACACCATTCTACGGTGAGAAAGGAAAGAAGCTACAGGAGGAATTACTACTGCTTGGTTACCCAGCTGATGGAACTGAACCAATGTATGATGGAAGAACTGGTGAATTAATAATGACTCCCATATTCATAGGTATAGTGTATTACCAGAGACTACATCATATGGTAGCTGATAAGATGCATGCAAGAGCTAGGGGACCGATACAGCTACTGACAAGGCAGCCTACCGAGGGAAGAGCTAGGGAGGGAGGTCTGAGATTCGGTGAGATGGAGAGAGACTGCTTAATAGGTCATGGAGCCCCACTACTTCTCCAGGAGAGGTTATTGGAGAATTCGGATAAGGCAGTAATATACGTATGTGAGGAGTGCGGATTAATAGGTTGGTACGATAGACGCAAAGGTAAGCTGGTATGTCCAATACATGGTGAGAGAGGTAGGCTTTACCCAGTAACGGTATCGTACGCATTCAAGCTACTCCTGCAGGAACTCATGAGTATGTTGATTTACCCACGAATAATACTTGAGGATAAGATTAAGAGGAGTAGGTGATGGGTATGAGTAGTGAGAAAATCATAGGAGGTATTAAGTTCGGGATACTATCCCCTGAAATGATTAGGAAAATGTCAGTAACTGCTATAGTAACCTCTGAAGTGTATGATGAGAACGGCATGCCCGTTGATGGTGGAGTGATGGATAGGAGACTAGGAGTTATTGAGCCAGGACAGAGATGCGCTACATGTGGAAACACATTAGCAAGGTGTCCAGGACATTACGGTCACTTAGAACTAGCTAGGCCTGTTATTCATATAGGATTCGTAAGGCACATTTACGACTTACTTAGGGCGACATGCCGTAGATGTGGTAGGTTAAAGATACCTGATGAAGAGATAGATAGGTACTTAGAACTCTATGAAAAACTAAAGGATAGGTGGCCACAATTAGCTAAGTCACTTACTGAGTTCGTTAAGAGGAAAGCTATAAAGAATATGGAGTGCCCGCACTGTGGTGAGAAGCAGTACAAGATTAGGTTGGAGAAGCCAACTACATTCATTGATGAGGGGCCTTTAGGTAGGTTATGGCCTAACAAGATTAGGGAGTGGCTTGAGAGGATACCTAATAGGGACTTAAGAGTACTGGGTTATGACCCCGAGTACGCTAGGCCTGAATGGATGATAATAACGGTCTTGCCCGTTCCACCAATAGCTGTTAGACCATCAATACTCTTAGAGACTGGTATTAGATCCGAGGACGACTTAACTCATAAGTTAGTGGACATCATAAGGACTAATGAGAAGCTCAGAGAGAGTATAAACTCAGGAGCTCCTGAGGTCATTGTTGAGGATCTATGGGAGTTACTTCAGTACCACATAACTACGTACATAGATAATGAAGTACCTGGCGTACCACCAGCTAAGCGTAGATCCGGAATGCCTCTAAGGACGTTAGCTCAGAGACTTAAGGGTAAGGAGGGTAGGTTCAGAGGTAACTTATCAGGTAAGAGGGTTGATTTCTCAGCTAGGACAGTAATAAGTCCAGACCCGAGCTTAAGCATTAATGAGGTTGGGGTACCTATTGAAATTGCTAAAATCCTAACAGTACCTGAGAGGGTCACTCCATGGAACATAGAGGAGATGAGGAAGTACGTACTGAATGGACCATACAAGTACCCAGGAGCTAACTACATAATAGATCCTAACGGAAGGAGAATCGACTTAAGATTCATTAAGGACTTAAAGGCTGTTGCCGAAGGATTACGTCCTGGATACATCGTTGAGAGGCACTTAAAAGATGGCGATATAGTTCTGTTTAATAGGCAGCCATCACTGCATAGGATGTCAATAATGGCTCACATAGTTAAGGTACTACCCGGTAAGACCTTCAGGTTGCATCTAGCCGTATGTCCACCATACAATGCTGACTTCGACGGTGACGAGATGAACCTGCACGTACCTCAAACCATAGAGGCTAGGGCAGAAGCTAGGATACTACTACTTGTTCAGGAGCACATACTCTCACCGAGGTATGGAGGACCTATAATAGGCGGTATTCAAGACTACATAAGCGGTGCTTACCTCCTCTCATCGAAGGTCACCTTACTAACTAAGGATCAAGTATCTGACTTACTAGCTAGCATGAATTACGCAGGCGAGATACCGGAACCAGCTATTCTATCACCTATAAGGGCATGGACGGGTAAGCAGATAATAAGCCTACTACTACCTAAGGACTTCAACTTCTCGAAGGAGGCTAAGATATCGAGTGGCGCCTTAAAATGTAGTGATTATGAGTGCTTCTGGGACTCCTACCTAGTCATAAAGAAAGGTAAATTACTACTTGGAGTACTTGATAAGGCAGCCATAGGCGCTCAGCAACCCGAGTCAATGCTTCACTTCCTAGTCATGGAGTACGGTAACGACTTCGGTAGGGAATTTATGAATAGAGCGTTTAAGCTCTTCCTAAGATTTATTGAAATGAGAGGCTTCACGATGACCCTTAACGACATAGCAGTACCAGCTAAGGCTTATGAAGAGATAAGGGAGGTTATGGAGGAGGCTAGAAAGGAAATTGAGAGGTTAATAAGGGAGTACAAAGAGGGTAAGCTTGAACCAACACCAGGAAGAACCTTAGAGGAGAGTCTAGAGATTAAGATACTGGACGTACTATCTAAGGCTAGGGACAAAGCGGGTGAAGTAGCGACTAAGTACCTAGACCCGTTCAATAACGTATTCATAATGGCTAAAACTGGAGCTAGGGGAAGTACATTAAACATAACGCAGATGGCCGCTATGTTAGGGCAACAATCAGTTAGAGGTAAGAGGATCCACAGAGGATTTAGAGACAGAACATTACCTCACTTCAAGAAAGGAGATATAGGTCCTGAAGCTAGAGGATTCGTATCAAGTTCGTTCGTTAAGGGACTCTCACCCATAGAGATGTTCTTCCACGCAGCTGGTGGTAGAGAGGGACTGGTGGACACTGCAGTTAGGACTTCGCAGAGTGGCTACATGCAGCGTAGATTAATTAATGCCCTCCAAGACCTAAGAGTAGAGTATGATGGTACGGTTAGGTCAGCCTATGGTCACCTAATACAGTTTAAGTATGGTGAGGATGGAGTTGATCCTAAGAGCACGTCATTTGGTAAGGCAGTAAATGTGGATAGAATTATAGAGAAGCATATAGGGTGGAAGAAATGAGTCCTCGTAAGGGAGGTAAAGGTAGGAGAGGCAGAAAGAAAGCAAGAGTAGAGGAAGATATTCGTGAGATATTGAGAAAGATAAGGAACCTGAGGAAATAGTTGGTAAATTAATGACTTTAGTACCAACTGACCTACCTCCTCAAATCACTAATATTATTAGAAGGCGATTAACTAAGGAAGTTATTGAATTAGGTGAAAAGATAGACTATGACTTACTTGTTAATAAGTTAAACGGCTTAGTAAGTAACGGTAAAAAAATAGTTAAGTACATAGAGGAGGTTAAAGACATACTACCCGAGGCAATTTACGATGAATTACTTAGCAAATTATTTGAGACGTCATGTGAAATAGAATTAAGTGATGAAGAGATACTAGCTATTAGAGATGACGTTGTTAAGAGGTACTTAGAAGCACAGGTCGAGCCCGGTGAGCCCGTAGGTACGGTTGCTGCGCAGTCAATAGGTGAGCCAGGCACTCAGATGACCCTCAGAACCTTCCACTACGCAGGTGTTAGGGAGCTTAACGTAACCTTAGGTCTACCTAGGTTAATAGAGCTTGTAGACGCTAGGAAAACACCTGAGACGCCAATGATGCGGGTATACCTCGATGAGGAGCATAAGTATGACAGGGAAAAAGCAATCGAAGTAGCTAGGAAAATAGAGATGACGAAGCTTGAAAACATAGTTGATGTAGTTGACATTGATTTGCTCTCGATGCAACTGATTATCAGATTAGATCCTGATATGCTTGAGGATAAAGGCCTTACTAGGGACGATGTGATTAAGGTACTAAGTAAAAGTAAGACACTAGCTGATAGGGTTAAGGCAGATCCTAACGATCCCTACCTAATAATCGTCGACATACCTAAGAACTACGACATAATTAAGGCTCAGAAGTTTAGAGATAGGTTACTAAGGATTAAGTTAAAAGGAATTAAGGATATAAAGAAGGTGATACCTCAGAAATTAACTGATCCCGAAACTGGCAAGGAGTACTATGTACTAATAACTGACGGCACCAACTTAGCAGCAGTACTTAAGGTTGACGGTGTTGACCCGACTAAAACGACATCCAACAGTATTCACGAAATCGAGAATGTATTAGGGATCGAAGCTGCTAGGGAGGCCCTGATTAGGGAGATAATGAATACCTTAAGAGAGCAAGGTCTAGATGTTGATATTAGACATATAATGCTCTTAGCGGATACCATGACTTGGTCAGGAGTTGTCAAGCAGATAGGTAGGCATGGAGTAGCGGGTGAGAAGCCCAGCGTCTTGGCTAGGGCTGCTTTCGAAGTAACGGTTAAGCAATTATTTGATGCTAGTGCTAGGGGTGAGGTTGACGAAATTAAGGGAGTTACTGAGAACGTAATTATAGGTCAGATAGCCCCTGTAGGTACAGCCTTAGTTAAGCTACGTATGAACCCAACTAAATTAAGTAGTGGGAATACCTTAAAAGGGGTAAGTAGTGCTAAAGTAGAAGGTGGTGAGTGATGTGGGCTAGTAGGGGCGAGGCTCTCTCCTTGGAGGATGAGATAAGGACATTACTTAAGACAGGAAAGGTCATCATAGGTGCTAAGAGAGCTATACAGGCAGTTAAACTAGGTAAGGCTAAAGCAGTAATACTAGCCAGTTTAATACCTAAGTGGATTGAGGAGGACGTCAAGTATTACGCTAAGTTAGGTAACATAAAAGTTATTAGATACCGAGGTACAAGTTTTGAATTAGGGACTCTTTGCGGTAAGCCCTTCCCCATAACGACTATAGCCGTGATAGATCCTGGAGAATCAAGAATACTTGAGTTGGAGGGTTGATAGGACGTGCCTGTAAGGATAACAAGCGATGAGTTAAGGTTCATGGCTCTCTTACATGACGTAACCGGGGTATCAGCTAGGGACTGTATCTTGGATGAGAATACTAATAGCATAATATTCATAGTACCTCCAGGTACTGCAGGCTTAGCCGTAGGTGCTAAAGGTAGGAATGTTAGGAGGCTATCTAAGATACTAGGCAGGAGAGTTGAGATCGTCGAGTGGGCGGAGAACTTAGAGAATCTAGTGAAGAATATATTCCTACCAGCACGTGTAGTTGGGATAACGCTAAATAAAACACCCGATGGTAGGAGGATACTCTACGTTAAGGTAGATCCTAGGGATAAGGGAATAGCCATAGGCAAGAATGGAAGAAACGTAAATAAAGCTAGGTTAATTTTAAAGAGGTACTTCAATATAGACGTAGTCTCAGTAGTTTAAGCTTATAAGGTGAACTAGTACTAGATGCCGTAGTAGCTAGGTGAGGAGGGTATGCCCGGTAAGAAATCTCCCTCGGGGCTATACGCCGCTAGGAAGCTAAGGTTAAAGAGACTCAAGTTTAGATGGAGTCAGCGAGAATTCAGGATAAGGATGCTTAGGCTTAAGGAGAAGTACGACCCACTAGAAGGAGCTCCTATGGCGAGGGGTATAGTTCTTGAGAAAGTAGGCGTTGAAGCTAGGCAACCGAACTCGGCACTAAGGAAGTGTGTTAGGGTTCAGCTAGTTAAGAATGGTAAGGTAGTAACAGCTTTCGTGCCATACGACGGTGGTGTAACGTTTATTGACGAACATGATGAAGTAATAATAGCTGGTATAGGTGGAAGTAGAGGTAAGTCAATGGGTGACCTACCAGGAGTTAGGTATAAGGTAATAATGGTTAATGGAGTATCTCTAGATGCGCTAATAAAGGGTAAGAAACAGAAACCAGTTAGGTAGTTATTAAAAGTGCTACATATCAATTAATCCACCGCCTTCCTCCTCGTCCTCCTCACTCTCGAGTTCCTTAGATATTCTTAGTACTTCATCAGTAACGTATATGGGTTTGCTGAATAATAGAGCAAGGAATATGGCGTGACTAGGTATCATTACTTTTCTTATTCGTATTCCGTCAACCTCTATATACAGACTCGCCCTATACGTCATCGTACTCATGTCAAAGTGATCTATGATGACCATACCTATACTCTCACCAATATCTCTTAACTTAGGAGAGAGCATTATCAGTAACTCATATATGGTCTCCCTAATATCCTCCCTGGCCTCAAAGTACGCATCATCACTCCTAAGCTTGGATATCGCTCTCGCTATCTCCGGAGGGACGTTATACAGTACGAAGCTATCTCCATTCTCCAAATAGCAAGTTAATAACCCTATCTCGAACTCACCTTCCTTAGCCACCATAGGCTCAATATCCACTACCTTATGTAGTTGCTGAGTCATTCTATCCTACCACGCATACCTAATATGAAGTTACTCTAGCAGTTTTTAGCAGTAATGTACATACTAGCTAAAAAGTATTAATAGCTCAGTACGTAAGCAGGATAGGTTGAAGGTGTATGAGTGGGAGAGAAACTACTCAGGTACTCGAACCTAAGCCTGAGGAGATAAAGCTATTCGGTAAGTGGAGCTTCGATGGTGTCGTAGTTAGGGACCCTAGCCTTAAGAAGTATATATCATTAAGACCCGTATACCTACCACATACTGGGGGTAGACACGAACATAAGAGATTCGGTAAAGCTGAGGTACCTATCGTTGAGAGATTAATGAACATGCTGATGAGACCGGGAAGGAATACGGGTAAGAAGCACCTCGCCTACAACATCGTTAAGAGAGCATTTGAAATCATACACATAAAGACCGGAGAAAATCCGCTTCAAGTCCTCGTAAGGGCTATTGAGAATGCAGCACCTAGAGAGGAAACTACTAGGATTATGTATGGAGGTATCATATACCACGTAGCAGTTGATGTCTCACCTCAAAGGAGAGTCGATCTAGCACTAAAGTTCATTACAGAAGGTGCTAGAGCGGCTGCATTTAGATCAACTAAGAATATAGCTGAGTGTTTAGCTGACGAAATAATACTGGCAGCTAAGGGAGACTCAAGAAGCCACGCAATCTCTAGGAAGGAGGAGATCGAGAGGATAGCATTAAGCTCGAGGTAAGGATACCTAATTAAAACTTTTATAAGTTACACAACCTAAACTAGTGGAAAGGTGAGCATATTATGAGTAGGCCTAAGAAGGAACATCTAAACCTCGTAGTAATAGGGCATGTAGACCACGGTAAGAGTACATTAGTAGGTCATATGTTACTAAAGCTAGGAGCCATTGATGAGAAGACCGTTAAGGAAGTTGAGGAAATGGCTAAGAAATTAGGTAAGGAATCCGAGAAGTATGCTTGGTTCCTAGATAAGCTTAAGGAAGAGCGTGAGAGAGGTCTAACCATATCACTATCATTCATGAAGTTCGAGACACCTAAGTACTACTGGACAATAATTGACGCACCCGGTCATAGGGACTTCGTTAAGAACATGATAACGGGTGCGAGCCAAGCAGACGTAGCTCTATTGGTGGTATCCGCTAAGACAGGAGAGTTTGAGGCAGGTATGAGTAGGGAAGGTCAGACTATGGAGCACATAATACTAGCTAGGACTATGGGTATTAGCCAGATGGTAGTAGCCGTTACTAAGATGGACATAACGGATCCACCATGGAGTCAGAAGAGATACAACCAAGTAGTAGCTGTACTCAAGAAGTTCATGAAGAGCTTAGGGTATAAGGTTGATCAAATACCATTCGTACCCGTATCAGGGTGGACCGGAGACAACATAATAGAGCCATCACCTAACATGCCTTGGTACAAAGGGCCTACATTAGTTCAGGCTCTAGACTCAGTTCAGCCACCACCTAAGCCTATTGATAAGCCATTAAGGATACCAATTCAGGAGGTCTACAGTATTTCAGGAGTAGGTACGGTACCTGTAGGTAGGGTTGAGTCAGGTAGGTTAAGGGTTAAGGATAAGGTAGTATTCATGCCTCCAGCAGTAGTTGGTGAGGTAAGATCCATAGAAATGCATCACGAGAGACTTGAGGAGGCAATACCGGGTGATAACATAGGATTCAACGTTAAGGGAGTATCTAAGACTCAGATAAGGAGGGGTGACGTCTGCGGGCACTTAACTAACCCACCAACCGTAGCTGAGGAATTCACAGCTAGAGTATACGTAGTATGGCACCCAACAGCTATTCATGTAGGGTACACACCAGTAATTCACGCGCATACAGCATCAATAGCTGCTAGAATAGTTGAGATAGTGGGTAAGCTAGACCCTAGAACCGGTAAGATCGCCGAGAAGAATCCACAGTTCGTAAAAGCCGGTGAGTCAGCTATTATGAGGTTTAAGCCCATAAAGCCTATGGCTGTAGAGAAGTACAGTGAATTCCCAGCACTAGGTAGGTTCGCTATGAGGGACATGGGTAAGACCGTAGGTATAGGTATCATAATGGACATAAAGCCGGCTAAGATAGAGATTAAAGCTAAGTAAAATACCACGTATTTTATTACCTAAAATATAAAAAGCATAATAAACCATAATTTCTGAGGTATTAACTTAAAAACCCCACAAACTACTCAAGGAGGGGATTGGGGTGAGTAGTAGAGTAAGGATAAGACTATGGAGCACCAACGTCGATCACCTCAATGAAGTTGTCAAGCAATTAGTTGAGATAGCTAAGAAAGCAGGCGTTGAAGTCAGGGGCCCGGTGCCGTTACCTACTAAGAGACTGGTAGTGCCTGTGTTAGTACCTCCGCACGGTGAGGGCACTAAGGTCTACGAAAAGTGGGAGATGAGAATCCATAAGAGATTAATAGACATAACAGCTGATGAAAGAGTAATGAAGCAGATAATGCGTGTTAAGGTACCCGATGACGTTTACATAGAGCTAGAATTACTTAGGTAATAAACTACGGCTAAATTAAAGTGTAATATCCTTCTTCATGATCTGTTAATAAGGGTAAAATTAGAAAACCCTTGAACTTAAGTCATTAGTGGGGCCGGGGTGCCCGAGCGGCCTAAGGGGCCGGCCTGGAGAGCCGGTGGGCGTCAGCCCGCGCGGGTTCGAATCCCGCCCCCGGCGCCACTTCATGGTACTTAGTCACTAATTACTTACGTGTCTTTGCTTACTTTTATTAATCGTTAGTTGTGATGTCCTTTTTAAGTTTCATTAATTTAAAGCTTAAATACCCTGTGAAGTAAGGTTGGTAGGTATTGGGTGGTGTTGAGGTCATGAGTGAGGGTACGTCGTTTAGGCATATCGTGAGGATCGCTGGTGTTGATGTGGAGGGTGATTTATTACTCCCTTATGGGTTAGCTAAGATTAAGGGAGTTGGTTATAACCTAGGACTAGCTATAGTTAGGGTATTAGGTTACGACCCTAATATGAGGGTTGGTTACTTAACTGATGAGGATGTTAAGAAGATTGAGGAAGTAATTCAGAATCCACTTAAGTTCGGGATACCTCCTTGGTTCTTAAATAGGAGGAAAGATTACGTAACTGGTGAGGATAAGCACTTAGTAGGTGCAGATTTAATATTTGCTGCAAGGCAGGACATCGAGCGTGAAATGAGGATAAAGTCATGGAGAGGTATAAGGCATTCATTAGGACTTAAGGTTAGGGGTCAGAGAACCCATACCACAGGTAGGTTTGGACCGACCGTAGGTGTCAGTAGGAGGAGGTGATGTAGGTGGGAGATCCTAAGAAACCACGTAAGAAGTGGGAAAGACCAGGTCACCCATGGATTAAGCAGAGACTTATTGAGGAGATGGAGTTAGTGGGTACTTACGGACTAAGGAATAAGAGGGAATTATGGAAAGCACAGACACTACTTAGGAGGATTAGGGAGAGGGCTAGATCCCTACTCTCACTGCCACCCGATGTTAGAGCAGTAAAGGAGAGGGAACTAATTAAGAAACTTTATAGGATGGGTATACTTGAGAGTGAGAACGTAACCTTAGATGAGGTATTAGGACTTAATGTATCAGCAATACTTGAGAGGAGATTACAGACCATAGTGTATAGGAAGGGACTAGCTAAGACAATACATCAGGCAAGGCAACTAATAGTTCATGGACACATAGCCATCGGTGGTAGGAGGGTACAGTCACCTGGATACTTAGTCAGTAGGGATGAAGAGGAACTAATAGACTACGCACCTACATCACCCTTTAGGGAGAAGAGGGAGTTAGTCCAAGGTCAGTCAGTCGGGAGTCAAACCCCATGAGGTGATGCTGTATGGCGTTCACATCACGTGAGATTAAGTGGGGTGTGGCACATATATTCTCCTCATTTAATAACACTATAGTACACATAACCGACTTAAGCGGGGCTGAAACAGTCTCTAGATGGTCCGGAGGTATGGTGGTAAGAGCTGATAGAGAGAAGCCGTCGCCCTACGTGGCAATGATGATAGCTTACAGAGCAGCTCAGGAAGCTATGGAGAAGGGAATAATGGCTATACATATAAAGGTGAGGGGACCCGGAGGTCATGGACCCAAAATACCTGGACCCGGGGCTCAAGCAGCCATTAGAGCATTAGCTAGGGCTGGATTCATTATAGGTAGGATAGAGGATGTAACGCCGATACCTCACGACACCACTAGGAGACCTGGAGGTAGGCGTGGTAGGAGAGTGTAAGGTGTTTCAACATGTCTAGTAGAAATAGTGCTGATGTTGAGATCATTGAAGCTAGCGAGAATAAACTGAAACTATTATTTAAGAACGTGCCCCTAGCTATCGTTAATGCCATTAGGAGAGCCGCGTACGAGGAAGTACCTACTATGGCTGTTGATTATGTAGTATTTAGAACTAATACAACCTCCCTCCACGATGAAATAATAGCTCATAGATTAGCAATGATACCCCTAAGGTCCGAGGAAGCGATTAGGAAGTACAGAAGTCCTGAAGAGTGCGTAGGCGGTGAGGAGGCTTTCTATAAAGAGGGGTGTTATGTAACACTTTACTTAGAAGCGGAGACGGGTGAGGATGAGAAGAAGGTTGTTTACTCTAGCGAGTTAAGACCTCTAGACGATCCTAACGTAGTTCCTGTATACAGTAACATACCAATAGTTGTCCTAGGACCTAATCAGAGAATATGCTTAGAAGCTAAGGCAAGACTCGGTAGGGGTAAGGAACATATTAAATGGTCACCAGTAACGGTGGCTGTATCGACGTACGTACCAGTAATCGAGATAGATAGTAGTAAATGCGTTGGTTGCGGTGAATGCATCGTAGTATGTCCTAAGGGAGCCTTAACGACAGGCGATGAGGGTAAGCCCATACCAAACCCTGATAAATGTAACCTATGTAGGCAGTGTGTTAAGGCATGTCAGTATGACGCTATAAATCTTAAATGGAGAGAAGATGAATACTACCTAATGATTGAGTCCTCAGGAGCCTTAAGACCTGAGACTATAATTTATGAGTCAGTCAAGGAGATAATTAAGAAAATAGATGAGTTAATGGATAATTTAAAATCCTTACCTAAGGATGTTAGGAGGGGGTAGGGCATGGTGCGGAGGACAGGACCTACTAACATAGTCATAAGGAAACTAGTAAGGGAGTTACGCAAGTATGCTAGAACATATAACGCACCCATATGGTCCTATGTCGCCGATCTTATAGAAAGACCTACCAGGAGGAGAGTGGTTGTTAACGTTAGTAAGTTAAATAGATACTTAAGGAATGGAGAGGTTGCAGTAGTTCCTGGTAAGGTCTTGGGTGCTGGAAAATTAGAGAAGAAGGTTACGGTAGCCGCCATAAGCTTCTCTAAGTCAGCTCTTGAGAAAATTAAGGCTAGCGGTGGTTCAGCTTTATTTATTAGTGACTTAATTAGGGAGAACCCAAGAGGTAGTAGGGTGAGGGTAATAATATGACGTCTAAGTTAGGTAATGTTAAGGTGGATAGGACTGTTGTCATTGACGCAGAAGGAGCTATACTGGGTAGGTTAGCTAGTGTAGTCGCCAAGCTATTGCAGGAGGGATTCAGAGTGTATGTAGTTAATGCTGATAAAGCCGTAGTTAGCGGTGATAGATTAATGGTTATTAAGTCATATCATATCTGGTTAGAAATCAAGACATTAAGGAACCCTCAGAAATCATCACCAAAGAGACCAAGATCTCCAGAGGCGATAATTAAGCGTGCAGTTAAAGGTATGCTACCTAAGGATAATTGGAAAGGCATCGAAGCCTTAAAGAGATTAAAGGTCTTCGTAGGTATACCTAAGGAATTAAAGAATAAGGAATTCATTCGTATTCCCGAAGCAGATAAATCAAGGTTAAGAGGTGATTACATAACCGTAGCTGAAATAGCTAAATCTATGGGGTGGAAGGGGTATGAGTGGGCAGGTAGGTAAGATAGTCATCGCTACGGGTAAGAGAAAAACATCAATAGCTAGAGCAGTTATTAAGCCAGGTAAGGGTAGAGTATGGATTAATGGAATACCATTAGAGATCTACCCAATAGAGATGGCTAGGCTAAAGATGATGGAGCCATTACTCCTTGCGGGTAAGGAGATATGGAATTCAGTCGATATTAAGGTTAATGTAAGGGGAGGTGGTGTAATGTCTCAAGCGGAGGCTGTTAGATCAGCAATAGCTAGGGGCTTAGTTGCGTATACAGGTAGTGAGTTACTTAAGAGGATATATAAGGAGTACAGTAGGCCTATGTTAGTGAATGATCCTAGGAGGACAGAGCCTGAGAAGTGGATGAGGTATAGCGCTAGGAGATGGAGGCAAAAGTCCTATAGGTGATGGGGCATGGTACTCTTCCCAGTTAGGTGCTTCACATGCGGTGCAGTAATAGGTGATAAGTGGGAGGAATTTATTAAGAGAGTAAAGGCTGGTGAAAGCCCTAAGAAGGTACTTGACGACCTAGGTATTAGGAGGTACTGCTGTAGACGCATGTTCATATCACATGTTAACCTTATAGATGAGATAATATACTACTCTAGGAAGGTGTGATTATGCAGGACACATCAAGAGGTAGGTCAGCTGCGGTTGAGTTGCTTGTTCCGTTAAACGTGTACCTAGAGGCGGGTGTCCACATAGGTACCTACATATGTACTAAACACATGAAGAGGTTCGTATATAAGCAGAGGCCTGACGGACCTTACATACTTGATATACGTAAGGTCGATGAGAGAATAAGAATCGCTGCTAAGTTTCTCGCAAGGTATAAGCCAGAGACGATATTAGCTGTATCAGCGCGTCAATACGGCTTCACCCCCGTTAGGAAGTTCTCTGAGTACGTAGGGTGTAAGTACATTATCGGTAGGTTCATACCGGGAACCCTAACTAACCCGCACTTAGATATTTACGTAGAGCCCGACGTACTACTAGTTACCGATCCTAGAGTTGATCAGCAAGCAATTATTGAAGCATCGAGGGTAGGCATACCTGTCGTGGCTATTGCTAGTACCGACGCTAAGCTAAGCTACATAGATGTAGTAATTCCAGGCAACAATAAAGGTAGGAAGTCCTTAGCTACTATATACTGGTTACTAACTAGGCAAGTACTTAGAGAACGTGGCGTAATAGCTCCTGACGGAGACTTACAGGAAGGTCCTGAAGCATTCGAAACTAAGATCGTTCATAGGTGATTTTAAGTAAAGGGGAAATCAATCTGTGGCTAGCTTATCTGTAAGAGCACGTGGTTACCTACTAATTAATTACGTACCTGCACTATATAGGGACAATCCCCTCGTAGTAATCCCAACAACATCGCATACACACATAAGGATTAAATTAAGTGCCCTACCCAATGAAGGAGTAAGTGACGACGTTAATGTAAGTATTCAAGCACCCTTACCCAACGACTTAACGAAAGCGTGTTCGGACTTAATAAGGGAATTCGTAATTAAAGTATTTAATGAGGTTGGATTTAGGGGTAACGTAAGTATTAAGGTAAGTTCTAGTAAACCCCAACAACTTAAGCTAATCTACGTACTAACCACTAATTACTTAATTAATCTATTATGCGGTGAATTAACTAAGGAATTGATAGATTCTATATGTTCACTCGATAAGCTACTGAAATTAGGTAATGATGTGTTAGCTTTAAGATACACTACACTCTGTAGAGGTAGGCCTATGATATGGAGATTAGGTGAGGGGTATTTATGCCACGAATCTAAGGTAGTCGTGGATATAGAGAAGATATTCTACGTTCCATGCCGTGATGGATGCGTTAATGAAGCAGTAATTAAAGAGTTCCCCAACTCAATAACTAATGCGTTAGTGCATTTAGTAGGAGCTGCGGGTATTGAGATCTTTCGAAAACTGAACTATTCAAGTGACTACCTAAAGTCGTTACTTAAGATTGTAGGTTCACTAAATTACTTAGTGCTTAATGATGAGGTGGCTCATGAATTAATTAAGTTATATAGTAGGGAGCTTTGCGATATTAGAAGTGATGAGAGGTACTGCATAATTACGCAAGACATAGGTAATGTAGCAGAGGTAATTAGTTTTAGGATAACCTACTAAACTGCCCTACTACTTAATAAATTAGGAATTAAGAGATGCGTGAAGTAAAGATAGTGAAGATAGGTGGATCCGTGATTACGTATAAGGATAGGCCTTACACCGTAGATTACGATTCCTTAGCTAACGTAGCTAGGCAGTTAAGTAAGTACGTACGCGACATAGGCAAGCCATTAATAATAATTCATGGAGGAGGCAGCTTCGGTCATGCAGCAGTCAAGGAGTGTGGTAATAAAGATAGCTTAGACCCTCTCTGCGCTTCTAAGGTTATTAATGCAATGATGAGATTGGATAGTATATTCTGTGATGAGTTAATTAAATTAGGCTTGGCAGTAACTCCATTACCACCACATGCAGTATTTTATGAGGTTAAGGACGTGAAGCACCCTAAAGGTATTTTAAAATATGACTTAAGTTTAATTAAGTACTATATAGGCGTAGGCGTTAATCCCGTACTTTTTGGTGATGTAATCACTGTGCTTAGCATGGACTTAAGCCATAGTACATTTAGGGTGCTTTCAGGAGATGAAATCGCATGGATATTAGCTAAGGAGTTAGGGATTAAAGAAATAATATTTGTAACAAGAGTTGGTGGATTATATACATCAGACCCCCACACCTCAAGTAGCGCTTCTCTTATAAGAAGTATAAGTAAGTCGCAATTAAGTGAGGTAGTATTTGCTAAGCCCCAAGGATATGACGTAACGGGCGGTATGGAGTTCAAGATAAGGATGGGCCTAGAGTTAGGTATTGAGGGGGTCAAGGTTAAGATAGTTGGTTATGAAGGTGATAACCTATATAACTCCTTGGTAGGTCTTGATTTTAGAGGAACTACAATATGGTATTAGACAGGAATCAAGTTAGGAAGTTAGAACATATAGATATAGTCATTAATAGGTCGGTTGAGGGACCTCTAACTAACTTCTTAGAGTACGTATTCCTAATACATCAAGCACTACCTAACGTATCAGTTGATGATGTCGACCTATCTACAGAGTTCCTCGGTAAGTACTTGGAGGCACCAATAGTGATATCAGGTATGACGGGAGGTGCCCCCGGTACTGAGAAGATAAATGAAAGTATAGCTAAGGTTGCTGAGGAATTCAGGATAGCCGTTGGAGTAGGTAGTCAGAGGGCAGCCTTAGGTAATTCTAGCTTAATTAGTACTTACGCAGTAGTTAGAAGAGTATGTAGAGATGTTCCAGTGATAGCGAATATAGGTATCTCAGAAGTATCTGAATTACCAGTAAGTAAGCTTGAAGAGGTAGTTAATATGATTGAGGCGGATGCGTTAGCGGTGCATCTAAATCTACCTCAAGAACTTGTTCAACCCGAAGGTAAAGTTAGTTTAGTTAATGCATTCAGTAAAATTAACGAGCTTAAGAATAGACTGCGTGTCCCCCTGATCATTAAGGAAGTCGGGTTCGGGCTATCCATGGAAGTCGTAGGTAAGCTCCGTAGGTTAGGTATTAAAATATTTGACATAGCAGGTGCTGGAGGCACTAATTGGGTTATTGTAGAGAAATACAGAGCTATGAAGAGGGGTGATGTAATTAGGGAGTTAATGGCTGATAACATTAAGGAATGGGGTATACCGACGGCAGCGTCCATAATAGAAGCAAGATATGCGGCACCTGATGCAGTGATAATAGGTAGTGGAGGAATTAGAACAGCTCTTGAGGCAGCAAAGGCCATAAGATTGGGTGCCGACTTAGTGGGTATTGCACGCCCTGTATTAGTATATTTAAGTAAGGGCATGCTTAGGGAGTACGTAAAGGCATTTATACATTCACTAAGACTAATAATGTCCTTAGCGAATGCTACGGACATTCAAGAATTTAAGAAATGCCCGGTAATAATCTTCGGGCCACTTAAGGAATGGATATTAAGTAGGGGTATTAAGTTAAGCGAAAACGTAATTCCTGGATTCAGCACTAAGAGGAGCACCTAATTAATTCATAACTTATATTACCTACTTAACATCTACCTTAGGGGTGAGTAAGTAAGTTGAGTAGGGACTTCAGTAAATTAATTAGTTACGCAAGGTACATAGCTAAGAAGGTAGATAACGTAATATACGACATAGTACGTGGTAATCAGGAAAGACTATATGAAGCTTCACTCCACCTAATAAGGGCTGGGGGAAAGAGAGTACGTCCTTTGCTTGTTGTACTAACTGGTAGATTATACGGCCTACCTGAAGAGAAAGGTGTAGTTGCTGGTGCATCGGTTGAGTTACTCCACAACTTTAGTTTAATACATGATGACATAATGGATAGAGATGAATTTAGACGTGGTGTTCCAACCGTACATAAGCTTTGGGGCGAGGACGTAGCGATACTCGCAGGTGACTTACTATTAACGCTGTCATTCTACGCATTAGCTAAGCTTTATAGGGAGGGTTTTCAACCGATTAGAATAGTTAGGTCTATTGAAGAATTGGCATTGGCGTCTAAGGAATTAGCTGAAGGTCAAGTAATGGATATGGAATTTCCTATGAGGCAGGACGTAACGCTTGACGAGTATATACTTATGGTTAAGAAGAAGACTTCGGCATTATTCAAAGCCAGTGCAGCTATAGGAGCCATACTTGCTGGGGCTGGGGAGGATGAAGTAAGTAAGGTTAAAAATTATGCAGAAAGTATTGGTGTCGCATTTCAAATAAGGGACGATGAATTAGGCTTAGTAGCTGATGAAGCTAAGCTAGGTAAGCCCGTACTTAGTGACTTAAGGGAGGGTAAGAAGACTGTGTTAGTAATTTACGCCTTAGAAAATGTGAGTGAAAATGAAAGGAGATTTATACTAAGCGTACTCGGGAGGAGAGACGCAACCTTAAATGAATTAAGGCGGGCTGCTGAGATTATAATTAATTCCGGAGCTCTTGATTTTAGTAATAAATTAGCTATGGAGTACCTAAGTAAGGGCCTGAGTTATTTAGAACAAACAAAATCTAAGGACAGTGAAGCTAAGGAGTTATTGAAGGATCTAGCATACTTCTTTGCAAGGAGGCAGTACTGATCATGTCACCGATAACAGGTAACGCAAGTAGGAGGTTAAAGGAAGAATTAAGTAAGTTATCCCACGGGTATAAACCTGTACTTTGCTACTTAATTAAAGATAATGAGGAAGTAAGTATTGATTGTATGGAGGTCCCTAAGTTAATTAATAAAGTATTTAGCGAAGGTATAGAGATTAAGGTATGTAATGAGGGCAAGGGAGTATGTGTTAATCTCACTAAAGACGATGATATAGTAGCGATGCCTGTTGAGGGTAGGGAAGTGTACTTCATAGTTAGTGAGGGTGATGAAGTGAGTAAGGACCAACGTATAGGCTACATCATTACAGGTAAGGGTGAAGTAAGAACCATAAGATCACCTAAGGACGGAGTAATATTCCTACTTCATGAAGAATTAGGTGAAAAGTACTCTAGGTTTAAGGTATTTATTAAGGGAGGTGGGAAGTGAAGTGATGAATTCTAACGAATTAATTGAAGAAATATTTAAGCTAGCATTAAAGAATGCAGTAACCCATAACGGAAAAGCCGCTATAGGTCCAGTGATGAGTAAGGTAATGGGTCAACACCCAGAATTAAGATCTAGAGCTAGGGAGGTACTGAAACTCGTTAAGGAGGTTGTAGATAAGGTTAATAGCATGAGTTTAGAAGAGCAGATTAACTTAGTTAATTCAAAGTATCCAGAACTGCTTAAGGAGAGGGAGGTACGTGAGGAAGAGAAAGCATTACCCCCGCTACCTAATGCTGATAAGTATAGATTAATAGTTACTAGGTTCGCGCCTAATCCGGACTTCTTAATACATCTAGGTAACGCAAGACCAGCTATACTTAGCTATGAATACGCCCGCATGTACAAGGGTAAGATGATACTTAGGTTTGAGGATACTGATCCAAAGACTAAAACACCAATGCCTGAAGCTTACAAACTTATCAAGGAGGACCTCAGATGGTTAGGGGTCAAATGGGACGAAGAGTACATTCAATCGCTAAGGATGCCTATATACTACAGCATAGTAAGGGAATTAATTAAAGCAGGAGGTGCCTACGTTGATTTATGTTCGCAAAAAGAATTTAGAAAGTTTAAGTTAAGTAGGAAGGCCTGCCCTCATAGGTCTCAAAGTATTGAGAAGAATTTAGAATTACTCGATAAGATCCTTGAGGGCTACTTTAGCGAGGGTGAAGCAGTAATTAGAGTTAAAACAGACATTAACTATCCTGACCCCTCAGTAATCGATTGGGTAGCGTTTAGGATAATAAATACTGATAAGTATCCCCACCCTATAGTAGGGTCTAAGTACATATTATGGCCGACTTATAATTTCGCAGCGGCAGTTGATGATCATTTAATGGGAGTCACTCATATATTAAGAGGTAAGGAGCATGCAGTTAATACAGTTAAACAGAAGTTCCTATACACTCATTTAGGCTGGGAGTATCCTGAGGTAATAAACTTAGGTAGACTTAAGTTAGAAGGTTTTATACTTAGTAAATCAAAGATTAAGGAGCTACTTAAAAGGTACCCTAATAAATTCTTGGGTCCTAATGATCCCCGCTTCGGTACCGTAGCTTCAATGCGTTATAGAGGAATAGAGTCTGAAGCTATAAGAAAGGTAATATTAGAGGTCGGTGTTAAGGGTACTGACGCAAGTATTAGTTGGGATAATTTAGCATCAATTAATAGAAAAATTATAGATGGTAATACGAGGAGAGTAATGGCGGTGTTTAATCCGTTACTTAAGGTAAAGATCATTAATTACAGAGGTGGTGACATTGTTAGGATACCCTACCACCCAAGTAATAAGGAGCTAGGTGAGCGCTCAATTAAGCTTGAAGTAAGCGAGGACAGAGTCATTTCCTTATACATTGAGCATAGGGATTTAGACGTAATAAGGAAGGTAGGAGGCGTTCGTTTCATGGGGTTATGTAATGCTAGGTACTTGAGGTATTCTGACGACACGGTGGTTTTAGAATATATCGATGGAGGAGTTAGTAAAGCTAAGGAGTTAGGTTATGGTATAGTTCAATGGGTACCAACTAAAGGTAATGTCATGGTTAAGCTCCTCAAACCCGAAGGGCTTAGAATGAAAGTAATTAACGGGTTAGGCGAGGAGTCACTAGCACGGATCAAGGAAGGTGAGAGGGTACAATTAATACGTAACGGATTTGCGGTAATTAAGAATAGGAGATCTAGAGCAGGTGTTACTAAGGTAGGTCTGCTTTACATTCACGACTAACAAATAATTAGTAATAGGTTAAGCTTAAAAACACGGTACCTAAGTACCTACGGAACGACGACCGGGGTGGATGAGAATGAGTAAGCCCCCATACGTAAGGTTCGAGGTACCTCCCGAAATAGCTGAGAAGGCGTATGAAGCATTAAGGAAGGCAAGAGAGAGTGGAGGAAAGATTAAGAAAGGTACTAATGAGGTTACTAAGGCAGTTGAGAGAGGCTTAGCTAAGCTAGTACTAATAGCTGAGGACGTAGACCCACCCGAAGTAGTGATGCATCTACCTCTCCTCTGTGAGGAGAAGAAGGTGCCATACCTGTATGTACCCAGTAAGAAGAGATTAGGTGAGGCAGCAGGTATTGAGGTAGCCGCCGCTAGTGCAGCAATACTGGAGCCTGGTGAAGCTAAGGATCTACTAGAGGAATTAGTTAGGGCTTATCAAGAGTTGAAGGCTAAGTCATAACTTAAGAACACATAAAAATTCTTTTATATCACTTAATTAAAAGATTTATATTATTAACACTCTACTAACGTCTTGTCGTTAATTTCCTAGCCTCCCTTTCAGTCTCTCTTAATATTACTATATCACCTACCCTCACGGGTCCCTTAATATTCCTCGTTATTATCCTTCCCTTATCTCTACCCTCAAGCACCCTAACCCTAACTTGAGTAATCTCACCAGTAACTCCGGTTCTACCTACGATCTGTATTACCTCAGCAGGGAATCCAAATTCCTCAATGACGTTTACAGGCTTATCACCTATATCCACTTTCTTCCCGCTACCCTCACTACCCATTACTGCAACCCCACCACTTACGTTATCCGTAGTTAATAAAGGTCTCCCATCTCTACCAGCAATAGATGAAATCAAATAAGGTTTTTAAGGTAGTTTTACTCACACATCAAGGTGTGAGGGAGATATGGTTAAGGTTAGGAAGTGCTCCTTCTGCGGTGGCGAGATACAGCCCGGCACGGGTATTATGTACGTAAAAAACGATGGCACAATACTCTGGTTCTGCTCTAGTAAGTGCTTCAAAAGCTTTAAGATGGGTAGAGATCCCAAGAGAGTTCCTTGGTCGGCATATTACCTAGGTAGGAAGTAGGAGCGGAAAATAGGGTGCGAGCGTGTTAGAGAGGACGTTACTAATAATTAAACCGGATGGTGTAAGAAGAGGGTTAATTGGAGAGGTAATATCGAGGATCGAACGTAAAGGGTTAAAAATAGTTAACATTAAGATGCTTAAGATGACGAGAGAGTGTGCTGAGAGACTTTATGATATACATAAAGGAAAGGAGTTCTATGAGGGATTAATCAAGTTTATGACCTCAGGTAAGATCGTGGCTGTGATTATTGAGGGAGACGAAGCTGTTAATGTACTAAGAAGGCTTGTAGGGTCTACCGACGGAAGAAAGGCGTTGCCGGGCACTATAAGAGGTGATTTCTCTTTATCAAATCGTGAAAACGTAGTACACGCAGCTGATAGTCCTGAAAGAGCAAAATATGAAATCTCAGTAGTATTCGATCCTAAATGCGAAGATACTAGTGAGGATTAAAGACTACTTCAAATTTACTCAACACTTAACTTCCTAAGCTTAAAGAGTATAGATAATCCGAAGCTCCTATCCTGCTGCTGTTTAATCTTGATTATCTCTTTCATTAACTCGATATCCTCACGGGTTATTCTACTCTTAAACTTAGTTAATATCTTCTCTAAATCCCTCTCTGATGGATCGGTGTAAAGGATATCACCTTCATCGAAATGCCTCCCAACAAGTACGTTACCTCTAATTGATATGGCTACCTCATCACCTTTCGTAGCTTCCTTAACAGGCTTACCTCTACTCTGGATCTGCTGTATATGTCCTAATCTCCTACCATCGGATCTCATTAATGGGTAACCAGGTCTTACTACACCAGCTAATACCTCTATGCCGACTATGGCTGGGTTACTCCTTCTAAATACAAAGCCGGGTAAAACCCTTATCTTTCCTGGAAAGACCGTACGCATCATTTCCTCATACTCTTCTCTTTCTCTTTCCTTTTTGACCCACTCTATGTACTTATCTATCAGCTTGTAAATTATGTTATCCTGAAATATCCTAATACCTTCTCTTTCAGCGAGTTCCTCAGCATCGGGTAGTGGCTTAGTATTGAATAGGAGTATAACTCCTAAGTACTTATTATTCTTAGCGACTATCGCAGCTTCTAACACCTCACGCTTAGTTAAGGGACCTACATCAGCTAACCTAACGGGGTATCCCTTACTTTGTAGAGTAGCTACTAAAGCTTCCAACGTACCTAAAGTATCTGCCTTAACAACTAATCCGTCAATCTCTTTCCTAAACCTAACTTGAGTTACCTCTTCATTAACTCTCCTTACGTACTCATCAATCTTATCAGGCGACTCAACAGCATATAAAGGAGCACCTGCTAGTGCCTCCTCTAATCCAGGAGCTGATATTCTAACACCTGCAGCTGCGACTACCTCATTAACGCTCCTAAATGCTGACTTACTGACTCTCATTTCTTCAAGCGGTTTAGGCATTAATAACGATCTGACCTTAGTGACTATAGGTTTATTAAGTCCACCAACAACTATGGTGTCACCCTTACGTAGTACTCCATCATATATCACTACATCAATGCATGTTCCTAGTCCCTGTATTTCCTTAACCTCAAGAACCACACCCTTAGCCGCGCCTTCAGTAAACATTATTCTCTTTGTTAGGTACTTCTGAACGAGTCCGGCTAATACAGCAAGTAACTCTGGGATCCCCTCTCCTGTCTTAGCAGATACGGGAACTACGGCAATAGCTTTCCTAAAGTCCCTAATTCTATCAAATCTCTCTGCAGGTATTCCTAAGTTACCTAACTGACCTATTAATATGTATAACCTCCTCTCAAGCTCCTCAATAACCGCTCTACTCTGCTTCCTTATAGAGAAAAGGAATGGTTCATCGGGATTAGGCCTCCACCCATATATTCTATCAATCTTATTGGCAGCCACTAAGAAAGGTACTTTACGGCTCATTAAGATCTCTATACTTTCTACTGTCTGCCTCTTAACACCCTCCATAATATCAATAACCAGTATAGCGAAATCAGCTACGCTACCTCCTCTCTTTCTCAAGTTACTGAATATTTCATGGCCGGGGGTATCTATAAATAATAGACCAGGTATAGTTAGCTTTATTGGGAATAGAGACTTCAGTGGTTCAGTTATTTTCTCAATAACTGATAGAGGAACTAAAGATGCACCAACGTGCTGAGTCATTTCGCCAGGCTCCTTCTTAACTACTGCAGTCCCCCTTATCTTATCTAGTAAGGTTGTTTTGCCATGATCCACATGCCCTAATACCGTAACTATAGGTGATCTTAATCTCCTCCTACTTAATTTAGTATCTTCAGACATGCAAATCCCCACTCTATGCTGTAATGACGTATACGTACTAATTAATTAATTGTTTAAAATAGCATTACATGATATCTAAGAGTAGCTACTACACCTCCAAAGGTTTTCTTAATCCAGATGTACTCAGGTACGTTCTCGTCGATTACTATTACATTACATCCGCTCTTCTTAGCTAATTCAAGGAACTCATCTATTCTTGGGTGATTATTCACTATTATTAAAGTCTTTACAGCCCCTAAATTAAGCGCCTTCCTAATCTCCTCCTCACCGTAAAGGGCTAGCCCATCGTCCTTAGAGAGGTGGTAATTAAATTCATCAAGAGCTCTCCTAAGCCTTAGATACGCGTGATCCTTAATCAACCCCTCAGCCTTAATCACTAATTCCCTAAGCCCTGGCTCACCTTGACTACTTACATCTATTAGGGAGGGTAGTAGGAGCTGCTGCAACCTATAATCAAGTAGTTTTGAATTTACGAAGTCGACCTTAGTAAATCCAGGACCACCAACTATTATTCCACGTAATCTACCCTCCTCAAGTAGTGGAAGGAAGTAGTTGTTAGCCTTACTAGCTACTCTCTTGAAGAAGTCCTTAGTTAATTCCTCAATAATACGGTCAAACCTCCTCTGAGACCAACCGCCCCTACTATGCTTTCCAGGTACGTAACCCTCGATTTCCTCAAGTACTTGGAGTGTAGTACCCTTAAGTAATCCAATAGTTGCTTCATCTCTCTCAATAATTATTAATCCGTAAACATCTCTCTCCTCCACCATCTCCTCAAGAAATTCTGTATGGAACCACTTGTCGGTCCTATAAAAGTAGACCCGTATAGGTTCCGGGGGCGAGAACACTAATGTTATAGTCTCTCCTGTCTCGTCATTTTCACCAGCAAATATCACTAAACCGTTCTTAGGTACCTTAGGTATCTTCACTAACCTATCAATAGCGGCTGATAAAGCTGTTTGAACCCTACTTCTAGTTCTCTTCAGCTTGATATTCTCGGTAATCGCTAACTCCTGCCTAAGCATATTTACTACGTCAGCTATGGGTCTACCGGGAGGTATGTATAGGCTTAAGAGAGTAGTTGCATGTGCTCTCCACTTCTTTAACTCCCTAATTATTCTCTTTAACTCCTCCTTACTTACTTCAAACTCACTTCCTTCCTCTCTAAATGGTCCGCACCCTCAATACTTTAATCACTAAGCTTTTAAATACTGATGAATCATACACTTAATACCTTATTTAGAGTATCAGTCTTAAGTGTCACTACTTTAAAGGAATACCGTAGGGAAGATAGTATTACGGTGGTTGAATGAAGTTAAAGAGGCGTTTAGTGGTTTACGTTGGTTACGATCCGTTAAGTGCTGACCTACTGAGAAAAGTAATGAGTTTCAAGGCATTATTTGACGACGTAACCGTGGTTCACATACCTGAAGTTAAGAAGGAAGTTCTAAAGAACTTAGAGATACCCAGCATCATAATTGAGGATGTACAATAAATGAAGTAAAACAGGGTAGGATGTTTTTAATGGTTAAGGAAACGTCTATTTAAGTTAATGGTCAAGACTTACTTAATAGTTGGATTATTCAAATGCTTGCTGAGACCTAAGGAGATTGTTAGAGTCAACCTGAAGTGTACGTTCATGTCAATAAGCTTGAACTTCATTCTTTACCTCATAAGGATTTAAGTATACCTATGTATGAGGAGGGATTCCCGAATGTTACCATGAACTTACGTGGATTAAAAATTGTTAGGATAGATGCTTAGGAAGGAATCGCTACTAATGCTTTTTATTACCTACGTAGTACCCTGCTGTAGCTTCAAACCTATTTTCCTGAATGGACACTCACGCCATTTCTTCTCGCATAACTTAACCTCGTACCTAGTCAAGTACCTCCTAAGCACCTTACAAGCAGCTACGTACGTACCACTCTCATGTTGCGTGTATATGAAATACTCACAACTACACCTTGGTTGAGTACTTAGTGAATGTATTAAGAGAAGTGGCTTACCATAATTTGGCGATATATTGCTTTCACTTAGGTCCTTAAAGTATTTGCAGTCCTTGTAAGATGCATCACTTAAGCATCTCTGAGGTATTACAGGATCAGCTGAAGGCGTGTCTAGAAGTGGTGATGTACACATGCCGTTCTTATACCAGGGGCAGGGCACAGCATACACCAAACACCTAGTGTGTCTTATGTAAGCTTATAAGCTATTAATACTATACCCCTTACGGGGTTAACGATGCGTGAAAACGATAGTGACTTTAAGGACCCGACTAAGAGGTTAGGACTAGAGGTTGTTTATGAGGATTCGGAGGTCGTTGTGGTTAGGGCGCCGACGGAGGATCAGTTAATAAACATAATTACCGATCTATTAAAGGATCGACCAATGAGTGTTAAAGAACTTCACTCAATACTTTCAGGATTAGCTAGCGAGGACAAGATAAGGAAGGCACTGATTAAGCTAGTTAACGTAGGGAGAGTGTACGTATTAGAGGATGGCAGATTCACAATAGTTGGTTTATAACAAAAGGAACACCTCACTCTTTTAATACTATTAGATAGACAACGATGTAATCTAGTTAATTAAGTCTGTAGGCTTTACTATAACTATCAATGTCTCTGCATTTAACTTAGGTCATTAAAACTAAAAATGTAGTGTAGGAAGTGATAGGTAGAAAAGCAAAAACTATGCAATTTAAGCTAAGGAGGTGTACATTATGAATTCTAGAATTAGTGAGGAGGAGCTGAATAAAGTACTTTCAGCTCCATTACAGCAGCAGGAGAAGAAAGATCCGAAGAGAATGTGGGTAGACCGCATGTTAAAGTCGGCTAAGCTTTATCATAAGATATGCCCCTACTATGATAAGAAAACTGGTGGATGCTTTATAAAACAGTTGAAGACGCTAAGGAAGGCTAAGTGCGATAGAGAGGGAAGGTTTGATAACTGTGCAGTATTCATGCAGTTCCTAGAGGAAGTTTACGATAGGATAAAGAGTCAAGGCGGTATCCTGCCTATGGACTTCAGAGACATACCTATGGTATTTTAAGAATTTACAATACAACGTTGGGATATGGGGTAAGTAACGTAAGGTAATTAAAAATTTTTAATTATCTTATGTAAGTCCGTACTACACTTTAAAACCTTAGTTTAGGTATACTTTACGAACTAGTTAGCCTAGTATGGGGTGCTAATACAATGTATAATACGTACGATAACGTAGTGAGACACATAGCAGAGGTTATAGGAAAGTACATCATAGACTCTAAATTGATTACAAAGGAAGTGGAGCAGCGGGAGGTTACTGAGTATATCATTAAGTACTTCGAGGAACCACCTAGAGATGAATTTGGTGATATAGCACTACCTATCCCTAGGTTAAAATCCATTGGTGTTAATATCAAGGAATTAATTAAAGCTAGTAAGGACCTAATTAAGGATGTTAAGTCGCTTAGTATAGTGAAGGAGTGTAAGCTAGTGGGTCCTTATCTAAACGTATTCATTAATGAGGTAGAATACGCGAAAATCCTCACTAATGAATTAAGACTAATGAAGGATGAATACGGGCTCGTAAAAACTAGTAGCCCTCAACGTGTAGTTGTTGAGTTTATATCAGCTAACCCAATACATCCACTACATATAGGTTCAGGAAGAAACGCGGCCTTAGGTGACTTCATAGCGAGGATATTAGAGGTCACTGGCAATAAAGTTGAGAGAAGGTATTACATTAATGATTTAGGACTTCAAGTAGCGTATCTAACCTACGGTTATAGACTACTTGGTAGACCTAATCCACCTAAGAATATGAAGATGGATCATTTCTTAGGATTAATATATGCTGCGACAACTACTATAGTTGATATAAAAAGTATGAAGGAGGAGGCAGAGAGGCTTAAGGAATCAGGTAGGGTTGAGGAGTATTCAGAACTAATGAATCAAATTAATGCATTAGTAGCGGATTTGGAGAGGATAAGGGAGAAAGTACCTAATGTAGTTGATGAATTAATAAGTAAAATAAGTAGCGATCCCAACCCTAAGGAATCAGTTAACGAGATAATGAGGAAGTATGAAGCGGGTGATGAAGAGATAACGTCATTAGTTAGGGAGGTAGTCTCCAAGGTAATGCAGGGTATTAGAGAAACACTTGAGCAGTTAGGTATCGAAATTAATGTCTGGGATTGGGAAAGTGACTTAATTAGATCAGGGTTAGTTAAGGAAATATTGGATAAGGCAAAGGCATCACCTTACGTAACTATACATAAGGGTGCTTTAGCACTTGACTTCACGCCAGTACTTGAGGATCCATCAATTAGGGAGTTACTGAGGATACCTAAATCTATGGAGATACCCCCATTAATACTTGTTAGGAGTGACGGTACTACACTCTACACAACGAGGGATATAGCGTATACGATTAAGAAATTCAAGGAATTCAAAGCAGATAAAGTAATAAACGTAATAGCTATAGAGCAGACATTACCTCAAGCTCAGTTAAGATTAGCTTTATATGTACTAGGCTACGTGAAGGAAGCAATCAACACGATACATTACTCGTATGAAATGGTTAACCTACCAGGGATGTCAATGAGTAGTAGAAGAGGAAGGTACGTAACTATCGACGAACTCCTTAACAACCTTAAGGAGAGTACGAGAGCATTAATGATGGAGAGAGGAGTCGATGCGGATGAGGAGCTACTAACTAAAGTAGCTAGGTCGGCCTTTAAGTATATGATGTTAGCTACATCACCGAATAAGGTGGTCGTGTTTGACACTAATAAAGCTTTAGACATAAGTAGTAACTCAGCACCTTACCTACAATACACCTACGCAAGAGCTAATGGTGTATTAACTAAGTATGGTAAGGATATTGCATGGGATAGAATCTCATTCAACGCATTTAGTGAGGGATTACGTAGGAAATTACTTATGCAGATAGGTAAGTTCCCGAACGTAATTAAGTATGTCTCTACGTATCTGCATCCAGAAGACCTAATAGCATACTTAAATAAGGTTGCCGATACGTTCAACTCCTGGTATGATAGGGAGCCTATAATTAAGGAACCTAATGAAGGCGTTAGAAACGCTAAGTTAATGCTAACTTACGGCGTAAAGGTAGTTATGGGTAATGGACTCAAGGTATTGGGTATTGATGTACTAGAGAGAATCTGATAACTACTGGCAGTCGAACTAAGCAAGTACTACCTAGGGTAGACTTAATTAGTAAAGATAGATTAAGAACCGTAACTAGCCTTTTAAAAGGTAGAAATGAATAGTGGTTGGTGAGGGTAATGAGCTACAATAACTTCATAGAATTGAGGGTAGAAACCGCGAGGCAGAGAGACGTAGGTAAGAAAATAGCTAGAATAAGTAGGAGGCACATGAATATTCTAGGCTTAAGTTATGGGGACTTCGTGGAAGTCGAAGGATCTAAGGGCTCAGTAATACTTCAAGTATGGCCAGCATATAAGGAGGACGAGAATAGGGACATAATAAGGATCGATGGTTACACAAGGGAAGCCATAGGTGCAGCAGTAGGTGAGTACGTAAGGGTTAGGAAGGTTCATGTCGAGAGGGGCACTAAGGTAGTACTAGCTCCAGCAGTACCTATGGAGCTGCCATTCCCCATAGAGTACATACTCGACGACATAAGGAATCAACTACTCTATAAGCCAGTTAAGAGAGGTGAGCTCGTATTTATCTTCTCAAGATTCTCACTATTTGGTGAGCCACTTAGGTTCGTAGTTGTTAGTACGCAACCTACTCAAGCAGTATACATTGATGAATCAACGAGCTTAGTGGTTAGACCCGAACCCGTTAAGGTTGAGGCGTTAGCTAGGGGCGTACCTAGGGTTACTTGGGAGGATATAGGTGATCTTGAGGAGGTTAAGGAGAGAATTAGGGAGATAGTGGAGTTACCAATGAGGCATCCAGAGCTATTTAGGCACTTAGGTATTGAGCCTCCTAAGGGGATATTACTCTACGGTCCTCCCGGGGTTGGTAAGACGTTATTAGCTAAGGCCTTAGCTAACGAAATAGGTGCGTACTTCATAGCGATAAACGGTCCTGAGATAATGAGTAAGTTCTATGGTGAGTCAGAAGCTAGGTTAAGGGAGGTGTTTGCTGAGGCTGAGAAGAACGCACCCTCAATAATATTCATTGATGAGATAGACGCTATAGCTCCTAAGAGGGAGGAGGTAGTTGGTGAGGTTGAGAAGAGAGTGGTTGCTCAGTTACTAGCACTTATGGACGGCCTTAAGGAGAGGGGTAGGGTTGTAGTTATAGGAGCTACTAACCGTATAGATGCCTTAGATCCAGCGCTAAGGAGACCCGGCAGATTTGACAGGGAAATAGAGATACCGCCGCCAGATAAGCGTGCTAGGAAGGCTATACTCGAGGTGCATACTAGGAATGTACCACTAGCTGAGGACGTTAACTTAGAGGAGATAGCGGAGATAACACATGGTTACACAGGTGCTGACTTAGCTGCATTAGTTAAGGAGGCGGCAATGAATGCATTAAGAAGGTTTAGAAAGGAGGAGAAGGTGGACTTAAGTAAACCAATACCACCTGAGGTACTTAAGAAGTTAAAGGTGACTAAGAGGGACTTCATAGACGCTATGAAGAACGTCCAACCGACATTGATGAGGGAGGTTCTTGTTGAGGTTCCTGAGGTTCATTGGGATGATATTGGTGGTTTGGATGAGGTTAAGCAGCAGTTGAGGGAGGCCGTTGAGTGGCCACTAAAACACCCTGAAGTGTATGAGAAGATGGGCATAAGACCTCCTAAGGGGATCTTACTCTATGGACCTCCTGGTTGTGGTAAGACCTTACTAGCTAAGGCAGTAGCTACGGAATCTGAAGCAAACTTCATAGCAGTAAAAGGACCTGAAATACTAAGCAAGTGGGTAGGAGAATCAGAAAGAGCAATAAGAGAAATATTTAGGAGGGCCCGTCAAGTAGCGCCTACGGTGGTATTCTTCGATGAGATAGACGCTATAGCTCCAGCTAGAGGGTTTAGGCACGATACTAGCGGAGTTACTGATAGGATCGTTAATCAGTTACTAGCTGAGTTAGACGGTATTCAGCCATTAAGGAACGTAGTAGTTATAGGGGCTACCAACAGAGCGGATATAATAGACCCTGCTTTACTTAGGCCCGGTAGGTTTGATAGGATAATCTACGTACCTCCTCCTGATCGTGCTGCTAGGTTGGAGATCCTTAAGGTCCATACAAGGAAGGTGCCACTAGCTAATGACGTAGACCTAGAGAAAATAGCGGAACTAACCGAAGGATACTCAGGAGCAGACCTAGAAGCACTAGTAAGAGAAGCCGCCTTAACAGCTCTGAGGGAAGACATGAACGCTAAGTATGTTAAGATGAGGCACTTCCTAGTAGCTATGGATAGGATATCACCTTCATTATCCCCAGAAATAATAAGGTTCTATGAGCAGTGGAAGGAGAAGGTTAAGCGTAGGTTACCGAGGACCCTGAGCAGACCCTTAGCAACTAATCTATAAGAGACTCGTCAGAGCAATATTCTTATAATCCCTTATAACCAACTTACTTAGCGGGTATTAATTCATGGTGTACATTAGAGCACCCGTACATGTAATGGGGAGGATTCTAGAGATCTTAGCTGATAATGGCGGAGTCATAAAGGATTCGGAGCTGTTTGAGAAATTACGTATGGAACTTGACTTATCATACTCTGACATGCTTAAGTACTTAATGATACTGGAGATAAGAGGCTACGTAAGCGTTAATTACTCTAAGGAGAACGTAAGAATAATAACACTAACTAGATACGGTAAGGAGCACTTAGGTACTAGATTAAGGTAATGCAAGCCAAAAGTTAAGGTGGTTCGACACCATATACCTTAACTACATTATCAACTAACAACCTACTTAAGACATCTGCGTAGTTTGGGTTAGTATTTAGTAATTTATTAACTTCGTAACTTATTTGCCAAGGATACATCACCACCCCCGGCCTCCTAGGATCATCTATGTAGTCACTCTCAAGCATTACATTAGCTACTTCACCGCTTCTCTCTATTAAGTTCTTAATCACCTCATATCTACCTACTATAGTTGAGGAGAACCCGTACGTACGTGCGTACGTACTTGTCGTTATTGATGCGTGATGGAACACTACCTTACATTTGTTCTTAAACCCTAAGATACTGCACAGCCCATTAATCGATATTACAGAAAGTAGACCTTTATCCTCTAGATGAAGATGGAGTACAGCGCCATAGTCTTTACTTATTCTTAAAGCATTCATTAGTACGTAATTATTAACTGAGAAAGACTCTGGTATTGACCTGTAATGAGGTCTGCCAACCTCACCTATACCGTCGATATAACCTTTCTTTAGTAAATTCAATATGTAGTTCAATCCTCCATTAATCAACTTTATTATTTTTTCCGGTTTATTTTGGTAATTCTTAACTACCCTATCAATGTATGCTGGATGCATACCGACTAAACACGAAACCTTAATACCGTAGCTTGCAATGACCCTACAGAGTTCTGTATGTATACTAAGTGACTTAATAAAATCATTTAGTGAGTCACTTAGCCCGTAATGATAAGGTGGTAGAGATACCAATGCTATGAACCACCCTCCACACTCCTTGAACTTCCTAGCATATACTTGAGGACCTATTCCTAAGTTTGATATATGTGCATGTGCGTCTGAAATCATTAACTTGCTACTCAACAATAACACCTAACTCAACCTCAGTCATAAAACATTTAAATCTAATTCATAAACTATCTCTTGGTGATTGCATGTCATTTGTTGTAAGGGAGTATAGCTCTGTTAGTGAATTTATAAAGAGCATAGATGATGAGCTTAATGAATTAAGAAAGGTATTAGGTGAGTTACTTAGGAGGCTTGAGGAACTTAGGGTTAAGGCCGAGCAGGAGAAGAAGCTTAAGGAGCTACTGGCTAAGTTAGGTGGAGGCTCGCCTCCAGCACAATCAAATGTCATAGAACTTAAGAACGTTAGGCTAATGCTTAATCCTTCACCTGAGCAGGAGGTATCCGCATTGGAGCAAGCTATTGAGAGTATAAATAATAAGGTGGTTCAACTCCAAGCAATTAGGAAGGATCTAGAGGTACTAAGTGGTAGTAGTTTGGAGATAAGGGTTCAAGCCATATACTTTGACGGGTTACCTAAGATAGTCATACTACGCATGTAAGGTACGAAATTTTCTTACACTTCCTACATAATAAATACATAATGAACATATTAAGGTATCAAAGAACTTTAGCTATGATCATACTACTAAATCTTTAATCTTTTAGGTACATAATTACGTAATAATTTATTTAGGATAGTGAATAGAGTTGATTCGGTACCTATTATGGAGTTACCTCCCGAAATTAAGCGTGTGTTGGATATTACATTAACGCATAATAGATGGAGGAGGTTTGAATGTATTAACCTAATAGCTTCGGAAAACACTATGTCACCTCTTGCTGAAATGGCCTACTTGACCGATATGATGCATAGGTATGCCGAGGGTAAGCCTAGAAAAAGGTACTACCAAGGAACTAAGTACATAGATGAGATTGAGTTATACACTATGGAGTTACTTAGTAAGTTATTTAATGTTGAGTACGTCGAAACTAGAGCCGTAAGTGGTACAATAGCTAATGCTGTAGTATTTAGGAACTTAGGATCCCCAGGCGATAAGGCGTTAATAGCTCCTGTACAGGCGGGTGCTCACGTATCACACACGAAATTCGGTACGTTAGGTGCTTTAGGGATAGAACATATAGAATTGCCATTTGATACTGAGAACTGGAACATCGATACTGATAAAGCAGTTAAAATGATTAGAGAGGTAAGACCTAAGTTCGTTACTTTAGGAGCTAGCGTATACTTATTCCCGCACCCAACTAAGGAAATAGCTGAGGCGGCACATGAAGTGGGTGCTAAGGTAGTTCATGACGTAGCTCACGTACTAGGATTAATAGCTGGAAAGAAATGGCCTAACCCCATACACGAGGGAGCGGATGTAGTCACTTCATCAACTCATAAGACGTTTCCTGGCCCTCAAGGAGGTGTTATATTCGTTAAGGATAAGGATCTCTATAAGAGGATCTCGAAGACCATATTTCCGTGGTTCGTAAGTAACCATCACCTACATAGATTACCTGCTCTTGCAGTCACTACTATCGAGATGATGTACTTTGGTGAGGAGTATGCCGAGCAAATAATAAGGAATGCCAAGTCCTTCGCTGAGGCCTTAAGTAGTGAAGGATTTAAGGTACTAGCTGAGAATTTAGGATTTACGAAATCACATACATTAGTTCTGGACGTTAGGGAATTTGGTGGCGGTGCTAAGGTAGCTAAAATGCTTGAGGAAGCTAACATCATAGTTAATAAGAACCTACTCCCGTGGGATCCGCCAGAAGCCGTTAAGGATCCTAGCGGTATAAGGTTAGGTGTTCAAGAAATGACTAGGTTTGGCATGAAGGAAAGCGAGTTTAAGGAAGTAGCTAAGTTAATGGCTGATGTAGTTATAAGAGGTAAGGATCCTAAGGAAATTAGAGAGAAGGTTAAGGAGTTAAGGAGTAACTTTACTGAGGTTCAGTACTGCTTCAAGATACCTGAAGAATTAAGAAGTAACCTGAAATTCAAGTTACCTCTACTCCTTTAACTACTTAATAGATAAGTATCTTCGGTGAATTAATGAGTACCTCGATAGCATGGGATGAGCTAACATGGACGGAGCTTAAGGACTTAGTTAGTAAATATAGAGTTATTGCTATACTCCCAGTAGGCAGTGTAGAGCAGCATGGACCTCACTTACCCTTAGGTACTGACTACCTCATAGCTATGCAGTTAGGTAAGGAATTAATTAATTACTTTAACTCCAAGTACGCTTCAACTAGTTTAAGGCTGGTGTTACTACCTCCAATAATTTACGGTTATAGCATAATGTGGGCATCCTACCCAGGAACAATAACCATCAGTGTCGATACTTTGAGGATGCTACTTAAGGACATCATTAATTCTGTAATTAGGTCTGGAGTTAAAGATTTACTAGTACTTAATTCTCACGCAGGTAATTCAGATATACTTAAGGTAGCGTTACGTGAGATTGCTGAAGCACACAACGACGTGACCTTGTGCTTAGTAACTATATGGGAAGTTATTGGGGACGTCATTAATGACGTACTAAGTACTAAGTTCTTTCATGCAGATGAAGCAGAGACTAGTGTTGCATTAGCTTTAGGTTTAAGAGTTAAGAGGGCAGAAAGAGGTGAGGATATATTTAGATACTACAATGACTTCTGGCATAGTCTAGATCTAACTAAGAGACCTAAGATATACGTATTTAGGAGGGAATCGGGTACTGTAACGCGCTTAGGAGCATACGGCAGACCCGATTTAGGAGATAGGGATAAGGGGAGGATTTTAATTAAGGCTATTATAGAGAGGCTGTGTGATTTTATATTATCATTCTTTAGTCAATGAGTCTATACTCGCGGCCACCGTGCAGATATACTAAACCCTCTCTAACCATAATATCAAGTAAGATCCTCTCCTCGTTGCTTAATTTTTTAATATCGTGAACCCTTATCGGGAATTTCCTCTTTAATTGATTAAAGAAGTCCTTACTAACTATGTAATTAGCTATTAACACAACATCACCCTTGGTTATGTACGTCTCTATAGGGTACTTAGCGTACGACTTCGCCTCATTAACATGCATTAGTTTACGCTTACTTAGCTCCTCAATTAATCTATCCTTACTTACCGCTCCTCTCCTATCTCCCTTATCCCCAACTACACCTCTATCACCAACTTTAACGAGGTCTGTACTGGTATTCTTTACCGTCAGCTTAATGACTTTAAGCTCAGATTCTATTTTACCGACCCTATTCTTCAATTCCTCAACGTCCTTCCTTAACTCTTCAATAAGCTTAAGTA